>Ga0209631_10000026_pt1 | contig 162510 bp, 151 predicted proteins | sample COG_08_FD_184752 | JGI IMG/M metagenome (GOLD analysis project Ga0209631, IMG submission 184752) | Pelagic Microbial community sample from North Sea - COGITO 998_met_08 (SPAdes) (version 2) | ecosystem: Environmental > Aquatic > Marine > Neritic zone/Coastal water | place: Helgoland, sampling...
CTAAGGTAGCGAAATTCCTTGTCGGGTAAGTTCCGACCTGCACGAATGGCGTAACGATGGCCACGCTGTCTCCACCAGGGACTCAGCGAAATTGAACTTGCTGTTAAGATGCAGTGTACGCGCGGCTAGACGGAAAGACCCCGTGCACCTTTACTATAGCTTTGCACTGAATTTTGAATATATCTGTGTAGGATAGGTGGGAGGCTTTGAAGTGTGATCGCTAGATTGCATGGAGCCATCCTTGAAATACCACCCTGATATCTTTGGAGTTCTAACCTAGGTCCGTGATCCGGATCGGGGACAGTGTATGGTGGGTAGTTTGACTGGGGCGGTCTCCTCCCAAAGAGTAACGGAGGAGCACAAAGGTAACCTCAGAACGGTCGGAAATCGTTCAATGAGTGCAAAGGCATAAGGTTGCTTGACTGCGAGATAGACACATCGAGCAGGGACGAAAGTCGGTCTTAGTGATCCGGTGGTTCTGTATGGAAGGGCCATCGCTCAACGGATAAAAGGTACGCCGGGGATAACAGGCTGATTCCTCCCAAGAGTTCACATCGACGGGGGAGTTTGGCACCTCGATGTCGGCTCATCACATCCTGGGGCTGTAGCAGGTCCCAAGGGTACGGCTGTTCGCCGTTTAAAGTGGTACGCGAGCTGGGTTTAGAACGTCGTGAGACAGTTCGGTCCCTATCTGCCGTGCGCGTTGGAGACTTGAAGGTAGCTGCTCCTAGTACGAGAGGACCGGAGTGGACGTACCTCTGGTGTTCCGGTTGTCACGCCAGTGGCATTGCCGGGTAGCTATGTACGGAAAGGATAACCGCTGAAAGCATCTAAGCGGGAAGCCTCACCTGAGATTAGGTCTCCCAGATACTTGATATCTCTAAAGGGCCCTTGTAGACCACAAGGTTGATAGGCCGGGTGTGAAAGTCCAGTAATGGATGAAGCTAACCGGTACTAATTACCCGTGAGACTTGACCATATAACACTAAAGTGTTTTGTGTGTTTTCAAGATGACGAGTGTACATACCAATCCTAATTGACTTATCCGAATTTGCTTCTTTAGTCGTAACTGACCAAAGAGGCTATCAGTTTGTTTGGCGACAATAGCGAGCGGGAACCACCTGATCCCATTTCGAACTCAGAAGTGAAACTACTTAGCGCCGATGATAGTGTGGGGGTTCCCATGTGAAAGTAGGTCATCGCCAAGCATTTTTTTCTAAACCCCTTGCTTTGTCGCGAGGGGTTTTTTTTGGCCTGAATAATGTAAAAATCAGCACCGAACTGTCTAAAACTCCCTAAAAATATCGTTCTGACTGTATTTGAGTTTGAAAAATGGGAAGTAATCCTTCCCCTTTTAATCTAACATCTGTCGCTATTTCTAATATGAGTTTCGAATTATGATTATTGGCGTTCCGAAGGAAATTAAAAACCACGAATATCGAGTTGGTCTCATGACCGAAGCAGTTTCCAGACTGGTCTCTGAAGGTAATCGGGTTCTTGTGGAGCAAGGAGCGGGGACTGGTGTTGGTGCGTTCGATGATGACTACCGAGAGGCTGGAGCTACTGTTTGCGATAGTTCTGACGAGATATTTTTACGATCTGAATTGATAGTCAAAGTTAAAGAGCCTCAGATGGAAGAGTGTGAAAAATTAAGAAAAGGGCAAATTCTTTTTACTTATTTGCACCTAGCCGCGGATCAGGATTTAACTGAACAGCTTATTAAGACAGGGGTAACGGCTATAGCCTATGAGACAGTTACAAACTGTGCTGGCCAGCTTCCTCTTCTATATCCTATGAGCGAAGTCGCCGGTAAGTTAGCGGTTCAGGCTGGTGCGAAGTGCCTTGAAAAACCGGCGAGAGGCAGAGGGGTATTATTAGGCGGAGTCACAGGTGTGGCGCCAGGTTCTGTGCTGATAATCGGTGGGGGTGTCGTTGGCGACAATTCAGCTATGGTGGCACGGGGTATGGGAGCTGACGTAACAATATTAGACACGTCGCTAGATAGACTTAGATACCTTGCTGATAAGTATAACGGATCGATTAAATGTTTATACGCGGCTCCGGGATTACTGCAAAAGCTTATAGGTCAAGTTGACTTAGTGATTGGTGCTGTGTTGGTACCTGGTGCGTCTGCGCCTAAGCTTATTACACGGCAAATGGTGTCTGGTATGAAGCCAGGATCAGTGATTGTTGACGTAGCGATTGACCAAGGTGGTTGTTGCGAGGGATCACGGCCCACCACTCATGAATCACCTACTTTTATAGTGAACGACGTTGTTCATTACTGTGTGGCCAATATGCCTGGAGCAGTCCCCGAAACCTCAACTTTAGCATTGAATAATGCAACATTACCTTACATTTCTGAGTTGGCAAAGCATGGGGTGCGACAATCATTTGTGAATGACGAAGGTTTTTGTAATGGACTGAATGTCTCTAACGGCTATATTACAAATACAGCGGTAGCCGCGAAATTTGGATATGATATAGCCCAGTGGGAAGACGTTTTGTAGCCTGCCATTATGGCTAACTATTAGAGTCGAGTTGTTGAAATTTCTATTGTTATTTGGAGGTTTAAATGAGTAAAGAGCAGATTTTATCCCCGCTGCCGGGTATTTTTTATCGACGAGCAAGTCCAGAGAGCGAAGAGTTTAAGTTGCAAGGAGATAGTGTGTGCGTAGGAGATGTTATAGGGCTAGCTGAAGTCATGAAAAGCTTTCATGAAATAAAATCTCAGGTTGCCGGATACTCCATTACTTTTTTAGTAGAAGATGGAGATGCAATCATGCCCGGGCAAGTGTTGGCTGAGCTAGACGGGTGAGTATCTCTAAAGTTTTAATCGCTAACAGGGGAGAGATTGCAGTTCGGATAATCCGTTCCTGTGAAGCGCTAGGCGTTAGAACTGTGCAAGTATATAGCGATGCGGATGTAGACTCTCTAGCAGTAAAAATAGCCGATAAGGCGGTTCACATTGGGGCATCCCCTGCTGCGAAGTCTTACCTAGACCAGCAAAAAGTAATTGACGTAGCTTTAGCAGAAGATGTCGATGCAATTCACCCAGGCTATGGGTTTCTAGCCGAGAACCCTGATTTCGCTGATGCTGTAGTTTCTGCGGGCCTTATCTTTATAGGACCTAGTGCAAGCTCGATTAGAATGCTGGGTAATAAAGTTTCGGCTCGAGCACTCGTTCAAAGTATTGGTGTTCCAACAGCACCTGGAAGCAGTTCTATACTTAAATCCTTGGAAGAGGCTGTGGAGTTGTCCGAGGAGACTGGCTACCCTCTCATGCTAAAGGCCTCTGCAGGAGGTGGTGGGCGAGGCATTCGGGTTATAAACGACTTATTAGAGTTGCGATCTATGTATCCCCAGGCAAGCGCTGAAGCTAAGGCAGCATTTGGAGATGGGTCTCTTTTTCTAGAAAAATTCATTGCGGAAGCCCGACATATTGAAGTGCAGATTCTTGGAGATGGCGCGAGGTGCGTGCATTTGGGTGAAAGAGATTGCTCTCTGCAGCGCCGCCGACAGAAGGTATGGGAGGAAGCGCCTTCTTTGATTTCCCCTGCGGTGAGAGATCTCTTGTGCCAGCAAGCCATAAAGATATGCGAAGCTGCATCTTATAAGGGTGCCGGTACCGTGGAATTTCTCTATGACACCGTTTCCGAACAGCATTACTTTTTGGAAGTGAACACTAGAATTCAGGTGGAACATCCCGTGTCTGAAATGGTTACTGGCATAGATATTGTAAAAGAAATGATTCTTATCTGTGGCGGAGACAGCTTAGCCTATCAACAGGCTGACATTTGTATCAGAGGTCATGCTATAGAATGCCGCATTAATGCTGAAGATCCAGCAAAGGATTTCCTACCGTGGCCTGGAGTGATTGAGTCATTATCTATACCTGAAGGCGAAGGTATTCGGTTTGATTCAATGCTGCATGAGGGTTGTGTGGTACCACCTTTTTATGATTCTCTTTTAGGTAAGTTAATTGTTTGGGCGCCGACGAGAGGAGAGTGTCTGTCGACGCTAGGAGATGCTCTGATGGCTCTTAAGCTAGATGGAATCCCCACCACAACCAGTCTGCATCGTGCATTAGTTAAGGATCCTCATGTTTTGTCTGGGGATTTTCATATTGGCTTTTTAGAAGAATGGTTGTTGAGTCAGTATCCTAGTTAATTCTTTTTAGGAACCTGCGTCAGTCAGATTCTTGACTACTGACTTAGGTTTATTTCTGTAGGAAGTGCCGGTTAATTTGCTACTATACAGACATGAATATATCTAGAGACTTATGGATTGACAAGTGATGGAAGGAATTAATGCCTTAATGGCTTTACGCAGATATTTTTTAGTTACGTGGATTTCTGTTCTTTGCTTTCTATTTTTTGGCGAGCCCGCGTTAGCTAAAAGTATGGAAAGCGTAGAAGTCCTTAGTGGACATTGGCAACTGCTGGGTAAAGTTTCTGATAATTTTAAAAAGTCGTCAAAAAAGCTAAATGCTCAGATTATGAAAGATCGTCGATTGAAGGAAAGCGAGAACCAGAAATTCGACAGGAAAAAGCCTAAGGAGCGGAATAAATATCAAGCCCAGCGCGCAGCGACGGAGCGTCAAATCAATGACAACTCAGTTAATAAGTATTGGGGTGGACCAGACGAGCAAATGCAAATCATGGAGGCAAAAGAAGTTAAAATTCATGTCGGACGAAAGATAATCGTTCTCTACGATTCTTCATTGAAGCGTCTGTTAACGGTAAACCCTCAAGGTCGAGCTTTTTCGCATTCTGGTACAGAGGTAACTCGCGATGTTGTAGGCGATTCGCTAACTTATGCGGCAGACAAAAAATTGATCATCGAAACAACTGGAATTACTGGCGTTGAGTTTTCTGAGCACTATTACTTGGATCCCGAGACACAGAATTTAGTACAAGAACTTCATGTTGAAGATGATCGAAGCAGTGTGTACAGCCTTAATATGGTGCGCTACTTCACTCGTGCCGATAGTCGCTAGATCTGGTTTTTTTCGCTAACGCGAGGCGTTGTCATCCCCGTGCCCGGACATACCGTTCTTAGGAACGGTCACTCTCTCTCATCATCCTCGATTCCAAGTCGATAAGAGGAGAGACCTGTGCATTTTTATGCTAAGTGATTCCCAGTAACTTCAAACCCCAAATGATAATTATCACATGCTGCACAGTAAACAGGGTTGCACGCACAATAACCATAGGCACTGACTGGATGAAAAGCATATGCACTAATGATTGCCCAATTCTGGACACAAGAAAAACTAAAGCTAACCCATCTGTTATGATTACGGTTTGACCTTGTACCATCGCAATTAATATTATTGCGGCTGGTAGTGCTAGATTTTCGAGGCAGTTGGCATGCGCGCGAGTTACCCGCAAACCGAAATTGCTTAGATCATTGCCATCGGGTTTATAGCTATTTAACTCTTTACCTGCAGACATCCTGACGCCAACTAGCACAAACGTTAGTGCTACTGACCAGAGCACTAAGCCAACTAATACTTCCATTGAACTCATATCATCCCCTTAATTATTTTTGTTTAGCTAGTCTAGAATACTAACTGGAATATTTCTTTTATGCGACTGGCATCTTAATCGTGACGTGAGCACATAATTCAGATTAGATTTAACTGCTGGATGCTTTTTAGTATTGAGTTATGCAAAGAGGGAGATGAGCACACTATTCCTTGGTTTTTCTGCAGTAGTCTTCCATATCCAAAATTCAAGGGCTTGCCGCGAGCATCAGTCACTATTGCTCCTGCTTCTTCAGCAATCAACTTTCCAGCAGCATGATCCCAAATTTTTTCAACATAGAGTTCATCTGTAGGCAGCCTTACATAAGCGTCCGCTTGGTTTCGCGCGACAATAGAGTATTTGCATTGGCTGTCTATTTGTATGGCTTTCGATTTTTTCTCTAAATGTTCAGCGATTTTTTTACTGGTACTTGTGCTTGAATGACGCCATTCTACTGATCCGCAAATACGTATTGTACTGTTATCGGAAGGAGTACTTCTGGTGCTTATGGGTTTAGGCTGCGACGCGCTCAAATCATCTGCAGTAACCCAGCACCCGCCATTTTTATATGCATAAAAAATACAACCTTTCTCTCCGGGAATGTCTAGAGGATCAACTAGTCTAGTTGACATGTTTGGACAGCCCATTATCCCGAATACTACCTGTCCCTGCTCTATTAAAGCTAATGAGATTGCATAGTGGTCACCTCTCAAGAACCCTCTAGTCCCATCTATAGGATCAAGTGTCCAGTATCTTTCTCCAGTCGCATCATGGCTGCCGAGATCTATCGCATCGAGCACCTCGCTTGCAGTTATTCCACGTAAAGTTTCACCGACACATGCAGTCACAGCTTTTGCTAGAGCTCCATCTGACCGCAAGTCATTGCTATCCTCCTCTCCAGCGAGAAGAACCGGGCTCCCGAGACTACTTTGCAACTTATAAGCGATTAGTGCTTGTACGGCGTAGTCAGCAACAGTGACAGGGCTATGGTCCATTTTTGTATGTTGTTGAATGTGGCTTATTGATTTTTGAGCCTTTCTAGCAAGCGAACACGCGTCTGATATTGCTTGAAGGCAGTTATGAAGTTGAAAATCATTGGTCATGGAATTGTTCAGTTGACATTATATTAAAAGGTCGGCACTCATGTCTGTAATAAGTCAGCACTATGGTAAACTAATAATGAGTAAATGAGTAAAAAAAGCATTGTTTGCAACCTGATGGTGGATCCTAATCTAGGCCGATCTAACTACCTAATCTTTTTTGAGGACACGTGAATGACTGGTGATAAAATTTATCCTATCCCTCAAGGCTTTTTAAATAAAGCTAATATCAGTGAAACTGAATACCGAGAAATGTATGGGCTTTCTGTTGAAGATCCTGATCGGTTTTGGGCTGAGCAGGCAGAGAAATTCATAACGTGGGACACCAAGTGGGACCAAGTGAGTAATTGCGATTTTTCTGAGGGCAAGATCGAGTGGTTTTGCGGTGCTAAATTAAATGTTGCAGTCAACTGTCTTGATCGTCATTTAGAGAAGCGTGGCGAGCAAGTCGCTATTATTTGGGAGGGTGATGAGCCTGGTGATGATGCTAAATTAACTTACCAAGATCTTTATGAACGTGTGTGCCGATTCAGTAATGCGTTGAGAAGACAAGGTGTGGCCAAGGGTGATAGGGTTTCAATCTATATGCCAATGATCGTAGAAGCAGCAATAGCGATGTTGGCCTGTGCGCGCATCGGGGCTATTCACTCGGTGGTGTTTGGAGGGTTTTCTCCGGATGCTTTAAAAGATCGAATTCTTGATTCCCAATGCACTGTATTGATAACAGCTGACGAGGGGTTGAGAGGAGGTCGCTCAGTTTCTCTAAAAGAAAATGCTGATCGAGCTTTACAGAGCTGTCCAGAGGTACAGACTGTATTTGTGGTTAAGCGGACGGGAGGTGAAGTAAATTGGAGTGAAGGACGAGACCATTGGTACCATGATGCAGTAGCTGCCGAAAAACCGGAGTGTCAGCCGGAGCTAATGGACGCAGAAGACCCTCTGTTCATCCTTTATACCTCTGGTTCAACGGGGAAACCAAAAGGAGTGCTCCATACGACCGGAGGATATTTATTACATACTGCAGTCACGCATAAATATGTTTTTGATTACCAAGACGGTGATACGTATTGGTGTACGGCTGATGTTGGATGGGTGACTGGGCACTCATATATTGTTTATGGTCCTTTGGCTAATGGAGCCACTACGTTGATGTTTGAGGGAGTACCGACTTATCCCGACGCAAGTCGTATGTGGAAGGTGATTGAAAAGCATCAAGTCAATATTTTCTATACGGCTCCCACAGCAATCAGAGCTTTGATGGCGCATGGTGACACGTATGTTGAAGCATGCGACTTGGATAGCCTTCGAGTGCTGGGCAGTGTTGGAGAACCGATCAATCCTGAGGCATGGGATTGGTACTACCGGGTAGTTGGAAGGTCGCGCTGTCCCATAGTAGATACTTGGTGGCAGACTGAGACAGGTGGTATTTTAATTACACCATTGCCCGGGGCGATAGCTTTAAAGCCAGGATCCGCGACCCTACCATTTTTTGGTATTGTGCCTGAGCTACTAGATGAACAGGGACACGAGCTAGAAGGTCCTGCCTCAGGTTCTTTAGTGATTAAAAAATCATGGCCTGGACAGATGAGAACCCTCTACGGCGATCATGAACGGTTCAAGGAAACATATTTTAAGATGTTTCCAGGTAAATATTTTACTGGCGATGGGGCTAGAAGAGACGAGGATGGCTACTACTGGATAACCGGTCGAGTTGATGATGTTATTAATGTGTCTGGGCATCGTATGGGTACCGCTGAGGTAGAGAGTGCTTTGGTCTTGCACGATGCTGTAGCAGAGGCAGCGGTAGTTGGATTCCCACATGATATTAAAGGACAAGGAATATATGCATATGTCACGTTAATGCATGATGTTGTTCCTTCTGAGGACTTGCGCGTAGACTTGATGGCACATGTGCGGACAGAGATAGGCGCCATCGCAACTCCTGATATTCTCCAATGGGCCCCTGGCCTTCCAAAAACTCGGTCTGGAAAAATAATGAGAAGGATTTTGAGAAAGATTGCATCAAACGAGGTGGAGTCTTTAGGAGATACCTCCACTCTTGCCGACCCCGGTGTTGTAGATGAGCTTGTGGAGAATCGACCGAAAAAAACCCTATGAGAATAAAATAGATGATGGTGAAAGATGAGCAGTAAAGATTCCTCGGCTGCGAGTGGCTGGAACATGTCTGAGCATTCAGCCTTACTTAATGTAGGAGACGGTGCCTTTTTCCCTATTAATAGAGCAGCCCTTGGGTACCAAGCTTTTCTTGAGTCAATGTCAGAAATTGTCTTAAGACAAGGTTTAGAAGATGATATTGGGCAAAGCATCATTGATTTTATCGATAAATTGCGAGAACAATTACCTGCAGGTGTGAAGGACTGTCATCCTTCCAACTGGTATGTCAATCCAATTTATCCAGCCTTACTTGTCTTGAGTGAAAGTAATTTGAAGGAGCTGAATGATATTCAGCTTGCCACTGAAGCATGGGTTGAGAAGGGCTCAAGTATCCCAGTGGTTGGGCCTCAGAGGGAGTGGCAAACCACATTTCTGTCAGTGCAGCATGATCATATTCAATGTCATAAAGCAATAGTCGTGTTATGTAGGCACTATTATTCAGCTACTGAAGAGGCATTGCGATGCTTTTCTTTGGCGTTAGCTGGGATGGATGACAACAGAAAAATTAATACTCTAGCCCAGCTTTATGATTTTTGGATAGGTATAGCCGAGGGAGTTTACAACACTACTCTAATGAGGGATTCGTTCAGTAGGGATTTTGGAGATGCAGTCAATGCCTTGTCGAAGTATAAAAAATCAGTGACAAAAATATCGGATATGATCTTAGGAGCGATGGACCTACCCGATATTAAAATGATAAAAAACTTACTTTCTAAGCAAGGCGATCTGGAGAGTCAGCTTCGTGATCTGAGATTGGAACTGACTAACTTAAGAGATAAATAGCTGGTTAGAATTGTCGCTTTTAGAGTTTTACAACGACTACTGAGGAGGCTGCATGCCAAGGCTGAATTTTTCCAAAGAACTTGTCATGCGAGAGGTTGCTGATTTTCAATCTAGACTTCTTGCTAGTTCTGAGGTTAGGCACAAACTCAGAGACGTCTCGCTTTGCCCAACTCCTAGAAGTTCTATTGCCTCACTTGAGAGTATAACTTTATATCGCTATTTGGGAGAACCACGTGGGGAACCAATTTTAATTATATATGCCTTAGTAAATCGCCCGGATATGATCGACTTAGAAATTGGTCGCTCATTAGTTGAGAGTCTCCTTGCTAGAGGGTTCGATGTCTATCTAATTGATTGGGGCTACCCCTCAGATAGTGATTACAGTCTTAGCTTAGATGACTACGTTGGAGGCTATATAGACTATTTCGTAGATATAATTAGGGATAGTTTAGGTAGTGAGAAAATCAACATCCTTGGAGTGTGTCAAGGAGGTACATTTAGTGTTTGTTATGCCGCACTTAATCCAGAGAAAGTGAAGAGGTTGATTACGACTATAACGCCTATTGATTTTGATACACAGTTTGATTCTATAAGTCATCTATTTAGAAACGTAGACATAAATTTACTGATGGATGCTCACATAAATATGCATGGCGACTTTTTGAATGCAATTTTTCTCTCTTTAAAACCTTATCGTTTGTTGCAGCAAAAGTATATTCACTTCCTTGAGAACATTGACGATTTTGATGCTAGTGCAACTTTTTCCCGTATGGAAAAATGGATTTTTGACAGTCCGTCGGTGGCTGCTAAAGTTTTTCAGGAGTTTAGTCTGGAGTTTTACCAAAAGAACAGTTTATTCCTTGGCAACTTGGTTATTAATGGATACAAAGTCGATACCCAAAAATTAACGATGCCGATACTCAATATTTATGCAGCAAATGATCACTTGGTTCCACCGGCCTCATCACAAGGATTAAGGAGCATTGTCCCCACTCAGAATTATACAGAAAGAGAAGTGCCTGGGGGTCATATTGGTATTTACGTGAGCACCCAGGCGAAGATTGCAGTTGCGGGTATCTTAGCCGAATGGCTTGCTGAGCTCGGCGAGGGTTCTTAAGATCAAGGCAGTTTTTTATCGCGAGTATTAAGGTGCCTGTTAATCTCTCTTTAACAGTTCAATACGTTAGGGGGCAGATTTTGAGATGTAATAGACGTGACAGCTTCAATAAGAAATTCGAGGATATTTGGCCATTAACTAGTTTTATTCTTGGAAGAATAAAGGGAGAAGATTGGCTGAATTAACTGCGGCAGAGCTTGGTAATTTCTGGCATAATTATAGGATTATAACTCAACCGCTAGTTCGGCTGAGGTTTAGTTGCGAACACTATATAAAGGTAGATAAATGACAAGTAACCAGGACCTGTCTAAATGGGTGATGGAAGTTGCAGCCCTTACTCATCCAGAGAGCATACATTGGTGTTCTGGCTCAGAGGAGGAGAACTCCGCACTAAAGAAATTGATGTTATCGACGGGAGATCTATTAAAGTTAAATGAGGAGACCCATCCTAATTGTTTCCTTCACAGATCTGACCCGAAAGACGTTGCAAGAGTCGAGCATTTGACCTTTGTCTGTTCTGAGCTTGAGGATGATGCTGGACCAAATAATAATTGGATGTCACCAGATGATGGGCATGCCAAGATTGATCCGCTTTTTGCAGGAAGTATGAAAGGTCGGGTTATGTATGTAATTCCGTATCTAATGGGTCCGTATGGCTCACCGTTCTCTCGGGCAGGAGTCGAAATAACGGATAGCCCCTATGTGGTAGTCAATATGCGTATTATGGCGAGAATAGGCGAACGTGCACTTCACCATATTGAAGACTGTAAAAGTTTCGTGAAAGGGTTGCACTCTTTAGGTGACCTGAGCCCAGATAGACGGTGCATCATGCATTTCCCTGAAGAATTATTGATTAAAAGTATCGGCTCAGGATATGGAGGCAATGCACTACTTGGAAAAAAATGTCACGCCCTAAGAATTGCAAGTTCACAGGCTCGAACTGAAGGCTGGCTAGCTGAGCATATGCTCATATTGGGATTGGAATCTCCTGCTGGAGAAATAACGTATGTGGCCGCAGCTTTTCCGTCTGCTTGTGGTAAGACCAACTTGGCAATGCTGGTGCCGCCTGAAGGCTATGAAAGCTGGAAGGTTTGGACAGTTGGTGACGATATTGCTTGGATGCACCTGGGCTCTGACGGCAGATTGTGGGCGATAAACCCAGAAGCAGGGTTTTTTGGTGTTGCACCGGGGACTAGTTTAAAAACAAACCCTAATTGCATGAATACTTTAGGACGAAATGCTATCTATACGAATGTAGCTGTTACTGAAGATATGCAGCCTTGGTGGGAAGGAATAGATGGGGAGAAACCTGCTAATTTGATCGATTGGCAAGCACGAAAACACGATCCTGAGATCACAGGAAAAGCGGCACACCCCAATTCAAGATTCACAGTCTCTGCAAATCAATGTCCTAGTTTCTCACCTGAGGGTGATGCGGCTTCAGGAGTTCCTATTTCGGCCATAATTTTTGGAGGTAGGCGTGCGTCTGTAAGTCCTTTAGTCTTCGAAGCAATGGACTGGGAGCATGGTGTCTTCGCGGGTGCTTCGATGGCTTCTGAAACTACCGCGGCGGCATCTGGACAGATAGGTCAAGTAAGACGGGATCCAATGGCGATGAAACCATTTTGTGGGTACAATTTTGCTGATTATTGGGCGCACTGGTTAAGCTTCTCTGAAAAATCGAATAAGCTTCCTAAGGTTTTTCATGTGAATTGGTTTCGCAAGAATGAAGATGGCGAATTTTTATGGCCAGGCTTTGGGGAAAACATGCGTGTACTTGAGTGGATTGTTAATCGCTGTGAAGGATCAGTAGAGGCGGATGAGATTCCGATTGGCTATGTTCCAAAACCGGACAGCCTTAATTTAGCAGGGCTAGATATTGGCCCTGCGACCATGCAGTCTTTGTTAGGCATTACGCCGTCGGTATGGGTTAATGAAATCAATGAGATTGAAGAGTACTTTAACACGTTTGGAGAAAAGGTCCCTGATGTGTTGTATGCGCAGATTAAGAGGGTTAGACAAGCAGTCTCGGCAGAAATTTAGGTTCGTGGTTACTTTTTTGGGTCAGCTTCAGGATCTGTAATCTGCTTGAAGAACTGCGCTTGCATTTGATTCCAGACTTCTAGGTTCTGCTTAGTCATTTCCGCTAAAGGAGCTGTCATAGGATTCAACCTTAAAGCATCTGTTAGTTGGGATTGCATCTTCTCCTGTTGATCCTTAAATATGTTTATACTTTCGCACAAACTCTCTCCGGCAAGCCCCTGTACTGATTTCCCATAAAAACCAATAATTTTTTCCAGCGCATCGATTGTAAACAAGGGTTCACCGCAGTCCTCTTGCTCGGTGATGATCTGCAGCAATATGCTTCTCGTAATATCATCTCCATTTTTTTTATCGATTACACAAAACCCCACCTCTTCTACCACTAGTTTTCTAATGTCACACAATGTTACATATCTACTTTCTTCGGTATCGTATAGTCGACGATTGGGGTATTTTTTTATTACACGCTTCAAATTTTCGGTCATACTAGGTTCCTGGGATATCGAGCTTCCTCTTTATTCTTAGTGTCAATTGCTGTGTGAGGCTCGCATATAGATGCATCTGCTGCCTTTGTACTCTTTCAAGATCTCTTGGTAACCTAATTTAAGCCGCATAGTTTTTTCTTGCAAGGAGAAAGAGCGTTATTTTCTACTAAATACACAGTTGGTTTGAAATGTAGTTAGCTCTACAATTCTAGAAGTGTATCGTGCGAGATTCTACTGCCAAGGCTGCTTCGTGCAGCGCTTCAGATAGAGTTGGGTGTCCGTGAATAGTCCTAGCTATGTCTTCGGAGCTCGCTCCGAACTCCATAGCTATCACGGCTTCCGAGATTAGTTCCGAAGCATTCGGCCCAATAATATGCACTCCTAGAACGGTATCCGTTATCTCGTCGGCAATGACTTTCACGAAGCCTTGGGTGCTTCCCATAGCGTGTGCTCTGCCACTTGCCAGAAATGGAAACGTCCCAACTCGAATTTTGCGATTAGCTTCCTTGAGCTCTCTTTCATTTTTACCCACCCAAGCAATTTCTGGCCACGTATATATTACCCAAGGGACAGTATTGAAGTTTACGTGCGGACTCTGTCCAGAAATACGTTCTGCTACTGCTACACCTTCTTCGCTTGCTTTATGCGCAAGCATTGGTCCCCTGACACAATCCCCTATAGCATAAATGTTGTCAACGCCCGTATGACACTTATCATCAACAACAACAAAACCGCGATCATCAGTTTTTATTCCTACAGCTTCTAACCCGAGATTTGCTGTATTAGGACATCTTCCAACAGCGACTATCACTTTGTCAAAAGTTGTGGATTGCTGGCCTTCTTTATTTTCGTAGTGAACTTCGACTTTCTCTTCTAGGTAATTCGTTGCGGTAACTTTGGAATTCAGTTGTATTTTTAAACCTTGTTTTTTGAAAATCTTGTATGCTTCTTTTGAAATTGCCGCATCTGTAGTGGGGAGGAATTCTGGTGCCGCCTCTAGCATTGTTACTTCAGAGCCGAGGCGTCTCCATACGCTGCCTAGTTCTAAACCTATGACCCCTGCACCTATTATGCATAGACTATCTGGAACCTCTGTCATAGATAGCGCACCGCTTGAATCGATAACACTTTTATCATCAGTTTGCGCCGTCTTTATGCTAACTGGGTTAGAGCCGGCCGCGATGATAATATTATTACCACAGACGTTTGATGTTGAACCATCATTGTGTGTAATGGCCACTTCTTTTTTTCCGATGATCTTTCCAGAACCTTTCAGCCAGTCGACTTTGTTCTTTTTGAAAAGCCCTGCAATTCCTTGGGTCAACCCGGCAACAATTTTATTCTTTCTCTCTAGCATTTGCGTTACGTTCAAAGAAACCGTTGCCTCTATTCCATGAGCCTTGCTTTCTTCGGTCAAAAACTCAAAGTGGTGAGAGGAGTCAAGTAACGCCTTAGAAGGAATACAGCCAACGTTTAAGCAAGTTCCCCCAAGTATCGGCTTATTATTTTTGTCTAACCATTTTTCTATACAGGCAGTTGAGAGCCCAAGTTGCGCACAACGAATCGCCGCTACATAACCTGCAGGACCACCGCCCAAAACTATCACATCAAATTCTTTTTGCTTTTCCATTAGTGTTATATTGCCAACAATAGGCGCTCCGGCTCCTCAAGGGTGCATCTGATAGTATCTAAGTATTGAACGGCATCTCGCCCATCAATAATCCTGTGGTCGTAAGTCAATGCGAGATACATCATTGGTTGTATTACAACCTCCCCGTTAGATGCGACAGGTCTTTCTTGTATTTTATGCATTCCCAAAATAGCGCTTTGGGGTGTGTTGATGATTGGTGTAGATAAGAGTGAACCATAGACACCGCCGTTACTAATAGTGAAAGTTCCGCCTGTCAGCTCATCTATAGTCAGTTTCCCATCTCTAGCTCGTTCTCCAAAATCACGAATACGTCGTTCTATTTCAGATAGCGACAGTTTATCAACATCACGTAGAACAGGTACTACTAGTCCGCGCTCCGATCCAACAGCAACTCCTACGTCAAAATAACCGTGGTAGATAATATCGTCCCCATCTACAGCAGCGTTCACAATCGGGAATTTCTTCAAAGCTTCAACGACGGCTTTCACGAAAAATGACATAAAGCCTAGTTTCACTCCATGGCGCTTTTCAAATTCATCTTTGAATTGACTACGCATGTCCATTATCGGCCGCATATTGACTTCGTTAAATGTAGATAGCAATGCATTTTCTTTCTGCGCTATCAACAGTCTTTCTGAAGTTTTTCTTCTCAGTCGACTCATCGGCACTCGTTCTTCGATTCTTGATGTATCTTTTTGCGCAGGCCTAGCTTGCACTGGTGAGGCTACAGAAAATACATCTTTTTCATTTTGTTCGTGTGTCTTGTTGAGGTGTTCTAATACATCAGCTTTGGTGATCCGTCCTTTATTGCCACTCGCCTGTATCTCACTTAGTGTGACGTTATTTTCTTCAGCCAGTTTGCGTGCAGCTGGTCCTAGTTTTAAGGGCTGCGCTGGAGGGGATTCGACCTCTAACACATCTGATTTTGGTCTTTCTTCATTAGAAGACACCTTACCCGATCCTTCGGTGTCGATGACAGCGAGAATATCGTTCTCTAGCACTAGATCTCCTTCATTTTTGAGGATCTCTTTCAAAATTCCCGTTTCTGGAGCGGTAATCTCTAGGGTGACCTTGTCAGTCTCAAGGTCAATTAGACTTTCTCCTTTTTCTACGGAGTCTCCTAGATTTTTATTCCACTCGAGCAGAGTGGCATCTGGGACAGACTCAGCTAAGATCGGCACCTTTATTTCAATTAACACTTTCTCCCTCCTGGAGGTTCTTTACAATGAACATTCTACTTTCTAGAAACTTTGGCGACTACTGATTGAGTTTAAAAGCTTTGTTTATTATTTCTTTCTGCTGTTCCGCATGCAGAGAAGCATACCCCACTGCAGAGGAAGAGGAAGAGGGTCTTGCGATACATGTCAGTGGCTTAGTTTCGTCGAAGCACCCGCCTAAGTAGCTTGTGGAAAGTAACATTGACCAAGCTCCCTGGTTTCGTGGTTCTTCCTGGACCCATACAAGCTCCTCAGCATGAACGTATTGATCTAAGACTGTTTTCATTTCTTTTTTCGGGAACGGGTACAGCTGTTCTAACCTGATAATTGCTACATCTGTGATGCCGTTATCGATTTTCCCTTGGTGTAAATCGAAAAATACTTTGCCGCTGCAAACTAGGATCCGTTTTACATTTTTCGTATCAGATATTATTGCATCGTCTATGACTGGTTCGAAAGCTCCCTCATAAACATCGCTGAGGCTAGACACCGAAAGCTTATGTCGCAAGAGACTTTTAGGGCTCATGATGACCAGAGGTTTGCGGTAAGATCTTAGCATTTGTCGGCGGAGCAAGTGGAACATTTGAGCAGGTGCGGTCGGATAGCAAACTTGCATATTATCCTCTGCACAGAGTTGTAAATACCGTTCCAAGCGGGCAGAAGAATGCTCAGGGCCTTGCCCATCGTATCCATGTGGAAGCATCATGACAAGACCGCAGAATCTACCCCATTTTGCTTCGCAAGATGCGATGAATTGATCTATGACTACTTGTGCGCCATTAGCAAAATCCCCGAACTGTGCTTCCCAGATGACTAAAGAGTTCGGTTCAGTACTTGCGTAGCCATACTCGTATCCGAGCACGGCCTCTTCAGATAAAGTTGAATTGATAACTAAAAAGGTTTCCTGGCTTTCACTCAAGTTCTGGAGGGGAAGGTAGGTGTCCCCGGTTTTTTGATCATGCAGCACTGCGTGTCTATGAAAAAAAGTACCTCGAGCACTATCTTGCCCCGAGATTCGAACGGGATATTTATCTGTTAGCAAGGATGCATAGGCTAGAGTTTCCGCAAAACCCCAATCGAATGGTTTTTCGCCTGCTGCCATTGCGCGTCTATCTTGGACAATTTTCTTCACTGAGCGGTGCAGTGTGAACGGACTGGGCATTGCGTTGAATTTATCCGCAAGAACTCTTACTTCTCCTTCAGTGAGGGAGGTGTTGGCATGGTTACGCCAGTCTGTGCCAGAAAATGCATCAAAATTCGTTTCAAATTGATGATCGATAACTTTGGTATAAGGTCTAGAAACCACAAAGTCGTTTTCTAACGCGTTGATATATTTATCGGCCATTGATTTTGCTTCGCCGGCAGTTACTACCCCTTCCGAGACGAGCTTTTCTGTATATATCTTACGCACTCCGGAATGATTTCTTACATTTTGATACATTATCGGCTGTGTAGCAGCAGGTTCATCAGCTTCACTATGACCATGCTTGCGATAGCATATAAGGTCGACTACGACATCTTTGTTGAACTCCATGCGAAAATCAACTGCCATTTGGCCTACTAGAGCGACTGCTTCAGGGTCATCCCCGTTAACATGAAAAATAGGTGCTTGAACCATTTTGGCAACATCTGTGCAGTATAATGTCGATCGAGAATCTAGAGGGTCACTGGTTGTGAAGCCGATTTGGTTGTTAATAATGACGTGAACAGTCCCCCCAGTAGAGTATCCTCGTGTTTGAGATAGATTTAGAGTCTCCATTACAACACCTTGGCCGGCAAAGGCCGCGTCGCCATGTATAAGTAGTGGTAGCACTTTATTCCGGTTGAAATCTTTTCTACGGTCTTGCCTAGCTCTAACCGATCCTTCTACTACAGGGTTAATTATCTCCAGATGGGACGGGTTAAATGCTAGGGTTAAATGCACCGAACCACCGGGAGTTTCTACGTCCGAAGAAAAGCCCATATGGTATTTTACGTCACCTGACCTGAGCTCCGTTGGACCAGTTCCTTGGAATTCTTCAAATAGTTTTGCGGGGTGTTTGCCAATAATATTTATGAGGACATTGAGTCGTCCTCTATGTGCCATGCCAACAACACACTCTTTGACTTGATGGCGCCCCGCATCTTCCACTATCTGGTCGAGTAACGCGATTGTGCTTTCTCCACCTTCAAGCGAGAATCTCTTCTGGCCGACGTACTTTGTATGTAAAAACTCTTCCAAGGCACCTGCGGCAATTACTCGGTTCAAAAGGTCTTTCTTCTTTTCATCACCAAATGAGGGCTTTGATTTAATCGTTTCTAATCTTTGTTGTATCCAACGTTTTTGATTTGTTTCCACGATATGCATATATTCGGCACCAATAGTCCCACAGTATGTGCCGCGCAAAACCTCCAGTATCTCGCGCAGTGTGGCTTGTGCAGAGCCTTGTAGCGAACCAGTGTTAAAGAAAGTACCTAGATCCGCATTGTCGAGTCCGTGGAATGTGGGATCCAGTTCAACTGTCTGAGGCCTGGCATATTGATTTAGCGGGTCTAGGCTAGCTTGTCGATGACCTAGAACTCGATAGGCATTTATTAGCTGAAGAACTGCTACTTGTTTTGTCCCGTCTATGTGCAGGCTTTCTTCGCTGGTTCTTTGTTGACTGCTAGCTGCTTGCGTTCCAATCTCTAGCATTCTAATTTGTGCTTCTGAATGTCGTAGTGAGATTTCACGCTCAGTCTCACATTGTCCTTCATCAATTTCTAGAAAGTATTGTTGCCACTCTTCTGAAACACTTTTTTTGTTAGAGAGGTAAGAGGAATAGAGATCATCTAGGAACGGTGCATTTCCGTCGAATAAGCATGATGGACGCCGCATAGCCATTGAATATACCTGGGCAAATATGAGTTAAGTTAAATTATAAATACGCACATAAAGAATGTCATCATCGTAAGTTACTAATGAATGAACATTACAGAGTTGCTAATTCTGAATCAAACGCTTGAAAAAGTCATCAACTAGTAGCATTTTTTTACAGATTTTTAACGTGTCCCACCGAAGATGAATTTAGGGGCTATCCTTGCGTCAATTTATTCAGACCGTTATCCTACGTGACATAACATACATCAAAAATATTCTTACTAATTTAAGGAAGTTAAAAGCATGAAATCTCCCGTTCGGATAACAGTGACTGGCGCAGCAGGTCAGATAAGCTACTCTTTGTTGTTTCGCATAGCATCAGGCCAAATGTTGGGACCAGAACAGCCTGTGTCTCTTCAATTACTGGAAGTACCTCAAGCGATGAACGCACTAGAAGGCGTTGCGATGGAACTGGATGACTGTGCATTTCCTTTGGTAAGAGGCATCGGCATGTTTGACGATCCCAATGCTGCGTTTGAGAGTAGTGACTACGGCCTCTTAGTGGGTGCTCGACCAAGAGGTCCAGGGATGGAGCGAAGTGATCTGCTAGCGGCAAATGGCGGTATATTTACGGTTCAAGGTCGTGCGATCAATGACCGAGCTAGCCGCAGCGTTAAAATTTTAGTGGTTGGTAACCCAGCGAATACAAATGCCTGGACATGTATGAAGAGCGCGCCAGATATTGAAGCCAAACAGTTCACGGCGATGACAAGATTAGATCATAATCGCGCCATAGCTCAGCTTTCTAGCGCAACTAATACTCCCGTCAACGACATTAAAAAAATGACTATATGGGGCAATCATTCGACAACACAATACCCTGACCTTAGCCAGACCACGATTGCTGGAACCGCTGCCTTAGAGTCAATAGAGCGTTCTTGGTATGAGAATGACTATATTAGTAAAGTGGCCAAGAGAGGCGCCGAAATTATCGGGGCCAGAGGTGCTTCAAGCGCAGCCTCTGCAGCAAATGCTGCGATGGAGCATATGCGAGATTGGGCGCTTGGTACTGAGTCTGGAGATTGGACTAGTATGGGTGTTCCTAGCGACGGGAGCTATGGAATTGAGGAAGGAATGATCTATTCCTTTCCGGTCACGTGTGCCGGAGGCGAATATTCTATCGTACAAGATCTTCCTCTTGACCCCTTCAGTCGTAAGATGCTGAGCGTAACTGAGGCTGAACTCAAAGAAGAACAGGTAGCAGTTGCTCCACTATTAGGTTAGGCGATAGCCGTTTACTCCTTCTGGTTTAGTTAAAGGCGTGGCGTATGATTGATGAGTTTGGCTTCAGAGCAAATGTCGGTATTGTCCTCATCAACCATGCTGGTCAGGTTCTTTTGGCTCGGCGTACTGGTGTGCCTGCGTGGCAGTTTCCGCAAGGGGGTATCCAAGAAGGGGAGTCTCCGATAGAGGCGATGTATCGAGAGCTCAATGAAGAGCTAGGCTTAGGGGCAAATCAAGTCAAGCTTCTGGGGCAGACGCGAAAATGGCTGAAATATACATTGCCGGAGAGATTTATTCGAAAGCATCAGATACCGTTATGTATAGGACAACGACAGCTCTGGTTTCTATTAGAATTGGTTACCGCGGATGAAAATATTAATCTGCTTTCTTTTTCTGAGCCAGAGTTTGATACTTGGAGATGGGTCCCTTACTGGGAACCTATAGGTAAGGTGATAGACTTTAAAAGAGATGTCTACCAGCAGGCGCTTGAAGAGCTTGCAATACTTGTTCCCTAGGTCAAGAGAATGGGGTAGTACCGGCAGAGCTAGCTCTAGCCTGATTCTATGAGTTTTTTGAAAAACTGTGGATAACTTTGTGGATTAATCAGTCTATTTTTTTCTGCGTCACTGTTTTTTTATTCCGGAACATCACTAGAATGTTTCAGATGAAGATAAAAATACAATATCAATCAATATCTTGCGACAAATTTCACCCTGTGTAGAGCAAAAAAAAATGCTGCGCCGCCGCAGAATAGGATTTGGCTAACATATGTGCATTATCTTGTTACGTTCAGCATTTGAACCGCCTATTACTGTTCTCTCAACCCTTAGTCTGACGGGCTTACTGCACCCATCCACCTGCGTGAGGGATTCCTTGTCCTGCAAAAAAGCCACTATCCTCGCTGGCGAGAAACAAGGCAAGCGCCGCATCTTCCTCTGCGGTACCGAGTCTCCCAGCAGGTACTTGTCTTTTTAATGATTTCCTAAAAGATTCTTTTTGCATGAGGCTGGCTGGATAATACGCATCGCTTTCTATGTAATTTTGGGCGATAAGATTAATTTGGATATTCGAAGCTGCGACTTCTACACCAACAGATTGTACATACCCAAGCTGGGCTGCCCTTGCCGCACTATAGGCCGCCAGTGTTTTCATCCCCTTGAGGGCCGAGGCGCTTCCATACACTACAATCTTCCCTTGTTTACGCTCAATCATTTGTGGGAGAACCGCTCTTACAAGCCGATGGAGAGGGTGGACCATCATGTCAAAGGGGGCTTGCCAATCTTCATCATGCACGTTTTTAGTCTCTATACCAGAAAAGGTTGGCGATGCTAAATTTGCTACAAGGATATCGATGACCCCTACTTTTGAAATTGCCTCTTCGCATGCACCAGTCCTCGTGAGGTCACTCTTATCACAGAAAACCACTGCTCCCTCTTTGGTGAAAACTTTAGCAGTAATAGGTCCCATATAGTCGTTCGCCTGAGTGATTAGCACTCTTTTATCTTTTAATCGGCTCATGATTCCTCTCCCTTGCGACTATAAATTTTTATATTGTAATGCTTTAGATGAGACTTATTGTGCAATAGTTATGACGCCAATCAATACGGGTGTCTACGTTGAAAATATATTTCATCGTCTTTGAAGTTGCTGTTTCCTTCGGAGTCCCATCTGATATGATGGCACCATTTTTCATCCACACAATTCTGTCTGCATGGTTGATGGCAAGTGAAGTATCGTGCATCACGACAATAGCTCCGCCACCGTTTGTCGTATAGTTTTTTAATATTCTCATCGCTCTAAGCTGATGCGTCATGTCTAATGATGATGTTGGCTCATCGGCTAATAAAAAAGGAGTACACGATGAGAGAGCGCGAGCAAAATGAACTCGTGCGAGCTCCCCTCCAGATAATGTTTCTACAGATTGATGACTGAGATGATGGATATCGCACTGATGCAATACGGTTTCAACTGCCAATTTATCTGCTTCCGTAGGGGCAGCGAACATCGTTCCGTAGGTGAATCTTCCTAGCGCCACTACATTTCGGACAGTAGCGGGCCAAGCAATAATAGGAACCTGGGGAATATAGGAAATGAATTTTGCGCGTTCCTTTGCGCTGATTGTCTTTAGATAGCGTTGTCCCAACGATATGTTTCCACTACTTGGTTTAGTTAGACCGATCAGACACTTGAGTAAAGTGGTTTTCCCAGCACCATTAGCGCCAAGAATCACAGTAAATTCTCCAGGATTGAAGTCGATCGAAGTCTCTTGTAGCAGTGACTTTCCATTAATGACGTAGCTGATTTTTTTTGCAGAAAAATTATCCATGACGACCACTTTTGGATGCGATCCAAATAAAAATCGGTGCCCCAACTAAAGCAGCCAATACACCAATCTTCAGCTCAACGTTGGTCGAAATAATCCGCACTCCAACATCTATAAGCACGAGAAAGACTCCCCCTAATACCGCAGAGGGTATTATTGTTTGCCCAGGATCATAGTTCACAAGAGGTCGGACTAGGTGAGGTGTTACAATTCCTACAAACCCTATGACACCAGCTAGGGAAACGGCCGCACCTGTGGCGAGCCCGGCTCCTAGAACAACACAGATACGTGTAGTAGTTAGGTTCAACCCTAGGGTTGACGCAGTGTCTTCGCCGAGAGAGAGTAGCGTTAATCCTTTTCTTTGTGACAGCAGCAGCAGCAGACCGGCCAGCATGAAAGGTAAAACTAAAGCAATATCCAGTAAACTACGGTTGGCCACAGAACCTAACATCCAAGTTATCATATCGGATAAATAAAATGGATTGGGTGCAAAATTTGTTACTAATGCCATTAGTGCGCCAGCGAGACTAGAAAGTCCTATTCCAAATAGGATCAGTGTTACGGTTGATTTAACCCATATGGCTATGCAGCAGAGTAAGCCCGTGGCTAATAGGCTTCCACCTATGGCAGCTACTGGCGCGGCATAGCTCCAGTTTTCGGCAATGCCAAAATAAATAACCGTGACTGCGGCAAGTGATGACCAAGCAGAAACACCTAATACTCCAGGTTCTGCAAGTGGGTTCCTCAGAAGACCTTGTAGGGCGGCCCCGCTTGCGGCAAGACATGCCCCGACTAGGTAGGCTGCCAGGGTTCTTGGAAGTCGAATTTCCCAAATGATAAGGCTGTCAATACTTGTATCTGGCTTGATTAAGATGCTAAGAGCTCGTAAAAGCGTTATATCCGTTGCTCCTACACAGCATGCTATTCCAACAGCTAAAATAGATGATAGGGCAAGTAGTGACGATATTGTTCTTCGGCTCATTAGCCTCTCTCCAAGCGCAATCGTTCTGATACGAGTTGCTCAATGGCATCAATTATGAACCAACCTCCACAGCTAGTTATAGAGAGAGGTAGCGAAGCCTGATGTCTTGCAGTAACAAATGCTTTAACCATAGAGTGCTTGATAGCATTCCATTGATTGTGAATACCCATCCGGTCTTTTCCTGCGGACGTGATAATTAAATCGGGTTGATAGCGAGCAATATTTTCTAGCCTTACGGAAGACCATCCTGGTTGTGTTTCGATATTAATGAAACCTGCTGTAGTTATGATTTCATCTATAAGGGTTCCAGGCCCAGCAGTGACGCCACTAGACGGTAAATATATCGCTTGAATTACATCAGTTGGAGAAGGGAGTTTTGCTAGTCTGCGGTTAAAGTTGGCTATGACCGAGGCTCCTTTGCGTGACGCGTCGAGTCTAGCAGATAAGCGACGTATCTCTTCGCGAACATCGTTTATTGAGATTAGAAAGTTCATTTGCAATGTTGGGATCCCTGCCTTTCCCAAGAACTGCACTATTTGTGGACCGCCACCATATGATCTGACTACCAGATCAGGTCTCGCCGCAATAATTTCCTCTGCCGTTGCACGTATCGTTTTGACTCCCTCTGCCTGCTTTCTCAGATAAGAAAATTCTGAGGTTGAATCTTTTGATAACGCAAGTATATTCGCTTTTGGAAGTAGTTTTAAAATGTATTGATCCGCACAGTAATCAAGACTAACGACCCTCTTTGGGCTAGAATTCTCTACTGCTTTGACAAATGTGATTTGTGCCAGTAGCAGGAATAATACGCTGATGAAAGCCGTGCAGTTCATATCTTCTGAAGCCTACATGCTGAGTCGGAGCCCTATATTAGCTGATATACCGGGCGTTCCGTAGCCGAAGACTTGCTGGTATTCCTCGTCAAAAATATTTTCTATTCTGCCATACAGTTCTAGTTTACCTGACAGCTTATAGGAGCCGTTTATGTCTAGCCGGGTCCAAGACTTAACATTGCCATAACTGTTTTTTTCTAGTCCATTATGGCGCATAGTAATTGCTGCAGATAGCAATTCAGACGGCGCAAAAAGTAACCTTGCACTGCCAGAATTTTTCGGCACACTCAGTTGTCTATTTCCATTACCTTTTTTAGCATCGATGTAAGAGTAGTCAACCTCAAAATCAAGCGTATCGCTTAGACGATATTCTCCAGTAACTTCGACGCCTTTTGATTTCACTTTGTTAACGTTTTCATACCAACCGTCAATGTAGTCTATTTGATTTTTTGTGTTTTGATGAAAATAGGTGACTCCTATTATGCCTCTTGATTTTAGGAAAGCCCACTCTAGCCCAGCATCAAATGACTTTGAGGTTTCAGGGTTGAGATCTGAGTTGCCAGATACTTGACTTGAATAAGGAAAGAAATAGCTCAGCTGAAAAATCGTAGGCGCTTTGAATCCTTCGGCCCAGCTGCCATGAATTTTCCAGTCATCATGAGGTCGGTATGCAGCCGAAAATCTGGAGGTGGTTTCCGAACCGAACACACTATGGTCATCCACCCTAACTGCCGCAGAAATAGTTGCGTCCTTCATAGGCTTAATTTCGTAAAGAATAAAAAGAGAATCTATACTATTTTCGTCGCTGCCTGAGGTTGTTTTTTCGTGTTCCGCTCCAAATGCGATTCTGTTAGTTTCATTTGCATTTAGAGTTCCTTGGTAGCGAAAAAGTAATCGGTCACCGAAGTAATCGTAGGTCTTGGAACCTGAATCGAAGTAATTTCTTTCCGTTTCCGAGTACCCAGTCAGAAAAATATTCTCCAATCGCCCTTTGAAAAGAGGTAGGGACAAGGTAATGTGGCCGGATAGCTCTTCCGTTTCTGATGTCACATCATCATCAGAGACTCCAGTCTGAGCTCCCCAACCGTCATATTCGAGCATTGAGTCGTTATACAAAATAGCGCTTGTGATCTTAGCGGACGCGGGCAAGTAGATTAGCCCATTGCCAGAAAATGTTTTAGAGTCGAAACCATCCCGTTCGGAGTTTCCGTCACTGCTTTCAGCTTTAGATATGCCATTGGTGGTCAGACCGCTGAACGCTGCACGGAATGCGCCCAAGTCATTAGAGACACTTATTTCAGAGCCGCCTTTATAAGTTGAGTAAGAACCAACCTCGGCATAGGCTTTTATAGCTTTTGGAGAGGTGGCTACTTTAGTAGTAATACTTACCACCCCTCCGATAGCATCGGATCCCCATAAGGTCGATTGATTGCCTTTGAGCACTTCGATTTTCGCAATATTGGACGTATCAATTCGCGCAAAATCAAAGCCGCCTCCGGGAGAGGATGGATCGTTTACAGGCACACCATCAATAAGTACGAGAGTTTGCTCGCTCAGTGCGCCTCTAATTCGAACTGAGCCTACCCCGCCAAAGCTTCCGTTTTGATTCACAGTCACGCCTGCGAACTCTTGCACAACATCTAAAGCGTTGCGGTATCCTTTTTGTTTTATCTGTTCGGCTGTAATGGTTGATACTGAAGAGCCGACTTCTGAAAGAGCAGTTGGTAGACGTGTTCCTGAAAATATAAAGACATCGTCGGGGGCTGCGTTCGCGAAGCCGCACGGCAGCAACCCAATGATTGTTAGACAGGCAAATAGAATGTTTTTACGAATAGACATAAACCTTTTCCTTCAAAGCGTTTTTATACGCTAAAAAATGCGACATTTTTGGTTAAGATGCCTCCCATCAAAGAACTGAGAGAACTTCCAGTTTTGTCGTTACAAAGGTTTTCCTTTCCTAATAGCTATTCCCGGCTTTGGAAGAACGACGCGAAGGCAGGTCTACTGACTCACAGGTCATCGCGTTAGCATCGCCTTCCCAGAAAGGATCCAGTGGCAAATGATGATACGCTCGCTGCCTACAGTTGCGGGCACAGTGTCAGATTCTGGCTGACTTCCCTCTTAGCAACATTTACATGCTGCACCTTCTGAGCGCATTTAACTTGGTCGTGTTTAGTGTGTCAACACAAAATTAAATTTTTTCTTGAAGTATGATCCCATTTATTTTTAAACAGTAAATTGGAAGCTGTTGCTTTTAAAAGAAAATCGACTAAATTGTAAGTACCTACTTTCAAAAAAAGACAATTAATAATTGACCATATTGGTGCGTAAGACTACTTCCTGCAAGCCTAATAGCGAGTAGGATCCTCAGATACGGAAACCAGTTGCTTGCCAAAATTTTCTCCACGTAACAGTTCGATAAAAGCCTGAGGGGCCTTTTCTAGGCCAATGGTGATGGACTCTTTATAAATAATCTCACTTTCTTGAATAAGAGGGGTGATATTGCTTATGAATTCTGGAAATTGGTCGTAATGGTCAGTAATTATGAAGCCGCGCACGTTTATTCTGTTGACTAATAAAGTTCGCCAGACTTTTGGGAAGTTACTTAAGGCCTCGGCAGGCTCTTTACGGAGGGCTCCATTATTGTAAAGTGAAATCATCCCACATAATGGGATCCGGCCATGAACGTTGATAAGCGGCAGCACAGCGTCGAAAGTTTTACCTCCAGTATTTTCGAAATAGATGTCAACGCCATTTGGGCACTCGGCACTAATTTTAGAGCTTAAAGCTTGCGCATCTGCGGCAGAGCGATGATCAATGCAGGCATCAAATCCAAGCACTTCGACAGCGTAGTCACATTTTCTTTTTCCGCCAGCAACACCTACTGTGCGCAACCCTTGTATCTTAGCCAACTGACCAACAAGCGACCCCACCGCGCCTGTCGCTGCCCCAACAACAATAGTTTCTCCTTTTTGCGGCATTCCATGCAGATTCAGACCTATATAGGCTGTAAACCCTGGCATACCAAGTACACCAATCGCTGTAGACAGCGGTGCAATATCAGCATCTAATTTACGCACGCCCGTCCCATCACTAAGTGCATGACTTCTCCAACCGAATCGATTTTCGACAAAATCACCGACAGCAAATAAAGGGTTATTCGAAGCAATCACTTCTCCTACGCCGCCTCCCTCCATTGGCATCCCAATCGCAACCGCAGCAGCATAGGATTTACCTTCATCCATTCGTCCGCGCATATAGGGGTCGAGAGATAACCAGACAGTCCTAATCAATAGTTGTCCCGGTCCTGGCGTGGGCATCGATACCGTCTCAAATCTAAAGTCACTGAGCTTCGGTTCTCCGATTGGTCGGGCGGCCAGGACAATCTGCTGCATACTTTTTGGAATAATTATTTTAATGTGCTCCTATTTTTTATTAGGTATAACATAGCTTATATTAGTGGTTTATTTGCTTTTTTAGATTCGTATTTGTAGTCTTTTACATATTGGGAAGTTGTAAAGTTCTAATTTAGGGGAGTCGCGATGAAATCAAAAGCAGTTTTGACCAAAGATGAGTACTTTCGGGAGTTATCCGATACTCCTAAGATATCGTGGCCCGCTATCGGGTTGTTTGTGCTTGGATATGGGGTATTCTTCTTCTCCACCATTGCCGCGTTAGACGGCAGGCTACCGATGTGGGTTGCTTGTTTGATCAACGGGTTTTCATTGTATGTGCTTTTTTCACCGATGCACGAGTCATTACATGGCACCGTCTCTACCAGTCATTTCGTGAACGAGATAGTTGGCCGCGTGGCGCTCGCCTTCCAGATTCCTGCGGCTCCTTTAGAAGTAGCCCGATGGGTGCACCTTAAACATCACGCGAATACTACCTCAGAGAATGATCCAGATAACTTCATGCACCATGGAGCTTGGTGGATCTTACCCTTAAGGTGGGCTAACTTTGACGTATTTTATTTAATAAAATTTTTTAAGGATGATACGACCGCGACTAAGCGAATTAGGCCGGCGGTATACTTTTATGTTGGCGTTTTCCTGGCAGTCGTAGTGGGTTTTGTTGCGAGCGGCTTAGCTCTTGAACTGCTGGTCTTATGGTTTCTGCCATCTCGCATAGGCTTGGCGATGATAGGCTTTGTTTTTGTTTTTTTGCCACATTTTCCGGCGGACATTGCGGCAAGGCAAGATAAGTACCAGGCTACTACAACTAGACTTGGATGGGAGTGGGTACTGACTCCGTTAATGGTTTATCAGAACTATCATTTGATCCACCATCTTTATCCTAATGTCCCATTTTATAATTATATAAAGATTTGGCATCTTCGGTATGAAGAAATAAGTAAACATAATCCTGCGATCCAAAAGAATTTCAGTTTACGTCCAACTGGTCGATAGTTATCTTCTTTGCTTTCTGGAAGGGCGTCTTTAGATGATCTAGGTCAAGGGAGGAGGGAGGTACGTGATTCAGATCAATGGAGTCGCACATACAAATATCTCGGTCAGCAACTGGTCGTCCTGTCGGGATTTTTATAATCAACTGTTACCGTTCTTCGGAATGGAGCGAGTGTTTGATGGTGATAATCTAGTTTATCATGTCGGAGGACGCACAGCGTTTGCTATCCAGCCCTGTGCGCCCGAATTCGAGAATGACCGCTTTGTTCAAGGCGGCGTTGGCTTGCATCACCACTGTTTCAGAGCCCGCAGTCGAGAAGATGTTGATAAAGCTCATCAGCACTTAATAGGGATCGGCGCTAAGATTGTGCACTTCCCTGAAGAAGGAGACTGGGCGCCGGGTTATTACTCAGTATTATTCGAAGATCCCATTGGAATCCGTTTAGAAGTCAATTATGTTCCCGGTAATGGCGTACTTGCCGAGAGCGCAGGCTTTAATCCCTCTGGCGATTTTTAGTTGCGGACTATCCGAATAGGCCAATAGGCTGATGCTACTGGGAAATATCAATCAATAGCTATCATAGACAGACGAAAAACTTCACCTAGGAAAATAGCCTGTTAGCTAGTTCGTAGTCATTGATGCACCCATAGCTTTTTGTTTGTCCGATCTGCCGGCAGGTGGCGGCACTTCAATGCCTGCGATAACAGCAGGTCGTTTGGCTATAACATTAATCCAGCGCTGCAGATGCTCTAGACCATCAACTGGAATCCTAGCCCAACGGTGCGTTTTAACCCATGCCCAATTTGCGATATCCGCGATACTATATTCCCCCGCCAGATACTCGACGTCGGCTAAACGCTTATTCAGGACTTCATATAGTCGCCGCGTTTCGTTCTTATAGCGTTTTCGCGCCGCCGGCACGTCCTCACTGAAGTATCGTTCGAAGGAAACAGCTTGCCCTTGCATGGGGCCGATACCACTCATTTGAAACATTAGCCATTGCATCGCTGCCCAGTATCCTTGGGGATCCTTAGGCATGAGTGCTCCAGCTTTTTCTGCGAGGTACAGCATTAGAGCGCCTGATTCAAATATAGTAGTATTGGTCTCTGTATCTACTATTACCGGAATACGGCCATTGGGATTAAGGGCAAGGAACATCGGCGTATGTTGTTCTTTTTTAATGAAATCGATAACATTTAGTTCGTACGGTATTTCGAGCTCCGCCAACGTGATAGTCGCTTTCCAGCCATTTGGGGTTGGCGAGGTATAGAGTTTTATCAAGACATGCTCCTACGCAGAAACCCCTAACTGTTAATAAGTTAGGGGTTGGTGTTGGTGGAGGTGGCGGGAGTCGAACCCGCGTCCGCAAGCCTTACATCTTTGGTTCTACATGCTTATCCGAGTCTATTAATTTAACTTCGTGCTACCCGGCCGGCAGGGAAAACATGAAGCGATTTTGGTGTGTTTTAACAGGTCGGCCCCAAACAAGCTTCACTGCGATCTTATGAAATATGACGCCTGAAACCTGAACGCATAAGCACGGCTCCAGTCAGACGGCACTCTACTGAGTTTTAAGCAGCGAGTGCGTAGTTGTCTTCGTTGGCAACTAATTATGTTTGCAGCTGTGTTTACGAGGTAATCTGCGCCTCGGCATGCACCTCCGGTTTCATGACCCACGTCGAAGCCGTGACACCCCCGAAACTGTATTCGGCTAGTTTAACCCGAAAAAGCCTCAAAAGTATCCTAGTTATTTGGTTAAATCGATTTCTTGAAAATACGCGCTTTTTCACGCTTCCAGTCTTTATCTTTCTCGCTTGCTCGCTTGTCGTGTTGTTTTTTTCCCTGAGCAATACCAACTTCGACTTTCACACGGTTATTCTTCCAATATAGCGCTGTCGCTACGATGGTCATTCCTCGTCGCTCCACTGCCCCTTGCAACTGATCTAATTCTCTCCGATTCAAAAGGATTTTTCGCATTCTCTGCGAATCAGTAGTGACATGGGTCGACGCTGATAAAAGAGGAGTTATATGAGTGCCATGAAGGAAAGCCTCGCCATTCTGCATTAAAATATAGGCATCCCGCAACTGCACTTTACCTGCGCGGAGGCTTTTTACTTCCCAGCCTTCTAAAACTAAACCCGCCTCGTGAGTTTGTTCTATATGATAGTCATATCGTGCCTTTTTATTTTGCGCAATTGAGCCAGGGCTGGCTTTCCCCCCTTTTTTAGTGCTCATTGGTTTGTCGAAATTTGCTCATAATGGAGATTATACTCATATCCTAAGTCAAGTATGGTCTTGTCTACTTGATGACTGGGTTTGTCTGCCTCAGAATAAGTCACCATAAATCAACTAGAGGTTTCAAAGTATGGGTTCTACTAGAGAGTCTTTGCATGGTCAATGGTCGTCGAAGTGGGTTTTTATTCTTGCCGCAGCCGGCTCTGCAGTTGGCTTAGGAAACATTTGGCGGTTCCCCTATGTTACGGGTGAGAATGGAGGCGGTGCTTTCGTTTTGGTCTATCTTGCCTGTATTTTCCTGATAGGAATTCCGGTGATGATTGCAGAACTTACGATCGGTCGGCGAGGCAGGCGCAGCCCAATTAACGCAATGCGGATACTCGCATCAGAAGACGGGTTAAGCTCGGGTTGGACGGTCATTGGTTACATGGGTATCTTTTCCGGCTTTTTAATTCTCTCTTTTTACTCTGTTGTAGCTGGATGGTCTCTGGCTTACATATCGTATAGCGTATCCGGAGATCTAGCCTCAGATCTTGCCTCGTCGCGAGCAGTTTTTGAAGCTTTGACTAGTTCAGCTCCTCGCTTAGCCTTTTGGCACACTCTTTTTATGTGTCTGGTAATTTTTGTTGTGTCAAACGGCGTAACGCGCGGACTCGAACGTGCGGTAAAAATCCTGATGCCATTGCTCTTTGTCAGTTTAATAGCGATGGTCATCTATGCCTTGCTTGTTGGTGATGCTTACAAGGCAGTGACTTATCTGTTTTATCCTGATTTCAGTAAACTTTCCTTAGACGCTATTATTGTGGCTGTTGGTCAGGCATTTTTCAGCCTAAGTTTGGGAATGGGGGCTTTAATGATTTATGGCTCTTATCTCCCGCAGGAAGTTTCTATTCCCAGCACATCAGTGATCGTCGGCTTAGTTGATAGCTTGGTAGCGATATTAGCTGGTCTGGCGATCTTTCCAATTGTCTTTGGGTATGGCCTTGAGGTAAGCGAAGGGCCTGGTCTCGTATTTGTAAGTCTTGCGATTGCGTTCGCAAATATGCCTTTTGGAGAGATTTTTGGTTTTGTATTCTTTGTCCTGTTGTCTATTGCGGCTTGGACGTCTGCTATTTCGCTCTTGGAACCTGTAGTAGCTTGGTTAATAGAAACTAAGGGGTGGAGTCGGTCTAAGTCAAGCCTTTTGTCTGGCAGTGTAATCTGGTTGATGGGCTTGGTTGCGTTGTTGTCGTTTAACGAATGGCGTGAATTTACTCCTTTTGGGAAAAATATTTTTGATTGGGCAGAGTTTGTGAGCACTAGCGTGTTACTGCCCGCTGGAGGATTGCTTATTTCGATATTTGTGGGCTGGCGCTTAAGCATGTTTACCTTAAGTGAAGAATTAAATGGTTTGCGGTCTTCCCTTTACAAAGCCTGGTATGTGTTAGTGAAATACCTCGCCCCTCTAGGAGTAACCTTGGTTTTTGTAGAGAGCTCAGGTTTGCGTGGTGTGATTCTTGGTTTTTTTGCGGGTTAAGTACTTATGAGTTCGTTTAGACAATCGGCCTTAGTTCCATTTTCTTCAGCGCAAATGTATTCGCTGGTCAATGATATTGAGTTATACCCTGAGTTTCTTCCTTGGTGTTCAAGTGCAAAAGTTATCGAGAATTCTGAGTCTCAGGTGAATGCCGAATTAACTGTCAGCAAAGGGCCATTCACTTATAGCTTTTCGACTACAAATGTTTTGGTGCCGAATAAATCTATTGATTTAAAACTTTTAAAAGGGCCCTTCAAGTTCTTCAGAGGTCACTGGGTTTTTAACGATGACAGTCGGGGTTGTTTTGTGAGGTTGAGCATCGATTATGAAGCTAGTGCGCCGCTGCTCAGGATGGCGTTATCTATGGCCTCAGGAGCCGTTGTAGACTCGCTAATAAAGTCCTTTGTGAGCCGAGCCCATGAAAAGTACTAAAGTAAAAAGAATTTCGGTGCAAATAGTCCTGTCTGTTAAAGGCAGCGCTGAGGTCGTAGAGCTCAGCGTGCCCCTTGGGACTTCTTTAGAAAACGCAGTTGAGCGTTCAATGTTGCTTGATAAGTTGGGTTATGAAGACAGGAATTGCGCTTCATACGGAATTTTTGGCCGCAAGAGAGATCGCAAAACTCTACTTTGTTCGGGCGATAGAATAGAAATTTATAGCCCCATCATAGCTGATGCAAAAGCGCTACGCATTCTTCGTGCCGCTAATCAAAGAGACGGCTGACTAAACTTTTCTTTTTGTCGTCGTTTGGTATTGCATCGGGATCTATTGCTGGGCCCTCTCCAGGGCCTGATTGTAGACCAGTATATGGGCTCTTCTCTATAGCCTTTACGATTTTGTCTGTGTGGTATTCGACTTTTTTGTCAGCTTCAGTTACTTCATTATTTTCGTCCGCGTCAGCGAATTTTGCGTTTGTGTCTTTGTCTTTGGACAAAGACAGTTTGTGAAGTATACGTTCTTTCATACTTCTTTTGACAAAGCGTGGGACGAGTATTTCAGCATCCTCATGCCGCTTGGCAACTAACTCTTTTTCCGCAGCTTTGATGTTCCCTTTAATTATACTAAGAGAATCACCCTCAAAATACAGTGTTATTGTTCTTTTAGAGAGGAACTCGCGTTCCCTATCGTAGGTGAAAATGTAATCCCAGCGATGGCTGTTAAAAGTGTCCATTATGATTGGCGTACCCATGATGAATTGCACTTTTTCTTTATTCATTCCTACTTCTAGCTGGGCAAGCATGTTTTGCGTCACTACATTGCCTTGCTGAATATCTATTTTGTGAACGAATTTTAGATCGTTGATGTCTGATAGCTTAGGTATTCCAGGTACATACGATTTGGAACAGCTCAAAAGCAGCAAGGATAACGCGCTGAGTAATATAATCTTTCTCATAAGTAGACCTGAAAATAGATAGATTGAATTTGTAGTGCTCGACGTCAAACAATTAGGAGGAAGTATAAGCTTCAAGCAGCCTAATCTGTTTTATTGCCTACTCCAAGCGTAGCATAATGAGCGTGATTAAGCAGAAAATGTTATAGTTTCCCCTTGTCAGCTTAAGCGACAGCAGGAAGGCTTAGAATAATGAATACTAAAGAACTTAAAAAGGCAGGTTTAAAAGCCACCTTACCAAGGTTGCGTATACTAGAGATCCTGGAAACGTCATCTGCTAGACATATGAGCGCGGAAGATGTTTACAAAGCATTGCTTGGTTCGGGTGATGATGTTGGATTAGCAACAATTTACCGTGTGCTTACTCAGTTTGAAGCTGCAGGTATCGTTCAAAGACACAATTTTGATAGTGGCCATGCAGTTTTTGAAATGACCCAGAACGACCACCATGATCACATGGTAAACGTAGTCACGGGTGAAGTTGTTGAATTTAAATCCGATGAAATTGAAAGATTACAAGAGGAAATAGTCGACCATGCCGGATACGTTCTTGAGGATCATAGTTTGGTTCTTTACGTGAAATCGAAAGACTCTGATTAGCTTTTTATTGGCTTTCTAATTTGGCGTGCATTTCTATTAGATCTCGGGCATGAGCAATGCTCGAAGTCGTTCCTTTCTTTGCACCTAGCATGCGTGAGATTTCGCTTTCTCGGCTCCTTTCAAAGACCGCTTTGACCTCTGCACTCGCTTGCTTATTAATTATTTTTTTCTCCATGACGAGGTGGCTTGTACCCGCGCCCGCTACCTGAGGAGAATGTGTTATACAGATGACTTGGCAATGACTGGCAACTAACAGCAGGTTTTCTCCTACAGTGTTTGCAGTATCCCCTCCGATACCAGTGTCTACCTCATCGTAGATTACGCAAGGTACTTGAGAATGTGCTGCTGTTGAAGACTGAACAGCCAAGCTAATTCTAGAGAGCTCTCCTCCTGACGCTATTTTACCTAACGGGCCTGGACTGCTTTCGGGATTCGTTGAGACGAGAAATTCTACTTGGTCTATTCCAGAAGCATGAGGATCGCTATTGGTCATATGGTGGATAGATATATCGAAGTCCGCGTGGGGCATGTCTAACAGTTGCAATTTTTCTGTTATTTCCTTAGACATACGAGTTCGTACTTTCATTCTTGCTAGCGACAGAGTTTTAGCCGCAGCGTCGAATTTTATGCGACAAGCAACAAGCTTCTTGGTTAAAGACTGAGTCGTAGAGCTTTTGGAAGTCAAAGATCTCAGCTCATTTTGAAGTGAGGCATATTTTTCATTCAACTGCTGTAATTCTATTCCATGTTTTCTTGATAACGCATGCAAATCTCTGAGCCTATCATTTAAATAAGTTAGTCGCTTTGGATCTTGTTTTAGAGAGTCACCAAGCAGACCGAGCTCTCGTATAGCTTCTTCTGTTGACATTTCGGCATGCTCCAAGAGACAGCTCAGGTTTGCCGCCGCAGGGACTTCTGTTGCTATTTGCTTGACATAACGAATGGCACTACGAAGACTATCTACAACGGTGTTTTCGTTTCCAGATAGAAGGACATCGGCCTCTTTTAAGCTAGCTATATAACCATCAGATTTGGCTAGTAGCTTGTACTCGCTTTCTATAGATGAAAGTTCATCTGCATCAAGATTGGCATCTTCTAGCTCTCGTATCTGGTATTCAAGCAGTTCTTTTCGTGCTTCGTCAGCATCGGAATTGTCGATGGAGTTTAGTTGCTCAGAAAGCGATTTCCACTCCTGAAATACGCTCCTGACAGGAATAATTTTTTCTTCAAGTTTTCCGTACGCGTCCAGTTGTTGACGTTGAGTCGCACTATCTACAATTCTGCGTCCAGCATGTTGGGCATGCACATCAACTAGCAGCCGACCTAGCTGCTCTAGCGTGGCTAAAGTGATGGGCGTCTCGTTGCAAAAAGCTTTCGACCTGGCGTCCCGGTTTATTATCCGTCTGAGAATGCATTCGTTTTTTTGTTCTAATTGACGATCCTCTAAAAAGCTTAGTGCGGGAGAACCAGTTGCTAAATTGAAAGTAGCACTAATAGAAGCACGTTCTTCACCGCTTCTAATCATTTGAGTATCTGCTTTACTCCCAAGCGCGAGACCGAGTGCTTGCAAGAATACTGATTTTCCAGACCCTGTTTCCCCAGTTATTACGGTTAGACCCTCTTCAAAATCGGCATTAGCTTCTTTAATCACGACCAGGTTACGTATATGTATATGGGTTAACAAGGATCGAGCGCCCAATTAAGTTTAGCTCTAAGCGTTGCGTAATGATTATTCTTTGAAGGGTGAGCTAGTTTGATGGCTTTTACTTTCCGTGATATGAAAATTTTATCGCCACGAAGTAGATCGTGGATTGAGTTCCCATCGCACGTTAGTCGCGCCTGATCGTCACGCTCAGTAGCTATTCTGATTTCTATCATAGCTTTATCCGATACAACTATTGGCCGGTTTGTCAGTGTATGGGGGCATATGGGAACTAAAGCTAAGGCATCAATTTCAGGGTCTAAGATGGGGCCACCTCCAGACATCGCGTATGCTGTCGACCCAGTAGGAGTGGCTACGATCATGCCGTCCCCTCGTTGAGAATGGAGAAACTTATTATTTACATAAGTGTTGAGAGTTATCAGTCGGGCTGAGTTCCATTTTTGTATTACAACGTCATTAAGTCCATGACAGGTTGCGATGACTTTCTCAGATCGGACTACTTCACAACCTAGAACTGAACGCTCTTCTGTGACGACGTCTCCTTCAAGTATAGCCCCTAGATCTACTTTTAGGTTGTCAGGGGGCAAATCAGCAAGGAATCCCAGACGCCCTAGATTGATTCCTAGTAACGCCACCTCATGCGGATAAGTTAATGTGGCAGCCTGAAGGAGGGTGCCATCTCCGCCAATAGAGATAATTAAATCACATTTCTCTGATAATGCTGAAACTGGGAGTACTTCCATGTCCGCAGGTGCACTGTTTAACACAATTCGATTGTCCAGATATGCCTTACAGCCTTTTTGACTGATTATAGAGACAACTTCGAGGACGGATTTTTCTATTGTTTTACTACTAACAGCAGACACAATACCTATATTTCTAAACACTGGTTTACCCCTATTCAAGCGGATGAAGTATAAACAGTAACACCGATACAGCACAGGAAGAAAAAAAGCTGCAGTAGCATATATTACACTATTGGTTTTTTGTGGGTTTTTTGCTAGCTTATTTGTTTGGTCTTATCCGGTATAGTATTAAGTATATGAGTGTTGATATTAGTTTAAATGAGCGTTCACACCAGCTTTTTAAGGTTCTTGTTGAACGGTATATTGCTGATGGGCAGCCAGTCGGCTCGCGCACTCTCGCCCGTGATGCTAAACTAGATATTAGCTCGGCTACTATTCGCAACGTAATGGCTGATTTAGAAGATCTGGGACTTATAATATCACCCCATACTTCCGCGGGCAGGGTCCCTACTGAAGCGGGGTATCGTTTTTTTGTCGACCAGGTCGTCACTTACCGAGACTTGTCGACATCCGACATCCGAGAGATGGAAAGTAGTCTGGAGAAAGATGATGATGTGGATGCTTTGTTGGGGAAAACTTCCAGGATACTTTCCGGCTTAACCAAGCTAGCCGGTTTAGTTATGATTCCGATTACGGAAAAACGGGCTTTAAGGCAGGTAGAGTTTCTTTCTCTAAGTGAAAATCGTGTTCTTGTGATACTCGTAACGAACGATCGAGAAGTTGAAAACCGTATTATTAAGACTGACAGAGTCTATGGTCAGGCCGAATTAACACAGGCAGCTAATTATTTGAGTTCTGCATTTGCAGGGAGGGATATCGAGGCGCTTAAAGAAGGACTTATTGCCGAGATGCAAGCTGCCCGAGTGGAGCTTGATCAGTTAATGGGCTTAGTGATGGACATATCACAGAAAGCTTTTCCTGCGCGCGCTGGCAACAAAGATTATGTCTTGGCCGGTCAGACAAATTTGATGGATATCAATGAGCTTTCAGACCTAGAACATCTCAGGAACTTGTTTGATGCTTTTGCTCAAAAAGGAGAAATCCTGCATTTACTAGAGCAGTCGATAAGTGCTAACGGAGTTCAGATTTTTATTGGAGAGGAGTCGGGGAATAAAGCTTTCGATCACTGTAGCATCGTGACATCGACTTATACTGATCAGCATCGTACTTTAGGTGTCCTAGGTGTAATAGGGCCTACGCGCATGGAATATGAACGAGTGATCCCTATTGTAGACTTGACTGCAAAGATGCTTAGTACTGCCTTGAATTCTGGAAATTAACCCCAACGTAATCATTTGCACGGAAAATTTCATGCGTCTGCGTTTGGATCGACCTGCTGTTGCTTCCAACTGAAACTAAATAATTAGGAAAATAATTTATCGTGAATGACGAAATAAAAGTAAATGCGGAGCCGTCTAACAATGAAGCTGAGGATGAACTTATAGAAGAAAAGCTCACGCCTGTTGAATCAGAGCTTGTTTCAGAGGTGGAAGAAGAAAGCTCCGCTCCAGAGGTAATAGTTGTTGAAGAGTCTGGCCAAGACCTAAATTTTGAACTGACAGAGGAAATAAGACTTCTAAAAGAAGATGTTCTGAGAGCTAGAGCTGATGTGGAAAATGTCCGTAAGCGAGCCGAGAAAGATGTCATGGCTGCTCATAAGTATGGACTGGAGAGATTGTTGCAAGAACTTTTACCAGTTAAGGACAGCATTGATATGGGGCTTGAAGCTACTGCAGCAGCTGAATCAATACAGCCATTACGAGAGGGTATCGAATTGACGGTCAAAATGTTTTCAGATTTTTTTGAAAAGCTCAATGTTCGGGTTGTGGACCCAGTCAATGAGAAATTTGATCCCCAGTTTCAGCAGGCGATGATGACAGAAGCATCTTCCTCTATGGAGGAAGGACATGTCATCAGAGTCATGCAAAAAGGCTATTTGTTAAATGATCGTCTAGTGAGACCTGCTCTGGTAGTGGTGTCTAAAACAGAGTGAATGTATAGGGATAGGGTTGATTTTTAAAACAAAGACCACATGTTATTAACTAACAAAATTTAGATTTAATTTAGAGGCGAGTCATGGGAAACATTATTGGTATCGATTTAGGGACTACAAATTCGTGCGTTGCGGTTTTAGATGGAGGCGAGGTTAAAGTCATTGAGAACAGCGAAGGTGGTAGGACGACTCCGTCAATTGTAGCTTTTGCAGGAGACGAGGTTTTAGTCGGACAAGCAGCAAAGCGGCAGGCGGTTACGAATCCCCAGGATACTCTGTTTGCTGTAAAAAGACTGATTGGACGTAAGTTCGATGACAAGGTAGTCAAAAGAGACAAGGGCATGGTTCCCTATAATATCGTTAAAGCTGATAACGGCGACGCTTGGGTTGAGGCTAATGGTAAAAAGATGGCTCCGCCAGAAGTTTCAGCACGTGTACTGATGAAAATGAAAAAAACTGCTGAAGATTATTTAGGGCATGAAGTTAGTGAAGCTGTCATCACGGTTCCAGCGTACTTCAACGACTCTCAGCGTCAGGCTACAAAAGATGCTGGACGAATAGCTGGTTTGGACGTTAAGCGGATTATTAATGAGCCTACGGCGGCAGCATTGGCATATGGATTGGACAGAAATCAAGGTGATGCAAAAATAGCTGTCTATGATTTGGGTGGAGGGACCTTCGATGTTTCTATCATTGAGGTAGCTGAGATTGATGGTGAAAGGCAGTTTGAAGTTTTAGCCACGAATGGAGACACTTTCTTAGGCGGCGAAGACTTTGATCTTCGCCTGATAGAGTTTTTAGCTGAAGAGTTTAAAAATGAACAGGGAGTCGATTTACATAATGATCCTTTAGCGTTGCAGAGACTTAAAGAGGCTGCTGAAAAGGCAAAAATGGAACTCTCTTCTGCGCAGCAAACCGATATAAATCTTCCGTACATTACGGCAGATGCCTCGGGCCCGAAGCATATGAATTTAAAACTTACCCGATCGAAGTTTGAGTCGCTCGTTGAAGATCTTGTAGAGAGGACTGTCGCCCCATGTAAACTTGCCTTAAGTGATGCAGGATTATCCTCCTCGGAGATTGATGATGTAATAATTGTTGGTGGTCAAACTCGTATGCCAATGGTCCAAGATAAAGTGCAAGAGATCTTTGGGCAGGAACCTCGCAAAGACGTGAACGCGGACGAGTCTGTTGCTTCTGGAGCAGCTATTCAGGCAGGAGTGCTAGGAGGAGATGTTAAAGATGTCCTGCTTTTAGATGTTACCCCGTTGTCGTTAGGTATTGAGACACTCGGTGGCGTAATGACAAAATTAATTGAGAAGAACACCACTATTCCGACTAAGGCGCAGCAGGTTTTTTCCACAGCTGAAGATAACCAGACCGCGGTTACCGTTCACGTTTTACAAGGGGAAAGGGAGAGAGCTGATGGAAATAAGTCTTTAGGACGTTTTGATTTAGCCGATATTCCTCCTGCTCAGAGAGGCACACCACAGATTGAGGTTGCATTTGATATTGATGCTAATGGCATATTGAACGTTTCCGCAAAGGATAAAGCTACTGGGAAAGAACAATCGATAATTATTAAAGCATCGAGTGGTTTGTCTGATGAAGATATTGAGAATATGGTAAAAGATGCCGAGCTGCATGCGGAAGAAGATAAGAAGTTTCAGGAGTTAGTGAATGCCAAGAATCAAGCTGAGTCTCTTGTGCGTGGTGCAAAAAAATCGTTGGAGGACCTTGGAGAAAAAGTAACTGATGATGAACGAAAAGGCATTGAAGAAGGTTGTAGTGCATTAGAGAAAGCACTTGAGTCAGAAGATCTTGATGAGATCAATGCTAAGACTGAGCAATTGAGTGGACTTGCGGGTACTCTGGCTCAAAAAGCTTATGAGGAAGCTGCTGCGGCGAGTAGTGGAGAGCAAGGGACTGAAGCTGAAAATGATTCAAACGATGAAAATGTTGTTGATGCAGACTTTGAGGAAGTAAAAGAAGATAAAGAAGATAAAAAAGACAAGTAGATAAATCGATACCACCAGCGTACTAAAGCCCAGTAGAATGAAGTTCTAGCTGGGCTTCTTTTTTTTACTTAATAGAAAAATATAAATTATTATGGCAAAACGTGACTATTATGAACTCTTAGGCGTTGGGTCTGACGCGAGTGAAGCGGATTTAAAGAAAGCTTATCGTCGTCAGGCAATGAAATTTCATCCGGATAGAAATCCTGGTGACGTGTCAGCAGAGGAAAGCTTTAAAGCTGCGAAAGAAGCTTATGACGTGCTAGGAAATCCCGAAAAAAGATCCGCTTACGACCAATTCGGACATGCGGGTCTTGAGCAAGGGGCAGGATCTCCAGGGTCAGGTGGAATGGGAGACGCCTTTGATAGCGTCTTTGGTGATATATTTGGCGGTGGACGTGGGGGTAATCGAGTTTACCGCGGCTCCGATTTAAGCTATGACTTGGAGTTGTCACTGGAGGATGCAGTATCAGGAACTGAGGTGAAAATCAGGGTCCCTAATCTCGTTGCCTGCGATTCCTGTGATGGAAGCGGATCTCGAAGCAAAAGCCCCGCTGTGACTTGTGGTATGTGCGGGGGTGCCGGTCAAGTGAGAGCTCAGCAAGGCTTCTTTTCTGTGCAACAGACTTGTCCCAAATGTGGTGGTGCCGGTAAAAGCATTCAAGATCCTTGTCGCTCTTGTCAGGGGTCCGGGACAGTTAGGGGGCAGAAGACGATTAAGGTGAAGGTCCCTGCCGGGGTGGATAATGGGGACAGAATAAGGCTATCTGGAGAAGGTGAAAGAGGCCAAAATAATGGGCCTTCAGGAGATCTATATGTAAATATGGTCGTTCGTGAGCATTCTATTTTTCATCGAGATGGGAGTAATTTGCAGTGTGAGGTTCCTATAGGGTTTGTGATTGCAGCTTTAGGCGGAGAGCTGGAAGTTCCAACACTAAACGGCCGAGTCTCTTTAAAAATACCATCAGAAACCCAGACGGGTTCCCAGTTCCGCATGAGAGGGAAAGGGGTAAAGTCTGTGCGCGGAGGAGGCATCGGCGATTTGATTTGCCGTGTTATTGTTGAGACTCCAGTAAGTTTAACTGGGAAACAAAAAGCTTTACTGGAAGAGTTCTCTGGAACATTATCTAAAAACAGCAAGCATAGTCCTCGGGCAGTTACATGGCTGAATGGGGTAAAGAAATTTTTTGATGAGCTAATTTAGTAGGTGGATTCTCTGATGGGAAAAGCGATCAAGGTTGGGATAGCTGGCGCAGGTGGTAAGATGGGCCGTATGCTAATTGGTCGTTGTATACAGGATCCATGCTTTCAACTAATGGCCGCTCTAGAGCGTCCGGAATCTCCGTTGATAGGAGTGGATGCTGGGCTTTTATCAGGAAGCACAAGTACAGGGGTTAAAGTTAACTCGAACCTTCTCGAGGTGATAGAAAATATTGATATCCTAATTGATTTCACTTCTCCGGAATCAACGCTCAGCAATGTTCTTGTTTGCCAGGATAAAGAGAAGCCTATTGTCATAGGAACAACTGGTTTGGGAGACAGTATCGAAGCTTTGGAATCGGCTGCCCGATATATTCCGATCATGTTTGCACCTAATATGAGTATCGGAGTAAACATATGTTTTCAGGTCTTAGAAACTGTGGCCCGTGCGCTAGGTGATCAGTTCGATGTGGAAATAGTTGAAGCACACCATCGGGATAAAATTGACTCCCCCTCCGGAACTGCTTTACGCATGGGCGAGGTGGTAGCTGAGGCGCTTGGGCGAAATCTTTCGGATTGCGCCGTGTATGGAAGAGAAGGCGATGTTGGAGTAAGGGAATCCAAGACAATCGGTTTCGGGACAGTTAGAGGGGGAGATATTGTGGGGGAGCACACAGTTATGTTTGCTGGCCCGGGAGAGAGGATAGAAATTACGCACCGTGCCTCAGATCGGTCTAATTTCGCAAATGGAGCTTTAAAAGCAGCGAAGTGGTTGGAGTCAAGAAAGCACGGGCTATATGATATGCAGGATGTCTTAAACTTACGATAGATGGATTTTTCTTGAGATTTACATACTTTATATCTTATTAATCTTGGGTAAAGCGCTATGTCCTTAAATAAACTTAAGAGTCTAATTTAAATGCGCAAGTTACGAGCAGGAGTTGTGGGTGTAGGTTATTTAGGTAATTTTCATGCCCAGAAATACACTATATGCTCGGGAGTCGAGCTCTGTGGCGTTGCTGACACAGATCCAGTTCGAGGACAAGATGTTGCGACTAAATACTCTACAACCTTCTATCCAGATTATCGCGATCTGATTCCTGAAATTGACCTTGTTTCAATAGTAGTGCCTCCGGCGCAGCACTACTCTATAGCTGAGTATTTCTTGTCTGGCGGCGTCCATGCTTTAGTCGAAAAACCCCTGACAGAAACGGTAGCGCAAGCAGAGAATCTGATTGCTTCAGCATCTAGAAAAAATCTCATTCTTCAGGTTGGCCATTTAGAGCGATTTAATCCAGTAATTTTGCTAATGCGGAAGCATATAGTTAGACCGGAACGGATAGAAGCTAAAAGGATGGCAATTTACAAAGAGCGTGGGACGGAAGTGGACGTTGTACTTGATTTGATGATCCATGATATCGATATTGTTCTTAGTCTGACGAATAGTGGTGTAAAAAAAATACATGCTGATGGAGCAATTATCCGCAGTGGAAAGCTTGATATGGCGAGAGCCTCTATCGAATTTGTTGATGGTTTAGTAGCGAATCTTGAGGCTAGCCGGGTATCTGATGAGCCGGGTCGGTCAATGGATGTGTATGAAGGAAGTCGGTATTTATCTTTAGACTACGTCAACCACGAGTTGCGAAGTGGAAGGATGGTCGAGAACAAAAAGCACGAGGATGTTCGTGAGTTCACATTCGAAAGTGACGTTACGCTTGGTATAGACATCCTAAAGACTGAAATACAATCTTTTGTGACATCGGCTTCTACTGGAACTCCCCCTAAAGTGTCGGGTGAAGATGGTAAAAAGGCCTTGGAAGTGGCTATTGAAATCTCCCATCAAATTAATGCAAGGATTAGAGCCTAATATACGCATTAATCATTCCATGTCAGTACTCCGTCAAGTACAATGTTTGAAAATAGCTAGGTCGCAAAATTTTCGCGACAGGCGCTTCATTTACAGGTGAAACTTTGAACGATTCGGCATTTCTTGCGTTATCCGACGGAAGTATATTTCTTGGCACCTCTATTGGCGCCTCGGGACTTCAATCAGGTGAAGTTGTCTTCAATACGTCTATGAGCGGATATCAAGAAATACTCAGCGATCCTTCATATGCGAGACAATTAGTTGCTCTTACTTATCCCCATATAGGAAATACTGGGACGAATCAGCTAGATATGGAATCTAAGAATTCGAGTATTTCTGGACTCATTATAAGAAATTATTCGGATCCAAGTAATTGGCGTTCGGGGAGCTCACTGCAGGATTTTCTTGTTCAAAATGATATTGTCGCTATCGCAGATATAGACACGAGACGGTTGACTAGATTACTCAGGACAAAAGGCTCATTGGCCGGGGCTATTTCCTGTGGTCATGACGCCAGTAGAGAGTTAGCATTGGAAGCGGCGAGAGCTTTTGGGGGGCTGGAAGGCCTTGACCTTGCTAAAGAAGTGACATGTAAAGCTCCTTATGTATGGAAAGAGGGGCTCTGGCGCCTATCAAATAATGAGCACTCTGAGCCTCCAAAAGCTAATTTTCGAGTAGTAGCCTACGATTTTGGAGTCAAGCGAAACATACTTCGGTTGTTAGTGAACCGAGGGTGTGAGGTTGAGGTCGTCCCGGCCGATACGACGGCAAAAGAAATTATCGAGCGACAACCTGACGGAGTTTTCCTGTCGAATGGACCAGGAGACCCACAGGCTTGTCATTATGCCATTGAGGCCGTGCGAGAGATTGTCGATTCAGGAATTCCAAGTTTTGGTATTTGTTTGGGGTATCAGATTCTGGCACTAGCCTGTGGTGCCCAGACTGTAAAAATGAAATTTGGCCATCATGGTGCTAATCACCCAGTTAAAGATCTGCAAGAAGGCAAGGTTTTGATTACAAGTCAAAATCATGGTTTCTCTGTTGATGAAGCTTCTTTGCCAGATGCTTTATCTCTAACCCATAGGTCATTATTTGACGGGACATTACAAGGTGTTGAGCATCGACAACAACCAGCATTTGGATTTCAAGGTCATCCAGAAGGTAGTCCTGGACCACATGATATACATGCTTTATTCGACAAATTTATTTCATTAATGAAGGCTGACACAACCAGTGGGTAAAAGGACAGACATTCATTCCATTCTAATAATTGGTGCGGGCCCTATTGTTATCGGTCAGGCCTGTGAGTTTGACTATTCTGGATCTCAGGCATGTAAAGCTATGCGAGATGAGGGTTATCGTGTCATTTTAGTAAATTCAAATCCTGCGACCATCATGACTGATCCTGGAATGGCAGACGCTACTTATATTGAGCCAATTACATGGGAAACAGTTGCAAAAATCATTGAAATTGAGAAGCCAGATGCTCTTTTGCCAACGATGGGCGGTCAGACTGCCCTCAATTGTGCGCTTGCTCTGTCAAATAAAGGCATTTTGAAGAAATTTGGTGTCGAACTTATCGGAGCCAAGGAAAAAGCTATTGAGAAGGCTGAGGATCGTTCAAAGTTTCGGGATGCGATGCAGTCTATCGGTTTAGAAACAGCGAAATCATTTATAGCTCATACTTGGGAAGAAGCAGAAAGTACGCAGAGGAAGCTTGGTTTCCCCATTGTTGTTAGGCCGTCATTTACAATGGGCGGTAGTGGTGGTGGGATAGCTTTCAATGAGGAAGAGTACCGAGAGATATGCCGTGGTGGGTTAGAAGCATCTCCGACAAGTGAGATTTTGATAGAAGAGTCTCTCCTGGGCTGGAAAGAGTTCGAAATGGAAGTAGTGAGGGATCGAGCGGACAATTGCATAATAATTTGTTCGATAGAAAACTTGGATCCTATGGGTATTCACACTGGCGATTCGATTACAGTTGCGCCGGCGCAGACTCTCACTGATAAAGAATACCAGTTGATGCGTAATGCATCAGTTGCGATTCTGCGTGAGATTGGAGTTGATACTGGTGGCTCTAATGTGCAGTTTGCTGTGGATCCCCAGTCTGGTCGACTTATTGTTATTGAAATGAACCCTCGAGTATCAAGATCTTCTGCCTTAGCATCAAAAGCTACAGGTTTTCCAATAGCTAAAATTGCAGCTAAATTAGCGGTTGGATACACTTTAGATGAGCTTCGTAATGAAATTACTGATGGGACTATGCCGGCGTCTTTTGAGCCTTCTATTGATTATGTGGTGACCAAAGTTCCACGATTTACCTTTGAAAAATTTCCTCAGGCCGAAGATCGATTGACCACTCAGATGAAGTCCGTTGGTGAGGTGATGGCAATGGGGCGAAGCTTTCAAGAATCTTTTCAGAAAGCATTGAGGGGCCTTGAGACTGGTGTCAGCGGTTTAGATTCGGTTGTTGACTTGAAAACAGTGACTAAGGAAGTCATTTCGAGAGAACTCAGTATCGCCGGTGCTGAACGGATTTGGTACCTTGGTGATGCTTTCCGGCTAGGGTTTTCATTAGAAGAAGTTTTTGATTTGACCAGCATTGACCCTTGGTTCTTGTCGCAGATAGAGGAAATAATTCAGCTCGAGCTTTCTCTGAAATCACGTTCCTTGGAAAGCGTTTGTTTTGACGAGCTTTTTGCATTGAAGCGAAAAGGATTTTCTGATGCGCGTTTGGCTCATGTTTTAGAGCTGCCTGAATCTGAAATTTTTGCCTATAGAAAGAAGTTGAACGTTAAACCTATTTATAAACGTATTGACTCTTGTGCCGCTGAATTTGATGCCTCCACACCGTATATGTACTCTAGTTATGATGAAGAATGTGAAGCTGCACCATCTGCTGTACGGAAAATTATTGTCTTAGGTGGAGGTCCTAATAGGATAGGTCAAGGTATAGAGTTCGATTATTGCTGTGTGCAAGCTGCTATCGCAGTCCATGATGCTGGGTTTGAGTCTATTATGGTGAATTGTAATCCAGAAACTGTCTCCACTGACTACGATACGAGCGATCGTTTATATTTTGAACCTGTAACCTTAGAAGATGTGTTGGAAATCATCGAACTAGAGAAGCCTTATGGGGTTATTGTGCAATATGGAGGACAAACTCCGTTGAAGTTGGCAAGAGCGCTAGAGGAAAATGGAGTTCCTATTATCGGCACATCCCCCGATTCAATTGACCTAGCTGAAGATAGAGAAAGGTTTAAAGAGTTCCTTAATGATATAGGCCTAAAGCAGCCTCCGAATCGAATTATAAAAGGCATCTCTGAGGCTAAGAGTATGGCCTCAGAGATTGGTTATCCGTTAGTTGTGAGACCCTCCTATGTTTTGGGCGGGAGAGCTATGGAAGTCGTCTATAGCGAAGCCGACTTAATGACTTATATGGACGCTGCGGTTGCTGTTTCTAACGAGTCACCAATTTTGTTAGATCATTTTCTGGACCGAGCAATTGAAGTAGATGTGGATGCAGTCTGTGATGGAAAAGAAGTATTCATCGGTGGGATTATGGAGCATATCGAGCAGGCGGGTGTGCACTCGGGAGATTCAGCTTGCTCTCTGCCACCTCATACGTTGTCTAGCGCCATTCAATCTGAGCTGCGAGATCAAGTCGTTAAAATGGCCTTAGAGTTGAAGGTAATTGGCTTGATGAACGTTCAGTTTGCCATACAAGATGGTATGATTTATGTCTTGGAGGTAAATCCTCGTGCTTCTAGGACAGCTCCTTTTGTCTCCAAAGCTATTGGGATGTCGATACCTTATATCGGTGCCAAATGCATGATAGGAGAGTCCTTGAAGGAACAGGGTGTTGCGGCGATACGCGTGCCCTCTTATTATTCAGTCAAAGAAGCAGTGTTTCCTTTTATAAAGTTCCGTGGTGTCGACCCGATTCTTGGTCCAGAAATGAAATCGACTGGTGAAGTGATGGGGATTGGAGTGAGTTTCGGGGAAGCCTTTGGTAAAGCGCAAGTCTCGGCTAATATGGCCTTGCCGTTGACAGGCTCTGTTTTTGTTAGTGTTCGGGACGGACATAAAGAAGAGATTTGCGGTGTAATTCATAAATTGCACACGGAGGGGTTTCTGATCTACGCTACGATAGGCACAGCGCGTTATTTACAAGCAGCAGGAATTGAGTGCATAAAAGTCAATAAAGTGACTGAAGGTCGACCTCATATAGTTGATATGATTAAAGATAAAAAAATCAGTTTAATTATTAACACGAGCGCAGATAAAAGATCTAAGGCTGAGTCTGCGTCTATCAGGGCTCAGGCCCTTCAGCATCGGGTGGCATATACTACAACGGTTGCAGGAGCGGCTGCGGCAGCTATTGCCATGTTAGATAAAAGCGCAGTGAAGGTAAGGTGCTTGCAAACCTTGCATGAGGAGTTTTTGACATGAATAAAACACCGATGACAGCGGCAGGAGCTGAGCGGTTAAAGGAAGAATTGCACCAAAGGAAAACAAAGGATCGTCAGCGGATTGTGCAAGCAATATCGGAAGCTAGGGCGCATGGAGATCTAAAAGAAAATGCTGAGTATCACGCTGCTCGGGAACAGCAGAGTTTCAACGAAGGCCGAATTTCGGATGTCGAGTCGAAACTGTCCAACGCAACGGTCATTGATGTCACTAAAGTCGATGCTGGTGGCCGAGTGGTGTTTGGCACAACTGTTGAAGTCTCAAATGTTGAAACCAATGAGGCTGCGATTTATCGAATCGTAGGTGAAGATGAAGCGGATATTCGCTCCGGTATGATTTCGGTTAATTCGCCTATAGCACGAGCCCTCATAGGGAAGTCTGAAGGAGACATTGCAATGGTTGAAACCCCTAGTGGAGAGGTCGAGTACGATATTTTAGCGGTAAAATACGTTTAAGTGGCTAAAAGTGCATCTAGTAACAGATGGTTACAGCGGCAGTCACAAGATAAATTTGTCAAGCAACGCCTCAAGGATGGGTTCCGTTCAAGATCGGCCTATAAGCTTCAAGATATCAACGCTAGATTTAAGGTTTTCCGAAAAGGATCTACGGTTTTAGATTTAGGAGCAGCTCCAGGTGGTTGGGCTCAAGTGGCGACGTCTGCCGTGGGGAAGAAAGGTGGTGTGCTGGCTATTGACCTTTTGGATATGGACCCCTTGCAGGGCGCAGTTTTAATTAAAGGAGACTGTAAGGACGAAAAGATAATGGCTCAGATTTCTGATGAGTTGCAGGGAAGAAAAGCAGATGTCATTCTTTCTGATATGGCACCTAATATGAGCGGTATCGTGCTTCAAGATGAGGCCGCATCATTAGTCTTAGCTGAAACTGCTTTATCATTCGCACTCGAGTTGTTGAAAGGAAAAGGGACCTTTATTTTAAAATTATTTGAGTATCCGGATACAAATTTTTTTTATCAGGGTTTAATACCGTTATTTGGCAAGGTATCGCGCTATAAGCCCGAAGCTTCCAGGGCTAAATCTAGGGAGTTTTATGTCGTCGCTCAACGTTTTAGTATATAGTTTTGCATTTGATTCGGAACTCTTCGTGTCAATAGATGTTCAGATACAGTTTAGAGGGTAAGGTTTAGAGTTATGGCTAGAAATTTTTTACTATGGGCAGTGATCGCATTAGTTTTGATGCTGGTATTTCAAAGTTTTACCCCACAAGAGGGGGTTTCTAAGACTTTAGATTATTCTGATTTCGTTTCGGAGGTAAAAAGTGGACGGATTTCAAAAGTTACGCTGGACGGTTCTAAAATAGAGTTTGAACACCATGACGGTAAACGGCTCTCAACTTATAGCCCTGAAACCGATAACGCACCTTTAATAGGTCTGTTACTTGAGAATGCTGTTCGAATTGAAGCAAAAGCACCTCAGCAGCAAGGATTGCTTACTCAGATTTTCATCTCTTGGTTTCCCTTTCTACTGCTTATCGGTGTTTGGATATACCTAATGCGTCAGATGCAAGGTGGTGCGGGGGGAAGAGGGGCTATGTCCTTCGGGAAAAGCAAAGCGAAGCTGTTAGACGAAGATACAGTTGGAATTACGTTCAGTGACGTTGCCGGTGTCGAGGAGGCAAAGGAGGAAGTTAAGGAACTAGTCGATTTTTTGAAAGATCCCAGTCGCTTTCAAAAGCTAGGAGGCAAGATACCTCGAGGTGTCTTGATGGTGGGGTCTCCGGGGACAGGCAAGACGATGCTTGCTAAAGCCATTGCCGGCGAAGCAAAAGTGCCCTTCTTCACTATTTCGGGTTCAGATTTTGTTGAAATGTTTGTTGGTGTCGGAGCCTCTCGGGTACGAGATATGTTTGAACAAGCGAAAAAGAGAGCTCCTTGTATTATTTTCATCGACGAGATCGATGCTGTGGGGCGACATCGTGGAGCAGGCCTAGGCGGTGGCCATGATGAGCGGGAGCAAACATTAAATCAACTTCTGGTAGAGATGGATGGCTTTGAAGGGAATGAAGGGGTAATAGTTATTGCAGCAACAAACCGCCCCGATGTTTTGGACCCAGCACTACTCAGGCCTGGAAGATTTGATAGACAAGTTGTAGTGCCTCTCCCAGATATCAAGGGTAGAGAACAGATTTTGAAGGTGCACATGAGGAAAGTACCTATGGCGGATAATGTAGTCCCGCTGACTTTAGCTCGCGGAACCCCTGGTTTTTCTGGGGCTGACCTTGCTAACTTAGTGAATGAAGCGGCTCTTTTTGCGGCTAGGGGAGATAAGCTTGTAGTCGCTATGTCCGAGTTTGAAAAAGCCAAGGATAAAATAATGATGGGGGCAGAAAGGCGCTCAATGGTTATGAGTGAGGATGAGAAGAAATTGACGGCGTATCACGAAGCTGGACACGCAATTGTCGGCAGACTTGTTCCTTTTCATGACCCAGTGTACAAAGTAACTGTTATTCCGCGTGGTAGGGCTTTAGGAGTCACAATGTTTCTTCCTGAGGAAGATAGGCTGAGTTATAGTAGGGCGCGACTTGAGAGTCAGATCTCCAGCCTTTTTGGAGGAAGGATAGCTGAGGAGCTTATCTTTGGAGCAGATGCTGTAACTACGGGTGCCTCAAATGATATTGAGCGTGTAACAGAACTCGCCAGGAATATGGTTACGCGCTGGGGGCTCTCAGAGAAGTTAGGGCCAATGACTTTTAGCGATGATGATGGTGAGGTGTTCTTGGGTCGCTCAGTAACCCAGCATAAGACTGTCTCAGACGAAACTGCGCATTTAATTGACGAGGAAGTGCGAAAGATAGTTAACAGGAATTACTCGCGTGCTAAGGGAATTCTTGAAGAGAACGTTGATAAACTTCATGCCATGGCGAACGCCTTGGTTGAATACGAGACATTGGATAGCCATCAGCTTGATGATGTGATGAATAATCTAAGCCCAAGAAAGCCTGCAGACTGGGAGAGTAATCCCGAGCCTGCTGAGAGTAGGGTCAACCCTGAGGAAGATAGTACCGATACTGTAGGACCTGAAAAATTACACTAGTTTGATGAATTCGCATCCGATTTAAGCTTTACCCTAGGGATAAGCACTAATTATAGTTAGCAGGGTATTAATTGAGAAAGTATTTCGGAACGGACGGAATTAGAGGTAGCGTTGGTGACCATCCTATCACTCCCGACTTTTTTCAAAAACTCGGTTGGGCAATTGGCCGAGTGCTTGGCTCAAAAAACTGTGGCGAAAATAAAGTTCTGGTCGGAAAAGATACTCGTATATCGGGTTACATGTTTGAGTCTGCTTTGGAGGCAGGCATATCTTCTGCAGGCGTTAACGTTCACTTACTCGGTCCTTTACCTACTCCTGCTATCGCCTTTTTGACTCGCTTCTCTAATGCCAGAGCGGGAGTTGTTATCAGCGCTTCACATAACTCGTTTCAAGATAATGGGTTAAAGTTCTTTGGGCATGATGGGAATAAACTATCAGACGAGGTAGAGCTTGAAATCGAGGAAGAAATCGAAAAGCAACAGATCGTTGTTGAGCCTCGCCTCCTGGGAAAAGCTAGTCGCGTCAAATACGCTCAGGAAGCGTACATAGACTTCTGTAAAAAAAGTATGTCTAAGGGAATATCCTTAGTAGGACTGAAAGTAGTCGTCGATTGCGCGAATGGTGCTGCCTATCAAGTCGCGCCAAATTTACTTTCAGAACTAGGATGTCAGGTTTTTCCCATTGGTATTTCTCCAGATGGCGTTAATATAAATGACGGTGTCGGAGCCACATCTCCTGCCCTTTTGCAGAGAGAAGTCTTAGCTAAAAAAGCTGATCTCGGTATCGCATTAGATGGAGATGCAGATCGGGTAATAATGGTTGATGAGACTGGAGCGGTGGTAGATGGTGACGAGCTTTTATTTATTATCGCGCGCTATCGTCAACATATCGGTAGCCTTCAAGGCACAGTTATCGGGACTGATATGAGTAATTTAGGATTGGAACGAGCAATCACCGCACTAGGTTTGGGATTTGAGCGCAGTCAAGTAGGTGATCGGTACGTTTTGGAAAAATTACGACAAGGAGGATGGAGCCTTGGAGGTGAGCAATCCGGTCACATTATTTGTAAAGATTTGACAACTACTGGTGATGGGCTGATTTCGGGTCTGCAAGTGCTAGAAGCGGTGATAAGTTCTGGTAACAGTTTGTCGGTGCTTAAGGCCGGCATGACTAAGTTGCCACAGAGGCTGTTAAATATTCCGGCCAAAATGTCTACAGATCTAGAGCATTCTCCTAAGCTGAAGGCGGTAATTGAAGGAATCACTTTGAGACTAGGTGGAAATGGTAGAGTCTTACTGCGAAAATCGGGCACAGAACCTATGATCAGAGTCATGATCGAAGGGGAAGATCATTCTTTAGTAGAAAAGCTATGTCTAGAACTCGCAGAAGAAGTACGCCTGATCGTAGCTTAAATGCCTCTTAAAAGTTCATTAATAGCGGTTTTTTGACGAGTCTTCTCGTCTACCTTTTTGACAATAACAGCGCAGTAAAGACTGTATTTTCCGTCGTCAGAAGGAAGGTTTCCGGGGACTACGACGGAGCCCTTGGGAACCTTTCCAAAAGAGACTTCGCCAGTTTCTCTGTCATAAATTTTAGTACTCTGCCCGATGTATACTCCCATGGAGATGACTGCGCCTGCTCCTATAATGACTCCCTCGACTATTTCTGATCTAGCACCTATGAAACATCCGTCTTCAATGATAGTTGGTGTTGCTTGCAGCGGCTCCAGAACTCCACCGATACCCACACCTCCGGATAAATGGACATTCTTTCCAATTTGAGCGCATGAACCAACCGTTGCCCAGGTGTCTACCATTGTGCCTGAGCCTACATAGGCTCCAATATTGACATAGCTTGGCATTAAGACAACGTTTTCCCCGATGAAGCTTCCATGCCTAACCTCTGCCGGTGGTACAACTCGGGCACCAATTTTTTTGAATTCTGGTGTACCCATATTTTTGAATTTGGACTGAACTTTGTCAAAATAATTGGTGTGTGACCCAGGGATAGTTTGGTTCTCCGAAAATTTAAACGATAAAAGAACTGCCTTTTTAACCCATTCATTTACTTTCCAACCATATGAGGTCGGCGCGGCGACCCGTATTTTTCCTTGATCTAATAGATTAATCGATTCTACGATCGCTTCTAGAACCTCCTGTTCAACATTTACCGGACTTAGTTTTTCCCCAAGCTCAAACGCGGTTTCTATAACTTTGGCAAGGTCCTGCATAGGTAATCTCCTGTTCGTTGTTAACTAATGATGCTTAGTAATCTATGTGCTGCTTCTATGCACTGTTCTTCGGGAGCGACAAGCGCGAGCCTGATCCGGTTAGTTCCTGGGTTTAGGCCATCATTTTTTCGCGATAGAAACTGTCCAGGAAGAACGATTAAGCCTGTATGAGAGTATAACTGTTCGCAGACCTTAATGTCGTCAGAAAGTACATCAATCCATAAATAAAACCCCGCTGTAGGGCGATTCACATCTATTTTTTCATGAAGTACGTTGAGGACCGCATCGAAATTCTTCCTATAGAAATCTCGGTTAGCAATGACATGTTCTTCATCAGACCAAGCAGTGATACTTGCCTCTTGAACATGCAACGGCATGGCACTTCCATGGTAAGTTCGGTACATGAAAAATTTTTCAATCAAGTCTGGATCTCCGGCGACAAAACCTGACCTTAGTCCAGGGGAGTTAGAGCGCTTTGAAAGGCTATGCATTGCAAGACATCGTTGAAATGAGTTACGCCCAGACAATTGGCACCACTCTAAGATTCCCAAAGGAGGTTTCTCTTCGTTTCCATAGAGCTCGCTATAACACTCGTCGACAACAATAAAAAAATTGTGCTTTTCTGCCATTGAAATTAAATAATCATATTGCTGGCTGGTCATTACGTTGCCCGCAGGGTTACCTGGTGAACAGATATACATAAAACTCATCTTCCGCCAGATTTTTTCAGGTGTGTCTTCAAATAGTGGGATGAAGTTATTATGAGCGGGAGCGTTAAAATAGTGGGGCGTTGCCCCAGCTAAAATCGCCGCGCCTTCGTATATTTGATAAAATGGATTCGGAAGACCCACTAAAGACTTTTCACTATTAGCGTCGACTAGAGTCTGCGCTATTGCAAATAAAGCCTCTCGTGTGCCGCTAACAGGCAAGATATTCCGATCGGGTAATAGTTGTCCTTTCCCAAGGTTAAAACGTTTTGTTGCCCACAAGCTTATCGACTCTCTAAGTCTTGATGTGCCTCTAGTACTGGGGTATTTCCCGACACCTGAGATTGCTCGTTTCAAGCTTTCTTGAATTATGCGGGGCGTCTCTAGTTGCGGCTCACCAATAGATAAGTCAATTATTTCTGAGCCTTTTGGGGGACTGGTGCTTACCTTTATTTGGTTGAGCCTTTGAAACGGATATAGTTGCAGTTTTTCGAGTCCTGGGTTCATAGCCATCCATCTATCTGATTAGTATTCCGACCAATTATATCGGATTATACTTTTTACAGCTCTTCCACTGACAGACGTCTCATCTTTGCTGTAATATCAACTCTTTTAAACTCGTGATTTACTTATGACTGATAAAATTTTGTTGTTATCCGGTGATGGCATTGGCCCAGAAATAGTGGGGTCTGCGGAAAGACTTTTAAATTCATTGGCTACCAACTTTGGGTATGCATTTGAGGTTAACTATGGGTTATTGGGAGGCGCAGCTATTGACCAATTTGGCGATTCCTTCCCAGAAGAGACGTGTCGACTGGCAGAAGACTCCGATGCTATTTTGCTGGGTGCTGTCGGGGGTCCAAAGTGGGATAAAATAGAGCGGGCAATTAGACCGGAAAGAGGATTACTGCGTCTTCGTGCGCATCTTGGCCTGTTTTGTAATTTACGACCCGCAGTGCTTCTCCCCGCGCTCAAAAATGCGTCTAGTCTTAAGGCTGATCTTGTATCAGGTTTAGATCTGATGATTATCAGAGAGTTGACGGGCGGCATTTATTTTGGACAGCCCCGCGGAATAGAGGTTAAAGAGAACGGCAAGCGAAGAGGATTTAATACTCTTGTTTATGAGGAAGAAGAAATTGAACGAATAGTTAAGCTGGGATTTGAGACCGCTATGAAAAGATCAGGCCGGCTATGCAGTGTCGATAAAGCAAATGTACTTGAGGTGACTGAGTTATGGAGGGATGTAGTAGACAAAATGGCTAGCGACTATCCTCAGGTCACAGTTGAGCATCTCTATGTAGATAATGCTGCTATGCAGCTTGTGCGTGCGCCAAAGCAATTCGATGTTATGGTCACGACGAATTTGTTTGGTGATATTCTTTCTGACTTGGCTGCCATGTTAACCGGTTCTATTGGTATGCTGCCGTCTGCGTCTCTAGATGGAAATAACAAAGGTCTTTTCGAGCCTGTTCACGGATCGGCGCCTGATATCGCTGGAAAAAACATTGCCAACCCCATAGCAACTATTATGTCGATCAGTATGATGCTTAAGTACTCGCTCAACAAACCAGAGCTTGCTCTAAAGATAGATGAAGCAGTGGATTCTGTGCTCAATCAAGGCTTGCGAACTGCGGATATCGCTTCGGACGGAGAGTCTTCTTTAGGAACAATAGAAATGACTGACGCAATTATTGGCGCACTAGTCTAGATGGTATTGGTATGGAGGGTAATACGATGAGTAAGCATTACAATGTCGCTGTCGTGGGCGCAACTGGCGCCGTTGGTGAAGTCATGGTCGAATTACTTCATGAAAGACATTTCCCCGTAGCAAAGCTTTCTGCTGTCGCCAGCTCGAGGTCGGCAGGCTCTAGATTGACTTTTGGCACTCGAAGCATAGTAGTCGAGACTCTTGAAGGCTTCGACTTTAGTGATGTTGATATAGCCTTATTTTCTCCTGGGTCGTCGGTCTCCGCTATTTATGCGCCAAAAGCTGCTGCGCAAGGCTGTATTGTGATAGATAATACTTCGGAATTTCGCTATCGGCGGGATATACCTTTGGTGGTTCCTGAAGTTAACCCTGAAAGTCTAGCTGAATATAAAAACTGCAATATTATAGCGAATCCTAACTGTTCCACGATTCAAATGGTCGTTGCGCTAAAACCTATTTACGATGCGGTTGGCATTGAACGAATAAATGTATGCACCTACCAGGCAGTTTCTGGCACTGGGAAAGAAGCTCTCGAAGAACTTGCAACGCAGACTGCAAGTCTTCTTAATGGGAAAGAGGTGCAGTCTCGAATCTACCCTAAGCAAATTGCGTTTAACTGCCTTCCGCAGATTGATACATTCCAAGATAATGGCTACACAAAAGAAGAAATGAAAATGGTTTGGGAGACGCAGAAGATTTTAGGAGACAGTAATATAAAAGTGAATCCTACAGCGGTAAGAGTCCCTGTTTTTTATGGCCATTCTGAAGCAATACATATAGAAACTGTTTCGAAAATAAGTGCTAAGGAAGCTACAGACTTGTTGAGCGAGTTTCCAGGCGTAACTGTGGTCGATGAGCAGCAGGATGGAGGCTATCCGACTGCTGTGACACATGGCACGGGAAATAACTCTGTATTTGTTGGCCGTATCCGAGAGGATATTTCGCATCCGAAGGGGCTAAATATGTGGGTAGTTTCAGATAATGTCAGGAAAGGGGCTGCTTTAAATAGTGTGCAGATTGCGGAGATGTTAATTGAGGATTAGTTTCTGGCTTGGCTTGCTAGGCGCTATTTTTTTTCTTTTTATTCTTAGCTTGCCGAGTGCCATGCTAGCTGGGACTGCCGACGATTCTTTAGCGGATAAGGATGTAATTCATAAGCCTTCTAAGATTGAGGCAGATCAATTAGCGGAAGTGATCTCTGGCAGCCATGTAAGTCAAAAGAATGACAGGTCATATGCAGATCTCTATACACGGATTTTAGCTAAGAATAAACAAATTCTTATCTTAAGAGAGCGGCTGAAATTCTATGAGCCTGTCATTTATAGAGTTGAAACTCCTGCGTCTGTAACTGGTTTTCCACACTCTATTAAAAAAATAGTACAGAAATTTCTGACTGATCATGTAGCGCTTAATGGCGATATTAATTACTGGACACTAGCATTTTTTAGTTTGATTCTTTACTTGTTATTAAAGGCAAGATTTTTTAGGAATATCTCAGTCTACGACTCCAAAAGCAAAGTGGAAATTAGTACCCCTCCTTCTAGTGGAGAGACGACAAGAGTGAATGAACATGAGGCAAGCTTAGATTTTGCTAAGGTGCTAGTTGAGCTCGGAGAAATAAAACGCGCGCGTAAAATTTTAGATCTTGTTAAGCTTGAGGGAACACCAGAGCAAGCAGTGGAAGTGAATAATATTGTTAAGAGTTTACCGAAGGAGTAATTTCTTATCCTGAGTTTCGTTTCTGGATTTTCGCTAAAAAGTTGGTGCTGAAATGTTTCGACTAGCATTAAGAGTTCAATACAACGGTTCCAACTTTAGTGGTTGGCAGAGCCAAGCTGGCCGACGGACAGTGCAATCCTCACTTGAGAATGCCTTATCATTTGTAGCTGATGAGCGCATCAAGGTTGTTTGCGCTGGCCGCACCGATGCTGGAGTCCATGCTACCGGGCAGATAGTTCATTTTGACACGAACGCTCTTCGAACTGATTATTCTTGGATCTTTGGAACCAATACAAAATTACCGCCAGATATATCAATCCAATGGGCTCGAGGTGTTCCAGAGACGTTTCATGCGAGATATAGCGCAATAAGCCGCTCCTATAGGTATCTTGTTTATAATGAACCTATACGTTCTGCACTTTTGTATAAAAGAGCAACATGGGAACATCGTAAGCTAGATATTACTCTAATGCAGTCGGCGGCAAAGTATTGGATTGGGCGCCATGACTTCTCTTCATTTCAGGCGAAAGGATGTCAGGCATCAAGTCCGGTAAGAGAAATTCTGAATTTTGACGTTTCACAAGAATTAGATTGCATCGTTTTTTCCATTACTGCTAATGCTTTTCTTCAGCATATGATAAGGAATTTTGCAGGCGTACTTTTTGATATCGGGTGTGGTAAACAAGAAATTAGCTGGGCTAATGATGTTCTCATGTATAGAGATAGAAGTTTGGGAGGAGTCACTGCGGAGCCAGATGGTCTATATCTAGTTCATGTTGGGTACCCCGAAGAATTTTCGATTTAGACTGAATCAGATTAGCATCTCTATTCGATTAATGATTAAGAAACTAATCGATATGCTATAAGTTCTGGTGAGTAAGTGTGATAATTTGTTTGAATTTTTTTGTGGGGTGACTTTGTTGGGACGAGTTCGAATCAAGTTTTGTGGAATTACTAACCTAAGAGATGCACTAGATGCCGATTGCTTAGGTGTCGATGCCTTAGGGTTCGTGTTTTACAAGCCTAGTCCTAGATATATCGCTCCATTAGTTGCTGCACAAATAATCGAAAAGCTGTCGCCGTTCGTATCAACTGTAGGCTTGTTTGTGAATGCGACGCATCAAGAGGTGTCTGAAATTTCAGAACTTACAAAAATAGATGTGCTTCAGTATCATGGAGATGAGTCGCCGGAATATTGTGAGTCGTCATCTAGCCCTTGGATCAAAGCTTTGAGAGTAGGAGGCGATGTAGATATAACTGGGGAAGTACTTCGGTTTAGGAATGCGAAGGCAATTCTGTTTGATAGCTACGATGTTGAAAAACGGGGCGGTACGGGTACTTCTTTCGATTGGAGCTTGCTCCCCGTTCAAGTAACCTGTCCTACAATTCTTGCAGGTGGCTTGAATTCGAAAAATATTGGGAACGCAATTCGGCATGTAGAACCCTCCTGTGTGGATGTGAGTGGTGGGATAGAGTCTAGTAAGGGGGTCAAGGACCGAGAAAAAATGAAAGATTTTGTAGCTGAGGTAAATAAACTTGATATCTAAAGTAAATTTAAATGACTCTCGTAGAGTCGGGTCTGAGACTAAGTTCCCAAACGAGAAAGGATATTATGGTGAGTATGGGGGGCGCTTCGTTGCAGAGACCCTGATGCAGCCGTTGCTGGATTTGGAATCGGCTTACGCAAAGTATATGGGCGACCCAGATTTTTTATCTGAGCTAGATGCTGACCTGAAAAATTATGTTGGTAGGCCGAGTCCTTTGTATCACGCTAAACGATGGTCTGAAGAAATAGGAGGGGCCCAGATATATCTGAAAAGAGAGGATTTAAATCATACTGGCGCACATAAAGTAAATAATACTGTTGGACAGGCACTGTTAGCAAAGCGAATGGGTAAGCCAAGGGTGATCGCCGAGACTGGAGCGGGCCAACATGGCGTCGCCACCGCAACGATTGCTGCTCGACTGGGGTTAGAGTGCCGAGTCTACATGGGATCAGAAGACATAAAAAGACAGTCTACGAACGTTTTTCGTATGAAATTGCTTGGTGCAGAGGTTATACCTGTAACGTCAGGGTCTTGCACGCTAAAAGATGCTTTGAATGAAGCTTTAAGAGACTGGGTTAGTAATGTCGATAACACTTTCTATATCATAGGCACTGTCGCTGGACCTCACCCTTACCCTCAAATAGTGAGAGACTTCCAGTCAGTCATTGGGCGAGAAGCACGCGCTCAGTGCCTTGAAGGCCTTGGAAGACTGCCGGATGCTTTGGTTGCGTGTGTTGGCGGTGGCTCAAATGCTATTGGTCTTTTTTATCCTTTTATCAATGACTCTGAGGTTCAAATGTTTGGAGTTGAAGCCGGAGGTGAAGGCGTTGCAAGTGGCAAGCACTCCGCACCGCTTAATGCAGGGCGGCCAGGTATATTGCATGGAAACCGTACCTATCTAATGCAAGATGAGTGTGGGCAGATCGAAGCGACCCATTCCATATCTGCTGGACTTGACTACCCAGGAGTTGGGCCAGAACACTCTTGGTTGAAAGATACTGGAAGAGCAACTTATGAAGCCATAAGCGATCAAGAGGCATTGGTTGCTTTTGACCGTCTTACAAAGCTGGAAGGGATTATCCCTGCTTTAGAGACAAGCCATGCTCTCGCCTATGCTGAAAAGCTAGCGGATAGCATGCATAATGATAAAATAATCGTAGTTAACTTGTCTGGTCGTGGCGACAAGGATATACAGACTATCGCTACGATCAATTCCATAACGCTTTAATGTGTTTTTCATGAGGAGATTTTATAACTAAATGAGTCTTATAAAAGATTGTTTTTCTAATCTACAACGGAATCATAAAAAGGCGCTCATTACATTCATAACTGCTGGAGATCCGTTTGTTAAAGACACTGTCCCATTGATGCATGCTTTAGTAGACGGAGGTGCTGATATCCTTGAGTTGGGCGTGCCATTTTCAGATCCCATGGCCGATGGAGAGGTGATTCAGCGGGCTAGCGAGCGGTCTTTAGCTAACGGTACGAGTTTAGATGACGTAATCGGTATTGTTAGATTATTTAGGCGTGATAACCTAACTACGCCGGTAGTTCTAATGGGGTATTACAATCCGTTCCAGAATATGTCTCATGAGTCTCTTGCTGCCAAATGTTTAGAGGCAGGGGTAGACGGAATTCTTGTGGTTGACTTGCCTCCTGATGAGGCAGAACGTCTTAATTCAGAGTTGGTAAAGGTGAATGTTGACCAGATATTTTTGGTTGCGCCTAACTCTCCCGAATCACGTGTCCGTAAAGTCTGTCAGCTTGCATCAGGGTTTATCTATTTTGTTTCTGTTAAAGGAGTCACGGGTGGGAAATCTTTTGATGCCCAAGAAATCAGCGCGTCTATAGCTAGAACGAAAGAAATTTCCGGCTTGCCTGTAGGGTTAGGCTTCGGCATCAAATCAAGTGAGGCCGCTGCAGCGGCGGCAAATATTTCTGATGGGGTTGTCATTGGGAGTGCTATTGTTGAGCTGATAGAACAAGGAGGGGATGTCACGACGGTAGCCCAAAATCTTGAAGTTTTCGTAGGCTCTATACGAGAGGCGATTGATGATTGTGACCATACGGTGTAAGTTTGCCATGAGGATAAAAAATTGAGTTGGTTGAAAAACTTGTTGCCTAAAATCATGCGGACAGAAGGCAATGGTCGTGGTTCAGTGCCTGAAGGTTTGTGGACTAGCTGCACTGAATGTAAGGCGGTACTGTATCGTGCTGAGTTAGAACGTAACTTGAATGTTTGTATTAAGTGCAGTGCGCATATGCGTTTAGGTGGACGACTTCGGATCACTTCTTTCTTGGATGAGTATAGCGGCCGTGAAATAGGTGCCAAGATCGAACCTGAGGATTTTTTAAAGTTCAAAGACAGCAAACGTTATCGAGACCGTATTGTTGCTGCACAGAAAAAAACTGGTGAAACTGATGCGTTAGTTGTTATGGAAGGCACCATCAATCAATTGCCTGTGATCGTCGCGGCTTTTGACTTCTCTTTTATGGGAGGATCTATGGGGTCGGTTGTTGGTGAACGTTTTGCCCGAGCGGTTCGGAAATGCATGTTGGAGAAACGCCCTTTTGTTTGCTTTTGCGCCAGTGGTGGCGCACGTATGCAAGAAGCTCTGGTGTCCTTAATGCAAATGGCTAAAACGAGCGCTGCGATAGCAGAGATGAGAGAAGTTGGTCTACCTTATGTTACAGTTTTAACTGACCCGACGACTGGTGGAGTGTCTGCAAGTTTGGCCATGTTGGGTGACATAATAATCGCTGAACCCAATGCATTAATAGGTTTCGCAGGTCCCCGTGTGATCGAGCAAACAGTGGGTCAAGTCTTACCTGAAGGCTTTCAAAGAAGCGAATTTCTTCTAGAGCATGGTGCTATAGATATGGTTTTAGACCGACGTATATTGAAGGACGAGATCTCTTCTATCCTTTCTATTCTAACCAACCATTCCTACATCGGAAGGTCCTGATTTTATTCGCCCCATATGGATAAGTGACTTTTTTATGTACAAATCGCCCTACCGATGAGATGCATCTAAAGCCAGGTGTCGGCGGAAGTTTGGATGCTTGGTTAACCTGGTTGGGACGCAATCGGGCTGATGACATTGAATTAGGCCTTGAGAGATGTGAACAAGTTGCCCTTAACCTTAATCTTACTAAGCTTGAGCCGACAGTGATTACTGTGGCGGGGACTAATGGTAAAGGGTCGAGCATTTCGTTGCTGGAGGCGATCTTATTAGAGGCCGGCTATCGGACCGGTACCTATAGCTCTCCACATATTTCTTGCTTTAATGAACGTATTCAATTGAGCGGTATGAATATTGATGATCATCGGCTTTGTGATGCTTTTTTGAGAGTATCTCTAGTGGAAGGTGCCGAGCAATTGACTTACTTCGAATTTATAACTCTTGCCGCGCTGGTAATTTTCACGAGTGTAGACATTGATTTTGTGATACTGGAAGTGGGCCTTGGTGGCAGATTAGATGCGGTTAATATTATTCCTCCTGACATAGCCTTAATTACAATGATAGGAATCGACCATACGGAATGGTTAGGAGATACCCGAGAGCTAATAGGGTTTGAGAAAGCGGGCATCATGAGACGTGGGAAACCAGTAGTTTGCTCAGATAAGATGGTCACTGAAAGTATCTACGACCGTGCTCATGAGCTGTCTTCTCCGTTGTTTATGCTGGGAGTCGATTATTATTATGAGCATGGAGATAGTAGTTGGGTTTGGTGGACAGATAACCGCTTATTAGAAGAGCTACCAGAACCTATGCTAGCCGGGAGTCACCAGCTTAGAAATGCAGCAGGTGTTCTGAAGGTAGTAGATCTCTTATCAGAAACGCACTCTATAACAGAAGAGAATATTCGACAAGGATTAAAAGTTAGTCCTTTAAAAGGTCGTTTTGAGAAACCAAATAGCAATCTCAATCTCTTTTTAGATGTCGCGCACAATGTCGATGGAGCCTATGCTCTTGCAAGCAACCTACATTCGGCTGCCGAAGTAGGGGAAACCCATATGATTGTTGGTATGCTGAAGACAAAGAGTGCCATTGATTTTTTTCGGCCACTATTACCAGTTGCTGACGATTGGTCTTTTATTTCACTTCCTTCAACGAAAGCTAGCGACCCGATACTATTGCAGAATGCGCTAAAAAAGATTTCTAAAAAAGCTAGATCAGATTGCTTCGATAGTTTCGGGCATGCCTTCGATTCTATTGTCTTGAACATGGGGATTGGTGATAGAATAATTGTGACAGGCTCCTTTATAACTGTGGCCGAAGCCACTGCATTCCTACAAAAGAGACTTCTTTATGGGCACAAAATGGCAGAATAGGTTGGTAGGCTCCCTGGTATTATCTGCATTAGGAGTGATCTTTGTGCCATTGATTTTGAGCCCCGCTAATGATGTGATACCAGTTAACCCTGAACTTTCTGGTATGCACGATGCTCCTATGGTCAGAGAATACAAGGTTCCGACCTCAACTCTGTCTACTGCCGAACTGCAGGGAAATGTTTCTACTGATGTGCTCTCCGTACCTAAATTAGAATTGTTCGCGCTCCAGATTGGAAGCTATGATGAGGAGGCAAATGCTGAAAAGCAGGTCGCGCTATTAAAAAAATCTGGATTCCCCGCATTCATCAGACTAGAAGAGAATATTAGGAAGGTGCTGGTAGGTCCTCAGACGGGAATAGCCCACGTCGAAAAAGTTCGATTAAAATTACGTTCTAGTTTAAATTATCGTTCATTAGTCGTCGCCTATGATCCTAAAGCAGGTGATTATCCATAGCAGTCTCTGTTACAATAATGGCTTATTAGCAGGCCGGATCCGTAATGAACTGGGTAGACTATCTTATAATCTCTGTCATTATCCTTTCTATGGGAATTGGCTTGCTAAGGGGATTTTTTAAAGAAGCTTTGTCACTCGCAACCTGGGTACTGGCTTTAGTCTTGAGCTTGAAGTACGCGTCTGTGCTCAGCAATTTGTCCAACCTGTTCGTGACAATCGACTCGGTGCGCATTATTATTTGCTTCCTGGTCATTTTTATAATGACCTTCATTTGCTCCTCAATTTTCAGTAAGTTAATGACTAGCCTTATTGACAAAAATGGTCTTAGTGGGCTCAATCGTGTTTTTGGTTTGTTATTTGGTTTTGGACGGGGACTAGCCGTGATCGGGCTTGCGGTTTTTTTGGTGGGATCTACTACTCAGTTCCTGAATAGCGATGATTGGGCAGCTGCTAGATTTTCTAATACTTCTGTGCTGATGGTTAAGCGCGCTCTAGATTGGTCTCCTTCGAAATTTGAGACAAATTATAACTTCTAATTCTGAGGAATTGCTGTGTGTGGAATTATAGGCGTCGTAACGGCAGGGATACCAGCCAATCAGTTGATCTATGACGGATTGACCATGTTGCAACACCGAGGGCAAGACGCAGCAGGAATCGCTACTTATGATGGCGGTCGTATTTTTCTGCGCAAGTCGAATGGACTGGTTAGAGACGTTTTTCAGACTCATCATATGATTAATTTGCCTGGCATGATGGGTGTTGGTCACGTTCGGTACCCTACTGCTGGAGCCGAGTCGAATGCTGAAGCGCAACCCTTTTATGTCAACTCTCCCTATGGGATAACACTTGCGCATAACGGAAATCTGACCAATGCAGATAGTATCAAACAGGAATTGTTCGAAGATGATCTGCGGCATATAAATACTGGTTCAGATTCCGAGGTGATATTGAATGTTTTCGCTCATGAACTCCAGAGGCTAGGTAAGCTTTCAGTCGATGCGAGCGATATTTTCGAAGCAATTAAGTGTGTCCATGAAAGATGCTCGGGAGCGTATGGTGTTATTGCGATGATAGCGAATGTTGGGCTTGTAGCATTTCGTGATCCTCATGGGATTCGGCCGATATGTTACGGAACGAGACAGGCAAAAAATGGCCCTGAATTTATGGTAGCCTCGGAAAGTGTAGCTATAGACACGTCAGGGTTTGAATTTGTTCGAGATATCGCCCCTGGTGAGGCTGTCTTCATAAGTCAGAACGGAGTCATTGAGTTTCAACAATGTGTTAAAGCTAAACGCTATACGCCATGTATTTTTGAATACGTTTATTTTGCTAGACCTGACTCCATTATAGATGGGATATCGGTCCACAAAGCAAGAATGAGGATGGGAGAAGCAATTGTAAAAAAGATTGCTAAAGAATGGGTTGGACGCGATATTGATGTTGTGATCCCTGTTCCAGACACGGCTCGAACGGCAGCAATGGAGATTGCGAATGGGTTAAACGTCAAGTATCGAGAAGGATTTATAAAAAATCGCTATATTCCCAGAACTTTTCTGATGCCGGGTCAAGCCTTACGAAAAAAATCAGTTAAACAAAAATTAAATGCTATAGAGCTAGAGTTTAAAGGTAGGAATGTACTGATAGTTGATGATTCAATTGTACGTGGGACTACCTCGGGACAGATAATTCAAATGGCACGAGATGCCGGAGCGAAGAAAGTTTACTTTGCATCGGCTGCTCCTCCAGTCAGATATCCAAATGTCTATGGAATAGATATGCCTACTAGTGCTGAACTTATTGCTCATGGGCGAGATGTTGACGAGATTGGCACGTTGATCGGAGCAGATGATCTTATTTATCAAGACATTGGTGATTTAGTAGATGCTGTTGGGCATCATAAGAAGGCACCAACGACGTTTGAGCAATCTTGTTTTACTGGCGACTATGTCACTGGAGATGTCAGTGAAGAGTATCTGAGTAGCGTGAGTGTTTTAAGATCAGATGAGGCGAAATCAACGCGTGAAGCGAGAGGCGATAATTTCTAGAGTAATACGAAAGTGCGCGAGATGAGCCGAGATGTGTTCCTTTATATCGATGACAATGCTTTCAAATAAATCGATTATAGGGTCAAGTGACTTACACCCAAGAGTAAGTGAATGGAAATTTTATGACAGAAAATGACGAAAAATTTAGTTTCGAAACCTTGGCTTTACGTACTGGGCACGCTCGTACGCTAGAACAAGAGCATTGTGAACCTCTATTTATGACATCCAGTTTCTGTTTTGACTCGGCCGAACAAGCAGCGAAAAGGTTCTCGGGAGAAGAACAAGGCAATGTCTATAGCCGCTTTACTAATCCGACTGTTAAGTGTTTTGAGGAACGGTTGGCAGCACTGGAAGCTGGAGAGAGCTGTGTCGCCACCTCATCTGGGATGAGCGCGATTTTGAGTCTGGTGATGTCAACCCTCTCCCACGGAGATAAGATAGTCGCGTCTAGAAGTATATTCGGGACGTCAGTGAATTTGTTTGAGAAAGTATTCCCGCGATTTGGAATCGAAACTGTCTTCGTTGATATGACTGATTTGGCTGGTTGGATTCGGGCAATGAGTCCGAATACAAAAATGCTTTTTGTGGAGACTCCGTCTAATCCCCTTACCGAAATTGCTGATATCGCGGCACTAAAAACTATCGCAGCCGACCATAATGCCTTACTTGTAGTGGATAATTGTTTTTGTACTCCAGCGTTGCAGCGACCTATCAAACATGGCGCAGATATCGTAATTCATTCTGCTACCAAATTTCTTGATGGACAAGGAAGATGCGTTGGTGGGGCAATTGTTGGTCCTAAGGTTCTCTTGGAAGAGAAAATCACGCCATTTCTCAGAAGTGCCGGGACATGTTTGAGTCCTTTTAATGCATGGATTTTTTTAAAAGGGCTGGAAACTCTTCACATTAGGATGGAAAAACATAGCGCTAATGCTACCATTGTCGCTAAATGGTTACACAAAAATCCACTGGTCAAAAAGACATACTACCCTGGGTTAGAAACTCACCCGCAGAGAAACTTATGTCTAAGTCAACAAAGTGCTTCTGGAGGAATTGTTAGCTTTGAACTAGAGGGTAGACAAGAAGCTTGGCATGTAGTCGATAGTCTTAATCTTTTTTCAATCACGGCTAACTTGGGTGACTCGAAAAGCATAATTACACATCCAGCTACCACTACACACGGGAGAATATCTCCTGAAAAAAGGAAAGCCATGGGTGTTTCTGAGGGAATGTTGAGACTCTCTTTGGGGCTAGAGGACTCTAATGATTTGATAAGAGATTTAGATATGGCTTTTCAGAATGTCTAGTCGTATGGTGTATTTACTCTTCTAGTTTGTCTGTCACAGTTTTCCCACGTAGGGTGCTATCACAGAAGTGGTGTCTACTTATCTGAGCTAGATTAATTTATGTGAACGTCTATTAGTGATTTAAGAGCACTATTAGACCACTGATTATTTTTATTATTTTATTGGAGATTTTCTTGTGTCTGGAAAAAACTTTTTATTCGTCCCTGGGCCTACCAACATTCCCGATCGCGTCAGGCGAGCGATGGATATCCCTTTAGAGGACCATCGAGCCGGAGATTTCCCCAGCTTTGCAAAACCTCTTTTTGAGGACTTGAAACAGATTTTTCAAACTAAAAATGGCCAGGTTTTTGTTTTCCCTTCGTCAGGAACCGGAGGATGGGAAGCGGCAATCACGAATACTCTTTCTCCTGGAGATAGGGTTTTGCAAGCACGGTTTGGTCAGTTTTCACATCTTTGGGCTGAGTCTTGCACGCGCTTAGGTATGGACGTCCAGTTAGTTCAAGTTCCTTGGGGAGAAGCAACACCAATAGACATATATCGTGAGATTCTCGAAAATGATTCTAATCATGAAATTAAGATGGTCTTAGTCACACACAATGAAACTGCTACAGGAGTGACTAGTGATTTGCATGGCATCAGACAAATGCTGGATAGTATTTCTCACCCGGCCTTGCTTGCGGTTGATGGCATCAGCTCGATAGGTAGTATCGAATTTTTGATGGATGAGTGGGGGATTGATTTGGCTGTTAGCGGCTCTCAAAAAGGGATGATGTTGCCAACAGGCTTGAGCCTCGTTTGTGCAAGCCAAAAAGCATTGGCTCTAGGGGTGTCTGCAAAGTGTCATAGATACTATTTTGATTTCACGTTACAAGATTCTGCTAATAGTGATGGTTGGTTCCCTTATACCCCAGCAATGACATTACTAAGAGGCTTGCGAGAGTCTGTTAACATGCTTTTAGAGGAAGGGATGCCCCAGGTTTACGCTAGGCACGCAAGATATGCCGGTGCGGTAAGAGCTGCCGCTCAAGCATGGAAACTAGATCTGTGCGCCAAAGATCCTAGTACGTATTCGGACACTGTATCTGCCATTTGTGTCCCTTCCGCTATTGATAGTGGTCAGATAGTTAAAAATGCTTATCAAAATTATAACTTGTCGTTAGGTGGAGGTTTGACCGAGGTTGCCGGCAAAGTTTTCCGTATTGGACATCTTGGTGATCTCAATGAACTTATGATATTAAGCGCATTAGCTGGGACGGAGATGGCACTTTGTGACTCTGGGGTTGACATAGAATTGGGATGCGGTGTTGGAGCCGCTGCGGCAATATTGAGAGTTGGTCAAAGTTCTAGTTAGAGAAATATATCTTGTGATAGGAGCAAGTTGCTGTATGGTATAATTTCTGCGAAATAATTTTATTAGTGAACCTATCTGGAGGTTAATGTGGCAATACAAGTTGGTGAAAAAATGCCTGATGGCGTGTTTAAAGTAATGACGGCGGAAGGACCTGCGGACATGAGTACAGCAGATCTTTTTGATGGGAAGAAAACAGTAGTTTTTTCCGTGCCTGGGGCGTTTACCCCTGCTTGTTCAGCGAAACATCTTCCGGGATTTATAGAAAATGCTGATGCGTTGAAAGTAAAAGGTATTGATAATATTGCGTGTATTTCAGTTAATGACGTTTTTGTCATGGGGGCATGGAGTAAGGATCAAGGGGCGGATGGTAAAGTCACTCTTTTGGCAGACGGAAATGCAGACTATGTCAAAGCTTTAGGCTTGCAATTAGATGCGAGTGGTTTTGGTATGGGTACAAGAGGTGAGAGATTCGCTATTGTTGTTGATAATGGCGTTGTGTCTCAGTTACATCGCGAGGCCGCGGCTTCAGATGTTAAGGCTAGTTCTGCCGAAAATATTCTGAATAATTTGTAGTATTTACGATAACTGCTTTTACTGGTGCTCAGTTTAAACTGGGCACCAGTAAAATTAATGCAAGAGGTGCTGTCTTAAAACAATCCTTCGATGCTGCCATTGTTGTCTACTGTGATTCTTTCTGCGGCGGGAGATTTGGGTAAACCTGGCATCGTCATCATATTCCCCGCTATTGCAACGATAAATCCAGCCCCTGCCGAGACTTGTACATTAGTTATTTCCAGTGTGTGCCCAGAGGGTGCGCCAAGCAGTTTTGGGTCGCTGGAAAAAGACATTTGAGTTTTTGCTATGCACACCGGGAATAGTGGATATTCAGCACTAATTTTTTCTATTTTTTGTCGAATTTTGGGAGCTGCCGTAACGTTTCCAGCACAATATATTTTACTTGCGATGGCTTCTATTTTCTCCCATAAAGGAGTTTCACTTTCGTATACGTAACGGTGTTCATGCCGCTCCTTCCCCATTAACTCAGTCAATGCTCCTGCAAGTTCTTGAGCTCCCTCTCCTCCTAGTTCCCAATGACGAGAAACTACTGCCTTAACACCAATATTAGAAGTTAGGTTTACAAGTTTAGAGATTTCAACTTCTGTATCTTGAGTAAAGTGATTAATGCTAACAATACAAGGCAGGCCTAAATGTTTGGTGATATTTTCAACGTGACGTTTCAAGTTAGAAAATCCTATCTCAAGAGCATCGAGGTTTTCATCGGTTAGTTCGTCTAAAGCCACTCCTCCGTGGTATTTCAAGGCTCGTACCGTTGCGACTAATACTACCGCTTCTGGTTTAAGTCCAGATAGACGGCATTTAATATCTATGAATTTTTCGGCGCCTAAATCAGCTCCAAATCCAGCTTCTGTAATGACATAATCGCTTAGTTTAAGAGCGGTTTTGGTTGCTGTGACTGAGTTGCAACCATGGGCTATATTTGCAAATGGACCTCCGTGCACAAATGCAATATTGTTTTCTAGTGTCTGCACTATGTTTGGGCTTATAGCATCCTTAAGAAGCGCAGTCATGGCTCCTTCAGCTTTGAGATCAGCCGCGGTTATTGTGGCGTCACCCTTCAAAGCATAGCCAACAATGATTTTTCCTAGCCTCGACTTTAAATCTTTTAGAGACGTCGCAAGACAAAAAATAGCCATCACTTCAGACGCTACCGTAATATCAAAGCCACTTTCTCTGGCAAAGCCATTTATAGGACCTCCTAGACCAGAGACGATACTTCTGAGCGCGCGATCATTCATGTCAATAACACGCTTTACAGCTATCGATCTGGGATCGATAGATAGGGCGTTTCCATGGGTGATATGGTTATCAATTAAAGCCGATAGCAAGTTGTGCGCTGAAGTTATAGCGTGGAAGTCACCTGTAAAATGAAGGTTAATGTCTTCCATTGGGACCACTTGCGCATACCCTCCTCCTGCTGCACCGCCTTTCATTCCAAAGCAAGGTCCCAAAGAAGGCTCACGTAAGCAGCTTATAGCTTTGTGTCCTAGAGAATTCATAGCGTCCCCTAGACCCACCGTAGTAGTTGTTTTCCCTTCTCCGGCAGGAGTGGGACTTATTGCCGTCACAAGAATCAGCTTCCCGTCTTTGTTATTACTTAAAGCCTGCACTCCTTCTAGTGATATTTTCGCCTTATAGTGGCCGTAAGGAATTAAATGGTCGGGATCAATGCCGAGTTTCTCTTTCGCAAGAGCAAGTATAGGCTTTTTATTCGCTGCTTGAGCGATAGATATATCAGACATTTTATTTCCTTCTGTAATTGGATTCTTGGCTATTTCGAATGTCATATATTGATCCCTAGAACGACAATAATCATAATTTGAAAGCCATATAGGAAGTAGTGACAAATACTAGATTAAAAAGGGAAGGATTTAATTCCTAATTAGAGACTCAAATACAGTCGTAGCGACATTTTTTTCGATATTGGGCAGTTCAGTGTTAATTTTTACATCATTTAGACAAAAAACACCTCCTAATTATGCGGCAGACGGAGATCAAGAGAAAAGTACGCGTTTTTTAAAGAACGAGGCGGTGCTGTCCCCCTCTTAGAAAAGGATTGTAAATTTGACGAGTTAGCGCGGTCTATAGATATAGATTTTTTTGAAATCTTGTCTGCATGAATCGATGGTGATATGAATTACAACTTTCGTCTTAACCAAAATATTTTGGATTTAGTACATTTGACTTGTTCCCAGCATGAAAATAGCGCTAATGGTGAAATTTTTATGCAATCGAGCTTGCAGATTTATGAATCTCGTTGAGAAAAAACCACCATTCTGTTAGCTTCTCTATTCTAATATAAGGTCATACAAACAGTATGAGCACAGCAATCTGGAACCCAAAGTGAATTTAAAATGACACGTTATGTTTTTGTTACCGGTGGCGTTGTTTCTAGTCTTGGGAAAGGGATTGCAGCTGCATCTTTAGGGACTATTTTAGAATCAAGAGGATTGACGGTTTCAATGGTCAAGCTCGATCCCTACATTAATGTTGATCCGGGAACCATGAGTCCGTTTCAGCATGGTGAGGTTTTCGTAACTGAAGATGGCGCTGAAACCGACTTAGATTTAGGTCATTATGAGAGGTTTGTGCGCTGCGGGACTTCCTCTAGTAGCAGTCACACTACCGGTAAAATTTATGCCAGCGTAATACGCAAAGAGAGAAAAGGCGAGTATCTTGGGGCTACTGTGCAAGTTATTCCCCATATTACTGATGAGATAATTCGCTGTATTAAACAAGGCGCTGGCGATGCTGATATAGCTATGATTGAGATAGGAGGTACAGTAGGCGATATCGAGTCACTACCTTTTTTAGAAGCAATTAGGCAAATAAGAAATGAAGTTGGCCCGACCAAAAGTCTATTTATCCATCTAACGTTGGTCCCATTTATTCCTTCCGCTGGAGAAATGAAAACCAAGCCTACTCAACACTCGGTAAAGGAACTTAGATCTATTGGGATTCAACCGGACATTCTTTTGTGTCGTGCTGATCGTGATATTCCTGAGGTGGAACGTCAAAAAATTGCTTTGTTTACTAACGTTGAGAAACGAGCGGTTATTACCGCCAGAGATGCGGAAACTATATATAAAATCCCTTTGTTATTAAACGCGGAGGGTTTAGACGATATAGTGATGGAAAAATTTGGACTAGATGTCATCCCAGCTGATTTAACTCAATGGACTGATGTTGTAAACGCGCTTGAGAGCCCCGTGCACGAAGTGAATATTGCCATGGTGGGTAAGTATGTTGACCTAACAGAGTCTTATAAATCACTTTCTGAAGCGCTAATTCACGCTGGCATACACACAAGAACGAAGGTCAACATTAAATATATCGATTCTGAACAGGTAGAGTTAGAAGGTATTAGATTGCTGGAATCAGTTGATGCTATTTTGGTTCCTGGTGGATTTGGTGACAGAGGGATAGAAGGGAAGATTATGGCAGCAGGCTATGCTCGCAAAACATCTACTCCTTATTTTGGAATCTGCCTCGGTATGCAGGCTGCTGTAATTGAGTTCGCCCGAAATGTAGCTAATTTAGACGGGGCACACAGCACTGAATTTGATCAAAATACAGCCAAACCAGTTATCGCATTAATTACTGAGTGGACTACTGAAGAAGGGAAACAAGAGCATCGTTCTGAAGATAGCGAGGTCGGTGGGACGATGAGGCTGGGAGGACAATCGTGTCAATTAGCACCTGATAGTCTTGTGGCCAAAGCCTACGACTCCTCTATTATTATCGAGCGTCATCGTCATCGATACGAATTTAATAACACTTACGCGGCGGAGCTTGAGGCTTCAGGTATGCAGATTGTAGGGCGCTCTGCAGACGGGCAGTTGGTTGAAATTATTGAGGTCGCTGGTCATCCATGGTTTGTCGGGTGCCAGTTCCACCCCGAGTTTACTTCTACTCCAAGGGAGGGACATCCGCTTTTCTCGAAGTTTATAAGCGCGGCAATTGATAATAAAAATAAAGTCGATAAAGGTGTCGCAGCTAGTGAAGTTATTTGATTACGACATCGGGGCTGATTTTCCTTTTTTTCTAATCTCTGGTCCTTGCGTCATTGAAAGCGAGACACTCGTTTTAGAGACAGCAGAGACTTTAAAGGATATTACGCAAGAGTTAGGGATCCCTTTCGTTTTCAAAGCATCTTTTGATAAAGCTAATAGGACCTCCCATGAGAGTTATCGAGGGCCTGGTATCGAGGAAGGGCTGCGTATATTGGAGCGGGTGCGAGGCGAGTTAGGCTTGCGGATACTGACGGATGTTCATGAGGACACGCCGTTAGATGAAGTATGTTCTGTGGTAGATATTCTTCAGACGCCTGCTTTTCTGTGTCGACAGACTAACTTTATTCAAACTGTTGCGCGTCAAGGGAAACCAGTAAATATAAAAAAAGGACAGTTCTTAGCTCCCTGGGATATGAAAAATGTAGTCGAAAAGGCTTATGCCACTGGAAATCAAGAGATAATGGTTTGTGAGCGTGGGACGTCTTTTGGCTATAATTATTTAGTATCTGATATGCGCAGTCTTGTTATCATGCGAGACACTGGATGTCCCGTGGTGTTTGATGCCACGCATTCAGTGCAGCTGCCAGGGGGGAGTGGTGCAACGTCCGGAGGACAGAGAGAATTTGTCTCTACCTTAGCTAGTGCCGCAGTCGCTTCTGGAGTGTCTGGGATTTTTATGGAAACTCATCCTGATCCCGATCAAGCCTTGAGTGATGGTCCAAATTCGCTGCCGTTATCAGAAATGAAAAAGCTATTGGAACAACTTAAGAAGTTAGATCAGATAGTTAAATAAAAACCAGCGGAGAACGGGTAGTAAAGTAATGTCAAAAATAAAAAACATACAAGCAATAGAAGTGATTGATTCGCGGGGTAACCCTACAGTCTATTCTGAAGTCACGACTGAATCAGGTCATGTTGGGAAAGCTACTGTGCCCTCCGGTGCATCTACCGGTGAACGTGAGGCGATAGAGCTGCGAGATAACGATCAAAATAGGTATTTTGGTAAAGGAGTCCAAAATGCAATTGCTAATGTGAATGGTCCTATTAGCGAAATACTTTTGGAGAGAGATGTCTCAGATCAATATTTAATTGATATGTTGATGGTAGAGTTAGATGGTACTGAAAACAAATCTAAGCTTGGAGCTAACGCAATGCTTGCAGTTTCTATGGCGGTTGCCCACGCCGCAGCTGCGGTGGAAAGTAAACCTTTGTACGAAAGTCTCCAGTCTCGCGAGGAATATATCCTGCCAGTTCCTTTAATGAATGTAATTAATGGAGGTATGCACGCTAACAACAGCATCGACTTTCAGGAGTTCATGATTTTACCAGTGGGTGCTCCAACCTTTAAAGAAGCGGTTCGCTATGGCGCTGAGGTTTTTCACTCGCTTAAAAAGATCCTAGAGGAGGCTGGCCATAGCACCGCTGTAGGAGATGAAGGAGGCTTTGCTCCTAATTTGGCTTCAAATGAGGCCGCGTTACAATTGATGGTTTCAGCGGTCGAAAAGGCCGGCTATTGTCTCGGTGAGGATATTTGTTTTGGTTTAGATGTAGCCAGTTCGGAATTCTATAAAGATGACAAGTACCATCTCGCGTCTGAAGATTTGCACCTTGATTCCGTTGGCATGACAGAACTGCTGCAGTCTTGGTGTGAAAAATACCCTATCGTAACGATCGAGGATGGGATGGACCAAAATGATTGGGATGGGTGGAAAGTACTCACTGATAAGATAGGTAAAGAAGTGCAGTTAGTAGGTGATGATCTTTTTGTGACCGACACTGCTACTCTTGCGAAAGGGATCAATTCTGGAGTGGCAAATTCGATCTTAATAAAAGTTAATCAGATAGGAACTTTGACCGAAACTTTCGGCGCGATTAATTTGGCGCAAGACAATAATTATACGGCAGTCGTATCGCACCGCTCTGGAGAGACCGAGGATACAACTATTGCGGACATTGCTTGCGCCTATAGTGCGGGTCAAATCAAGACGGGTTCTATGTCGCGATCTGATCGTATGGCTAAGTACAATCGATTATTGGTGATAGAAAATCAGCTTGGAAGTAGAGCAAGCTATCTTGGCGCAGAGACCTACCCTAATTTTTGCCTATGAAGAATTCCTCTTGCGATTATTGAGCTTATTACTTGCGGCGTTGTTTATGTATTTTCAATACGCTTTGTGGTTCGGAGATGGGGGTGCCAGGGAAGTGGCTGTTCTTCAGAATAAAATTGAATCAAGAGAAACCAAAATTATACAAATTCAAGAGAGGAATATATCATTGTCTGCAGAGGTTGCAGATCTCGAAAAGGGACTAGAGGCAGTTGAAGAAAGAGCCCGAAACTTGATAGGTCTAATAAAAAAAGACGAAATATTTTTTAGGATTAATGAAAATCACTAGGTGGAATCTGAGGTTGCCATGAAAAGAGGTTGGCAGAATTTATTTGCAAGTTAGGCAAGGTGCAATGTATGGCGAAATCAGATGATGTGTACGCTATCGTTCCTGCGGCGGGGCATGGGAAGAGAATGGAGAGTGATGTTCCTAAGCAATATTTGAAAGTCGATGATGAATTAGTCATCGTACGAACACTATCACGGATTTTATCGCACCCACGGGTGACTAAGGTTGTTGTGCCCTTATCGGAAGAAGACGATTTTTTTGAAAAGCATGTTCGGCCAATTTCTGAGAAATATGTGTCTATTATAGGTGGTATTGAGAGATGCCATTCGGTTTTAGCAGGCGCTAGATATCTGAGGCAATTCGCTCATGACGAAAGCTTGGTTATGGTGCATGACGCGGCTCGACCATGCGTACGATGCGATGATATAGCAGCCCTTATTGAAAAGGCGAGCCAAAGTAAATGTGGCGTTGTTCTAGGTATGCCAGTAAGAGACACCCTGAAAAGCTGCGCCAATGAAACAACTATCAAAAAGACGATAGACCGTTCTGGTTTATGGCAAGCTTTAACGCCTCAGATTTTCCCCCTTGGTCTTCTTGTCGATGCTTTAGAAGCTGCAATTAAGGACGGACACTTCGTAACAGATGAGGCTCAGGCTATGGAATATAGTGGTTATAAATGTGAAATCTTAGAGGGGCATACTGATAATATTAAAATTACACGACCCTCAGATCTTTTGATGGCCTCAGTCATACTAAAGACTCAGGCCGAAGAAAATAGGAAGACGCTAGCATGAGAATTGGTCATGGTTATGATGTACATCGATTTGAGAGCGGAGATCATGTCTTTTTGGGAGGAGTGAAAATTCCTTTCACTAAGGGTTTGTTAGCTCACTCTGACGGAGACGTTCTTTTGCATGCTATTTGTGATGCACTTCTCGGCGCCGCAGGTTTGGGGGATATAGGTCGACTGTTTCCAGACACGGAGTCAAACTTCAAAGGAGTTAGCAGTCGAGTATTGCTAAAAGAGGTTGGCGCTCTTTTGGAGAAGAAAGGCTTTCGCGTCGTTAATATAGACGCTACCGTGCTGGCAGAAGCACCTAAGGTTACTCCTTATGCCGACCAAATGTGTGGAAACATAGCTTCAGATCTAAACATTATACCTACGGCGGTTAACGTCAAGGGCACAACTACTGAGAAAATGGGTTTTCTTGGCCGCGGCGATGGAATAGCATCAGAGGCCGTATGTCTATTAGAATCCAATGGGGCTCAATAGCGTAGAGCGCTTCTCAGTAGCAGGTAAACCGCCCCCGATCCGCCTTTTTCCGGAGGGGCATCAGTGAAAGCTAAAACTCTCTCATCCTGTTGCAACCAGCTTCGAACCTTTGGTTTCAGTACAGATTTTCCCTGACTGGAGTTTAATCCTTTTCCGTGAATGACTAGAATAGCAGTTATAGAATCTTTCTGAGCAGTTTGGAGAACGTCTTGTAAGAGTGTACGTGCTTCGTTTATTGTCAGCCCATGTAGGTCCACCTGACGTGTTATTGGATACTGATTACGCTTAAGCTTTCGCATCATCCTTTTCTGAACCCCAACTCTTTTGTATTCGCTTATGATCACGGTTCCACATTCATCGCTCCACATTACAGGATCAGTCTTTGGGCGAGTCTCTAGAGAAAAGGTCTTAGAAGAACCCTTGTGCTTTGGGCTCTTTGGTGGGGTATAAGTGTTTTCAGATCGAATAGGCGCAACCCCGTCAATAAGCTGCGAAAATGTTACAGACTTTTGGCCTGGTTTTTCTTTCATAAGGTAACACTCAACTCATTATTGCTGAGACCATTGCTTTGCATTGTGGAAAATTTCCATCCAAATGCTTTCAGTCTCTGCTTTTCTCGCAGACGTCCAGGAAAGTTGACGGTTGAGGAACACTCTTTCTGGATGAGGCATCATAATTGTAACTCGACCATCATCGGAACAAACTCCTGCAATTCCATCTTCTGAACCGTTTGGATTCGCTGGGTAACTCGTCGCGATTTTTCCATAATTATCAACATAGCGTAAGCATGAGTTATTTCCGTTAGCTCGAGTCTTCTCGTAACTTGTCCGCCCTTCTCCGTGTGACACTACAATAGGGGCTTTGGCACCTTCTAATCCTTGCAATAGGATTGATTTTGATGATTCTATCTCAACCATAGTTAGCCTCGCCTCAAATTGAGTGGATTCGTTTTTGAGAAAAGAAGGCCAATTAGCTGCCCCCGGGATGAAATCCCTGAGTGACGAAAGCATCTGACATCCGTTACAGACTCCAAGTGTGAAGGTATTCTCTCGATTAAAGAATGACTCAAAAGACGATTTTACCTCCAGGTTGTAACGCACAGTTCCGGCCCAGCCCATGCCAGCGCCCATTACATCCCCATAGGAAAATCCACCGCAGAAGGCTAAGCCATTTATGTTTTCAAGATCCTCTCTGCCCATAAGAATGTCAGACATGTGGATGTCTATAGCTTCAAAGCCTGCCCGAATAAAGGCAGCAGCCATCTCTGTCTGACCATTTATTCCTTGTTCTCGAAGAATTCCTATTTTGGGCTTATTTCTAGTGTGGATGAGTGGAGACCGACTCTTCGGTCCTCCATAGCCAGATATATTGAGACCTGGATCAGACTCATCTAGTATAGATATTAACTCCTCATCTGCAGTTTTTGGGTTATCTCGGAGTTTTTGCATTGCATGGGATATTGCACTAAAAGAATTCAAAGTCTCATGTAAACTGTTGGTGAGAACTTTCTCGCTCTGGTGGGTTATGGTGATTTTTTTCCCTTTCGCTATTGTTGCGATATCAGAAATATTGGCTGAAATAAGTGGGTACTGCTCAAGAAATTCTTGAAGCTCCGAGTATTTGTCTTTGTCTATTTGTATTACGGCTCCTAGTTCTTCCGAGAAAAGCGCAGCCAGTAGGTTTTCGTCTTCTATATGTATATTTAAACCACAGCGACTTGAGAACGCCATTTCGCAAAGCGTAACTATTAAGCCTCCGTCTGAGCGATCGTGGTACGCTAGCAAATAGTTATTTTCGTTTAGCGCTTGAATGAATTCGAAAAATTCTTTAATGATGTCTGGATCATCCACATCTGGTGATGGGCCTCCAAATATTCCGGTAGTCTGTTGTAAGATAGAGGCACCAAGCCTATTCTCCCCTTTACCTAGATCTATTAAGAGTATCACTGACTCTACATCCGTTTTTAGCTCAGGTGTTAAAGTTTTCGTCACATCACAGACAGGAGCAAAAGCCGAGATCACCAGCGAAGTCGGCGACGTTGTTTCGTAGGATATGTCTTCTGCCTTCCATGCCGTTTTCATGGACATGGAGTCCTTGCCCACCGGAATATTGATTCCTAAGGCTGGACAAAGCTCCATACCTACTGCCTCAACCATGGAGTAGAGTTTTGCATTCTCGCCCGAGCTACCTTCGGACGACATCCAGTTCGCCGAAAGTGTAAGCTCGGAGAGTTGTTTGATTCTTGCAGCGCAAATATTTGTTATAGCCTCTCCGACAGCGAGCCTTGCAGATGCGGGTCCATCTATTACAGCCACTGGTGTCCGCTCTCCCAAGGCCATCGCTTCACCAACCATGTCGTCAAAACCACTCGCAGTTATCGCACAGTCTGCTACCGGTACTTGCCAAGGACCGACCATCTGGTCGCGCATGGTTAAACCACCAACTGTACGGTCTCCGATTGTGATTAGAAAACGCTTGTCCGCAACCGTCGGAAAAGATAACACTTGATGGAGTAAAATTTCTAGGTCCGCTGCACTTGTTTCAGGTTTATTGTCTGCTAATTTAGACTTTACGGTAGTAGCGATTTTTTTTATTGTTGGAGTATTCCCGAATAATAGCCCCATAGGGATGTTGACCGGATAATTATCTATTATTTCATCATGTATTATTAAATATGGTTCTAAGGTCGCATGACCAACAATAGCAAATGGACATCTTTCTCTATCGCAGATGTCTTGCAGCTTCGAAATTTCTATGTCTTTTATTGCTAATACGTAACGCTCCTGAGCTTCGTTACACCAAATCTCCAACGGAGAAAGAGTTGGTTCGGCAACTGGTATTTTTCTGAGGCGGATCTCCCCACCTCTATGGCTATCCTGCAGAAGCTCTGGGATAGCGTTTGACAGTCCCCCAGCACCAACGTCATGAATCATTTGGATAGGATTTTCGCCTTTCATCGAGTAGCAGACATCGATAACCTGTTGACACCGTCTCTCCATCTCGGGGTTGCCGCGCTGCACAGACGCAAAATCTAACTCGGTATCCATAGCGCCAGACTCGACTGATGATGCGGCTCCACCGCCAAGTCCAATTAGCATCGCAGGTCCGCCGAGAATGACTATCTTACTGCCGACGTCTATCGTTAATTTTTCAACATCACGAGGCCTTATGTTTCCAACGCCACCAGCTAACATAATGGGTTTGTCATACCCCCAGATAGAGGCCCCCTCGTTTGGGAGTTCAAAAGTCCTGAAATATCCGCTGAGAGAAGGTCGACCAAATTCATTATTAAATGCTGCTGAGCCTATAGGACCATCTCTCATAATTTCGAATGAGCTCGCTAATCTTGGATTTAGCCTTCGAGCGATCTCCCAGGGTTCATTTTTATTAGGTAACCTTAAATGAGATACGGAAAATCCTGTTAGCCCCGCTTTTGGTTTTGCTCCTCGACCCGTAGCACCCTCATCACGTATTTCTCCTCCTGAGCCAGTTGCAGCTCCAGAATAAGGTGATATGGCTGTTGGGTGATTATGCGTCTCTACTTTTAGAACTATATTGGTCTGCTCCGTTATAAGTTTGTAATTCTTGCTCTGTTCGTCTATCAATAGCCTTTTTGCTTTATAGCCTTGAGTTACAGCCGCGTTGTCGCGATAGGCTGATAGCACCCCGTTAGGGTTTAACTTATGCGTATTTCTTATCATATCAAACAGAGAATAGTCTTTTTCTGCGTTATCTATTTGCCAGTCAGAATTAAAAACCTTGTGTCGACAGTGTTCTGAATTTGCTTGTGCAAACATCATTAGCTCTACATCAGTAGGGTCACGTTCTAATCCCTGAAACGAAGACATTAAGTATTCCATTTCATTCTCTGTTAGTGCCAAGCCAAGTTCTTTGTTTGCTTTGGTCAGTTCCTTGATTCCATTTTTCAGGACTGGAATCATTCTTAGGCTTTTCCCTTTCAGTGGGTGAATAGAGGATTTTTTATTTAGAGCGTCCGTGCAACTCTCCGTCATTCTATCGTGCAACTTATTCCGATTAGCTTTGAGTTCTTCTATCCTTGTGTCATCTGCGTACCATACGACTATCCGTTCTATGTGCTCAAGATCATCAATGCCACAGTTTTTGCATATTTCTAGTGCTTTTGTCGTCCACGGAGAAATAGTGCCGATTCTAGGGCGTACAAAAAATGCCGCACGCTCAATGTCGACATCGTTTATTTTCTTTTTTGACCGAGTTAACTCTATGAGTCTGTCTTCATGTTCTTTCGAAATTTTTAGCTCGTATTTGAACCGGATCAGATATAAGTATTCCGATCTCAGACTCGATACGTCATCACTACTCGTGAAAATGGCTTCTTTAATTCTTTGGAGTGAAAAATCTGAATGCGCTCGGTAGCCTTGCAGCATTAGCATTAAACTTGATCCTTATTAAATGTTACATTGAAAAAAGTTAACTTACCTCTCGCGGGCCAGTTTTGAAGCCAGTCCTATGTAATTTGATGGCGTGAGACTTCTTAATACATCTTTTGCTTTTTCTGGAATGGTTAGCGTCGCAATGAATGCATGCAAGGTATCTTTTTCGATAGGGCGCCCGCGCGCGATTTCCTTGAGCTGCTCATAAGAGTCTTCTATACCATAGCACCTCATCATTGTTTGTACGGGTTCAGTCAGGACTTCCCATGATTTATCAAGATCGGAATTCATTGTAGCCGCATTTACCCGTAACTTTTTTAAGCCTTTTGTAAGGGATATACTTGCAAGTAAGCTATATCCTACCGCGCTACCCACACTCCTTAGAACAGTAGAGTCAGTTAAATCTCTCTGTAGTCGGGAATTTGGTAGTTTCTGAGAAAAATGCCTTAAAAGAGCACTAGAGACTCCTAAGTTTCCTTCAGCATTTTCGAAGTCGATAGGATTTATTTTATGCGGCATAGTTGATGAACCAACTTCACCTTCAATGCGCTGTTGAGAGAAGTAGCCAGAAGAAACATAGCTCCAGACGTCGCGACTAAAGTCTATAAGAATGGTATTTATGCGCGCGAGAGAATCGCAGTATTCCGAAATACAGTCGTGTGGTTCGATTTGCGTCGTATGAGAATTGAAATCTAATGAGAGACCTTCTACAAATTTTTTGGCTAGATCGGGCCAGTTGACATTAGGGCATGCGACCACATGCGCATTATAGCTTCCGACTGCCCCATTTATTTTCCCGAGAAGCTTTACTGATAATAGGCTGTCCAATTGTGTCTTGAGTCGAATGTGAAAGTTAGCGAACTCCTTGCCCATTGTAGTTGGGGTAGCACTTTGTCCATGCGTTTTCGATAGTAATGGCTGATCTGCAAGTTCATCTGCTTTCTGACCTAAGAGCGTTAAGATTCTGCTAAGTACAGGCTGTATGACTTGATCTCGAGCATCTCGTAGCATCATGCTATAAGCTAAATTATTGATGTCTTCGGAGGTACAAGAAAAATGAATGAATGACGTTGAGTCTTTTAAGGTTTCCTCAGCAGAAAATTTCTGTTTTAGGAAATACTCGACCGCCTTTACATCATGATTAGTCTTTTTCTCGATTACTTTGATGCTTTCGGCATCTTCTAGCGTAAATTTTTGGTGAAGATTGTCTAGTTTCAGCAAAATACTGGGCTCAAATGCTTTGAGATAATGGAATTCTCTGTTGGCTGCAAGAGCTTTTATCCATTCAATTTCGACGAGAACACGATACTTAATGAGTCCAAACTCGCTCATAATAGGCCTTAGAGACTCAGTTTGAGTGGCATACCTTCCATCTAGAGGAGAAAGCGCGGTTAAAGCAAAGGAAGGAAGTTGTTCTTCTATTAAGGGCACGGGTTGGGAATCTCCTGTTGTATGCGGTCGATGTCTTTTATGATCTCGCGGGTTAAAGTTACATCGCAAGAATTCAAATTATGCGTCAATTGCGACCTGTTAGTTACTCCTATAATAACGCTGGTTACGACCGGTTGCGATAAGAGCCATGCAATAGCCATTTGTGTGGGGTCTATTCCATGATTTTTAGCAATAGTTACGTACTTTTCTGCTGCTTTTAGTAAAGCTGGACTTTTAAATACATCGCCATGGTGATTTTGATTTAGACGTGAACTGGCGAGGGCTGATCCATTAAAATATTTTCCTGTAAGTATTCCTGAAGCTAAAGGAGAATGAGCGAAAAATGTAATGTCTTCTCGAGCAATAATTTCGCTTAGACCCACCTCTAGGCTCCTATTCAGTAGGTTATAGGGGTTTTGAATTGCTAGGGTGTCGTTTGAGTTTCTCTTTTCCATATTTTTTATAAATGTCATAGCTCCCCAAGCAGTTTCGTTACAAATACCGAATGATCTAATTTTTCCGCTCGCCACAAGTTCCATAAGCACATCAAGAGTGTCTTCGATATCAAAAGTTAAATCTTTTTTTGGTACTTTAAAGCCTCTTACATTAAAAAAATTTGTTGCTCTATCGGGCCAATGGAGTTGGAATATATCGATATAATCAGTTTGAAGTCGTTTAAGGCTACTTTCCACTGCCGAGATTAGATTAGCTCGGTTGTGCCTAGATTTCCCTGAACGAATCCAGGGCACAAAAGCTGCTGGTCCAGATGCTTTCGTGGCGAGGGTGATTTCGCTTCTACCTCCTTTTTTTCTCAGCCATTTACCTATTAATTCTTCTGAACTTCCATATGTTGATTCCCTAATAGGAGTCGGATACATCTCTGCAGTATCAAAAAAACATATTCCGTTGGCTAAGGCATGGTCGAGTAGCTTTACCGCATCAATATCAGTTTTCCTCGCAGATAGAGTCATGCAGCCCATACAAAGGCTGCTGATGTTAATGTTACTTTTTCCGAATTTATGTTTTTGCATAGTGCATAGTGGTAGACTTGAGATTAGACGCTTCTCATTGTAGGTAAAATCAAAGTGACTTTCTTTATAAATTACTGCCTCTTTCTAATGGATAGTATGGGATTGTGAATAATAAAGAAGTTGCTGGGCGTTTTAGAGGTTTCCTACCGGTGGTCGTTGATGTGGAAACAGCTGGATTTAATTCTGAAACCGATGCTTTATTAGAAATAGCGGCAGTTTTTCTTGATTTGGACGAAGTTAAGGGTTGGTATCCTTTCCATACCGTTTCCTGCCATATTACCCCTTTTGAGGGTGCTAATCTGGAACAAAGTGCATTAGAATTCAATAAGATAGATCCATTTCATCCATTTAGGATGGCCGTTGAGGAAAAAGAGGGTTTGTCGGAGTTATTTGAATACACGAATGGTCAGCTCGATCTTCATGAATGTACCCGAGCAATATTGGTAGGCCACAACCCCTCATTTGATCTGAGTTTTATAAAGGCCGCAGCAGCAAGAACCCGTATGAAAAAATCGCCTTTTCACCACTTTAGCACCTTTGATACTGCGGCTCTTGCAGGCTTAGCTTATGGACAGACAGTCCTTTCGAGAGCAGTCGTGGCTTCGGGAAGTGAATGGGATAATGCATCGGCTCACTCAGCTGTTTATGATGCCGAAAGAACGGCTGACCTGTTTTGTAAGATTGTTAACCTATGGGATAGGCGCAGCGAACTTTAGGAATTGCTTTCATAAAGTGAAGCGACTCTATTCAAGGATGAGCGATTAGGGTTCTTCAGTTGGCTGAGTTCAACTATAAGGCGCCCTCCAACCCAGACGTGTGTAATTTGTCTTTGCTCAGTTCGGTTGATTATTTGTTCAGTCAGATTTCTGATAGGCTTGCTTCTGAAGTCGCTCATGTCTATGGCGATAACGTCAGCTAATTTATTCTCCTCTAAGCTTCCTATAGTATCTTCTAAACCTAGCGCTTTTGCTCCCCCATAAGTGGAAATTTCTAAAATTTTCGCATCTGTATAAGTAGTATTTTCAGTAGATTCTGATTTCATGATTCTTGCAACGCCAGCTATCTCTCGAAACAAATCAAAGTTGGAGTTTGTCGCCGAACTATCTGAGCCTAGTCCTACATTGTGACTGGCATGAATCAGTTTGCGAAGATTGGTCACTCCTTTGGGCTTTATAATATCACTAGCTTGGCAAACCACGGTTTGGGTTCCTGTTAGGTTCATCATGTCGATTTCTCCCATAGACAAGTGCTCCGAACCTGTGATCATAAGTTTGGGAGACAAGAGTTGTGCAGTTGCAAGTTCTTCAATGAGGCGGGAATCGTTTTTTTTGGCAGCTGCGCCGCCATTTGACCGACCGCTCGGTTTCAGAGATAGGTGGACTGCAAGATCGAGTTCTTGGGACAATCCTTTTAATCTAGCTAAGCTTTCTTTGCTAGATAATATAGCTGCTTTTGCTCCAAAGCGGCAGTGTATATGCGGGTGCATCCGATATCTATCATGAAGTTTCTCACTCTTCGAGAAATATTCATTAAGGTTAGCTGCCCACACACTGGAGTCGTCGGCTATAAGGCTTGCAATAGCAGCCCTCACTCCCAATGTAATGCAGGATTCGGCCATAGCATCACCAAAGATACATATGTCTCCGAAGCACGTTGTGCCTGCAAGTAGCATCTCTGCACCTGCGAGAAGGGTGCTATCTCGAACAAGCTCATAGCTTGAATATCCTATTTCGTCCATCCAGTGGCGTTCGCGGATTGATTTTTGATGCAAAACTCTATCAGAGCCCCTTAAAAGAGCAGTCGATGCATTCGCATTTGCATTCACTAAGCCGGGCATTAGAACATGCTCTTTAAGGTGGTATTCTTTCAAATTCGGAGAAGAAGCCCACTCCGTCGTGGGAACTAGGTCGCGAATCATTGAATCCTCTATTACCAAGGTATGATTGGCAAGAATTTCGGGAGTCGGTTTGACAGGAATGATCCAGCCGGCGTGTATCGCTTGAAGCATAAAACAGTACTCGGAGTCCTAATTTTCTTAATAAGCAAAATAGCATATCTGATTCTGGATTTTTTCTCTCTCTGCCGTCTCATTAAATTCTTTACGATACTTAACATAATAATGCACAGGTGACTTTAATCTTAGATTTTTTTTCGTAGAGATGGTGGTGCATTTATTCTAAATTTCAGGCGGCTTTATAACCACCTTTAAAATAGTCAATTAGGGTGCTTTTAAGACCGTTGTGTGTTAAGCTATTCACTAGTAAAATTTAGTAAATACCCCATATTAATCAATAGGTTGTTTTCTCCTATGGTCGAAATAGAACGTCAGCAAAGTCGAGTCATAGAAGACGAAATGCGTCAGTCATATATGGATTACGCTATGAGCGTAATTGTGGGACGAGCGTTGCCCGATGCTAGAGATGGTCTCAAACCAGTGCACAGGCGAGTTCTTTATGCGATGCAAGAGTCAAATAGTTTGTGGAACCGACCCTATGTAAAGTGCGCTAGGGTGGTGGGTGACGTGATGGGTAAATACCATCCGCACGGAGATAATGCGATTTATGACACGCTAGTGCGGATGGCTCAGGATTTTTCTTTGCGTTATATGCTGGTAGATGGCCAAGGAAATTTTGGTTCTGTTGATGGGGATTCCCCTGCTGCAATGAGATATACAGAGTGTCGATTGGACAGGATCGCAAGTGACTTGTTAGCTGACATTGATATGGATACCGTTGATTTCGCACCTAACTACGACGGCAAAGAACGTGAGCCTACCGTTCTTCCTTCTCGCATACCTAATCTATTAGTTAATGGATCGAGCGGAATTGCAGTAGGTATGGCCACTAACATTCCTCCTCATAACCTTACCGAGGTAATTAACGCTTGTCTTGCTATAGTTGACAACCCTGAATTAGAAGATGGAGAGCTCATAGAGCTTATTCCGGGTCCAGATTTCCCTACAGCTGGGATCATCAATGGTTCTGCTGGTATTCGTGAAGCCTATCGAACGGGAAGAGGGCGTGTATCTGTTCGGGCCAAAGTACACATTGATGACTCAGAGCCTGAAAGTCCTGTGATAATAGTTTCAGAACTACCCTATCAGGTAAACAAAGCAAGGTTAATAGAGAAAATTGCTGAGCTAGTTAAAGATAAGAAGCTTGAAGGCATAAAGAGCGATGGCTTGCGCGATGAAAGCGATAAGGATGGAATGCGAATTGTTATTGAGCTTAAGCGTGGAGAAAATGCTGAAGTTCTTTTGAATAACCTATATAAGCAAACTCAGATGCAAACGGTTTTTGGTATAAATGTGGTGGCGCTCGTGGATGGGCAGCCACGGACGTTGAGTCTGCGTGATTTGCTAGACTGTTTTTTACGACACCGGCGTGATGTGGTTACAAGGCGGACAGCTTTTCAGCTTCGTAAAGCCAGGTCGAGAGCTCATTTGTTAGAAGGATTGGCCGTTGCTCTGGCGAATATTGACCCTATTATTGCTTTGATAAAGTCGTCCCCGAGCCCGGCAGACGCTAAGGAAAAATTGTTGAAAAACAGCTGGGACGCTGGGATGGTATCTCAGATGCTAGCCGCGGCTAACGTGTCAGAGGCTAGGCCGCTCGACTTGTCGCCAGACGAAGGGATTCTGGGCGATAAGTACCGTTTATCTGAACGTCAAGCCAAAGAGATTTTAGAAATGCGCTTGCAGCGCTTGACCGCCCTTGAGCAGGATAAAATTGTCTCCGAATATGCTCAAGTTTTAGAGCAGATTGCCGAACTGATAAAGATTTTGGAGCTACCAGAACGGTTGATGCAAGTTATCCGAGAGGAGTTGGTGGAAATAAATTCTCAGTACGGTGATGCTAGACGAACTCAGATCACCGAGCATCAAGAGCATCTATCTTTAGAGGATTTGATTCCTCAAGAAGAAGTTGTCGTGACGCTTTCTCATGCCGGCTATGCGAAATCTCAATCAGTTGACGTTTATCGTGCGCAGCGTCGAGGAGGAAAAGGAAAGACGGCAACTACAACTAAAGATGAAGATTTTGTAGATAAGCTCTTCGTAGCAAATACTCATGATCTTCTTCTATGCTTTAGTTCTCAAGGGAAAGTATATTGGTTGAAAGTGTATGAGGTTCCTCGAGCTGGAAGAACTGCCAGAGGGCGTCCTTTAGTGAACCTGTTGCCGCTGGTTGACTCCGAGCGGGTAACTGCTGTCCTGCCAATAAAAGAATTTACGCCCGACCGATTTGTAGTGATGGCGACTTCAAGCGGTATTGTGAAGAAAACTCCCTTGGCTAATTTTTCCAGACCGAGACCTTCTGGAATTATTGCCGCTACCTTGCTGGAAGGTGAGCAGTTGATAGGCGCGGTGCTGACTGATGGGCAAAGTGACGTTATGTTAGTCAGCTCTGGTGGGAAAGCGATTCGATTTCGAGAAGAGACTCTTCGACCAATGGGTAGGTCTGCTCGAGGCGTTCGAGGCATAAGATTAAAAGAAGGTCGAAATGTTATAGCGCTTCTTCCTATTAGTGGCGAAGGGACTTTAGTCGTAGCGACAGCCAACGGATACGGGAAACGTACTCTATATAGTGATTTTCCGGTTAAGGGTAGAGGTGGACAAGGCGTGATAGCCATACAAGCAAACGATAGGAACGGAGACGTTATAGGTGCTGGGTTGGCTAACGTTGGAGAGGACATAATGCTTATTACGGGGAAAGGTATTCTAGTTAGGACCCCTGCAGCAGAAATTTCGGTGATCGGACGGAACACCCAAGGACTTAGGTTAATAGCCTTAAAGGCTGGCGAGCAGCTTATCGGCTTAGAAACTATCCCGGAAATTATTGATATCGAGGAAAATCCTACCCTAATCAGTTCATCTGAATCAGATGAAATTGTTAACTGACCTTTTAGACTGAGGAGTTATCAGCTATGCCCTCGAATGATAAACTTTCCGATTTACGGGTAGCTATAGATTCCTTAGACAATAATTTGCTAGACCTTTTAAATAAACGAGCCAGTTTGACCGTCCAAGTTGGCGACGTGAAACGTGAAACTTCAGATAACGTTGAATTCTATAGGCCCGATAGAGAAGCTAAAATTATACGTAGGCTTTTAAATAGGAATTCTGGTCCCATGTCGTCGGAAGCTATAGCCACTATCATGAGGGAGGTAATCTCGACCTGCTTGTCCTTAGAACAAGTGTTGAAGATTGCTTATTTAGGTCCTAAAGGAACTTTCACTTATGCCGCAACTCATAAACACTTTGGAAGTTCTCCTGTACTAGAGGGAACTAACAGTATTCCTGCGGTTTTCCACTACGTAGAAAGCGGCTTAAGTGATTATGGGGTAGTGCCCATTGAAAATTCAGTAGGGGGGGCGGTTAACCAAACTTTAGATGCTTTGAAAAAAACGTCTGCTGTTCTTTGTGGAGAGGTCCTTTTACCTGTGCATCATACTTTACTTGGTATGGGCGATAGTTTAGACGGGGTAAAGAAAATTTACGCCCATGATCAGGCTTTCCAGCAGTGCCGGGTCTGGCTAGACGCGCATATGAAGGGTGTCGAAAAAATACCCGTAAGTAGTAATGCTGCAGCTGCGATGACGGTAAAAGAATTTTTGGATCCGACCGCCGTAGCTATTGCAAGTCTCGAGGCTGGTGAAATCTATGGTTTAAAGACTTTAGCATGCCGGATAGAAGACGAAGCTTCAAATATGACTCGTTTTGCGGTGTTAGGAAGACAAGGTCCGGGTGTTACGGGAAATGATCGAACGTCCATAATGTTTGGAGCGCCGAATCAATCGGGTGCGCTCCACGCAGTCCTAGCAATATTGGCAGAACGAGAAATAAGTATGTCCCGGATTGAATCTCGGCCGTCTAAAAATGGAATATGGGATTATTTGTTCTTTGTAGATTTACTTGGTCATGCTGATGACCCGAACATTAAAGAAGCATTGGGGCTGATAAAAAGTAGTGCAGGAGTATACAAATTACTTGGGAGTTACCCCTGTGGAGTCCTTTGACAGATAGGGGCTAACGAAAAAGTATGATAAAGAAATTAGTTATAATTGGAGTTGGCCTGATCGGCGGATCGTTGGGCTTAGCCTTGCGTCGGACAGAGTGGGCCGAGAAAATAGTGGGCGTGGGGCGTAGCCGCGGCAACTTGGTCCGCGCAGTAGAGCTAGGTGCGATAGATTCGTTCGAACAGAGTGCTGCTAAAGCATGTTCAGATGCTGATTTAGTAGTTATAGCAGCCTCTTTAAGCGGGTTTAGTTCAATATTGAATTCTATTTCTGCCGCGTTGCCGGAGAGTTGTATCGTTACTGATGTGGGCAGTGTAAAAAGTACTGTAATTAAAGATTCCGAATTGCTCTTGGCCGAAAAATTTCCTAATTTCGTCCCTGGACATCCGCTTGCGGGTACAGAAAAAAGTGGGGTGGCTTCGGCTTTTTCAACATTGTTTGAAGAGCATAAGATTATTCTTACACCTCTAAAAAGAACAAATGCTCATGCAATAGAGTTGGTGAGGGCTATGTGGTGCGCGGTTGGAGGGAGGGTGGTTAACATGGAACCCCAAGCTCATGATATTGCATTGGCAGCGACATCGCACTTGCCTCATATTCTTGCGTACAACTTAGTTGACACTGTTTTGCAACACCAAGAGCTAAAAGATAATGTTTTAGAACTTTCAGCTGGAAGTTTCCGAGACATAACTAGAATCGCCTCGAGTAGTCCTGAAATGTGGGCCGATATCTCTTTGGCAAATCAAAAAAATCTTTTGGATGTCTGTCTTCAGTACGAAAAAGGGCTGGCTGCTATCATGCGCGCATTAAAGTCACGAGATCGAAAGGCTCTAGAATCTATTTTTGATAGGGCGAAAATTGCAAGAGACGAGCATTTTCTTGACGAGGAAAAAGATGCATAGTGTTCTTCGCGTTTCCAATGGAGGGACCTTTACAGGGTCAATTCTTGTGCCGGGTGACAAGTCTATCTCACACCGTGCGATTATGTTGGGCGCCTTGTCCGATGGGCTGACTAGAGTGACTGGATGTCTTTTAAGTGAAGATGTTATGTGTACGATTAACGCGTTTAGGGTACTAGGAGTGCAGGTAGACCTCAATACTAGAACCGACGAGGTGTTGGTGCATGGGGTTGGTCTGCATGGTTTGAAAAAATCACCAGAACCTATCTATGTAGGTAACTCAGGAACCTCAATGCGTCTTATGGCAGGAATATTTTCCGGCGCCGGCTTATCGATCTCTATGACTGGAGACAGCTCATTGTCTTCAAGACCAATGAAACGTATCTGTGAGCCACTTGCACAAATGGGTGCTAATTTGAAAACCAGTAACGACGGGACAGCTCCGCTTTACATCGGCGCAAACAATGGGTTGAAAGGAATAACGTATGCGATGCCGGTAGCGAGCGCGCAGGTTAAATCCTGTATCTTACTAGCAGGGTTATACGCTGATACTCCAACTAAAGTAATCGAGCGTATTCCAACGAGAGACCATACTGAGACCATGTTCGAGACCTTTGGTGTTAGTTTAGTTCTTGAAGCCGGATCGATAACACTATCGCCTGCGCAAAAGCCTATTGCCTGTGATGTGTTTGTTCCAGCTGATATTTCCTCTGCAGCTTTTTTCTTGGTTGGTGGGGCGATAGGTTTAGATAGTCGTATTTCAATGAAAGGAGTAGGTGTCAATAAGACTCGATCGGGAATCATAAGAATTCTGGAAATGATGAATGCCAAGATTAGCGTAACGAATATAAGAATGTGTGGTGGTGAGAAAGTAGCTGATATTACAGTCGCTTCATCGGACCTGCATGGCGTAGAAATCCCGTTAGATTGCGTTGCGGCGGCTATTGATGAATTCCCGGCTATTTTTATTGCTGCCGCTTGCGCTAAAGGAGTAACTATCCTCAGAGGTGCGACCGAGCTAAGACATAAAGAAAGTGACAGGATTGAGGTTATGGCATCTGGCCTTAGAACTCTTGGCGTTGATCTTGAGACCTATGATGATGGAATAAAAATCGTCGGAGGACGTATCGGTCCCGGGACAGTAGATGCACAAGGTGACCATCGAGTAGCGATGGCTTTTTCTGTTGCGGCATTAAAAGCATCCGGAAACATAGATATTTCCAATGCTGGAGGCATATCAACGTCTTTTCCCGAATTTGTATCTATAGCTAAATCTGTTGGCTTAAGAGTGGAATAAACTATGTTCGATCCTGAAAAAATTCCAGTTATCACGATTGATGGCCCCAGCGGAACTGGTAAAGGGACAATTTCATACTTACTGCGGAGTTGGTTAAATTGGCACCTCATAGATTCGGGAGCTTTTTATCGCGTTCTAGCTTTATCTGTCTTGAATAGCGAGATAGATCTTCTAGATGAAAAAAAAATTGCTAGTTTGGCATCTGGACTCGCTCTTGAATTTGTTGACTCTGGAATAGAGACAAAAATCTTATATCGAGGCGATGATTGCAGTGCTGCTATTCGTTCTGAAGCCTGCGGGGTTGCAGCATCGAAAATCGCTGTCTATGCATCAGTAAGATCAGAGCTTTTATCTTGTCAACGGAACTTTGCAGTCTTGCCAGGACTAATCGCTGATGGAAGAGACATGGGTACTGTGGTGTTCCCAGCTGCAGACTTAAAGATATTTTTGACCGCGACCTCTGAAGAGAGAGCTTCCAGGCGTTATAAGCAGTTGATTAAAATAGGAATAGATGCTAGTCTGCCCGCCCTTTTACGTGACATTAGAGAGCGGGATGAACGTGATATTAATCGCGCTCAATCCCCGTTAAAAGCTTCAGATGATGCTGTGTTAATTGACACCAGTAACCTCGGGGTTGAAGAAGTTATGTTAAAAGTGAGACAGATTGTGAAAATTCGTGGTCTAGCTTAAGCGCTAAGACTGTAATATTAACCAACCAATTGGGAGTGTGCGCACAAGAGCTAGTATGTTGTTGAAACATGCGACGTTAAGGGCTTGGGTGTGGACTGGAAACATAAATGACACAGAATTTCGCGGAATTATTTGAAGAGAGCCAGGTAGAAGAGAAAATGCGGCCGGGAACAGTCGTGACCGGAATCGTCGTCGAGGTCGGGTCAGATTTTGTGGTAGTCAACGCGGGGTTGAAATCAGAAGGAAATATCCCTTTAGAACAGTTTCGGAACAATGAAGGTGTAGTTGAGGTTAAAGTTGGTGACGCGGTAGATGTTGCACTAGAGGCCGTTGAGGATGGATTTGGGGAAACGAAATTATCTAGAGAAAAAGCCAAGCGAGCTAAAGCATGGGAAGAATTAGAAAAAGCATGCGAAGACAATGAGACAATAATCGGTATCATTAGCGATAAAGTTAAGGGCGGATTCACTGTAGACATTGCAACTATTCGAGCATTTCTTCCCGGCTCGTTGGTCGACGTTAGACCCGTGCGAGACACTAGCTACTTAGAAGGTAAACCGATTGAATTCAAAGTAATCAAGGTTGATCGTAAGAGAAACAATGTTGTTGTGTCGCGCAGAGCGGTCGTTGAGAGCGAAAACTCCCATGAGAGGGACGCTTTACTTGAAAGTCTAGAAGAAGGCGTGACTGTTAAAGGATTGGTAAAAAATCTAACAGATTACGGCGCGTTTATAGATCTCGGTGGTATAGATGGGTTGCTGCATATTACTGATATGGCTTGGCGACGAGTTAAACATCCATCGGAAGTAGTGAATATCGGAGATGAGATAGATGTAACTGTTCTGAGGTTCGATAAGGAACGGCAGCGAGTGTCTTTGGGACTGAAGCAACTCGGTAATGACCCGTGGGTAGATTTGGCTTCAAGATATCCAGAGAATGCACGCATGGTAGGGAAGGTTTCTAATATTGCAGATTACGGGTGCTTTGTAGAATTGGAGCAAGGTGTCGAAGGTCTGGTGCATGTATCTGAGATGGATTGGACTAACAAAAACGTTCATCCGTCAAAAGTGGTACACCTTGGCGAAGAAGTAGAGGTTATGGTGCTTGATATCGATGAAGAGCGGCGCCGAATATCTCTCGGGATGAAACAATGTAAGGCTAACCCTTGGGACGAATTCGCAGCAACGAAAGGTAAAGGCGATAAAGTAGTCGGCATCATCAAGTCGATCACAGACTTTGGGATCTTCGTGGGCCTTGATGGGGGTATAGATGGGCTTGTGCATCTGAGCGATCTTTCATGGGATGAGACTGGTGAGGAGCTAGTGCGTAACTACAAGAAAGGAGATGAGCTCGAAGCGGTTGTGCTGGCAGTCGATGCTGAAAGAGAGAGAATTTCTCTTGGTGTCAAACAATTGAGTGGCGATCCGTTTTCTGATTATGTGGATGCTAATCCAAGAGGTACGCGGGTTAAAGGGACCATACTATCTGTGAATCTAACAGAAGCCAGGATCGAATTAGCCGAGGGAGTTGAGGGCTTTTTGAGAGCTTCAGATATTGCGATTGAAGCTGTAGATGATGCGAGAAAATTCCTTAAAGAAGGTGAGTCAGTGGAGGCTCTAATTGTTGGTCAAGATAGAAAAAATAGAATCATTGGACTTTCAATTAAGGCTAAAGAGATAGGTGAAGAAGCTGCTGTTCTCGACCAATATACATCCGAGCCTGAGCCAGAAACTTATCGCACTACGCTAGGCGATTTACTGAAAGAACAACTAGACTCTAAGTAGACTGTATTATAGTTCAATAGAAAGATAGAAATATTGGTTGGGATGCAATATGACAAAATCTGAACTTATAGAGTCCCTAGTGAGGTCTCAAAGCCAGTTAGGGTACAAGGATATCGAGCTAGCTGTGAAGACTATTTTAGAGCAGATGGTGCAGACCTTAGCGGCTGGAGATCGCATAGAGATAAGAGGGTTTGGTAGTTTCTCGCTGCACTACCGTCCACCAAGAATCGGCCGGAACCCTAAGTCTGGCGAAGCGGTTACGTTGCCGGCCAAGTTCGTGCCTCATTTTAAGCCAGGCAAGCAGCTTCGAGAGAGAGTCAATCTAGGAGACGTGAATATTCTCGAGAAGCCCAAGACTGGTATCAAAAATTAGTTCTTGAAACGAGAAATAGCTTAGATTATCGCTTACGTGTGGTGTCAAAGTCATGACAGCCTAGAAAGTAGGAGCTACTGATGGTCAGTTTGTTTTATGTCTTGTGTGTTTTTTTCTTGATGCTTGCTGGTTTTGTCTTTCATGATCTTAATAATCAGTTAATCGTTATTAATTATTATTTTGGTGTGATGACATTCCAGACCTCTTGGATCGCGATTGCCAGCTTTCTTGCTGGTATAATATTTTGTATATGTTTCACGGGTTTAGAGCTAATAAGGGCCCGCAGAAGCTTACGTGTCAGCAGACGATCGGAGTTGAGGTTGAAGCGAGAACTTGGTGAGCGAGATCAAGCTTCTGCAGCAGATAGGTCTGATGTCCTTTAACTAGGACACTGGAAATATTTTTTCTGAAGAACTTGCCTCCGTATATTTTAGCGATTCGGAAAATCTAAGGTCGAAAATAAAATGAGAGTTGTAACTCTAACTAGAGTGGGAAACACGTTTGGTGTGGATCTATGAAAAATATTAAAAGTCCGGTCATCGTGGCGTTAGATTTTCGTTCGCTTACTGAGGCGTTAACTCTGGTAGACACACTTAATCCAGCCGACTGCCGTGTTAAAATAGGGAAGGAGTTGTTCACAGCAGCTGGACCAGATAGTGTGAGGCATTTGGGTGATCGAGGCTTTGACGTCTTTCTAGATTTAAAGTTTCACGATATTCCTAATACTGTTAGAACTGCGTGCCTTGCTGCAGCCGATTTAGGGTGTTGGATGATTAATGTTCATACGTCCGGAGGCAAGGCTATGATGGAGAAAGCAGCGGACGCACTCTCGGCTTTGCAAAGTCCTCCAATATTAATAGGTGTAACTACTTTGACGAGCTTAGATAACGTCGCACTAAAAGAAATCGGTATAAGTGAATCTGCGGAGATACATACATTACGCTTAGCAAGTTTAGCTAAAGAATGCGGGCTTGCAGGTGTAGTTAGTTCGCCTCTAGAAGTGAGTTTAATGAGAGAGAGTTTGGGCTCTAATTTTCTCTTCGTAACCCCTGGGGTCCGTCCGTTGGGGGCTAATATCGATGATCAAGCACGTATCGCAACTCCATTAGAAGCGATGGCGTACGGCGCCAGTTATTTAGTAGTAGGGCGTCCGATTACGAGTGCTCCCAATCCAGCTTCTGCATTAGCGGCTATCAATGAAGAATTGGTATACTAGAAAATCCAAATCGACTGTCTTCCAAATCGACCACTGAGTTTTTATTTGTATGATGCCTGACACAATAAGTCCTCTAGATGAGCTATGTTTGCCTCAAGCTGGGGAGGAGAAAAACTGGACTAATCTTTACGGTACCACCAGATGGCTGGCCCTATCCAAAGCTATTAGTCAGTCTTCAAGGCCTTTTGTTGTATTTACTTCAGATATAGCCAGTGCCTTGAAAATCGAGCAGGAACTTAGGTTTTTTGATCCGAGTATAGTTATACATCACTTTCCAGATTGGGAGACGCTTCCATACGATCGGTTGAGCCCGTATCAAGATATTATTTCAGAAAGACTGACGACACTGAGTCTTATTCCTAAATTTAAAAAAGAAATTCTAATTGTTTCTGTTCAGACAGCGATGCATAGGATTGTGCCGAGCGAATGGGTAGCATCCTACTCTTTTAGCCTATCAAAAGGCGAAGTTTTAGATAGAGAAAAATTTAGAAAAAAATTGATCGACAATGGGTATCGCTCGAGCCCACAAGTTTCAGAATCGGGAGAATACGCTATTAGAGGTTCTTTAATAGATGTCTTTCCGGTCGGTTCGGAAAACCCTATCAGGATAGATTTCTTTGACAATGAAATTGAAACTTTGAGGATGTTCGATGTGGAAACACAGCGTTCAACCCATGAAGTAAAGGAAATCCTTGTATTACCAGGCAAGGAGTTCCTGTTAGATGAATCAGGTGTAAGCCGATTTCGCCGGCAATGGAGAACAGAGTTCGGACAATTTCATGATATTGATTTATACCGAGATGTTTCAGAAGGTCTCCCTCCTCCTGGAATTGAATATTACCTTCCACTATTTCACGATCGGATGGAGCTACTAGCTGATTATTTTTCTGAAGGCACTATTTGTGTATTTGACGAGAATATACAGAAGACGGCTGATCAATTCTGGACCTCCGTAGAGGAGCGTCATGAAGCTTTAAATGATGACGTGAATCGACCTGTCCTGGAGCCCAACCAGGTGTTCTGTAAATTTGAAGAATTATTAACAGCTACCAAAAAATTCGGATTAATTCTTTTGACTGGATTAAATACTGGGTTGGCAGAATGTAGTATTTTTGGCACTAGAACTCCGCTAAGTCGTTCGATAGATGCCAGAGCAAAAGATCCTTTTGCCTTAGTAAAAAACCATGTCGATCGCTCTGATGGACGGACTTTATTTTTAGCCGAATCCTTAGGTCGGCGTGAGGCAATTTTAGATTTACTCCGTGGCCAAAAAATCACATTAAAAGTTTTCGATTCTTGGGCTCACTTTGTTCGCTCATCTGATCGTCTCGGTATAGCTGTAGCAGCTATAGAGGATGGCGCCGAGATTGATCGGCCCAGAATAAGTCTCATAACCGAATCGCAGTTGTTTGGGAAAAGACTAGAGCAACGCCAGCGAAAAAAAAGACGTAAAAGTCATGAAAACATCATTAAAAATCTTACGGAGCTCCGTTTAGAAGCTCCGGTGGTGCACGAGCATCATGGCGTAGGTCGCTACCAAGGTTTAGAAGTGTTAAATATTGGCAGCATTGAAAGAGAATTTATTCAATTGGAGTATCGCGATGGCGACAAGCTATATGTTCCCGTTGCCTCTTTGGAGTTAATTAGCAGGTACTCGGGGTCTGATCCGGATACGGCTCCGTTGCATAAGTTAGGGACTGAGCAATGGACTAAAGCTCGACGGAAAGCTAGTGAAAAAATCCGGGATATAGCAGCCGAATTACTTGAGCTTCATGCCAAGAGAGCATTACGTAAAGGTCATGCTTTTGAGTTTGAAAAAGATGCTTATAATAGCTTCGTTCAAGCTTTCCCCTTTGAAGAGACTTCTGATCAGATAGATGCTGTGCATGCTGTATTGGAAGACATGGGCAAAGAGCAACCTATGGATCGATTGATTTGTGGTGATGTAGGGTTCGGAAAAACAGAAGTCGCTCTAAGGGCTGCATTTGTTGCTGTGAATGATGGTTACCAAGTAGCTGTATTAGTTCCGACTACATTACTTGCCAATCAGCACTATGAGACTTTTTGTGATCGATTTGCAGACTGGCCAGTGCGGGTTGAGCAACTATCACGATTTAGAGACTCCGCCTCCACTAAAGAGACATTGGAAGAAATGTCTAAGGGTACGGTAGATATAGTAATTGGTACGCACAAGCTATTAAATAAAGCAGTTACTTTCTCTAGATTAGGTCTACTCGTCATTGATGAAGAACATAGATTTGGTGTAGAACAGAAAGAGAAAATAAAATCACTACGTGCTGATGTGGATATCTTAACACTAACTGCGACACCTATACCCCGAACTCTAAATATGGCTCTTTCTGGTACTCGTGAGTTGTCGATTATCGCTACCCCTCCGCTAAAAAGACTTGCTGTAAAGACATTTGTACGTGAATGGTCTGATACCTTATTAAGGGAGGCAATACTCCGCGAGCTTGGTCGTGGGGGACAAGTGTATTTCGTGCATAACAAAGTTGAGACTATAGACTCGATGGTCTCTTCTATTCAGAAATTAGTTCCTGAAGCAAGGCTGGCATATGCACATGGGAAAATGCGAGAGAGGGAACTAGAAAGAGTAATGCTGGACTTTTATCATGGTCGTTGCAATGTATTGGTTTGCTCAACTATTATCGAGACAGGCTTAGATATCTCGAATGCAAACACCATTATAATCAATCGTGCAGACAGGTTTGGTCTTGCACAACTTTACCAACTCAGAGGCAGAGTTGGCCGTTCACATCACCGTGCGTATGCTTACTTGGTTGTCCCACATGAAGATTCTATGACTCAGGATGCAGTTAAGCGTCTGGAAGCCATTAGCTCTATTGAAGAGCTCGGCATGGGTTTTACTCTGGCAAGCCATGATTTAGAAATTAGAGGAGCCGGAGAAATTCTTGGCGACGAACAAAGTGGACATATCCAAGAAATAGGTTTTAGTTTGTATAGTGATCTTTTGTCTAGAGCTATGGCGGCACTCAAGTCAGGTCGTGAAATACCTGATCAATTGTCTTTAGAATCTATGGTGGAAGTTAACTTGAATATTCCTGCGCTTATTCCCGATAGCTATTTGCCTGATGTGCATGCTCGGCTAGTTTTTTATAAACGAATTTCTGGCGCAGAAAATACTGAGGCTTTGGATGAACTTCGTGAAGAAATTATTGATCGACTAGGTATCTTTGACGATAGAGTAGAGAACCTTTTCATTGTGGCGGCACTTAAGATGGAGGCTAAACCACTCGGTGTAAAAAGAATCGACTTTTCCTCTCGAGGAGGTAAGGTGGAATTTCATCCTGATCCCGATATTGAGCACATTAATATTATTAAGCTTGTTCAGTCAAGTTCTGGATATTCAATGGAAGATGGTCAAAAGCTGACACTAACTAAAGTTATGCCTGATGCTGAGTCGCGAGTGTCCGAGGTTCGTTTGCTGTTGAAAAAATGTATTGGTGAATAGAAAGTAAGATAAACGTGCTATTTTTTTTCAGCGAGTGTAGACCTTCCAATCCAATCACGAGCGAACTGGTTGGCACTGCGGCCGCTTCTAGACCCTCTGGACAGAGCCCAGCGCAATGCTTCGCCTTTAGCCTGATCTATCTCAATAGCACTGGCTCCTAACTTGGACAGCCAATGGCCTACGATATCTAAATAGCGTTTTTGATCAATAGGGTGGAAAGAGAGCCAGATACCAAACCTTTCGGATAGGGATATTTTTTCTTCGACCGCTTCATCTTGATGTAGCTCGCCATTGATGACTTGTGCTTTCTGGTTATCTTGTTGATGCTCCGGCAATAAGTGCCGTCTGTTAGATGTAGCATATACCAATATATTTTTTGGTGTTTCTAATATCGATCCATCCAAGATACTTTTAAGTGCTCTGTATGTTTCATCATTTCCGTCAAATGAAAGGTCGTCACAGTATATGATGAAATGTTGTTTTAGGCCCTTAATCATATCAATGATTTCGGGCAGATCGGTTAGGTCATGTCGGTCCACCTCTATCAATCGAAGCCCTCTGTCAAGAAACTCATTTAACAAAGCTTTAACTAAAGAAGATTTCCCGGTGCCTCTCGGCCCCCACAAAAGCACATTGTTTGCGGGCAGTCCACTCATGAATTGCCGGGTGTTTTGGACAAGTCGGTCTTTTTGATAGTTTACATGAAGTAGATCAGAAAGATTCACGGCGCTGAATGATTCAATAGCTTCTAGCCGCGAGCCTTTATCTTTGTTTTTTCGCCACCTCCAAGCAAATGCGTCCGTTAGCTCGGTTGTCTGAGTAGTAGGAACTAGCAACTCTAGTCGCTTAAGAATTTTTTCTGCTCGTGAAAAAAAATCATCAGATTTACTCAAAGTATATAGTCCAAATTTCAATTTTATATATAAATATTTTAACCCATCACGTTGCAAATGTATCAGGAAGGTAAGATTTGTTGAAACTTAAATGTCGGACGCTTATATCTGTTGGCGGCACGGAAATAAGTAATAATTGTTTCAAAGTCGCGTATGGCGGATAATTAGCTTTAGCTGAAGCCTCTTTCAGCTGTCTGAGTGTTAGAGTGCTAGAGTAGTAGATACCTACTGCAAGCTAATAGCACTTACGGTGTGTTTTCACTTAAGGAGTTTGATGGATGTTTTCTGATGATTTGACTATTTCAGGTTACGACCCCGAGTTGTGGGAGACAATGGAAGCTGAACGGCAGCGGCAAGAAAGCCACATCGAGTTGATCGCATCGGAGAATCACACTAGTCCTCGTGTACTGGAGGCAGCGGGAAGCGTGCTGACAAACAAGTATGCGGAAGGGTATCCTGGCAAGCGTTACTATGGGGGCTGTGAGCATGTTGATCAGACTGAAGAGCTAGCGATAAGCAGAGCTTGTGAGTTATTCGGCGCGAGCTATGCAAACGTGCAGCCTCATTCTGGTTCTCAGGCTAATTCAGCCGCTTATCTAGCACTGTTGAGTGCTGGAGACACAATATTAGGTATGGGTTTGTCTGATGGGGGACACCTGACTCATGGCTCCAGTGTTAATTTTTCTGGAAAAATCTATAACGCTGTTCAGTATGGCTTGGAAGGAGATACCGGATTAATCGACTATCACCAGGTTGAAGAATTGGCACAGAGAAATAAGCCAAAACTTATTATAGCTGGCTTCTCCGCCTACTCTAGGTTTGTCGATTGGGATAAATTTCGTACTATTGCCGATGATGTTGGAGCTTATCTGTTAGCAGATATGGCGCATGTGGCCGGTCTTGTGGCCACGGGCTTGTATCCAAGTCCTGTTGGTATCGCTGATGTAACTACTACCACGACGCATAAAACTCTTCGAGGACCGAGGTCTGGGTTAATTCTGGCAAGAGATAATGCTGAGATACATAAAAAACTTAATTCGGCGGTATTCCCTGGAACTCAGGGAGGGCCCTTAATGCACATGATTGCCGCAAAAGCTGTTGCATTCAAGGAAGCGATGGAGCCGGAATTTAAAGTTTACCAGCAGAATGTTTTAGCTAACTCTCGAGCGATGGCGGACATATTTACGGAGCGTTCCTATAAAATTGTTTCAGGTGGGACGGATAATCATCTATTCTTGGTCGACTTGGTAGATAAAGGTTTGACAGGAAAAGAGGCGGATGTCGCTTTAGGCCTTGCACACTTTACAGTAAACAAGAACTCTGTTCCAAATGATCCTCGATCCCCATTCGTAACAAGTGGCATTCGGATTGGGACCCCGGCAATGACTACTCGAGGGTTTGGACCTGAAGAGGCAAAGATCATTGCAGGATGGATGTGTGATGTCCTTGATGCCCATGATAATTTGACTAATCTTGATCGGATAAGTCAGAAAGTTGAAACTCTTTGTGCTTCTTTTCCTGTGTACTCACATCTCGATTAGAGTTGTATTTAGAGGTATATCGCTAGAATGTTTTGTCCTTTTTGTAACCACGAAGATACGAGAGTTGTTGACTCACGTTTGCTAGGGGAAGGAGATCAGGTTAGACGCCGCCGGGAATGTCAGAAATGCAAAGTTCGATTCACGACGTATGAAACAGCCGAGCTTAATTTCCCTAAGTTAGTTAAGCGTGATGGTACTCGCGAATTGTTTAACGAGCAGAAGTTAAGAAGAGGGGTGCATCGTGCCCTCGAGAAGCGGCCAGTCGCGGTTGATAAAATTGAAGATGCGATAACTCATATCAAGACACATATAAGAACAAGTGGTGATCGCGAGATTGCTTCATCTTTAGTTGGTGAATTTGTGATGTCTGAGTTGCGAAACCTAGATAAGGTCGCTTATGTGCGCTTTGCCTCAGTATATCGCAGTTTTGAGGACGTGAACGCTTTTTTGGAGGAGATAGAGGGACTTGAGAGTGAGCTACCGGAAAAGTTACGTGAGCGCCAACTTGATCTCTTGTCTAGTGATGGTCAGAATAAAAAATAATCAGATAATCACAAGGCTTTAGGTAATAAGTTGTTTGAAAAATATGAGCGAAATTGACGACATAAGCTATATGGAGCAGGCGCTACATTTAGCTGAAAAAGGACGCTATTCAACATCTCCTAATCCGGCTGTTGGATGTGTAATAGTGAAAAATCAGAGAGTTATTGGCAGCGGATTCCACCGGCTAGCGGGTGGTCCACATGCTGAAATTGAAGCTATTAATAGTGCTACTGAAAGCTGTGAGAATGCGACCGCATATATTACTTTGGAGCCTTGTAGTCATCACGGTAAGACAGGGCCGTGCTGCGAGGCATTAATCGCCCAACAGTTTGCTAGAGTAGTATACGCCGTTGTCGATCCTAATAAGGACGTTGCTGGAAAAGGTGATCGTATGTTACGCAAAGCAGGCATGGATGTTCTTGGCGGAGTCTGTGCTGCCGCAGCGAGAGAACTTAACAAAGGTTTTTTCAAGAGAATGGAATATGGTCTTCCTTATGTAACTGTAAAAATTGCCATGAGTCTTGATGGTGCTACGGCACTAAGGAAAGGCGAAAGCAAGTGGATAACGTGCTCAGAGTCAAGAGAAGACGTGCAGAGGCTAAGGGCAGAGGCTTGTGCGATATTGACTGGGATAGGAACTGTTTTAAAGGATGACCCCTCCCTCAATATACGTACGCTGAGTTTTGACACTCTTGGCAGACAGCCGATGAGGGTGGTCTTGGACTCTAAACTTCGTACGCCCCGTGAGTCCAAATTATTAAGTGTTGCAGGTGTAAATAGAATTTATACTGCGAGCACCGATTCTATTTTGGCGACAGCGTTACGCGATGCAGGTGCTATTGTATGTTTTACTCCTAAGTGCGATAACGGAATTGATGTAGAGGCTGTGTTATGCGACCTGTCAAAGCAGGGAATCAATAAAGTTCTAGTAGAGGCAGGGGCTACAATTGTTGCCGAGTTAATCGATAAAGAACTATTTGATGAGATTATCGTCTATGTAGCACCTAAAATTCTGGGAAGAGATGCGAGGAGTGGTTTTAATATTGCTTCACCTGACAACTTATCTGATGCTTTTGGCTTAAAATTTGTAGAGTCCTATAACGTTGGCACAGATATAATGCTGAAATTTTTACGCTAAATGACAGATATAGGAGTATAAAATGTTTACTGGCATTGTTGAGACCGTTGGTGAATTAACAGAATTACGCAGTGTTAGTGCGGGAATGCGTATGAAAATTAGCGCAAAAAATCTAGATTTTAGCGATGTATCTCTAGGAGACTCCATTGCAGTGTCCGGCGCTTGTTTAACGGTGACATCTTTTTCAAATAGTGATTTTGAAGTGGATGTGTCCAGCGAGACGTTGAGTAAAACTACCTTGGGATTGAAGAAGGCTGGCACAAGGGTGAATGTTGAGAAGGCTTTGAAATTTAATGATCGGCTAGGCGGACATTTGGTGAGCGGCCATATTGACGACATTGGACGAGTACTCGAACGCACAACTTTAGGAGATTATGTGCGTTTTATAATTAACGTGCCTGCCTCACTTTCTAGATACCTCGCTTACAAGGGATCAGTGTGTCTTGATGGTGTAAGCTTAACGGTGAATAGCGTGACTGAAGATTCGTTTGAAGTTCTCACTATTCCCCACACACTTGAAAACACTACCCTGGAGAGTCTTGACGTGGGAATATCCGTCAATGTTGAGGTAGATCTTGTCGCAAGATACTTAGAGCGACTCAATTCGTCAGATGAAAAGACCAGCATGTCTAAAGTCTCTTTAGCAACGCTAGTCGATGCAGGTATCATTTAGTAGGCAACGGTTTTCTGGTAGCTTTAATCGTCATGCTTTGACGGTTTATGGTGTGTAACTCGGCGCGTAAGCATATAATCATCTTAAATATACAACCTTGTGAGTATTTGCAGTGTTAAATTCTACTGAAGAGCTAATTCAAGACATCCGTGATGGGAAAATGATCATCATCATGGATGACGAAGACCGTGAGAATGAAGGAGATTTTATTGTAGCAGCTGAGCATTGTACTGCGGAGACTGTGAACTTCATGTCTAAACATGGGAGAGGACTTATTTGTTTGACGCTGACAGACGAGAAGTGTAAGCAGTTGAACTTGGGCCTGATGGTCAGAGACACTCAAGCTCAGCATAGCACTAATTTTACTCTCTCAATTGAAGCAGCGGAGGGGGTCACAACGGGGATCTCCGCGGCAGATAGAGCACGAACGATCCAGGCTGCAGTAGCCATGGAAGCCTCGCCCGCAGATATTATACAGCCAGGACATATATTTCCTTTGATGGCTCAGTCAGGAGGGGTCTTGACTAGAGCGGGACATACTGAGGCGGGTTGCGATTTTTCTAGGGGTGCAGGACTAGACCCGTCTGCAGTAATTGTCGAAATTTTAAATGATGATGGATCTATGGCTCGACGCCCTGACTTAGAGAAAATAGCGTTAGAGTTTGATATGAAGATCGGAACAATAGCCGATCTGATAAAGTACCGTGTGCAGAATGAGAAAACTGTCCACAGGGAATCTGTTTGCTCCTTGCCGACTGAGTTTGGAGATTTTACTTTGTATACTTATCAAGATGAGTTACGAGGAGACCTCCACATGGCGCTTGTTAAAGGCTCGATAAAGCCCGATACACCAACTCTGGTGCGGGTGCATATCGCAAATCCTTTTGCGGATCTTACTGCGACGACTCGTAAAGAAGCGGGCTGGCCACTTAGGGATGTTTTGAGGAGAGTAAGTGAAGAGGGTGAAGGTGTTGTAGTCATACTGAATAACCAAATCGAGTCGAGCGATTTGTTAGAAGAAGTGATCAGATACGGTGAGCTGAGCCCAGAAGCTGATATGACCAGTAAAAAAGAGATGAAGCCGATGAAATTCCGCCAGATCGGCCTAGGCGCTCAGATTCTTTCTGATGTTGGTGTTCGGAAAATGCGAGTAATGAGTAATCCCCGTAAATACCATGCGCTGTCAGGGTTTGGCCTTGAAGTGGTTGAGTATGTAACTTAAAAGGTGAATTAATATGTTGAAAATTAACAATATTGTAGGCCACACAATACTTGATGAGGCAGCTAAAATTGGAGTCATATGTACACGGTTTAATAGCTTTATTGTTGATCATCTTGAATCTGGCTGTTTAGATGCCTTAGAGCGGTCTAGCTCGGTAGACGTTACGGTTGATGTTGTGAAAGTTCCAGGAGCTTATGAGCTACCCCTTGTGGCGAAAAGAATGGCTGAATCAAAATCGTATGATGCCATTATAGCGCTTGGTGCAGTTATTAGAGGGACCACTCCTCACTTCGAACACGTATCTAATGTGTGCTCTCGAGGATTAGCAAGTGTTTCTGAAAATTCCGGAGTACCCGTTATTTTTGGTGTTTTGACTGTTAATTCTATCGAGCAAGCCATTGAAAGAGCTGGCACTAAGGCGGGAAATAAAGGCTCTGAAGCTGCAATTACTGCTATAGAAATGATCAACTTGTCGCGACAGTTGTAAGTGGCGGGATCAGCCGCTCGTCAAGGCCGAGTCAGGGCCCGAAGGTGTGCGGTACAAGCACTTTACCAGTGGCAAGTATCAGAAAGGAAACCAGTAGATATTATAGATGAATTTATAGAGATACGTGAGCTGGCGCGTGTAGATAAACAGTACTTCGCTACACTAGTGAGTGAGGTCGCGGCATGTGCACTTGAGTTGAAAAACGATCTTCGTGATTGTCTTGATATTGAATGGGATAGACTAGATTTAGTGGAGAGAAGTGTACTGTTGGTTAGTGCGTATGAGATGAAATCCTGCATCGATATTCCTTATCAGGTAGTCATCAATGAAGGGGTCGAGCTATGTAAGATGTTTGGCACGGCTGAAGGGTTTCGATTTGTGAATGCTGCCCTTGATAAATTGGCTCGCAGTCAACGCGCGCTGGAAATTGCGTCCCAAAAAGTTTAAATATAGCGGTATATCGCTTTGAATGAATTTGATCTTGTTAAAAAATTTTTTGAACCGATGTGTCTGGAAAATCCAGATATTTTGCAAGGTATCGGTGATGATGGCGCGATTATTCAATGGTTGGGTTCGTCTAGCTTAGTTGTCGCTACTGATACGCTGGTTGCAGGCGTTCACTTCCCTCCTGACATGGAGCCGAGCGCAATCGGTCATCGCTCTGGTGCCGTTAATATAAGTGACATCGCGGCAATGGGGGCTCTTCCAAAGTATGCCACCCTGGCGTTGACGATCCCTCGCGTAGATGAGCAATGGCTGTCCCAATTTTCAAATGGATTAAATGAGGTTTTTTCAGAGTTTGGCTGCTCGCTTATTGGCGGTGATACGACTAAGGGGCCACTAACTATTACTTTAACGCTGATAGGAGAAGTAGAGGGTTCGTATTTAAGACGAAGTGGCTGCGAGCAGGGCGATATAGTTCTTGTTTCCGGGACTTTAGGTGATGCGCGTGGAGGGTTAGATTTATTGCAGTCAGTCCATCCAACAGAGCGTGAGCGATACTTAATGGAAAGATTCCAAAAACCCGATGCTAGAGTGAGGTTAGGAGCGAGTTTAGTTGGATGGGCAAATGCTTGTATTGATGTTTCTGATGGCCTACTTGCCGATCTACAACACCTAGGCGATGCGAGTGACAAAGCTATAATTTTAGATATAAATAAGTTGCCGATTTCCGAGGCTTTGTTGGAAAGTGTAGGTAATGAGAAAGCTTTGGAATACGCTACAACGGGTGGTGATGACTATGAGCTTGTTTTCACTGCATCTCCGAATAAGGTAGATTATATTTTGAGATTGGCTAGTAAATTAAAACATAGAATATCTGTCATAGGTGAGGTGCACAAGGGGGCTGGGGTAGGATTTAGAAAAGGCCAAGAAAGAGATGATCTGCTCGAGAAACCTGGGTATCAACATTTTTAGTTGATGACTTTCTAAGTATCGAAAAATCTTATCTAATAGGAAAAAAAATGAATACTACTTTTAGACGCAAACTGTTAGAACGTAAATTATTATGTGGGACGATGCTCACAACAGGATCAGTTGAAGTGGCGGAGATTTTTTCCCACCTTGGATATGATTGGCTGTTCATAGATACGGAGCACTCACCCTTAGACTCGATGACAGTTCGCAGTTTAATCCAAGCCTCCGGAACCACTCCCTGTTTAGTCAGATTAGCAGATCATAGCGAAGTTAGTATTAAGAATGCACTTGATTCTGGCGCTTCAGGGATTATTGCACCTCAAGTTAATAATGCGGATGCGGCAATTGAAATTGTTTCGTTCTGTAAGTATCCACCAGCTGGAAAGCGTGGCGTTGGCCTCAGTCGAGCTAGCAAGTATGGCTTAGAATTTTCTGATTACGTATCAAATGCGAATGATAACGTCAGTATCGTTTTGCAGGTGGAGCATATTGAAGCGGTTGGGAACGTGCATGAGATTCTGGCTGTTGAGGGTGTAGATGCTATTTTTGTAGGACCATATGATCTATCCGCAAGTATGGGTAAGCCAGGTCTACTGGGTGATCCTGAAGTCATCGAGGCTATCAGAACGGTTGCAGATGCTTGTCTCGAAGCTGAAGTTCCTCTCGGATATTTTGGTATGGACGTTAATGATGTAGCAGCCAGAGCAGAGCAAGGGTTTAGTCTTTTATGTAGTGGGCTTGACTTGGATTTTTTGACTCAGGGTGGGCGCAAGAATCTTGAGCAGCTTAGAAGTACAAAGGTTAAATTATGAATGAAGATTTAAGACAAAAATTGATGACTATTGCGGTGGCAGCGATTGCAGATTCTAATAAAGAGCTTTCAATTTTAGATAAAAACTTACGACCAGTTCGCCCAGGGTTAAAGCTCGTAGGACCTGCACGCACAGTTAGATGTCATGAAGATTTTCTGACGATCATTCAAGCATTGGACAACTCAGAGGCTGGAGAAGTTCTTGTTGTTGATTCTTGCGAGAGTACTAGGGCGTTGATTGGAGAATTATTCACCAGTGAGGCTCTTAGAAGAGGTTTGGCCGGTTTAATAATTGATGGCCCAGTCAGGGATATAGAGTCAATACGAGGTCTCGATATACCTGTCTATGCTCGATCTTTTTGCCCTTGTTCTGGAACGACGATTAAATTAATGGATGAACAAATCCCCATCCTATGCGGTGGAGTCGAAGTGAAACCCGGTGATATCCTATTTGGAGATGATGACGGTATTCTTGTGGCTTCGGAAGTCGATCTTTTAAAAGTAATAGATAATGCATTGGCGATAGAAGAAGCAGAGCGAGAGCTGCTGCGGAAAATTAAACTAGGGACCCCGCTGATTGAAATGCTTAACTTTAAAGAGCATGTGAAAGCACTCAAATCCGATATTAATAGTAGTCTTCAATTCGATCTTTAGCATAATTAACAGCAGTTGAGATATATTTATGGGAAAGTCTGATGAGTTTTTTTTGCATCCTAGATTGGGGGAAGAGAGCTTATTTGTTTGCGAGTTAGAGTTATGCGAATTACGAATTATAAATGACCAAAATTATCCATGGTTTATTCTAGTGCCTAGAGTAAATAACATCCGTGAAATTTACGAGTTGTCAGAGTCCTTAAGAGCAGTTTTAGAAAAAGAAATTTTTTACGTCTCAAAAGCTTTATCTACTCATTTTGGAGCCTTCAAAACTAATATCGCGGCTCTTGGAAACCTTGTCCCGCAGCTACATATTCATATTATAATGAGGTATGAGTCGGATATTTCTTGGCCAAATCCAATCTGGGGTCAATTCCCAGCCGAGCCTTATAGTGAGTTGCAGCTAAAAGTAATAGTTGAAACTGTTCGAAAGCTTGTAAGTGACGGCCGACTGCCTGAAGATAGTGTGTCTGATTATAGTGAGCAGGGTGAAATAACATGAAAACAAGAGCTGCGGTAGCGGTCGAAGCTGGAAAACCATTAGAGATAATGGAGGTTGATCTTGAAGGGCCTCGCGACGGAGAAGTTTTAGTCGAGATAATGGCCACAGGTATTTGTCATACCGATGAGTTTACTCTCTCAGGCTCAGATCCCGAAGGTTTGTTTCCTGCGATACTGGGGCATGAAGGGGCTGGAATCGTCCGAGAGCTAGGGCCGAATGTACGTGATTTAGAGATCGGAGATCATGTTATACCTCTCTATACACCTGAGTGTAGGGAGTGCGATTATTGTCTGAATCCTAAGACTAATCTTTGCCAAGCCATTCGCGTTACGCAAGGCAAAGGGTTAATGCCCGATGGCTCAAGCCGTTTTTCTGTCAACGGGAAACCAGTTCTTCATTATATGGGGACTTCTACTTTTTCTAATTTTACAGTGGTGCCGGAAATAGCTTTGGCAAAAGTCGATAAGCGCGCGGCCTTCGATAAGATTTGTTATATCGGTTGTGGAGTCACCACAGGAATTGGGGCTGTAATAAATACCGCTAAGGCTGAACCAGGTTGTCGAGCCGTCGTCTTTGGTCTTGGTGGAATAGGGCTTAACGTGCTTCAAGGGCTTAAAATGATAGGTGCAAGCATGATTGTCGGTGTTGACATGAATAACGATAAAAAAGAATGGGGAGAGCGATTTGGGATGACTCATTTTGTAAATCCTTCGGAGATTAGTGGGGATTTAGTTAGACACCTTGTGGAATTGACTGGGGGTGGTGCAGATTATTCATTTGAATGCATTGGGAATACTGATGTCATGAGACAGGCTCTCGAGTGCACACATAAAGGCTGGGGCGAGAGTATCATTATTGGAGTAGCTGGAGCTGGGAAGGAAATCAGTACTCGGCCTTTTCAGTTAGTGACTGGGCGAAGCTGGCGCGGGACAGCTTTTGGTGGTGCTCGTGGGAGAACTGATGTTCCAAAGATTGTCGACTGGTATCTAGATGGAAAAATCGATATTGATCCGATGATCACGCATACATTAGGATTGGAAGATATAAATAAAGGATTTGACCTCATGCATTCTGGTGAGAGCATACGCTCAGTGGTGATTTATTGATGGCCAGAATTAATACCGTTTCGAAGACTAAAGCTTTTGAGGGTATTCAGGGCGTTTATGAGCATGACTCTCAATCTACAGCATGTAAAATGACTTTCTCTGTGTATATGCCACCCGCTGCTGAGTTATCACCTGTTCCTGTGATTTGGTATCTATCTGGACTTACTTGCACTCATGCGAATGTGATGGATAAGGGTCAATATCGGCGTTTGGCATCAGAGCTTGGACTGGCGATAGTTTGTCCGGATACAAGCCCCAGAGGAGAAAATATCCCCGATGAATCGGATAACTGGCAGTTTGGAACTGGTGCGGCATTCTACCTTGATGCAACTCAAGCGCCGTACGCCGACAACTACAACATGTATAGTTATATTGTGACTGAGTTGCCGAACCTAATAGGCGAACACTTTAACGTTGACCTGAAAAGACAAGGAATCATGGGCCATTCTATGGGAGGGCATGGTGCGCTTACCATCGCACTCAAGAATGAAGGATTATATAAAAGCTGTTCGGCATTTGCTCCAATAGTATCTCCTTCCACTTCTGATTGGTCTGCTACTGCATTTGAGAAGTTTTTAGGGAAGGATACACTCGCGTGGAGTCAATACGATGCAGTAGAACTGATTTCGCTAGGGTATCGGTTCCCTGAATTTCTGGTCGATCAGGGTGATGCAGATGACTTTCTAGAAGAAGGTCTCAAGCCTTGGTTGTTAGAAGCGGCGTGCGCCGATACAGAACTTAAATTAACTCTGCGGATGCAAGAAGGTTACGATCATTCGTACTCGTTTATTTCGACTTTTATGGATGACCATATTCGTTGGCATGGTGAGCGACTTTTAACTTCGTGATAACCACGGTTATTCGGAATGTAAATCTAAGGATAGGAATTTGTCTTTTTTAAAAACTGCGCTTTTTTATATGATTGGCTCTGCAATCGGTGGTCCGATAGGGGGCCTTCTAGCAGCCATCGTGGGTTCCCAAATTTCTGCGAGGGCATCGGGATCAGGGAGACAATCTTTCAATTCGAACGAGCAGCAACAGGCTGCATTTTTTGCAACCTTGTTTGCCTGTTTAGCCAAGCTTGCTAAGTCGGACGGTCATATAAGCCAAGAAGAAATCGACAAGATTGATGTATATATGACTGAGAGATTTAAGTTTGGGCCAGAGCAGCGAGACTTTGCGAGAAAAGCTTTCAATCATGCTAAGAACGACACGGTCAGTTATGAGGACTATGCAACACAACTCGCTTCTTTGCTGAAAACTAATAAAAATTCATTGGTAATGTTTTACGAGTTACTTTTTGAGTTAGCTATGGCTGATGGAGTTTTAGATAAGCAGGAGGCAGTGCTCCTAAAGAAAACAACTTCTATTTTCGGCATCGACCCTGATTTATTCGATAGGCTCAAACAGCAATTTTCTGAGAGCACTTTCGACCCATATGTTGTCTTAGGGGTCGAGAAAGCGTCACCATTTGCCGAAATCAAAAAAGCCTACCAACGTAAAAGAAAAGAGTTTCATCCCGACACTCTAATTTCTAAAGGACTTCCTGAGGAGCTACTAGCAAAAGCCCAAGAGAATTTCATCAGGGTGCAAGAAGCCTATAAAATATTAGAAAAAAAGGAGAAGGGGTGATGTCAAAAGAAAATGATATTGAGGATCATTATTCCCACTCCTCACTTTTGGCTTCAATAAAAAAAGGGCTGGAAATACAAGGGAAAAGTACTATCAATATCACGTTAGATGATATTGCACCTATTGATGAGTTCCATATTGGTGGTAGACAAGCAAGTATAGATTTTTTTGAACAATTGAACTTTGATAGCTCTATGAATGTTTTAGATTTAGGCTGTGGGCTCGGTGGTCCGGCGCGTTTCGTCGCTCAACAGTTCGGCTGTTCGGTGACAGGAATAGATTTGACCACAGATTATATAGATGCGGGCAACCAGCTTTCTGAATGGACTGGTTTAGCATCTAAGGTAAAACTAACTCAGGGAAGTGTACTGGATCTGCCATTCCAAGCAGGGTCTTTTGATGCAATATACATGATGCACGTTGGAATGAATATCCGTGAAAAAGAGCGACTTGCGAAAGAGACTTTTCGTGTTTTGAAGCCTCGTGGTGTGTTTGGAATTTATGATGTCATGCGAATAGGAAAAGGCGATATGTTGTACCCAGTTCCTTGGGCAACTACTGAGAAAACAAGTGCATTAGAAAAACCAGAGGAGTACCAGACATATCTTAGCGCTGCAGGTTTTAGCTCTCTTTCTCTCCGTGAAAGAGGTAGATTCGCCCAAGATTTTTTCGAACAAATGGCTCGGAAAATGGATAATGTCGAGGGGCCTCCGCCACTAGGCTTACATTTACTTATGGGAAGTAATGCTAAAGAGAAAGCTTCGAACGTCCTGTCAATGATAACAGAAGGCTTGTTAGCGCCGGTTGAGTTGATTGCGTTAAAAGCCAGTTAGTGTTCTCGTTGGTTTTCCTTAACACCTATAGATAATGGTGTGCTCGTAGCAGCAATATAGGCAATCCTTAGTTTTTCCTGAATCTTGACCAGAGTATAGAAAGCCGTGAAGTTCTGGACGACTTCTTTTTTTGCGTTTAGTCTAGTCCAATGAACGTTAACAAATGCCTTTGAGGAAGAGGAGAATAAAAGATCTACGCTTCGCATGACTGATTGATCCCAGCCAGCATCTTTTAATTTAGTGAAATCTACTAGCGGAACTGACTCGTCAGTAACGAGACTTACTTTATCGCTGAGGTGCCGAGCATGAGGGACTAAAAATAATTTTTCGTATTCGACAACATTTTCGTTATTAAATTTTTCCAGTAGATGCTGAAAAAATCCAACCACCTGAGTTTTTTCTATCTGACTATTACCTGCAATTACGGTAGTAGAAAATAGAATACTCGTCAGCATCACTAACATTGGACGCATTAGATATCTCCTAGTTCCTTTTCAGGCATCTATAAATTAAAATTAAGTACTATATACTTATGTTATCGTTTTTACGACCAAACGATTTATCGACTGTCAGTCTTGTGTTCTTTTGAGAATAGAGAGTTACATAAGTGATTTAAAGCAAGGGGAAATGAAATGGCTAGGAAAGGGCAATTGTCTATCGAGAAATACCAAGCGACTATGCCGGTTACTAATGAGATCGCTCAGAAGCCGCCATATTACTATCGAAATATGCGCATGATGTTTGTGACGTATCGAACGGATGAAGAGGCTGCATTGGCATGGTTACCGGAGGCGCTTGAACTTGATGAAGCAGCGTTAGTCACAATTATCATTGCTCATTATGGATTTTCTACTTTTGGCCCCTATAACGAAGCGATGATGGCCATACGGGCCCGTTTAGATGGCGAAATAGTGACTTACTACCCGGCGCTTTTTACAGACAACGAGGCACCTTTAGTTGCAGGCAGAGAAATATGGGGTTGGCCAAAAAAATTAGCAAAGGTTTCAATTAGCGATCAAAGTGAAGTCATGATGGGTACAGTAGAGCGACCCATTAATAATCGATTGCTTACAGCAACCATGCGCAATGTGACCCCCGTCGCACCTGAAGACTTTCCTTTGACAACTAATGTTTCTCTGAAAGTCATCCCTTGTGCTACGGATTCCAAAAAGCCTGCTTTAGCACAGTTGATTGGCAGTAATTTAGATCTAGTGCCTCATGTTGGTAGTAACGGCGTAGCAGATCTTTGGACAGGTCCGGGCTCAGTATGCTTTGATGCTCCCTCGGAGATAGATCCATGGTATAAGCTTCCTGTAAAAGAAATTGTAGGATGCTATTCAGGAACTTTTGATGCAGTGTTAGGTCATGGTCGGATACTGAAAGAATTGTAGGAGTCATGTTGGCTTTTGAAGCTATTTATTGATAATTCGCTGCACGGTCCTTTTTAACATTTTTGCCCAAAGTCTCGGGCTGCTAATCTGTGTTTAGTGGATAACAATATATTTCGTTTTTTGGGAATAATTTGTACTACTAGTCGATCTTTTTTTCGATCAAAGATAGTGCTTGCGAGTTCAAGCAGATGCATTGACCAGCCGTATTTCTTTTTACATGCAGCCACAACCTGCGAGAGTAGTCGGTGCTCCTCTGAGAGGAATGCGCTAGCTTCAATCCACTCGCCGAGCGGCTTGCCTTTGAAATTGCAAGGGCAGAGTCGTACAGCGCTATTATTTCTGATTCGTTTTACCTTACCACTTAACCTATTAGTGAAAGCGTAAAAAGTGTTTGAGTCGCTCGCCAATGAAATCCACCAGAGTGGAGTTTCCACCTTACTAAGGTCTCGCTTAACAGTTTCTAAATTAATATATTTATCGTGTTCTAACATATGTTCATCTCAGTTAAGATAGCCTTACAAACATACAGAGATTTTTAGGAATTAACTAATGAAAAAGTACCAGATTATATCTGATAGTGGGATAGATGATCTTCAGCTGGTTGAAGCAGACGTCCCCTCTGTTGGCGAACTAGATGTTTTAGTTAGAATGAAAGCCTCCTCCATTAATTACCGAGACTTAGCGACGATAGAAAACCCTACCCCTAGAAATATCAGCTTTCCGCTCGTTCCCAATTCTGATGGCGTGGGTGAGGTGATTGAAGTTGGAAGTAAGGTGACTAGAGTGGCAGTTGGTGATCGCGTTTGTGGTATTTTTTTTCAGTCATGGGTGGACGGTGAAATCACCAGTACTGATATGGCAAATGCACTGGGTGGAACTATTGATGGGGTGCTATCCGAGTATCGAAAATTTGATGAGAAAGGTGTAGTGAAAGTCCCTGAACATTTAACAGATACCGAAGCGTCGACTCTTCCTTGTGCTGGGGTGACTGCCTGGAATAGCTTGGTTGAAAAAGGCTCTTTGAAACCGGGTAGTAGCGTTTTATTATTAGGGACAGGTGGTGTTTCTATCATGGCACTCCAGATTTGTCAGATGCTTGGTGTGAAAGCTATCTTAACCTCATCGAGTGATGAAAAATTAATAAAAGCCAAGGCATTAGGCGCCTGGCACGTTATAAATTATAAAAGAGAGCCCAACTGGGATCTCCAAGTATTAGAAATGACTAATGGCATAGGAGTTGATCATGTTGTCGAAGTAGGTGGTGCTGGAACTTTGTCCAAGTCTATTAACTCTGTTCGCATCTCTGGTTCCATAGGATTAATAGGTATTTTGACAGGAGGGATGATCGACCCGACTTCAATACTAAGAAAGTCTCTTCATGTGCATGGAATTTATGTAGGGCATCGCCGAATGTTTGAAGATATGAACAGAGCAATTTCAGTCCATAAAATGAGACCGGTAATTGATCACTGCTACTCTATCGATACTGCTAGGGAAGCATACCATGCGATGAGAGCGGCGAAACATTTTGGGAAATTGGCTATTACACTTTGATTAGTTGTTAATGTGATCGAAAAACGGTGTTTTTGAGGGCGGGCTAAAATTTGGCGAGCAAACATAACTACTTCTATATGGCTTTGAGTTATTATTAATCGCTTTTTCAAGGTAGGAGAATTGTCAAGATATGTCGTATACAATTTCACTTTATGGCTCTGGTGGTGCACGCTCCGCAAGGTGCCGCTGGGTTCTTAACGAGCTCCAGCTGGAATATGAATATATAGAAGAGCCCGGTTTGATAGGTAGTGAAAAACTTCGTCAGCTCCATCCTCAGTCGAAAATCCCTGCTGCTGTAATTAATGGCGCTGTATTATTCGAATCATCCGCTATATGTAGCTATCTTTGTGACCTAAAGTCCGAATCAAGCCTAATTCCTTTACCTGGAACCTTACAAAGGGGGTTGCATGATCAATGGATATCCTTTGCGCAGTCCGAGGTTGAAGCATACTTGTGGAGTAATGTTAAACATAGGAGCTTATATCCTGAAGAGCGCAGAGTCCCTGGTGTTATTGAACAAAATAATATCGAGATCCAGTCGGGGCTTAAGGTTTTAAATGCTGCTCTGTCCAAATCTGATTATATTTTAGGTGATGAATTTCAGGTTACAGATATTATTTTAGGATGGACGCTCAATTGGGCAAGACGTTTAGGTGTGATGAATGACTACCCCAGACTCATGGCCTATAACAAGAGTCTTTTGCAAAGGAAGCATTGCATCCTCAATCCGGAATAATGCTATGAGGATTGAATTTTTAGTTTTTGGATTACTATGAGTAATACTTGTCTAGCTTCTGATCGAATTTGGATGAAAGAAGCAATAGCGATGGCTAAAATTGCGGCTGAGAGCAATGAAGTTCCCGTCGGAGCTGTTATGGTCGCGGATAACGAAGTTATCAGTAGAGGGCACAACGTAACGATTCGAGATAATGATCCCACTGGGCATGCTGAAGTGATAGCTATCAGAAGAGCTGCTGATGCTTTGGGCAATTACCGTATGTCTGGCGCGACTCTTTATGTGACCTTAGAGCCCTGTGCAATGTGCGCAGGAGCAATAATTCAAGCCCGTGTTTCTCGAGTTGTTTTTGGTGCTTATGATAAACGATATGGCGCTGTAGAAAGCGGTGTTGATGTCCTTTGTCACCCTTCGATGAATCATCATGCCCAATATACTGGTGGAGTAGAAATGCTAGAATGTTCTCAAATCTTGTCATCATTTTTCAAGTCACGTCGTTGAGGTTGTGTAATGGATAAATTTGAAATTTTGAATGAATCTATTAGGGAGCAATCTGAAGATTTTGGTCAAATACTACTTGAAAGAGGCTGGCGTTTTGCTACGGCTGAGTCCTGTACCGGTGGCTGGATAGCCAAAGTACTTACCTCGGTTGTAGGCAGTTCCGGTTGGTTCGAAGCGGGGCTGGTGACCTACTCTAATGAGGCAAAAATTAATTTCTTATCTGTTTCTCCCATGATAATTGAAAAACATGGGGCAGTGAGCTCCGAGACGGCAAAAGAGATGGTAGAAGGGCTTCTAAGAGCTACGGGAGTAGATATTGGTGTTTCTGTAACTGGTATAGCCGGACCTACAGGCGGGACTGCAGGTAAGCCAGTTGGGACAGTTTGGTTCGGTTTTTCGGCTTTAGGACAAGAAACAGTAACGACTTGTCTACAAATTGATGGGAGCAGGGATGTTGTCAGGGCGAAGGCTGTCAATTTTAGTCTGGCGACGCTTATAAAGATGCTTTCCTAGAAAATGTATAGATTTAACTACGAATTTGATGAACCCTTTAGTTCAATTGTGCAATAATTTAACTAACGGCCGTATAGAAATACTGAGAGAGTAACTCTCTACATAACAGAGGCATATTGAGTATGAATGATAATAAGGAAAAAGCCTTAGGGGCCGCATTGGCGCAAATCGAAAAGCAGTTTGGGACCGGCTCAATAATGCGGTTGGGGGATGAGGGCGCACTACCTGATATTGAGGTCGTTTCAACTGGATCTTTGAGCCTTGATACCGCTCTTGGTGTTGGGGGCTTGCCAAAGGGCAGAGTTGTAGAGATTTATGGGCCTGAATCATCCGGTAAGACTACTTTGACGCTTCATGTGATAGCCGAAATGCAAAAAATCGGTGGTACTGCTGCATTTGTAGATGCAGAGCACGCGCTAGATCCTCAGTATGCAGCCAAACTAGGTGTCAACACCGACAGTCTATTAGTCTCTCAGCCAGACACTGGTGAGCAGGCGCTTGAGATCACTGATATGTTGGTGCGCTCCAGTGCGGTAGATATTGTTGTCATTGACTCTGTGGCTGCACTTACCCCGAAAGCAGAGATTGAGGGCGACATGGGTGATCACCATGTGGGACTTCAGGCGAGATTAATGTCTCAAGCACTCCGTAAGCTTACGTCTAATATAAAACGCTCGAATACACTAGTTATCTTTATCAATCAGATCCGTATGAAAATTGGTGTGATGTTTGGCAGTCCAGAAACTACAACTGGAGGAAATGCGCTTAAGTTTTACTCCTCTGTTCGGTTGGATATTCGTCGGATTGGTGCTATCAAACGGGGTGATGAAATTGTTGGAAACGAGACACGTGTAAAGGTGGTGAAAAATAAGGTTGCGCCACCCTTCAAGCAGGCACTTTTTGATATCCTTTACAATGAAGGGATCTCCTTGGAGAGTGAGCTGATAGAGCTTGGTGTAGCGCATGGTTTTATGGAGAAAACAGGTGCTTGGTACAGCTATAATGGAGAACGGTTAGGGCAAGGTAAAGAAAATGTGCGACAGTTTTTAAAAGCTAACCCCACTATTAAAGAATCAATTGAAGCATCCGTGCGAGAAAAAATAATACCCGAGAAGCCTATCAAGGAAGTCTCTGAGGAGACAGAAGCTGATTGATACGTCCACCAAGTCAGCTCGAAACTGTGCGCTGGGTATATTGTCTAGGCGGGAGCATAGTCGGATAGAGTTGAGGACCAAGCTCCTTGTTAAAGAGTTTTCAGTTGAGCAGGTCGATAATGTTCTGGATGTACTTGCACACGAAGGGTTGCAAAATGATCAAAGATTTGCAGAGTCTTATATACGTTTTCGGAGTAGGCGCGGCTTTGGTTTGAGGCGCTTGCTTCAGGAGCTAGAACGACGAGGTGTATCAGCTTCGATCGCTCATCAGGCCGCAGCGGATTCGGATGTTGATTTTTATCAGGTTGCTGAGGCTGCCTGTAAAAAAAAGTTTTCTCGAAAAGCTGCAACTATATTAGAGAAATCTAAGCAGGTGAGGTTCATGCAATACAGAGGTTTTTATAGTGAAGAAGTTGACCAGGCAATTAGTATGTTGAGTGATGATGAAAACATCTGAGATCCGCCAAGTATTTCTAGATTATTTCAAGGATGAGTCTCATCAGCTTGTTGAAAGCAGTTCACTTGTTCCCGCTAATGACTCCACTTTGCTTTTTACGAATGCAGGTATGGTTCAATTTAAAGATGTTTTTCTTGGGTTAGAGGATCTTGGATATAGGCGCGCAACGTCATCTCAACGATGTGTCCGAGCTGGAGGGAAGCACAATGATCTAGATAATGTTGGTTATACGGCACGACATCACACCTTCTTTGAAATGCTCGGAAATTTTAGCTTTGGAGACTATTTTAAGAAAGAGGCAATAGCTTTTGCCTGGGACATGCTTACGAACAAGTTTGGTCTGCCTCCGGAGCGTTTGTGGATAACAGTTTATGAAGATGACCAAGAAGCATCTAATATCTGGCTAGAAGATATTGGAGTAGATCCCACTAGGTTCTCAAAATGTGGAGAGAAAGATAATTTTTGGACCATGGGGGAAACGGGGCCATGCGGACCATGCTCTGAGATTTTTTATGACCATGGGATTGAGATTCCTGGTGGACCACCTGGTAGTCCTGAAGAAGATGGCGATCGTTATGTCGAAATATGGAATCTTGTTTTCATGCAGTACGAGAGGTCTACATCGGGAGATCTGACACCCATTCCTAGGCCTTCTGTCGATACTGGTATGGGTTTAGAGCGCCTGGCAGCGGTACTTCAAGGGGTGCACAATAACTACGACATTGATTTATTTAAGAATCTGATTTCAGCAGTAAGAGTTGAGTGTCCCCTTGATGAGCCAGATAGTTCTTCTCTGAGAGTCATCGCAGATCATATTCGCTCAAGTGTTTTTCTGTGCTTAGATGGGATTAGTCCTACCAATGAAGGACGTGGTTACGTATTAAGGCGAATCATTCGTCGCGCTCTGAGGCATGGTCATAAAATAGGAATTACAGAGCCTTTTTTTCATAACTTAGTAAGTGCTCTTGCCGACGAGATGGGAGATGCGTACCCTGAGCTACGCCTGCGCGCCGGGGAGATTGGAGATACTTTAAAAGCTGAAGAATTACGTTTTGCAGAAACCTTAGCACAAGGTATGAGTATTCTAGAAACAGCTATCTCTAAGCTTAAAAGTCCTATGATCCCTGGGAATGTTATTTTTCGTTTGTATGATACCTACGGATTCCCATATGACCTGACCGCAGATATTGCTCGTGAGAGAAACCTTGTGCTAGATTCTGAAGGTTTTGATGTTGCAATGGCACAGCAAAAACAAAGAGCGCGCGAAGGTAGTCAGTTTAGAGGTAATTCAACCGAAGCAAATATCCGTGTCGGAGATCTTGCTGAGATTGGTAGCCAGCAGCTATTTTATGGTTACGACCAACTATCATCGAAAGTAAAGGTTGTTGGTTTATTCAAAGACGATGAGCCCGTTTTAGAAGTTAAAGCTGAAGCGGATGCGACGATCATACTCGATGGCACACCGTTTTATGCCGAATCCGGAGGACAGGTTGGAGATACTGGTCAGCTGGTTGTCAATGGACAGCCTGCTTTCGAGGTTAAAGATACCCAGAAACGAGCTGGAATCTTTTTGCATTCTGGAACAGTTTCCAAGGGAAAAATTTGTGTTGGTGATTCTTTAGAAGCTATGGTCGATGTTAAAAATAGAAAGTCTATTCGGAGCAATCATTCAGCGACGCACTTGTTGCATGCAGCATTACGCGAATTGCTCGGTGTACATATTGAACAGAAAGGTTCTTTGGTTGATGACATGCGATTGAGATTCGACTTTTCCCACCCGAAGCGGGTAACTAAAGAACAAATCGCTGAAATTGAGCATCTCGTCAATCGAAAAATACGTGACAATTACGAAATTATTTCTGAGGTGGTGCCATATGCAGAGGCGATCAAAAATGGTGCAATGGCGTTGTTTGGTGAAAAGTATGGGAATCAAGTTAGAGTACTATCTATGGGAAACTTCTCTACAGAGCTTTGCGGCGGGACGCATGCTTTAAGGACGGGTGATATTGGTGGGCTAAAAATCGTGTCTGAGTCTGGGGTTGCTTCTGGTGTAAGACGAATTGAATGCATAACGGGTGAAGTTTTGACTTCACACTTAGTCGAGTATGACTTTAGTCAGTTGAGAATTAGTGCTTTGGTGAAATCGAGTGTGCCAGAGATAGAAAACAAAGTTCAACAGATTCTAGAGAGAAATCGTATTCTCGAAAAGGAAGCTCAAAGTTTAAGATCTAAATTAGCAGGACAATCGAGAGCTGATTTGACGGATAATACTATTTCCGTCAACGGAGTTTTAGTTGTAGCCCATTTAATTGATGGGGCAGATTTAGAGACCTTGAGAAGCGCTTGTGATGATCTTAAATCCAACCATGACAAGTGTGTGATCATTCTAGCATCAGTAGAAAATGGGAAAATACACTTAATAGCGGGGGTCAGCAAAGCTTTTACCAAGGTTATAAAAGCTGGCGAACTTGTTAATTTTGTAGCAGCTCAAGTTGGAGGAAAAGGTGGCGGTCGTCCTGATATGGCTCAGGCTGGAGGCACCAACATTGATGCCTTACCTGGTGCTCTAGCATCCGTAGAGAGTTGGGTTAAGAAAAAAACTTCATAAACCGTTATAGTGTCCGCCCCATCTTGGGGTGTTCGATACATACTTTAACTAACTAAATGGCGAGTTATAACTCATGAGTCTCATAGTGCAGAAATTTGGTGGCACGTCGGTTGGCGATGCTGAAAGGATTAAGAATGTTGCTAGTCGCATAGCCAAGTCTTGTGCTGACGGGAATAGTATTGTCGTAGTTCTATCTGCTATGAGCGGTGAGACAGACCGATTACTGTCTTTGGCAAAGTCTATCGTCTCCGATCCCCGTGGGAGAGAAACTGACGTGCTGCTCTCCACCGGGGAGCAAGTTTCCATAGCTTTACTGTCTATGGCCTTAGAAGAGCTTGGCGTACCAGCGGTTTCCTTTACAGGGGCCCAAGTAAAAATTTTGACAGATAATGTATACAATAAAGCTAGAATTGAAGACATAGATTCTACTCGTCTTCGCGCAACACTAGATGATGGAAAAGTGGCAGTAGTCGCTGGGTTCCAAGGTGTCGATTCAGGAGGGAACATTACTACTCTTGGGCGAGGAGGATCTGACACTACAGCAGTGGCATTAGCTACGGCATTAGAAGCAGATGAATGCCAGATCTATACTGATGTCGATGGCGTTTATACGACAGATCCTAGAATCGTACCAGAGGCTAGAAGACTGAGCCAGGTCACCTATGAAGAAATGCTTGAGATGGCAAGTCTTGGGGCAAAAGTTCTGCAAATCAGAGCGGTTGAATTTGCAAGTAAATATAAAGTTAAGCTTCGCGTACTATCATCGTTTTGCGACGGCATAGGGACCTTAATAACTACGGAGGAAAATATCATGGAAGAAGCGTTGATTTCTGGGGTAACTTTGAATCGGAATGAAGCTCAAGTAATGATGGTGGGTGTGCCAGATAGACCTGGTGTCGCCAGTAGTATTTTGGGGCCGATTGCGGATGCAAACATTGAAGTTGATATGATCGTTCAAAATAGCGCTGCCGATGGAGCAACAGACTTTACATTCACAGTCAGTCGTGATGATTATGATCTTACGCTAAAGATGCTTAATGAAATCGCTGAAACTTTGAGTGCTCGTGAAGTCCGTGGAGACAGGAATATAGTAAAATTATCTATAGTTGGTGTTGGGATGCGCTCTCATGCAGGTATAGCTAGTCGAATGTTTAAGGCTCTCTCGCAAGAAAATATAAATATATTGATGATCTCCACCTCTGAAATAAAAATTTCTATTGTAGTGGATCAGAAGTATTCAGAGTTAGGTGTCAGAGTGTTACACAGTGAGTTTGATTTGAGCGAGGCATCTGGCGCGAAGTGAATTTTCTCTTTTGTCTAAGTGCTTGATTAAAAGCTAATTACTCGACAATGAAAAATATTTTTGTATGCTTTTTATTCGTGTTTTTTTTACCACTCTTCGGATGTTCAAAAGATCTAGCAGGCAATCAGAAAAATCCTTGGCACCATTGGGAGGGGACGTTTAGAAATCCTCCAAATAGTATTTCAAGAGAGGTTTCTGTTTTTGATAGGCTGAAGTTTTTTTCGTCACTTTTACTTGCGCGTAATGGTTCCCTGGAACTTGGGGCATTAGAGGAGCATGTTTTAGGAAGTGAAGAGGCTTTATCGCAGCTTGCAGCATCTGCGGAGTCTAATTCAATTACTTGGATAGGGCACTCGACTTTTCTAGTGAGAATTAATGGGTTAACTATACTAACTGATCCCATTTTCTCAGATCGCGCATCTCCTCTATCCTTTGCTGGGCCTAAAAGAAGAGCCCTACTCAATATCAATATAAAGAATTTGCCATTAATAGACGTTGTTATAGTTTCACATAGTCATTACGACCATTTAGACACCAGAACTTTAGATGCTTTGCCTGGGAAAGAAAGTATGACGGCTGTTGTACCTTTAGGTCTTGGGAAATTCTTCACAGACCGAGGTTTCGTTGATGTGCGGGAAGTTGATTGGTATGACGAAGTCATAGTCGACACGCTTAAAGTTACAGCCTATCCAGCAGTACATTGGTCTAACCGTACACCGTTTGATGTCAACGAAACGCTTTGGATGTCTTATGGCTTCAGTAGTGGGGGCACGTCTATTTTTCATACTGGCGATACAGATATACATGAGGCTGTGTTTTTGGAGGTTGGTGAACATATGTCTAAAAATCACAATGGGTGTGATATCGGTTTGATGAGTATTGGTGCATATTCCCCTGAGTCCTTTATGAAAGGGGCTCATATGACTCCTGAATCTGGTGTCAAACTAGGTCGTCAAATAGGTTGCTCCCGGCTAATTCCTATGCATTGGGGAACTTTCAGGCTGTCGCTAGAACCATTTTTTGAGCCACGTAATCGTTTTCAAAAAGCCGCAGGATCGCAAGCACATGCCATGCGAATCGGGGAAACTCTTCTCATAGACTAGTTAGCCTTAGCGACATGACCTGTCTAATGGCTTCTGAAAAGCACAATCTGTCTACATAGCTACATAGCTACATAGCTACATAGCTACATAGCTACATAGCTACATAGCTACATAGCTACATAGCTACTGAGCTACTGAGCTACTGAGCTGCAACTACTATTTCTATTAGGTTAGGAGCATTCGAGCTGATCGCTTTTTCTACAGCAGAGCTAATATCAGTTGCACATGTCACTCTCTGAGATTTGATGCCCATCGACTTTGCGAGTGCTAGGAAATCAATTGGAGGGTCGGTTATATCCATTGCAATGAATTTTTCAGTCTGAGCTGAAGCGTAGTCTTTCTGGGAACGCATGAAATTCTTTAGAATATTATATTCACGATTATTGATAATAATGAAAGTTACAGGAAGTTTTTCATAAGCCGCTGTCCAAAGCGCCTGTGGAGAATACATTGCCGCACCATCTCCGACTATCGATACCACCGCTTTACGCCCGATACCAAGAGAGAAACCTATTGCAGCCGGCATACCCCACCCTAATGCACCGCCTCTATTCAGGGAGTATTGTTTTGAACGATCATTATCTAAAAATTTTCGGAGATCTATAGCAGTGGCTAATGCTTCGTCGATGATCGGGGTTTTTCCAATACCGGATGCCAGTTCTCTAGCAGCCACCATTGGATGAATTGGTGACTGATTAGCCAGTTCATCGGCTTTTTTATGTAAGCTTTCTTTTCGGTCATAAAATGATTTTTCTGCCGATCGTCTTTGAGCTTCATATTGTTGGAAATTAGTACTGAGTGACTTAGCTAGTAGCCCATTTAGTTCTCTGACTGAGTACTCAATATCGCCTACTAAAGACAACTTTGATGGATAGCTTCTACCTAGGTCCCGACCATCAGATGAGAGCTGAAATAGCTCACATCCAGAGGGTAATGGAGATGTATCTGAATATAAAACTGTAATGAAAGATTTACCACCAAACGCCAGTATGCAATCAAAATCCCTCATTTCCTTAGCTATTCCATCTGCATCGGTTGGAAGGTTTCCTTGCCAAAGGTAGTGGCTAGTAGGATATGGAATATGGGCTGGCCATGATGAGCCAAATACAGGAGCTGCCAGAGTTTCAGCTAGAGTAACTACTTCCTTATAGGCGTCGTTTTCTGAAATTTCGTCTCCCGCCACAATAGCTATCTTCCCTGGTGCGAACATAGACAATTCTGTCGCTAATTCCTTCAAAGAATGTGCTACCGGACGCCTATCTACATGTGAAATATTCTGTATTTTGATGCTGCATTTCGCTTCCATAACATTCATAGGTAACGATAGAAAAACTGCGCCAGAAGGAGTTGCTACCGAGTCCTGGAATGCTCTGTGTATCAAAACAGGAAGTTGCTCTGGGGAACCGACTTCTGCGGCCCACTTGCATATTGGCGTTGCAATGGAGACTAAGTCACCTTGTAGCAAAGGATCATATATTGAATGACGAGTGTCTTGTTGGCCTGCTGTGACTATCAACGGTGTCCCGGTAGTGAGAGCGTTCAAGAGATTCCCTGCACCATTCCCAAACCCACCGGCGGTATGGAGGTTGATTACACCTGGTTTACCTGATGCCTGGGCATATCCATCGGCCATAGCAACTACACTGGCTTCTTGAAGTCCCCAAACATAATGAATATTGGGATGGTCTATTAATGCGTCGATTAAAGGGAGTTCTGTGGTACCGGGGTTTCCAAAAATATATTCTGCACCTTCGCTCTCAAGAATTTCAAGAAAAATTTCTGCGCCACTGCGTTTTGCTTGTGTATCCATATTGAGATCCCTTTGCATAAGGTTTATGAAAAGTATAATACACCAAGTAATTAGATAACTATTGGCTATAGCAACTGATTTTTTTTGATTAAATAGTAAATTATCCTTTATATGCTATATTTAGTGGGATATATTCTATTATTGAGTAAAAACTGTTATCGGATACACATATGGATAGAATTGATCATAAAATTCTAAGCGCGCTGCACCATGATGCGCGGATAACTAACTTGGCCTTAGCTGAAAAGGTTTGCTTATCGACGAGTCCTTGCTCGGCAAGAGTCAGGCGACTCGAAAAAGAAGGGGTTATTGAGAAGTATGTCACCATATATGACCGCCATAGCATAGGGGTACCTGATACTGCCATCATTGAATTTATGTTTGAGAGTCAGGACGAGGAGAGCTTCAAAACATTTGAAGATAAAATTGCGAGTATGCCTGAGGTAATCGAGGCGCACCTTACTACGGGAGAATATGATTGCTTCATGAAAGTCGCAGTAGCGGGAACAAAAGGATATGAAGAATTTCTGATCAACAAGTTATGGAAGATTGAAGGTATAAAGAATACTCGATCGAGCCTTACCCTGAGATGCTTCAAACAGAGCTACTCTCCCGCCCCCCAAGACCTCTAGCTATGTGAATGTAAATTGTTCATCGGTAGCCGCTATATACGTCTCTGCGACATTCAACCCCTCGTCAAAAATTTTAGTTTCCATAACGAGTGATATACTTTTGGAAAGCAATCCTTCTTGATAACTCCTCTCTTCTGAAGTCCTGTCCTAGTCCGTCGCAATGACCAGACGATATCTTGCTTGCCAACCTAAAAGCTTTCGGGGTCGAGATATTTTTGCTATATCTTGAGTTGCTCATGGCTACTTTGAAGGACTTGTCGTTTAAATTATCGGTAAAACAAGTAGATTTTGGAACCGAGCATATTAATGACGTAGGCAGGATCTTGTTTTTTGTGTCAACAAATATAGGTCTTGTCCTCTTGTTATTGTATTTTCTCACTGTGCATAAATACTTTTAAAAGGTAAAGAACCGTTGTTCTACTTTTGGAAAAAAAAGATAGCGATAAAGTGATTTACTTTGATGGTCTATTAGTAGAGATTAATGCCTGATGGATGAGAAATTAAGTAGAAATAATAAAGGAGAGGACGATGGGGAGCCAAGAGCACGTTGAACTAGAGGCCGCCAGTTTGGACGAGATCAGAGGGTTAGGTTTTGACCCTGAGCGCCTGGCTCGCGTTAAGGAGAAAATACTTTCGGACATAGGTGAAGCAAAATGTCACGGAGTGTCTATGATCGCCGCTCGCCGAGGCAAGGTAGTTCTGGCCATTACCGAAGGATATGCCGATCTAGAGAACGATAAGGCACTAGCTACGGATTCTATTTTTGTAACAATGTCAGTTGCTAAGCAGTTTACGAATGTGCTTGCACTGTCCCTTGTGGAGAAAGGTTTGTTGAAGTTGCATGCTCCTGTGGCGGAAGTTATTCCAGAATTCGCTACATTAGGGAAAGAGAAAGTTAACCTCTATCATTTGCTAACGCACACTAGTGGTCTACTTTCAGCAGTTCCTGCTGTGGCACCTGATGTCTTAATGAATATTGAAAAGCTTACCTCATTTGCATGTGGACTTCCGCTCGAGTCTCAGCCAGGGGAGAGAGTTAACTATTCGATTTTATTAGGACATACTGTTATTGCTGCGATGTGCTTGAAAGTTGCTGGTAATGGGCGCACCTATGCACAGATGTTGTCTGAGGAAATATTTGATCCGTTAGGTATGGTTAGTACCAGTCTTGGTCCAAGGGCGGATTTAATGGATAGACTCTGCCCTGTAAAAGTGTCTTATAAGGATATTCCTGCCCTGTTACCTCCCGAGGCTGTCGAGGGAATAGGATCGCTCTTGACTATGCCAGGATGTGAGTTACCGGGGGCGGGGTGTATAACTACAGTTCAGGACGTTCATCGGTTTGCTGAAATGCTCAGGCGTGGCGGAGCGTTAGGCGATGCACGGATATTATCACCAGGCATGTTAGATTTTTGTACTAGAAATCATACTGGGGAAAAGAGGAATATTTTGTTTGATATGTGGAGAGGTACTAGGGACTGGCTATCTTATCCTGCGAACATTGGGGTCGGATTTTTCATGCGAGGGGAAGGAGATATCCCTGGTTTATTCAGTGTGATGAATTCCCCTCGAACTTATGGTGGCTTTGGAGCTGGTTCAACTGGTTTTACGGTAGATCCTGAACGGGACATAACTTTAACTTTTTTGTCAACGGGCCTGATGGAGGACAGCTATCATTTCGAGAGAATTGGCGTCATCGCAACGCTTTTACTGGCGGCGCTTATCGAGTAAGCACCTCCCTGCTAGCAAAGCTTCGGACTGGATTATGAACTGCTCGTTTGAGTGGATGCGACCCCGAACTATGCCCGTTTCATTAAAATCGACGAACAGTCATTGGGAATGGTATAATTTTCGGCTTGCTCATTACACTTGGAGAGGTGGCCGAGCGGCTGAAGGCGCTCCCCTGCTAAGGGAGTATGGGTCAAAAGCCCATCGAGGGTTCGAATCCCTCTCTCTCCGCCATATATCTCAGCTAAGACTCCTTTTTACATAAGAGTATCTGATGGGGGCTGTACCTGTAGGTTATAGTTTGACTTTGAAAAAGAGCTTCTGTATCCACAGAAACCTTCAGTCATAAAATAACACTGGTGTTCAACTTATCTGACATTAAGTTGTCATCACCGGATGAGAGTGCTGAAAAATATGCTTGCCCAGAAGTCAAATCAATGAGAGTTTTAAATCTCTAGTTACAAAGTCTGAAACGGTCAAGATTCTTTGCAGGAGTTACCATGAAACGGGTTGTAAAAAGAATACGATGGCTAGCTTTTATCACACTATCGCTGGGTGTTCTCGCGTGTTCGGACAAGAGCGACGTTGCTAATATCTCAATGTCTGAAGAGCCTGTAGTCGATCGAATATTTCTGGATGTCTATAAAAGCCCAACTTGTACATGTTGTGATAAATGGGTCACATATGTCGAAGCTGCAGGCTTTGAAGTAGCCGTGCATCAGCCCACTGATTTAAACAAGATAAAGGTTAATAAGAAAATTTTACCTCGTTACCAGTCCTGCCATACATCGGTTTCTAAAGATGGCTATGTCTTTGAAGGTCATGTCCCGACTAATGTTATTCAGAGATTTATCGCCAATCCGCCCTCTGATGCTATTGGCTTAGCAGTGCCGGGTATGCCTGTTGGTAGTCCAGGGATGGAGATAGGTAATCGCCATGATGCATACGATGTACTGGTATTGAGGAAGAATGGTGGGAGCAAGGTTTTCGAGCATATTGATAGGTTACACTAATCTATTGTTTGACTGCGGTAGACAAGTGGTCAAAGATACTTGGAATCTAAATACGGAGATAAACACGTCAGGTGGCCGCTATTTTTTCTACTAAAAAGAATAAGTTAAACTATTAGGTCGGACTCGACTATTTACAAGTTTGGGTTAAATTTGATGGCTTTTATTTTGGGTAGATAACGAGCTAAACAGATGGATGCTATAGCCGTTTATTTTAGGAATGTGCGCAAATAAAAGATTAAATCGATTATTTGAGGTTAAACACTGATGATTGTTCAGTCAGCGAAAGATAATCAAAGACATCTAGTTATGACCATGGATCAACACACGTCTTTTGCTGCTCAGTTGGCGGGATGTTTTGGAAATGAGCAGTTTGAATCCGTAAGCCCGCGAGAACAGATGTTATACGTAATTAGACACCATGATGCGGGATGGCGTCTTTTGGATGATTTAGTTCTGCGAGATAATAATACTGGGTTGCCTTACAACTTGGGCCAGACTCCTTTCGGAAAAATAATTAAGACCAGTCAGTTATCCCCAGATTTTAATGGTGAGACTCATCTCTATTGTGAGCTAATTTCCAGCATGCATAGTTTGGGACTTTATAATGGGCGTTATGGAATGTCTGATAAAGTATTGCTAGATATTCTGGGCGATGATAATCGAGAGTTGGCGGATACTGTCTTACTTAAAGAGAAGAGTAGGCAGGTTCTCTTAAAAAACCAACTGATAAAAGATTCTGAGACGGCTGGATGGATTGAAGACAAACATCTTCTTCAGAACTACAAGCAACTCCAATTCTTTGACACATTAGCTCTTTATTTTAATTGCTTTTCGGAAGAATCAAGAGAGAGTATTTCTTTTTCTCATGTGCCAGAAAGTAAGGTGAAAGATGTTACTGTGAACCTTCAGCCGATTGGTCTGAATCAATATGAGTTAAGACCTTACCCTTTTAATGAGAGCGGGATAGAGCTGTTTTTTTATGGGCGCTATATGAGCCCTACTAAAGATGAAGATACATTGCGAGAAATTTGGCAAGCAACTCCAATCGAACGTCAGATTATTTCGCTGATGGCCGCGTAATTTCAGTCGTTGGAGAGAAGCCGTGTCATGACACTTTCTAATCCGGTAACCTTAACTTAAGATTATTTCTAATTTTATTAAACGACTAGTCGAGCATAGTTTTCGAATTCCACCAAGGAATGTCAGAGAAAGCGCGTAGATCTATTTCATGCGTCCACGCTGAACGATGCTGGGTGGCTAAGTGGAAATAAGTATCGGCAATTTTTGAAGGTAATAGAAGTCCGTCGTGCTCTAACCCTTGGGTTTTCCTGAGCTCCTGAAATTTCTCGGCTCCTAGCATTTTACCTAAAGTATCCGGGGCATCGACCGCTCCGTCAATGAGGACATGCGCTATGTGAATCCCCTTTTTTGAGAACTCCGCATTTAATGATTGGCATAGCATTCGTCTTCCACCCATAGCTGCTGCATGTGAGTGTTGGCCGGCGTTCCCTCGAACAGCTGCAGTAGCGGAGGTCACTAGGACAGCTCCCTTTCCACGTTTTTCCATTAGAGGAAATAGAGCTTTGGCTACTCTGAATAGACCAAATGTCCCCATCTGCCATCCTCTCGAAAATGCCTTGTAGGACGTTTCCTCTAGTGGGACGGAACCTATTTGAGCACCTAGATTGTAAACGACTACTTCAATCGGCCCAATCTCGGACTCAATCAGCGCAATTCGTTCTTCGAGAGCGTTTTCCTCGATCGCATTTAAGATGAAACCGGAGGCTGAAAAACCGTCATTCTGAATATCAGCTACTAATTTTTTTAGGCCTACGGCATCGCTCCGTCGACATAAACAAGCGTGAAAGCCTTCGCTTGCAAAACGGGCGCCTACTGTCCCACCTATCCCTGCACCGGCACCTATTACTAAGCAAACTGGTTTCATAATATGGTCCTTTATTTAAAATAATAGCCTTTATGTCATAAGTGATGTCGTAATCGTTTCTAATGGTTTAGCATTATTTTGTAATAAGATACGCTGAGTATCAAAGTTGAACAATTGAGCTTATTGCTATTAATGTTGAAGTTCAATATTTATCACTAAAATAATTGCATACGTTGTCCTTACAATGTATGTCTTTGCAGGTGCATCATATGAAGGTTAATAAAGAGTGGTTGGAGAAAGTTTCCGAAGAAGTTGTTGATCCTGAGAGACGAATCATAGATCCGCACCATCATTTTTTTGTGGAAGGAGGCGGCTTCCCTGCCTACAGTGTCGATGATCTCATTTCCGATGTTAGGACTCATAACGTCCTGAAAACAGTATACCTTCAGTGCTGGGAGGGCTATCGCATCGATGGTCCGGCTGAGCTTCAGGTGGTAGGAGAAACTGAATATGTAGACGCTATTGCTAAGCGTCTTAGTACTGTTGGAGAGGCAGTAAAGATTAGTGGAATTATTGCTACTGCTGAGCTGCGTGATGTAGATAGCGTACAAACTGTGCTAAATGCACATAAGGCCGCCAGTAAGCTTTTTCGAGGGATCAGACAGATGGCAGCCTGGGATAGTAATGAAGACATTATGAACACGCCAAATCTAGATCATCCGATGCTTTATACAGATCCTGATTTCGTAAAGGGTTTTAGAGTATTAGATGATATGAATTTGGTATTTGATGCATGGTTATACCATCATCAGATTCGGTCTTTAACTAAGTTAGCCCAGAAATTTCCGAATACTACTATTGTTTTAGATCATCTAGGAACTCCTTTAGGCGTTGGTCCTTATGTCGGTAAAAAGGACCAGGTTTATAGCGAGTGGGAGCGTGAATTGAAAGAGCTTTCTAAATGTCCTAATGTAAATATTAAACTAGGTGGCTTAGCAATGCCGTGGAATGGGTTTGGATTTGAGGATCAGGATAGACCGCCGTCTTCTGATGATATCGTGGAAAAGCAAAGTCTCTATTATCATGCGGCGATTGATACTTTTGGCCCTAGCCGGTGCATGTTCGAAAGTAATTTTCCAGTCGATAAATGTGCCTTGTCGTACCATATTTTATGGAATGCATTTAAGAAGATGTCTGCCCAGTACAGTGAATCAGAGCAAGACGATTTATTCTACGGGACAGCTGAGAGAGTCTATCGACTAGACTGATGAAAGAGATACCTATTTTAGTGGGAAGCGGTCAGTATGTTGATCGCAGATCTGCCAATATTGGTCAGAGCTTATCACCTGCCGATATGGCCGCTGAGGCTGGGCGTTTAGCTTTACTTGACGCTACTGACCAAGCAGCCTTTACGAGGACGATAGATACTTTAGCTGTTGCTAGACTGTTTGAACATTCCGTTAGGGATAAAATTTTGTGGCCTAATCCTTTTGGTTCATCAGATAATATGCCGTGGTCTGTTGCAAACCGACTGTGTATTGAGCCTAAACGGCTTCTTTACTCTGAAGTAGGTGGCGAGACCCCGCAACGCACTGTTAATCAGATTGCTGAGTCCATTCATCACGGAGACATACGTTCCGCGCTCATTGTCGGTGCTGAAGCTTTGGGGACTGTGCGAAGTGGGTTAAAGCAAGGTTTAAGTTTTGATTGGAATGAGTCTGTTGTGGGCACTTTTGAAGATTTGTGGCCTGATAGAGAAATGGCAAGTCGGTATGAGGCCCGTCATGGGATAACCTATCCTATTCAGGTGTATGCATTGTTTGAGCAAGCAAGAAGACATCAGAATGGTTTGTCTTCAGAACAATATCGGGCTGAGATTGGGAAGTTATTTTCCCCTTTATCAAAGGTGGCTGCGCAAAATCCTTTTTCATTTTCCCCTATTGATTACACCCCAGCCGAAATTTCAACAGTATCAGATGATAATTTTCTGATCTGTGAACCTTATTGTAAAAGAATGGTGGCCCAAGACGGAGTCAATCAAAGTGCGGCTGTTGTCATGACTTCGACGAGACAAGCTAAAAAGTTTGGTATACCAGAACAACATTGGGTTTATCTGCACAGTTACGCAGATATAGATGAGCTCCCGCTACTAGAGCGACAAGAATTGTCTAGATCTCGTGCTCAAGAGATGGCTCTAGAGAAAGTCTTTCTAGATAGTGAGATGACTGTGGACGATATTGATCTATTTGACCTCTATAGCTGTTTCCCGATTGCAGTTTTTAATGCTTGCCACTACTTGGGCTTGCCGATCGATGGAACAAAGAAACTTACAGTAACAGGGGGACTCCCATTTTTTGGAGGAGCTGGTAATAATTATAGCTTGCATGCTATTGCAGAGGTAATTACATCACTTCGCAATAGCGGCCTGAGAAATGCTTTAGTAGTGTCGAATGGCGGCTACTTATCTAAGCATTCGGTAGGTTTATACAGCAACAAAGCAATAGCGTCATGGGAGGCGCGATCGAGTGAATCAAATCAAAGGTTGTTAGATAGTTCTGAGCGAGTCTCTGTTGTCGAAAAGGCTTCAGGGCTAGCTATAATCGAAACATATGCAGCTCAATACTCACGATCGAATAAAACGGGTGGATTTATTGTTGGTCGGATGATTTCTAATAATGAGCGGTTTATGGCAGTCGCCGATAGTCAAGATGAAGAGACCATAAGGCAACTATTCGACAAGCAACCTATTGGCAAAAAAATTAATGTCACCCATAAAAATGCTATTAATTATTTTCGATTTGTCGCCTAAAGATTGTCTGGGATATAAGGAAGGAGTACTGTATGTTCCCAGTAATTAAAAAGGCATGAGATATGGCTCGCATTAGTTCAGTACCTTTTGTTGATGTTCCTGATTCGTTAAAAAACGTGATGCATGCCTATGATGATGAGCTTGGTGGATCTGAGTTCGTTCAAGTTTTCTCTCACGCACCTGAAATCTACAAGTCTTTTGTTGATTATTATTTCTCTCTTGTTCTTGAAACACGAGGAGCAATAAGCGGCGAGCTTACAGAGTTGGTTCGCCTCATGGTGGCAAAGCATAATGATTGCTTTCTTTGAATTCATGCGCGTCTTGCAGTTGCAAGGCAGGAAGGTCTTACGGAAGAGAAAATAGCGGCTATAGGGGATTATGTCGACAGTAAAATGTTCACGCAAGCTGAAAAATCTGCTTTGCAATATGCTGAGGCGATAGCTGGTGATATGTCGAACGCATCTGACAAGCTCTTCGACATTCTGCGACAACACTTTACCGAAAGCGAAATTATTGATCTGGGGATGCGGATTCAGACGTTTGTGGGCTATGGACGCTTAATACGCGTATTAGATCTTGAAGTAGGAAAAAGTTGCCCTTTATGAGAATATTTTTAGATCAGTAAATTTATAGGAGATAAGTATGAAAGCGATATGGAATGGAGTTGTTGTTGCCGAGTCTGAGAAAACAGTGATCGTTGAAGGGAATCACTATTTCCCACCTGATTCGGCGGAGAAAAAGTATCTTTTAGATAGCGCTACTACGTCAGTATGCGGCTGGAAGGGAACGGCAAACTATCATACTTTATCAGTAGACGATAAAGAGAACGTTGATGCGGTATGGGTTTACCGAGATCCAAAAAGTGCGGCGGCCGAGATTAAAAACTATCTTTCATTTTGGAAAGGGGTAGAGATAGTTGGGTAGTCGATAAGAATAATCACATTATTTGGTTCGTGCTAAATGACACCAGCGATAGAAGCTGCACGAGAAGCTAACCTCAGTTTTCAGATTCATGAGTATGAGCACGATCCTTCAATTCAATCCTACGGAGAGGAAGCTGCGGCGGAGCTGGGGGTTGATCGGAAGCGAGTATTCAAAACGCTAGTGGTAGAGCTAAGCACTAAGGAGTTGTGCGTCTATGTTTTACCTATCATGCATCAACTAAACATGAAGTCTGCTGCAAGAGTAGCTGGTGTTAAGAAAGCCGCAATGGCTAACGCTAAGTCAGTGGTGCGAGTAACGGGTTATGTACTCGGAGGAGTTAGCCCGATTGGGCAAAAACGTAACTTGAGAACGTTTATAGATATAACTGCTGGTAACTTCGATTCTGTATATGTCAGTGGTGGTCGACGAGGTTTGGATATAGAACTGAATATATTAGGTCTTGTTGACCTGTTGCAGGCTGATATGGTCGATCTTTGCTAATTGATCGTGCGGCTAAGCAGAGATAAGATAAATTAAAGGGGAGCGCATGCAATTTGGAATTTCGTTAGTGGTCCGAGGTAATGATGCGAATGTAGGTACTTTTGTTCAGATGGCCGAAGTGGCGGAGGAGCAGAAATGGGACTGTCTTTGGACAAGTGATCATTTGATTATGCCAGAGATGAAGACGTCTCGATACCCAGGTAGAGCTGATGGTGAGCTTCCCCCTGACTGGAAAAGAACTTATTACCAGCCGTTTAGCGTATTGAATTTTCTTGCAGCTCACACCACTAGAGTTCGCCTTGGTATGAGCGTTTTGATTTTACCGATGAGAAATCCAATTGAGGTCTCAGCTCAGGTTGCCGAGATGGATCAGCTTAGCTTGGGACGAGTTAATTTCGGAGTGGGTGTTGGTTGGTATAGGGAAGAGTTTGAAGCACTTGGTTATGACTTCACTGAGCGAGGACGCAGAACGAATGATGGGTTAGTCATCATCAAATCTCTTTGGACTCAAGAAAAAACTACAATAGACGGACCATATTACAGCTTTACAAATGCGCAAACTGGCCCTAAACCCTACCAGAAGTCTGGGCCACCTATATATATTGGTGGAAACACGCCTGCCGCTATAGCCAGACTTGCTCAGTTTGGGGATGTTTGGCATCCATATAAAATTAGTCCAGCGGATCTTAGTGATGCAAGAGCTGTCTTAAGAACTGCCTTGGAAAAGTCGGGACGGAGTGCCTCTAATTTCCCTATCGCTGTGAAAGTCCCATTAACATTTCAAGATGGGCCGCCAGGGAAAGGACAATGCGTTAGTGAGGGACGACCGCAAGATATTATCCATGGTTTGAAACGCTATATAGAAGAGGGCGTAACAGAATTTTGCTTTGACATAATGAATGAAACTCGAGCAAATGTCGTAGACACTATGTCTCGGTTTACTCAAGAAGTGAGGCCACATCTCGAGTAAAAGAATTTACCAGTATTCTGTCAGAATTAAGATACCTGGGATCCAGCAGGTGGTCACGCCCACGAAAATGGTGGCGTAAGGCAAGTTCTTGCCAAAATCTTTTCCTTGAGCACTGGAGAGATAAAATGCGTACCAAAGGGCTCCCCAGATAAGCCAAAATGCTCCGAACCGCAAGTCTCCCTTTTGAAATGTGACTATAGATGTCGGTATGGCGGTCAAAGCAACAAAAAAACAATACCAGCCGAAGCCCCTCATATCTAGATCGTACCAGCTTGATATTGCGACATATAAATAGGTGAACGTGAAAAGAAACAATGTAGCTACTGTAAAATATTCTACAGGTGACTCGGCTCTAACCAGATGCAGAAGACTGACAACAACTCCCAGAGAGCCAACCATGAAATTAAGAACTGCCGCAGATTTTGCATCGATACGCCCAAGTCCTCCCATCCCGTTAACAAGAAGTACAGCGCCTACATAAACAAGCATAATTCCTATCATTCTATTCCCCCTATATTGATTCTAAACTTTAGTTTCTATTTTGCCGATTTACAAGTGTTGACTGCCAAGGTGGGTTAGGACACATTATTAATTGATATGTTGCATAGAAGATATGTGCATTTTCATATAATGAATAACAGGAGAATAGGTAATGATGAAATCCTTGTACGAAAGATTAGGGGGGACGAAAGGCATTACTAAGATCGCGAGCGATCTTACTGATATCCATATGGAGAACCCTAGTATCTCTGCACGTTATGCGAATTCTGATCCAGTTGCTGTAAAAAACTCAGTCGCCACTTTTTTTATTGCCGGTACTGGTGGGCCAAACAATTACGTCGGCCAAGACATGGTCGCGGCGCACCGAGGCATGAACATTAGCAATGACGAGTTTGTTGCAGTACTAGATGACGCTCTATTAGCGCTAGATAAAAGTGGGGTTCGGCAGCGTGAGAAAGAAGAAGTGTTAGCTATACTTTACGGCATGAAACCCGATATTGTCTATGGCTAATGAATGTGGATCAGTAGATGCCTTTATTGCCATTGAGGGTCAACAGTCCCCGTGCGAGCAAATGCTTCGATGATTCGAGCGCCACGCTCTGCGGCTGTGATGGCGCCGATTTCGAACGTGTGATCAAAAGATTTTTTCTGTATAGGTGAAAATTTATTGTGAGTACTTAAGGCTAATGCAATGGTCTCTTCTAAATTCTCTGCATTCTTAACTACAGGGCCGAAGTTCCAATTAAAGTAGGGAAGTTCGGCATCTGAACGAGGTGGCAGGGTATCGAAAAAAACACAAGGCCTTGGGCGGCGCAGAAATTCATATATTTGGCTACTAGAATCTCCAAAATAGATATCCGCCGCATTCATATAAGTCATATCGACAGAGGCTCTGCTACCAAGATCAAGAATAATATTGTCTTGATTTTGATAAGGTTTTGGCAGGGAAGATCCTCTTCCCATCTTTCGTTTGAAAAGCAGTACATGCGGGGCAAATATCAGATTATAGCTTTTGTTTGTGTAGAAGAAATCAAGGATTTTTTCTCCTAGCCTTGGCCACGATGAGTGGTTCGGATGGTGATGCGGATTATAGATAACCGTGGGGTTACTGTTGTTGAAAAATTGCGGTCTGTCTTTACTGAATGAGGCGACCGCTTCGAATTTAGGATAGCCAGAGATCGCGTAACCAGTGGGCGTTACTAGTTCTCGTCTAGTCACAATTTCTGCATATTTTTTTCCAGGAACTAGGCATAAGTCGAATTCTCCTAGTCTTTTATCGAATGGAGGAAAGTTCTCATTATCTCCTGCACCATGGCCAGTGAAAATTAACTTTACGTCGCGAAAAGAATCATATTTTTTTAGCACCAAGCTAGTCAGTTCTGGAACAATCAGTGAATCGAATGTCGACAGCAAACTAATATTTTTTCTTATCACGGCGCTTTTTCTAATAAAAAACCATTGAGATAATATCGGATCGACAAGCTCGATTAATGGGGACGCACTTATTGTCCTGAAATGGCAACGTTGGTCGGGATAATGGGCTGCTATATCTTTAGCAAAGTCTTTTTGTTCAAGGGTAGAAGAGAGAATAACCACTTCTATGTCGGGATAAAGCTCCGATAACTTAAAAGCAAAAGGAACAAGATGAGGTACCTGATGGGAATCGTAATGGTTAAGTAAGAAACCTATGCGCATTGTGTTTTATATTTGTATGTGAGCTTTAAATTTTGCATGGTATCTTTCTGAAGCTTCGAGACTCTACTGCATTATATTCGGCTAAACCGAATTTCATTATTTAATTATACTTTAAAACTTTTCGTGTCAGGATTAAAAGTAGTAGTGCTCCGACTGTGTTCGCTATGATACTCGCATAACCCGTGCCGAGTATTCCAAATGGGCCGACTAACATGCCCAGCGCAATCATTTGGGTCGTCGAGGAGATGACCTTCGCGTACAGGGCAGTTTCAGGATTGCCTATGGAGTAAAGCGCAGCTTCGTGCGGGAAAGCCGCTAGAGCTATCGTGGCGCCAATACTGAGCAGCACTAGGACAGGATAACTCTCTACATACTCGTTTCCAAAGACGGACTCTAGGAGAAACTCTCCAAATATAAACATTATTAATGTGAATAATACACCTACGATAAATCCTATTTTAGCTGTACGGATTATTACAGTGCTGATGTCGTCGAATCGTCTCTCAGTAGCCGCCGCGAGTTTAGCTAACTCAGGATATAGCGCAGAGTTAAATACATTTGCCGCTTTTATGGTTACGTCGGAAATTTCTTGCGCAACTTTGTAAAGAGCAGCTCCGGCTGGACCTAATGTACCACCGATTATTAATGTGACAAGTTGAATGCCAACTGAATTAACTGTTCCATGTAAGTTTGAAGACCATGCAAAAGGCCAGATATTTTTATGCCCTGTCGATACTTTCGAAAAGCTGAAATCGAAAGCAGCGAGAAGGTTTTGCCGCCGCAATTCATTGATGGAGCTTAAGAGCATGACTACGCTTATGGACACTCGACCTATAAACCAAATGATCAAATAAATTTGCCAAGGCGCATTTAGATAAAAAGCGATTCCGACTCCAATTAATCTAATGCTCGGTTCGATTAAACTCTGAAAAGCTATGAGATCAAATCTATCAAAGAGCCTGAGTAACCCAGAGGTCGTGTCATTAATATTTGTGATGCATAAGAGGCAATAAAGTGAAGCATACATTATCGCAGTAGAAGGAATACCTAACTGTTCTCCAAATAGAGACATAATTGATATTCCAACAGTCATACCTACTAATGCACTTGCAAAATCCACTAGAAGCGCAAACTTTATGAGTTTTTGAAACATATAAAGTTTTTTTAATGCTAGGTAGTCGGCCCCATACTTAACAATAATATTGTAGGACTTGAACGAAATTATTCTTGTGAACAGGAGCATATATGAATGGATCAGAATTATTAAACCAAAATCATGTGTCCCCAAACCACGAGCGGCTAATGCCAGATAAGCTAAGCCTAAGATAGCGCTTACAGCTTTTCCACTAATCACTTTCGTGAAATTCCGCAGGGCTCTTTTTAAAAGCGGTTGATGTTTTTTGGAATTCACTTTTGAGTCCATCAGATATAAAAATCGACATATTTTGGAATTCGTCAAGTTTACTTGTAAAGTACCAATAAGCCTATTGAGAATTTTCATCTTTCGGGAGGTTGTGTTTATGGAAAATTATTTCGTAAAGGGGGAACGTAAAGCTCTCGCTTTAGGTAATCGCGGTCCAATCCACTTTGCCAGTGATGGTAGGCTAAGCCAGCATATTTGCGAGGCTTATTCGCGTTATGGGTTTTATGTATTCCAATCTGTCTTAAAGACCGATGAGCTGAATGAACTTCATCTAGATATTGAGTCTATGCTTGAACGAGCTCCAGTGACAGAGGGTTCTGAATTAAATCAATTCGGACAAAAAGCATTAGGGGTTGACTGTAAAGCGCCTACTTTTTTCTGGGCCGCTCCGCTGTCCGACCCTTTTGGAGAAACACCTGCTGCTGGTGGAAGGCATCCCGTCAAAATGCCTGAGCCGTGTCCTCAACCTAATACCCCCGAAAAAGCGATCTTCCTTATATTAGGCTCTTTACAATTCTCCCATGCTTGCCTTCGGACATATGGCCACCCTGAACTGCTGCGGGTCGCGGCTGCAATAAACGGAGAAGATTTCACGCCTTTTAATGAGGCTTTATTTATTAAAAAACCCGGTATTGGCGCCTCTGTCGCATGGCACCAAGATGGTTTGACTCATTGGGACAGTGATCAGTTAGATGAGGGTACTCACGGATTTAACTTTATGGCGCAATTATATGGAAGCACTGCAAGAAATGGGGTTTGGGTGGTACCAGGCACACACAAGTTGGGCAAGATAAATATTAAGAACTTAGTTGAAGCTGAGGGAAGTCCATATTTAAGTGGTGCCGTTCCGATGGTTTGTGCCCCTGGTGACGTCGTGATATCGAATCGCCAACTAGTTCATGGATCTTTTGCCAATACTGGAGACAGCGCTCGCGTAACGGTCAATTTTGGTTTTCATCGAAAATCTTCTGTACTTGGGGTAAAAGCTGGGGGTGTCCATAATGCGGAGGCAATTTACGATGCGAAGCGAATAGAAGACAGAGCTCGAGTCATCGCGCTTGCTATTGACGCGCGTAGAAAACGATTTCCTAAAGAGGATAGCTTTTGTTACAAGCCCTTTGTAGGTCGGAAGACAAAGGATGTTTGGAATATTGACTCTCTTGAGACCCTAAAAGATTATAATTTACTGGATTTAAGTATATGAATGCGCTGATATTTCTTTTTATTAAATATCCGAAATGTCTTCTCTCTTAGGCGGTTCCCAAGTATTTTGCGTTTACAACGCTGACTCCGGGTTTATAGGAGAGTTGAAATATTTTGCTGGAAAGATTTCCGGCCGCGCTGACTGTGCATTGTGTGATATTACCCACGGCTCTACTTGGAAAGGTAAGGCAGAATGGCATGATTTCCTAAAAGAGACTCAAATATCTTTTGATATTTTGCACAGAAATGAGCAATCCGAGACATTGGCTGTATATACAAAAGATCTTCTTCCATGTGTAGTTCTAGGCCATGGAAATAATTATGAAATGATTATGGACCCAGCGGAACTTGAGAGTTTTGGTGGGGACACGCAGCGATTTTTGGATTGCCTTTCAACCAAGCTGGTTCCTTGGAGCCCCTTCAATAGAAAGGTAGAATCAACCTAACTACCACTGACAATAATCTTTCCTATTTGCTTCCCAGCTGCCATATGTTCATAAGCTTTAGAAACTTCATTGAGAGCGAACACTTTATCTATAACTGGTTTATAGGTCCCATTGGCTAAGTTTTCACCGAGATGTTTCATAGCGCGCTCAGTGCGATCGACATGGTCGAATAAGTTGTAAACGAGATGAAAGCCGCACACCCGCAAACCTTTCCCTATCGCCGGGAATAGAGGGAAAGCGGTGTCTGACATCGCAAGAGCGCCATAAACCACAATTGAAGCTTCAACTGCGGCGCCATCAGCTAGGACTTCTAAAAACGGTCCACCAATAGGATCAAACGCGATATCAAAACCATGACCATCGGTAATCTCCATTACTCTGGCAGCGAAATCTTCCTGACTGGTTGCTATCACGTGATCAGCACCGGCATCTACTAATGCATCTTTTTTTGAAAAATCTCTAGAGGTTGCTATTACAGTAGCACCATGAGCTTTCGCTATCTGTATAGCCGGAATACCGACACTTGAACTGGCAGCAGATATCACTACACATTGATCTGCGTCAGGTTTTAAACCACCAACCTCAACCAGTCCTCCATATGCTGTGGGAAAGGCCATCCAAATTGCAGCCGCCTCTTCAAAACTAATATCGGGAGATTTGGGAGCTAAAGCCTGGATTGGGATAATAGCTTCCTCACCAATTACACCATAGTCTGCTGGCGACATATTTGGGGTGATCGAAACTTCTTGTCCAACGTGAAAGTTTTTTACTCCCGGTCCGATAGCTTCAATGATTCCAGCACCTTCTACGCCAATTCGGGAAGGAAGTTTAGGTTCTACCAAGTATAAGCCCTGCATATAAAGGTATTCAGCGCGGTTAAGTCCTGCTGCCTTTATATCCACAAGCACTTCGTTTTCTTGCGGCGACCTTAATTCTTCTTCTAGGATTTTAAGAACTTCGGGCCCACCAATCGTGTTAAATCTTACTACTTTAGTCAATGCTAGTTTTCCTTTTAGATTTTGTATTGCAACATTCGCCTTGCTAAGACCCGTGCACAATCATTCTAGAGGTGAAGCCATTGGTCTTTACGTGAGACCAGTTTGAAGTATTACTTTTGTGTTTGTGCACTAGAGACTCATATTGGACATAATCCCGCATACTTGGTTTTGGTAATCCGCTTATATTGACCGAAGCACCATTAAGGCCTTTGAATTTTTCGATTTCTACCGTAGATTCTGGGACGGAGAAGCGAATTTTTTTGGCACTTCTCTCAATAGTTAAAGGGACTCGAGTCACATCTTTTTTAGCCAATTTCTTGAATCCGCCGAAAGCAACTGGAAGGATTGCTTCAAACGCCTCATTTTGGGCATCTGACATTGAGTCATCAACATAAATTTTTGCCCATTTTCGCATTTCGAACGTTGCGACGAACTTTATACCAGCTAGATCTATTCGGTTAATTTGCCCGGATATGATTTCAATTAGTCGGGAGCCTTCACATTTTTTATCAGTCGGTAGTCCGAAATTGCAGGGGCAAGGAATGGCACAGCTGCATGATTCAGTAAGATCCGCAGTTAAGCTCCAGGAGTCGGCAGCTAGTAAACTGGTTGGAACGCTTGTCAGTACCGGCACTACAGCGGTCAGGTATTTGGCGAAATCTCTGCGTTTCATATTTATATTCCTATGACATTCACTAATTATCTTGGCCGTGATATTACCATAAACCCTACCTGCCTTGTATGCAGAGGGATTGTGGCCGGTTATGGTTATATTTTATAATTGCAGACACACATACAAGACTGTATGGCTTAGCAAGCAACAGGTAGTGTCAATTAATTTCAATAGCGGAGCGCCGTCGTCGTCAATTATCGTGTTATAGATAAAGTAGGTATGCCTCATGTTCTATCATTTATTAGTGATAAGCTAGAGCGCTTTGATTGCGATAATTTAGATTGGGTGAAACTGCTTCCACTTAATCGTAATCATCTCTTACATGGGGCCTGTCATTACCCTTATAGGAAATCCAGGGAGCATCCGTGGGAGCATGGTTACCGAATAAGGGCCAGTGTCAACATCGACATGACCCCCCCATTTACTTACAGACATTGGGGTCGGATTCCCTCGGCAACTGCTAAACAGGGTTGGCTTTCCGGAGAGCAGGATTTTGCTTTTTCCGACCTTGAACAATGTGCGGTCCATACTCTTGCCCACGAATGCTTTCATTTTTTAAGTAGGTCGGGTCAAATTCTAGATAAAAATACGGAAGCTAACGCTAACTGGTGGGCTTCTGCTTGGCTGGATGATTTTTCTGGCCAAATATAGACGACGAACTTCTCTGGCAAGAAAAAAAGCGATGGCATTCTGAAAATGTTATTCTTATTAATTGGATAAAAGATTTAAGAGGCAAAAACATGAAAGCAGTAGTAGCGCACGGGATAGATGATTTTTCGGTAGTGAATGTAGATCTCGATCCCCCCAAAGTTGGAGAAGTTCTAGTACAGATGAAAGCGACCGGGATCTGTCATTCTGATTTATCTATTATTAATGGAACTATTCGCTGGAAGCTGCCTTCTGTGCTAGGTCATGAAGGGGCTGGTATCGTTGAGCAGGTTGGTGAGGGCGTGACAGGTGTTAAACCAGGAGATCACGTAGTTCTTTCTTTTGTCCCTAATTGTGGGGATTGTTACAACTGCTTAAGGGCTGAGCCCTACTTGTGCCAAATGAGCAAACCTCATGGTGGGCTGCTTGATGGAACCAGTCGTGTGAAAATGGACGGTAAAGAAATTGCCGTTATGTCGATGTTGGGGAACATGGCTGAATACTGCGTCGTCCCTGAAGCTTGTGTCGTGAGCGTGGACAAGGAGCACGATTTTAAAGCTGCTGCTTTGGTCGGATGTGGGGTGACAACTGGAGTTGGAGCGGCTATTAAGACCGCTGAGGTTAAACCAGGTTCAACGGTAGCCGTCTGGGGATGTGGAGGTGTTGGATTAAATGTGATCCAAGGCGCGCGTATTGCGGGAGCTGCAAAAATTATAGCCGTAGATTTATCCGCGGAAAGAATGGAAATGGCGCGGGCCTTTGGAGCTACGGATGTAATTAATCCAGAGTCAGACGCATTTAAGCAGGTTCTAGAAATGACCGATGGTATCGGCGTCGACTATTGCTTCGAAGTTGTAGGTAATGGAAAGCTAATTGAGGCATGTTTTAAGGCCACTAGATTTGGTGGAACGACTGTTTTAGTTGGAGTTGGTCGTGCTGATGATAGGTTTTCGATTAACGCAATGATTGTCCCTTTTTCAAGCAAGACCATTAAAGGTTGTATGTATGGGAGTGCTAACTTTAAAGTAGATTTCCCAATGTACTTAGATTTATATCGCCAGAAGAAGCTTGATCTTGACCGTTTAGTGACACGGACCTACAGCATCGATGAAGCACCTGAGGCTTTTGCTGATTTAGAAAGCGGTAAGAACGCGCGCGGAGTTATTATTTATTAGTCCTCTGACAGCGCTGCGTGCTAAGTTTAGAGCTCAGCACGCAGCTATTTAGCGGGAGTTTAAGAGCACGGTCAGCTGTCTCTAAAATGAGGCATCACTTCTTTGGCGAAAAGCTCCACTGAACCCATGGCATCTTTTCCACTAATTCCCGGTAGGTGCATCCAGCAGGAAACCTCAGTTGGCTGTACAGCTCGCTGATAGAGCTTTAGCTGCTCTATCGCAAAGTCCGGGTCCCCAATAATGTAACGGTTTTTAAAAGTATCGAAGCCGACTTGTTCTTTCTCCGTAATAATACTTCCATCTGCCGCTTTTAGAACACGATCACCCGCGGCAGACGCCGCTCCATATAGCTCTGTGAATAGATAGTTTAAGGCTGGAGCTGCAATAGCTTCTGCTTTTTCTTTAGTTTCGGCTACGAATACGGAGCGCATAATTGGTCTCTCTGGTATGACCCAGCCGATTTTTTTGGCTTCAGCTTCGTACGGCTCAAAGTGCTCTAGAAGCTCTTCAGGTCCGTGTCTAGGAGACATGATTTGCGTTGCATGCCTTCTTGCTGCACGTCTTAGGGACGCGGGAGCTGAGACGCCGTACCAGATAGGGGGGTGTGGCGATTGGACAGGCTTCGGTGTCAGCCGCGTTTTGGGTACTTGGTAGTACTTGCCCGAAAAAGAGAAAGTGTCTTCGGTCCATGCAAGTGTCATTAGGTCTAAAGCTTCTTCAAAACGTCCAATTCTTTCTTTACGTGGGATTCCATGCGCTTCAAATTCCTCTGCGACATACCCAGGGGCAACACCAAAGATGAAGCGCCCGTTAGAGAGATTGTCTAGGACAGCAACATCTTCGGCCAGCTTCAGCGGCGCATATAGAGGGACAAGGAGGACGCCTGTTCCAATGCGCATTGTTTTTGTGACTGCGGCAGCGCCTGCACATGCAATTAACGGTCCTGGACAAAGACCATCCTTTTGAGCGTGGTGTGAAACTTGAAAGCTAGACGAGTAACCAAGTTCTTCTGCTCTAGGGAGGCAATCAAGCATATCTTGGTAAGGCTCCTGCCAAGGTATTCCGCTTCCGGGTGGAACTTGGAGAGAAAACATTAGTCCAAAATTCATATAATACTCCTCGGTTTACTTGTGTCTTAGTGAGTTATTGCCGAGGCATTACAACCCATTTTTTCCATAGCTTTATGGATTGCTACACTAACTTCAACGGCATTTGGTCCGTCTCCATGGATACAAAGACTTTCCGCATCTAAGGTAATTAGAGACCCATCAACGGCTTGCACTTGGCCTGTTTTGATATATCGCGTGACTTGTGCTGTAGCAAATGAGATATCTGTTTCATGTTTTTCTCGTTGGATAATTAAAGATCCATCGGGAGCGTAATGAAGATCTGGATAAATTTCCCCGACAACGCGTATCCCTTTTTTTCTAGCCGCAGATGGCATCGCGGCATCCGTCGGCGCTGGCCAGTAAAGCATGGGTTTATCGGATAGCTGCGATATTGCATCTGCGACTGCTGCTGCAAGGGCCTCGTCAGTCTTCAATACTGAGTAGAAAGCACCGTGAGGCTTCACGTGATGCAATATCATTCCATTCACTTTTAAAGCCGCTTGCAGAGCTCCAGTTTGGTATACCGTATAAGCATAAGCATCTTCAGCTGATATGTTCATTGCTCGTCTTCCAAATCCCATAAGATCAGGTAATCCGGGGTGGGAGCCCACGAGAACATTATCAGTCTTGGCTTTTGCTATGGTATCAAGCATTGTTAATGGGTCTCCGGCATGGAAGCCGCAAGCCACATTGGCTGTTGTGATTTGGCCCATCATTGCGGAATCATTCCCCATATTCCAGTTTCCGAAGCTTTCGCCCATATCACAATTAATGTCCATTGATTTAATCATTTTAGTCTCCGTACTAGTTTTAGGTAACTACAATTCATGTAATTGGAGGCTACATGATTTCGGAGCTACTGCAAAGAGCGGCTTCTACTATTAGCCAACTCGATATTCGTGGTTTTTAATTTCCCTCGAAACGCTAATAATCATAAATATTAATTTAAAAGGAGAAAGATTAAATTGCTATCTAATGCCTTCAATAGACTCATGGCAATATTTTTATGGAATGTTAGACAGTTGGTAGTCCATAAAACCTTAGAATATAAAAACTATTTTTCAAGTCTCCTCCTAGTCCTGAGGATAAGGTGGCATTAATAATTTATGGCTTAGCTCATATTTGTACTTGTTTCATTTGACAGGAACCTTTCACCATTTGATAATCGCGCTCTCACTTAGCGCCCGTAGCTCAGCTGGATAGAGTACCTGGCTACGAACCAGGGGGTCGGAGGTTCGAATCCTTCCGGGCGCGCCATAATCGGGTATTGTGTTTTTAGTTTAGGATGCTCGCCTCTATGGAGAACGTGGGAAGGGTGGAGAGTACTTGCTTAGTTTTGTGTTTCCCCTTAATAGTTGGACTTCTTTAATGACACAGTGCGAAAACCACATGGATGGTCAATCTGCAATAGTGCTTTTTTCAGGTGGACAAGATTCTACTGTCTGTTTAGCTTGGGCGCTGAAGCATTTCGATTCTGTTTCTACAGTTGGTTTTTCTTATGGTCAGCGTCACGCTGTAGAATTGGACTGTCGCGACGTGATTTTATCGAAAATGCGCGATATTTCCCCCCAATGGGCTTCTAAATTAGCAAATGACCAGCTAGTAGATCTTGATTTTTTTGAACAAATTAGTGATTCCGCATTGATTACTGATCGAGAAATAGAAGAAACCAGAAATGGTTTACCAAATACTTTCGTGCCGGGGCGAAACATTTTTTTTCTCACCACTGCTGCCGCTCTAGCTTATAAGTGTGACATAAATAACATTGTCGGGGGCATGTGTGAGACGGACTATTCAGGGTACCCCGATTGTCGAGACAGTACCTTAAAGTCGATAGAAAAAACCTTAAGTTTAGGGATGGAACGTGAATTGACTATACACACGCCTTTGATGTTTCTTGATAAAGCGGCTAGCTGGTCTTTTGCGCACAAATTAGGGGGCGATGCTTTTGTGGACGTTATCATTGAAGATACACACACGTGTTACTTGGGAGAAAGAGAGGTTCTGCATGCATGGGGTTATGGATGTGGAAAATGCCCTGCATGTGAACTGCGAGAAAGTGGTTTCACAAAATATTTGTCAACGCTTTAGTCTATGAAATATTCAGTAAAAGAAATTTATTTAACTCTACAAGGTGAGGGTTCTCATGCAGGGCGAGTAGCCGTTTTCTGTCGGTTTTCTGGTTGTAATCTGTGGTCTGGAAAAGAGTCCGATCGTCTGTCGGCGGAGTGTCAATTTTGCGATACAGATTTTGTCGGCACGGACGGGAAAGGGGGTGGTAAGTTTAATTCATCGGAAGAACTGGCGGGGGCGATAAATACCGAGTGGGAAAGCAATGTAGATTTAAATGGTTTTAAATTAGTCGTTTTTACCGGCGGAGAACCTGCGCTACAGATTTCTCAGGAACTTATTGATACGCTAAGGACTTTGGGTTTTGAGTGTGCTATTGAAACTAATGGCACTGTGCCTCTTCGTGCAACGCTCGATTGGGTGACCGTATCCCCAAAACTCTTAGCGAAATTGGCAGTGTCATCTGGGCATGAACTTAAGCTAGTCTTTCCACAGAAGTTAATTAGTCCAGACATGTATCGAGATCTGCACTTTAAATATTTCTTTTTACAGCCCATGGATGGTGTTGATTATAAAGAAAATTTAAGGTTAACAATCGCTTATTGTCTCAAAAATCCTCAATGGAAGCTGTCCATACAGACTCATAAATACATAGGGATTGATTAAGTACTAACAACTTCGGTTATCATGGGACACCTGAGGTTAGATTTCACAAGTAAAATCTTGCGCCCGTAGCTCAGCTGGATAGAGTACCTGGCTTCGAACCAGGTGGTCGGGAGTTCGAATCTCTCCGGGCGCGCCAACTAACTCTTGGTCCTGCAGTGAAATCCTCCGGGCTGAATAGAAAATCAGCTTGAAGGGTATAGTGTTCAGTGCTCTACTTATCAGCCACCTTCAAAAAAAGGAAATGACTATGGGGAGCCAAAGGCGTTTATTGATCGCTAACAGAGGCGAAATTGCGCTACGCATTATACGTGCTGCACAGGAGTCGGGCTTTCATACCGTTACCATATATCCTGAAGATGACGAAGCCAGTTTGCATGTTCGCCGGGCAGATGAGGCGATCAGATTGAGCGGTGTTGGCCCCGCTGCTTATTTAGATATTGATGAAATCACAAACATCGCTGTAGCCACTAATTGTCAAATGGTACATCCTGGTTATGGATTTTTGTCAGAGAGTAGCCCATTCGTTAGAAGTATCGAAAAAGCAGGTATTATTTTTATTGGCCCTACAGCAGAGCAGATGGATCTTTTTGGTAACAAAAGTGCAGCTTGTAACTACGCCCGAGAGAAAACTATTCCTGTCCTAGGCTCATCGGCAACGTTCAAATCCTGTGATGAGTTTGTCAAATTATTTGAGAATTCCGTTCCCAGAAAACCTCACATCATTAAAGCCGTTTCAGGCGGCGGTGGTCGAGGCATGCGGGTAGTAAGAATCGTAGATGATATACGGAAATTATGGGATCAAGCCGAGGCTGAGGCACTAACTGCTTTCGGTGATGGTCGTCTTTATGCTGAGGAATACTGCGACGTTGCTCGGCACATCGAGGTTCAAGTGGTTGGAGATGGTCAAGGGAATGTGACTCATTTGTGGGAAAGAGACTGCTCCTTGCAGAGACGTCATCAAAAGCTAGTCGAGATTACACCTGCTCCAAGCCTAAATAGCGGACTTCGAAACAAACTTCTTGATGCAGCTGTTTCGCTAGCAACTGAGGTGCAATACCGGGGCATAGGCACGTTTGAGTTTTTAGTGGATGTGGAGACTAATAACTATTTTTTCATAGAAGCGAATCCTCGGTTACAAGTTGAACATACCATTACCGAAGAAGTCTTGGGGCTTGACCTGGTCTCTATCCAGTTAGAAATTGCTTCGGGTAGGTCTCTCGAAAACTTGGGCCTTTCAACGCCTCCTCCTATCAAAGGCACTGCATTACAGCTTCGGATAAACGCTGAAAAAATGAATGAGGACGGTAAAATAAGTAGTGTTGGAGGTAGGGTGTCTCAGTTTGAACCATCAGCGGGGCCTGGAGTGCGGGTTGATACTGCCGCATATAATTTATACTCCATGCATCCTTCTTTCGATTCTTTGTTGGCAAAGCTTATTATTTATTCTCATGGTTCTGATCAGGAAAAATTACTCACAAAAGCAGGAAGAGTGTTGTCCGAGTTCGTCATAGACGGGTTACCGACGAATCTCTCGCTACTTTCAGCATTAGTAAAACGATCGGAAATTGCTTTAGGTAAAGTGACAACAGGGTTTGTTGAAGAAAACTGGGAAAGCCTTTTTTCTGCATCAGAGAAGCTGCCTAAGAAGCTAGGGGCTGAAGCAGAGGTTGAGGTTAGAGCAGGCACCACAACTTCTATTCCCGAAGGTTTACGGGCAGCGAAAGCGCCTATGAGAGGAAGCATAATCAGTATAGATGTTGAGATTGGTGAAATAGTTTCTTCTGGTCAACAACTAGGATTACTGGAAGCCATGAAAATGCACCATGAAATTATTGCTATGGACTCAGGAGTCATTTCTGACATTCTTTCTGATGTGGGCGAGATCGTTGACGAGAGAGATCATCTATTCTATCTCGAACCTTTAGCTAATGAGACTGTAGTCGCTGAAAAAAGAAATAGTATTGATATCGAGGCGGGACGTGCAGACTTAGAAGAAGTTATTGAACGACATGATAGAGGTCTCGATATCAATCGGCCAGCAGCGAGGGCGAAACGGGCGTCGAGAAACTCTAGAATGGCGAGGGAGAATATTGAAGACTTATGCGATGAAGGATCATTCATCGAATATGGCGCACTTGCGATAGCGGCCCAACGAAAGCGGAGGAGCCTTGGCGATTTACAAGCTAATACCCCAGCTGATGGAATGATTGCCGGTTTTGGCAATATAAATGGGGAGCATTTTGGTGATGATGATTCACGTTGTGCGGTTCTGGCTTACGACTTTACTGTTTTAGCCGGAACCCAAGGGCACAATAATCACAAGAAAAAGGATCGTATTTTTGAGTTGGCTTTGGAGTGGAAAACTCCAACTGTATTTTTTACGGAGGGAGGGGGGGGTCGTCCTGGCGATGTTGATACTGATGACTTGATTATGAGTTGGCTGGATTTGAAAACTTTTACGAGTTGGCCAAAATTGAGTGGGGTCGCACCTAGGATAGCCGTGAATTCGGGACGATGTTTTGCGGGTAATGCTGTTATTTTCGGGTGCGCAGATATTACGATCGCAACTCAGACTTCAAACATCGGATTAGCAGGTCCAGCTATGATAGAAGGTGGAGGGTTAGGGACTTTTACTCCAGACGATATCGGTCCAATTGAGGTTCAAGAAGCTAATGGTGTAGTTGACGTGGTTACTGTCGATGAGCTCGAGGCGACTCAAATAGCTCGTCAGCTATTAGGATACTTTCAGGGCAAAATCGAAGGATGGACTTGCTCTGATCAAAGGGTGCTAAGACATTTAATTCCTGAGAATAGAATGAAAGTTTATGACGTTAGAGAGGTCATAAAAAATATTGCGGATGACGATTCCTTTATAGAGCTGAGGAGACAGTATGGTCCTGGTCTAATTACTGGATTTATCCGAGTTGAAGGTCGAGCTATGGGATTGATAGCAAATGACTCCAAATATTTAGGCGGTGCTATTGATGGAGATGGCGGAGAAAAAGGAGGCCGTTTTCTTCAGTTATGTGATGCGTATGGCGTTCCGGTTATTTCTTTATGTGATACCCCTGGTTTCATGGTGGGACCGGATAGTGAGAAAACAGCCGCAGTTAGGCGTGGGTCGCGACTCATAGTTGCAGGAGCGAACCTTTCCGTACCGATGTTCACGATTATAACTCGCAAGGGTTATGGCTTAGGAGCGCAAGCGATGGCGGGTGGAAGTCTCCACCATCCCTTTTTCTCGATCGCATGGCCAACTGCTGAGCTAGGTCCGATGGGACTAGAAGGCGCTGTAGAGTTGGGATTCAAGAAGGAGCTAATGGCTGCTGAAGAGGGCCCAGAGCGGAGAGCATTATACGAGAGACTAGTGGCAGGTCTTTACGAGAAGGGTAAGGCTGTTTCTGTCGCTTCTGTTTTTGAAATAGATGCAGTTATTGATCCAAAAGACACAAGATCGTGGCTGGTCAGAGGCATGAAAATGGCAGGCTCAAAACAAAGAGAGAGAAAGTCATACGTAGATGTCTGGTAGTTTGTGTCACTCTGTAAGTGGGCGCATATTTGGTGTATTGTTTGGTCATTAAATCTGAATTTCACGTTATTGGTGTTTATATGAGATATTGCCCAGAATGCGGATATAAGCTAATTAAGTTACCTTTAGGTGGTAGAGAACGGCTCACGTGTGAAGATCCTAAGTGTGGTTTTGTGCATTGGAATAACCCTGTCCCTGTAGTTGCGGCTATTGTAGAACACGATAATGAGATCGCCCTTATACAGAATGTTGGATGGCCTTCCGATTGGTTCGGTCTTGTGACAGGCTTTTTGGAGGCTGGGGAAATGCCGGCGGAAGCAGTTTTACGTGAAGTTGAAGAAGAGATTGGGCTTCCGGCTAAACTTCAGTCATATGTAGGTATGTATGAATTTTACCGCAGTAATCAACTGATAATTGCTTATCATGTTACAGTGAATTCTCATGAAGTTGACCTATGTCCCCATGAAATTGCAGCCCAAAAATGGGTTGCTATTGAAGATATAGAGCCTTGGTCTGCTGGGACAGGAAAAGCTTTGCAAGACTGGCTGAAAACCAAGGGCATCCATAGAGAGTTAGTAGATTTCAGTGGTGCTAATTCTTAGTTTGGATCTTACTATTCGGCACTGGGTCATAACCTGAGTGCTTGTTCCATGGTTGGCATCGTAGAACTCTTGCGATTGCTAGTATGACTCCTCTAGCACCATGCTTTTTTATGGCCTCAATTGCGTATTCTGAACATGTGGGCGCATATCTGCAGCAAGGTGCAAACAGGGGTGAAATAATTATCCGGTAACAATAGATAGGTGCTATCGCAATACTTTTTGCCAGTGTTCCTAGGAGACTTCTTCGCGGCATAAAAAAATAGTTATTGCTCTTGGGTGGAAGTATGTGAGTAATTATGTCTCGCAAACCGTTGACCACAATAATAGCAATCTATGTATATTTGTTCTGTCAATGGTAAAAAAACTCGGGGGTGACCTAAGGCTCCGCCGCCTCCATCACAAGATGCACCACTTTCACTGTCTTTTACTAAATGAATATTTCTTTCTATAGTCATGTTTTTTCCCATTAGGTTGCTCTTATGGTACGCGCAAGGACTAACAAATGTCGCCACTTAATTGTCTGAATTTCAGCAATAGTGCTATATTTTCTTCTTGACGTATTTAAGCTCGTCTCATTTAGAAGGGTTATTTTAAACTTATTTGTGAATAAAATTCCAAAATGGACTAAAATATTTTCCGCTAACTTTTACGCACTTCTGGTATTAAAAGATGTACTAGTCCCAAGCGAGTGCGCTTCTTACTTATCGAGAGCATCTGAGCTAAGCGATTTAATATGAAAGAAAATCTCTCGAACTCCGAAAAAAAAGAGTTACGCAAAAAAGCGCATGCACTCAAGCCGGTAGTTATGATTGGTCAGCATGGCCTCACGGATGCAGTCTTGGCGGAGATAGACCTCGCTCTTAATGCCCATGAGCTGATTAAAGTGCGAGTCAGAGGGTCTGAAAAAAATGAACGTGCTGAGCAAATTGTTCAGATAAAAAATCAATTAAATGCTCAGGTAGTGCATCAAATTGGTGGCATTACTGTTTTGTATCGGCTAGTTACAGATTAAAAAATAAATATTATGATCAAGATCACTGATGCGTCTCTTAGACGAGGGCCGAGGTTGCTTTTCGACTGTGTAAATTTATCGTTCCATTCTGGACAAAGAATAGGTATTACCGGTGCAAATGGTATTGGTAAGACGAGCTTGTTTGCCGTTCTAGATGGTACTTTACAAACTGATAGTGGAGACGTATCTATCCCCTCTGCTACGGAGATTGCTAGCGTTTCACAGGAAGTTGAGGCGGTGACTAAAAAAGCAGTTGTCTACGTAATGGAGGGGGACAAGAAGCTCGGCATCGCCAAAGAAAAGCTAAGAGAGGCAGAGCTAAAGAACTCTGGCCATGAACTGGCTCTTGCGTATCAAATGTATGAGGAGGTCGACGGCTACACAGCAGAAACTCGGGCAGCTAAATTGCTCGCCGGCCTGGGCTTTAGTCAAGTCGAGCAGCAGAAATCTTTTGCCGAGTTTTCTGGTGGATGGAGAATGAGGCTCAATCTAGCTAGAGCGCTAATGTGCCCTTCCGATCTGCTTTTGTTAGATGAACCCACTAACCATTTAGACCTAGATGCGATCATTTGGCTCGAACATTGGTTGCTTGGTTATGAAGGGGTGCTGTTGCTCATCTCACATGATCGTGATTTCTTAGATGCCGTCTCCACTCACATTGTTCATATTGAGAATCAACGGATGACTTCTTATACCGGGAATTATTCAAAGTTTGAAGAACAACGAGCAGCACAATTAGCTGGCCAGCAAGCAGCTTATGTAAAACAACAAAGAGAGATTAAGCATATACAGTTTTTTGTTGATCGGTTCAGAGCTAAAGCATCTAAAGCAAAGCAGGCACAGAGTCGATTGAAAGCTTTATCTCGTTTAGAGGTAATCAATAGCGCACAGATTGATTCTCCATTTTCGTTTAGATTTGAAGAGCCAAAAAAGATGCCTACTCAGCTAGTTACGGTTAGTAACGCTGATATTGGATATGGTGATGATATAGTTTTAAAAAATATCTCTATGTCAATAGTCCCTGGCGATAGAATTGGTCTGTTAGGAGCGAATGGAGCAGGGAAATCAACATTGATTAAGGCTTTAGTTGGAGATTTGTTGCCTATTTGTGGGGATGTTGATAGGGCTAATGACTTGAAAGTGTCATATTTCGCACAACATCAGGTCGAACAGTTAAGAAGTGACGAAACACCCTTATCGTTTTTGAAGCGAGTTGAGCCAAAAGCTTCAGAGGGTGAGTTGAGGAAACACCTTGGTGGGTTTGCCTTTTCAGGCAATGCGGCCTTAGCTCCAATTGGACCTTTTTCTGGTGGTGAAAAAGCGCGATTAGTTTTAGCAGCCATCATTCGTCAAAAGCCTAATTTGTTGCTGTTGGATGAGCCAACAAACCATCTTGATTTGCAAATGCGGCATGCGCTGAGCTTAGCTTTGCAGGGCTTTCAAGGAGCATTGGTTGTAGTGTCTCATGATCGCCATTTACTTCAGTCTGTTAGTGATTCTTTAAAGTTCGTGCACGACGGAGAGGTCGAAGATTTTTCAGGTGATTTAGATGACTATGCCCGTTGGTTAATACAGAGTCGAGCAGAGACAAAGCAAAGTGTTAAATTGAAAAAAGATCCTGCGAGTTCTTTCAAACAAAGAAAGCAACAGAAACAACGAGAGGCGGAAAGACGGAACAGTCTCAGTTCCCATACAAGGCAGTTTAAGGAAGTTGAGAAATCTATGAGTCAGAATGTGTTGTTACTGAAAGAGGTAGGTGAAAAGCTTTCCAATAGCAGTGTATATCTTGAAAAGAATAAAGCTGAGCTGGAAAGACTGTTGTCCGAGCAAGTTATATATCAAAAGAAGCATGAAAGTAATGAGAAGTTGTGGCTTGAGTTGACTGCTAAGTTAGAAGATTTGGAAAAGCCATTAATTTAACTTTCTACTTATTGAGTAATAAATAAGTACAGTTAAACTCTAATTTTTAGAAAAACTGCTTCTGATTGCTATTTTTTGAAGATTATATAAAAAAATTTTACTTTTGTAGCCTGAACTACTTCCAATTTTTGACCGGCTAGCTATAGTAGGGGCAGCGCAATCAGTATGATCAAATGCGTGTAAAAAAAGGGGAGTTCATCACCGGCAATGGGTCATTACTGGTTAACTGCTAATGTGTTTACTGTAGACTTAATTAGTATGAGATGAGCTAATGTTTATTATATTTTTTATGGAGATATTTTTATGGCTAAGGTAACTGCGATTAAAGTAAAACAAACTAAGACAGCAATCATTGCTATGGTTTCTGAGGCTACAGGATTGACGAAAAAACAAGTGCAAGGTGTTTTATCAGCGACAAAAGACGTTGCTGCTCGTAACTTGTCAAAAAATGGGTCTGGTGAATTTACGATACCTGAATTAGGCGTTAAACTGCGTCGAGTTAAGAAGGCTGCTCGAAAAGCTGGGAAAGGGCGTAACCCTTTTACAGGTGAAGAGATAATGCTTGCCGCTCGTCCAGCTAGTCTCTCTGTTAGAGCTACTGCGATGAAAGCGATTAAAGATACGGTTGCGTAATGCTGTCTAGTTCTTTGAAGGCCGACATAACTGTCGGCTTTTTTTATGGATGTCTGTTGTGAATGTGTAGGGATAAATGATTTATATGACTAGTTTTAGGGAGTATTGGCAATGCGAGTAGCTGTTATTGGTGCAGGACTTTTGGGTTTGACTACTGCATGGTTCCTTAGAAAAAGCGGCGCTGACGTTATCGTTTTTGATCGAGAGTTGGAAGTTGGCCTAGAGACTAGTTATGCAAACGGGGGAATGCTGCACGCTAGTCAAGCTAGCCCTTGGAATGAGCCTGGTGTGATTTTCAAAGCTCTGAAAATGCTAGGAGATGAGGATGCCGCTTTGTTGATTAGGCCAGGAGCTCTGCTGAAGATGCTTCCGTGGGCTTGTTCGTTCTTTCGCAACTCATCAAAAAGAAAATATAGAGAAAATCTTGAAAAAAACACAATACTTGCCGATTACTCGTTGTCGGTCCTTAATGAGCATTTTGGATTTCTTGGTGATGTCTATGATCGCTCCGATCTTGGGACGTTAAAGATCTATCGAACGACTGAAGAACTGAGGCAGGCTGCACAAGTTGCCGATGTTTGTACTGAACTAAATATCACTCATCAGACTCTCAGTCCTGATGAGGTGGCATCATTAGAACCAGCATTGCAACCGGTATGCAGTAGTCTTAGTGGAGGTATATATTTTCCTGATGACGTGTCTGGTAATGCCTATTTGTTTTGTAAAAAGTTGGCGGCCGCCGCTGATTCGGCGGGTGTTCTCTTCGAATTAGGGAACAATGTTAGTGAGATTCGTGCTGTGTCTGGGCAAGTAGAGGCAGTTGTTGGCAGTAAGGAAATATTTCCTGTGGATGCATGCGTTGTAGCGGCAGGGAGCTATAGTCGGTTTCTTACAAAGGACCTTGGTCTCAAGCTTCCAATTGAGCCTATTAAAGGTTATTCCTTAACTATCCCTACTTCAGAATGGGAAACATGCCCTAAGGTTCCTGTCATCGATGAGCATTATCATGCAGCAGTATGTCCTTTAGGATCGTTTATGAGAGTAGCAGGCACAGCGGAATTTGCAGGTTTTGATGATAAGATTCGTGGTCGTCGCATAGCAAATTTATTTTCTCTGGCACGTCAAATCTATCCTAGATATAGTAAATATTTTGAAGAAAAAAATGTGGCACTATGGAGCGGATTTAGGCCTATGAGTCCAGATGGCGTGGGTATAATGGGCAAAACTAAAGTATCCGGGTTGTATCTGAACACCGGCCACGGCCATCTTGGTTGGACGATGGCTCCAGGCGCAGGTAAATCGGTGGCTGACGAAATCACTAAAAATATAGAGCATTTTTCACTTAATGGTTACCGCCTTGATAGATTCTAAAAAAGTATTTCCAGCTCGTGTTTTGGGTAATAGGAGTAAGCTATGGAGTTCGAAGCTCTTTGTAAACAAAGATATACTGAGCGATATTTTTCCCCAAATGTAGAAATCTCTGATCGACAGCTACAGGACCTTTTTCAAAAAGTAATACTGGGTCCCAGTGCTTTCAATCTGCAGCACTGGCAGTTTATTGTTGTCAGGGAGCAAGTAGTAAAAAAAGAACTGTCTGAGATTGCGTATTATCAGCGACAAGTTAAGGATTGCTCCGCTGTTGTTGCCGTTTGTGGGAACTTACTAGCTTTTCAAGACGCCCGTTGTATGCAAGCGAATGATCCTGAGAGTACTGGAGATAAGTTCACTGATATGGTTGAAAAGATTTACGAGAATGAGGCTGGTTTGCAGCGAGATGAGGCGATACGGACCGCGTCTTTAGCTGCCATGTCGCTTATGTATGCAGCCGCGGATACAAATTGGGCTAGCGCTCCCTTGATTGGCTTCGATGCTGATAAGCTTGCGGCAAGGTTGTGTTTACAAAAAACTGTGATTCCTGTGATGTTGGTCTTGCTAGGGAAACCAAAGCCAGGCCATACAAACAGACGCGGGTATAGAAAGCCACTGAGTGAAGTTTTGCATTTTGAAACCTATAAACCCTAAATTTTTGTATTGATTTTAGGCGTCGAGTCATCCACGATGTAGTTAACGTTTCGTATGTCTTTGTAGAAGGAAAAACAATGAAAAATGATTTTGAAGTATTGACAGATGGCTTTGTTTTTTTAGAAGGTCCCAGATGGAAAAATGATCGTCTGTGGTTCTCAGACATGTGGGGATATGGTGTTTATTCTATGACAGAGGAAGGCGACTGCGACAAAGTAGTAGATATTCCTGGTCGCCCCTCAGGGCTCTGTTTTCTTCCGTCTGGAGAACTGATAGTCGTCTCCATGACCGACAGAAAATTATTACGCCTTGATAGTAACGATGGTCTTACGCAATATGCAGATTTGTCTCTTTTCGCGACAGCTGACGCTAACGATATGGTAATTGATAGTGATGGTGGTATTTATGTCGGTAATTTTGGCTATGACCTTTTCGGAGGGGCAGAGTCTGCGATGGCAAATTTACTGAGAGTGGCTCCTGACGCCAGTGTATCGGTAGTAGCAGAGGATATGTCTTTTCCAAACGGTACTGTGATCTCCGATGATGGTAAGACACTGATCTGCGCTGAAACTTTCGCAAATTGTTTGACTGCTTTTACGCGACATGCCGATGGCACGCTCTCGAATAGGAGAGTCTGGGCTGATCTAGGTGAAAGAACTCCGGATGGAATCTGTTTGGATGCAGAGGGTGCGGTTTGGGTTTCAAGTTTTGGAAGTGGGGAATTTTTGAGAGTGTTTGAAGGAGGCCGTATAGGAGAAATTTACACTGTCGAAGGAAAGCGTGCGGTCGCGTGTAACCTGGGTGGGAAAGACGGACGAACTTTGTTCGCCCTCACGTTTGAAGGAGAAATAGAGGATATTGCTAAAGGTGCGAAAAATGCCCGTATAGAAGTTCGACGTGTAGATGTTCCTGGTGCAGGAAACCCATAAAATATTGCACGAGAATAACTAGATAATTAGAAGGGGAGAGCTAATATGTTGCACAGTAGAGAAAGAATTTTAACAACTCATACAGGAAGTCTGCCTCGAGAAGCCAACTTATCGGAGCTTTTGATCTTGCAAGAAGAAGGGCAGAAGGTTGATGAGCGTATGCTTGAGACACTTGCTGCTGAGGGTGTGCAGAGGTCTGTCGCTAAACAAATAGAGTCTGGTGTTGATGTGATCAACGATGGCGAGCAACCTCGCGTAGGTTTCCAGACTTATGTAGCACAGAGGCTAGAAGGGTTTGGCGGAATATCTCAACGAGAGGCTTTCACTGATTTTGCGGACTATCCTGACTTTGGAGAAATTTTTTCTAGGAGAGGCAAGACCGCTAAAGTTTTTGATGCCCCAGCCGCTAATGCTGAAGTCTTATACACGGATCTGCGGCTTGCCAAGCAAGAGCTCATGATGTTCGATCACGCCCTAAATCAGGGAAGTCAAGATTATACTGAAAAGTTCATGACTGCTGCATCACCAGGTATTATCTGCACTACGATGGCAAACCAGTTTTACGATTCTCATGAAACATATGTCCAAGCAGTTTCTAAACAAATGCAAAAAGAATATGAGCTGATCCACGAGCATGGTTACTTACTGCAACTTGATTGTCCTGACTTGGCGATGGAGAGGCATGGACAGTTCCAGCATGATCCTATTTCTAAATTTCAAGAGGCTGTTGCCTTGCATATTGATTCGATTAACCAAGCTTGCATCAATATACCTAAAGATCGCATCCGACTTCATGTATGCTGGGGAAATTATGACGGCCCCCATGACTGTGATGTCCCGTTAAGTGATATTTTGTCAATTATATCAGAGGCGAATGTTGGAGCTTTCTTAATTGAATTCGCTAATCCCAGGCATCAGCATGAATATGGTGAGATAAAAAAACACCCTCTACCAGATGACGCTATATTGATTCCAGGGGTAATCGATTCAACGGTAAATTATATTGAACACCCTCAAGTAGTTTGTAATAGAATTCTCGAAGCGGTTGATGCCGTCGGCGACAAAGAAAGAGTCATAGCTGGAGTAGACTGCGGCTTTGGAACATTTGCTGGCTGGGAAATGGTTGCGCAGTCGGTGGTTTGGGCGAAGTTGGCGGCTCAGGCAGAAGGTGCGAGGCTGGCTTCTGACATTCTTTGGTAGTGATTCGTTGTGAGTCATCTTTTCATTAGTTAATTATATGATCTCAAAAAAAGGAGAATTTTTCTGTGCTCAGAATGCGATTTTTATTGACGTTAGTTTGTCTTTCTGGTTTTCCGTTACTAGCGTGGGCCAGTGAAAAACCAGTGAATATTCCGGCTGTTTCGATGTTTTTTATGTTTGTGACGGGGACACTTTTTATTACTTGGTGGGCAGCACGCCGAACACGCACGACGAGTGATTTTTATGCCGCAGGTGGGAAAATCACGGGCTTTCAAAACGGTTTGGCAATAGCAGGTGACTACATGTCGGCGGCGTCGTTTTTGGGGCTATCAGGCTTGATTTTTGCCAGCGGATTCGATGGTATAATATACTCAGTCGGATTCTTGGTCGGTTGGCCTATTATTCTCTTCTTATTGGCTGAGCGACTCCGGAATTTAGGACGTTTTACTTTTGCCGATGCAGTTTCTTTTCGATTACAACCCGTCCCGATAAGGAGTCTTTCCGCTTGCGGGACTCTGACAGTGGTTCTTCTTTATCTAGTAGCGCAGATGGTGGGAGCTGGTAAGTTGATCGAAGTTCTATTTGGTTTCCCTTACGAATTAGCGGTAGCAGTGGTTGGTGTTCTAATGATCCTCTACGTTACATTCGGTGGGATGATAGCAACCACGTGGGTCCAAATTGTTAAAGCAGTGCTACTACTTTCGGGAGCTACATTTTTGGCTTTTGCAGTCTTATGGGAAGTTGATTTTTCCTTTGAGAGGCTCTTTCGTTCTGCGATAGATAGCCATTCTTCCGGCAAATTAATCCTAGCGCCAGGTCGCTTAATATCTGATCCAATTTCAGCCATATCATTAGGGCTCGCACTCATGTTTGGAACAGCAGGCCTACCTCATATTTTGATGAGATTTTTTACAGTTCCAGATGCTAAAGAAGCTAGGAAGTCGGTGATTTTCGCCACAGGTTTTGTGGGTTACTTTTACTCGTTACTTTTTATTATAGGGTTTGGTGCTATATTTTTGGTCGGTCCAAATACTGCCTATCTAGATGTAACGGGAGCTATAATCGGTGGTAGCAATATGGCTGCTGTGCATCTCTCTCAGGCTGTTGGGGGGGATTTTTTTCTAGGCTTTATTTCAGCG
>Ga0209631_10000028_pt1 | contig 159402 bp, 143 predicted proteins | sample COG_08_FD_184752 | JGI IMG/M metagenome (GOLD analysis project Ga0209631, IMG submission 184752) | Pelagic Microbial community sample from North Sea - COGITO 998_met_08 (SPAdes) (version 2) | ecosystem: Environmental > Aquatic > Marine > Neritic zone/Coastal water | place: Helgoland, sampling...
CCTTTCATGGACTGCTATGCCAAAACTATTTTGGACCTTCCCGAGAGGGGGCTTAGTGCAGTTGCTAGTGAACCCTAGTCCTCGAGCCCTGCCCAACGGCCCACTGCTCTAAAGCACCTTCAACAGCTCGTTGGATGGCTGCTTTATTATTTTTCTCATTCGGCCCTAGTAACCCGTTACTGATGAGCAGTTCGATGCCACCTGAACCCACTTCGATCGTGGTGCACATCAAGATCCCTTCCTGACGTCTTTTCCGAAGCCGCTGAACTCTTGTGGTTGACGTTGCCATTCACTACCTCGCCAGTTCCAAGGGGGTGTGTCTTTTTGTGCGTTACCCCGGCTGGGTAATTCAGCATTAACTAGCTCACCTTAATGGGGGGCTCTAGGTGGGGGACAATTAGGCCCCATTAAAACCTATTTGTCCGTATGGAGTCCGTACGGAAAGCCGGCCCGAAAAGCCGGCCTCCATAAGTAACTAATTATACAGGAAAATTTGGTCGGGGAGACAGGATTTGAACCTACGACCCCTGCCTCCCGAAGGCAGTGCTCTACCAGGCTGAGCTACACCCCGACTGTGGGAACTTTCTAGAAGTTTCGATCGACAGCGAACTCGACTAATGCCTCGAGTGCTTCGCGGTACGGCGATTTCGGGATCGCCACTAACGCTGCCAGCGCTTGGTCGGCCTCGACCTGCGCGCGGGCGAAAGTGTAAGTGATGGCTCCGGTTGATTCAATTGCCTGCATGATCTGGTCAAGGTTCTCCAAGCCGGCATTTTCGATTGCGGCCCGAATCATTGTGCTTTGCGCCTTGTTTCCATTCCACATTGCATAGAGCAGTGGCAAGGTCGGTTTACCTTCTGCCAGGTCGTCGCCGACGTTTTTGCCCATCGCCTGCTGTGAAGAGCTGTAGTCGAGCGCGTCATCAACGAGTTGAAAGGCGGCCCCGATATGGCGGCCGTAAGCGGCGAGCGCGGTCTCGAATTCCGTGCCGCTCCCGGCGATGACGGCGCCCAAAGTCGCGGCAGCTTCAAATAATTTGGCCGTCTTGTTGTGAATGGTGGTGAGGTATTGTTCCTCCGTCGTATCCGGATCACCGCAACTAGCCAGTTGCATCACTTCGCCCTGGGCAATTGTGTTGGTCGCGTCGGCCAGAATCTCAAGCACACGGATACTTTCCAGGTTGACCATCATTTGAAATGCACGCGAATAGAGGAAATCGCCGACCAGAACGCTCGCTTCGTTACCCCATACGAGGTTGGCCGTTTCGCGGCCGCGGCGCATTTTGGAGGCGTCCACGACGTCGTCATGCAGCAGCGTTGCGGTGTGTACGAGCTCCAGGATGACCGCCACTTCAATATGCTTGGTGCCGGTATAGCCCGCAGCCCGGGCGCTTAGCAAGGCCAATAGCGGTCGCAGACGCTTACCACCACCAGCAATGATGTAGTGGCTCAATTGATTGATTAGTTGGACTTCTGAGTGGAGTCGCGAGCGGATGAGTTCGTCGACCGCTGCCGCATCGTCAGCTACCAAATCACGCAGCTTTTCGACGTCAGGGCTGGTTTTAGTTTGATCCAAGGGGGTTCCGTGCTTCGCCGAATTGGCAGCAGCGCGGATCTTGCCAAGAGCTGGGCGGAATTACCATTTATTCCCGCAGTTATCTTGTTTCCGCGTATCGATTTCCGTACAATCGCGCGCTCGCTTGGCCTTAGGTCCGGCTGTGTCCAAGACGATTCGCAAGCGGCGACGCGCCCGACCTCCAGGCTACACGGAACAGATTCACAGGATTCACCATGCACGCAGTGATTAAAACAGGTGGCAAGCAATATCGCGTTGCCGCCGGCGACAAGCTCAACGTCGAGACTTTGACGGGCGATGTCGGTGCCGAAATTCAGTTCGACCAGGTACTGATGGTATCCGATGGTGACGATGTCGCAGTCGGTGCACCTTTCATCACCGGTGCTACGGTTACCGCTAAGGTCGTCGAGCACGGGCGTGGCGAGAAAATTCATATCATTAAATTCAAGCGTCGTAAGCATTACACGCGACGCATGGGGCATCGCCAGAATTACACCCGGGTAGAAATTACCGGCGTTCAAAAGGGCTGAAACATGGCACATAAGAAAGCAGGCGGCAGTACTAACAACGGTCGCGACTCAGAATCGAAGCGACTCGGTGTGAAACGCTTCGGCGGCGAAGCCGTACGTTCGGGAAATATCATTCTGCGTCAGCGCGGCACCCATTTTCATCCGGGCGCTAACGTCGGTTGCGGACGCGACCATACGTTGTTCGCAACGGCCGACGGCGAAGTTAAGTTTGTCCGTAAAGGCCCGCTTAATCGCCGTTTTGTGAGTGTCGTCGCAGAGTAGCTCTTTACGCTTTCGATTCTCGCGAAAAGCCCCGTTCTAAACGGGGTTTTTTATGCGCGAGAGATTGCCGGCGCGGTCCGGTCGGAATCACTACGATGAAGTTCGTCGACGAAGCCACAATTCTAGTCAGTGCCGGCAAAGGCGGAGACGGCTGTCTGAGTTTTCGGCGCGAGAAATATATCGCGCAGGGTGGCCCGGACGGCGGCGACGGCGGCGACGGCGGCAGCGTCTATCTACAGGTCGACTCGGGTCTTAACACGCTGGTCGACTTCCGCTTTAAACGACGCTTTAAGTCAGGTAACGGCCAGCCAGGGCAGGGGCGGGAGCGGATCGGCAAAAGCGCTGAAGATCTGGTTGTTAAGGTGCCACTCGGTACGCTCGTATACGATGCAGGTACGGATGAGCTGATCGACGATATGGTTGCCGACGGTGCACGCCTATTGGTCGCTCAAGGTGGTTACCATGGGCTCGGCAACACTCGCTTCAAGAGTAGCGTCAATCGTGCGCCCCGCCGGATAACGCCCGGTTCTGCCGGTGAACAACGCGAGCTTCGGCTCGAACTGAAACTCCTGGCTGACGTCGGATTGCTCGGTCTCCCGAACGCAGGGAAGTCGACTTTGATCCGCGCCGTCTCTGCAGCGCGTCCCAAGGTCGCCGACTATCCTTTCACGACATTAATACCCAATCTCGGGGTGGTGCGACTGGGTAGCGAGCAAAGTTTCGTTATCGCAGATATTCCCGGCATTATTTCCGGAGCCGCCGCAGGCGCCGGACTCGGGCTGCGTTTTCTCAAGCACCTTGAGCGCACCCGTTTGCTACTGCACCTGGTGGATGTGTCCGGACTTGACCCCGAGCGTGAACCGCTAAGCGATTTCGCGACCATCGCCGCCGAACTCGAGGCGCACAATCCAGAACTCGCTGCCCGGCCACGCTGGGTCGTGTTGAATAAGACAGACTTGGTCGACGAAAGTCAGGTTGACCACATCGCTGAGGAGCTTCGCGAACTCGGTTGGTCAGGGCCCATCATGGCTATCTCTGCAGCGACGAGTACGGGGTGCAACGAATTGATGTGGGCTATCTACAACGGATTTTCAGCCACGGATGACGACGATGAAGATAGCGTCGACGCCTGAAGATCTCCGCCGGACGATGGGCCGGACTCGTCGTTGGGTGGTTAAAGTGGGTAGCGCTTTGACTACCAATGAGGGTGTCGGTCTCAATGCCGCAGCCATCGAAAACTGGGTTCGCCAATTAGCTATTCTGAACGGCGAAGGGCGCGAAATCGTCGTCGTCACCTCTGGTTCAGTCGCCGAAGGAGCCGCCCATTTGGGGTGGAACCAACGTCCCCATGAACTAACGCAGCTACAGGCGGCCGCCGCGATTGGTCAGGTCGGACTGGTCAGATGTTGGGATCAAGCCTGCGAGAAGTTTGGTTCCCGGGCGGCGCAAATCTTGCTAACGCATGAAGATCTGTCGGACCGCCAGCGTTACCTGAATGCCCGCAGCACGTTGTGGACACTTTTGTCGCTCGGGGTGTTGCCGGTGGTCAACGAGAACGACACCGTGGCGACCGCGGAGCTTAGTCTCGGCGACAACGATACGCTTGCGGGCCTCGTGAGCAATTTAGTCGAGGCTGATTTACTGATTGTTCTCACCGACCAACAGGGGCTATTGACGGCCGATCCGCGCAAGGAACCTCAGGCAGAGTTAGTTGAATATGCGCTTGTCGACGAACCGGGACTCGCGGATATTGCCGGAGAGGGTGGGGCCTGGGGACGTGGCGGGATGCGCACTAAACTTCGCGCAGCGCGCCTTGCGGCCCGCTCGGCCACCTCAACGATCATCGCCAACGGCCGCGACCCTGAGGTGCTGAGCAAGATTGCGGCCGGTGAGCGCACTGGTACGCTGCTTCACGCGACAGGAGATCGCGTCGCGGCGCGCAAACAGTGGCTTGGCGGATCGATCAGGCCTCGGGGCCATCTCACATTGGATGCTGGCGCGTGCGCTGCGCTGCGCGGTCTGGGCAAGAGTTTATTGGCGGTTGGCGTAAAGCAGGCGAGCGGCGACTTTTTACGGGGCGACCTCGTCGTTCTGATCGACGAAAACGGCACTGAATTGGGCCGCGGCCTAACGAACTATTCAGGCGACGAGTGCCGGAAGATAAGCGGCCTGCCCTCCCGGGAGATTGAGTATGTGTTGGGTTTCAGTCGGGAGCCGGAAATCATTCATCGCGATAATTTGTTAATCGAGAACCTACCGCAATAAAAAAAGCCGGCATCGTGCCGGCTTTCCATCCAGTTCGGAATCAGTAGTCGCTCACGCCATCGCTTTGATACGGGCGAACAACCGGGATTTATGCCGAGCTGCTTTGTTCTTGTGGATGATGTCACCGCCTGCCATCCGATCTATCGTCGGGACTGCAACCGCATAAGCAGTCTCTGCAGCCGTTTTGTCACCGGATTCGATCGCCTGGATCACTTGCTTGATGCGCGTGCGTAGCATCGAGCGCTGACTCGTATTTTGTTTACGTCGCTTTTCTGACTGTCGCGCACGTTTTCTTGCTTGGGCCGAATTTGCCAATGGGCTGACTCCAAATCCTGTGTCTCGAAAGGCGCCGAACTATGCTGTTTTGCCGGCCTTTTGTCAATGGTGAGATCGACCGATGGTGTAGGCAGAAGGCGTATAATCGGGCACTTAGAGAGCCTCCGAGTACTTACCGAGACACACCCTTTGGCTAGAAGTCTGCTGCGCTCAACCGCCATCGTTGGCCAGATGACGCTGCTGTCGCGCGTTTTGGGCTTTGTCCGTGACGTCGTAATAGCTCACGCGTTCGGTGCCACCATGGCGGCAGATGCCTTTTTCGTCGCTTTCAAGATTCCCAATCTGTTTCGCCGCCTGTTCGCTGAAGGGGCCTTCGCGCAGGCTTTCGTGCCGGTCGTATCCGAGTACCGAGAGCGGGATGGTGACGAGGCTGTTGTCGATTTGGTCAACGCGACTGCAGGGTCGCTGGGTTTGGTCCTGCTCGGATTCGTTGGCCTTGGCGTTGTCGCAGCTCCACTATTTGTGTTCGTCTTTGCCCCCGGTTTTGCCGACGAGCCGGACAAACTTGCCCTCGCGGGTGATTTGCTGCGACTGACCTTCCCTTATCTGGGCTTTATTTCGCTTACCGCATTGGCAGGCAGCGTCCTGAATACGTACGGGCGCTTTGCCGTACCCGCTTTCACACCGGTGCTATTGAATATCGCCCTTATCGGCGCAGCAGTGCTCATCGCGCCACACCTTGAACGCCCCGTATTCGCCCTCGCCATCGGCGTTCTGGTGGGTGGGATTGCACAGCTGGCAATGCAATATGCCGCGCTGGCGCGGCTGGGATTTTCGTTGCGACCGATCGTGGCGTTCGGCCACGCCGGCGTACGTCAGATCTTGCGTCTGATGGGACCGGCAATTTTTGGTGTTTCGGTTGCCCAAATTAACTTGCTCCTGGACACCGTGATCGCATCGTTCCTGGTCACCGGGAGCATCTCCTGGCTGTACTACTCCGACCGTCTGGTCGAGTTTCCGCTCGGCGTTTTCGGCATTGCATTGGCGACGGTCATTCTGCCGGCTTTGTCGGCGCGCCATAACGAAGGTCTTGGCGAAGCGTTCTCACGTACTTTGGACTGGGCTTTGAAGTGGGTTTTCTTGCTCGGCGTGCCGGCCGCTTGCGCACTGGCAGTGCTGTCCGGGCCGCTGCTGTGCACACTGTTCGGTTACGGCGCGCTCAGTGATCACGACGTCAATATGGCTGCCCGCAGTCTGGTGGCTTATTCCGGTGGGCTACTTGCGTTTATTTTGATCAAGGTATTGGCGCCAGGCTATTTCGCACGCCAGGACACACGTACGCCCGTGCGCATTGGGATTATCGCGATGTGCGCCAATATGGCGCTGAATCTGGTGTTGGTATTTCCTCTCGCCCACGCCGGACTCGCGTTGGCAACGACGCTGTCCGCATGCCTCAATGCGGGGCTGTTGTGGCGCGGACTGCGCCGCGAGGGCGTGTACGTCGCGGCACCAGGATGGGCTCTTTTCATCGTCCGGGTTGTCGCCGCCGCTGCGGTGATGTGCTTTGCGTTGTGGAGTTGGAGTGCGCCACTGAGCGAATGGTTCAGTTGGTCCGCGATGACCCGCGCCCAACAGCTTTTCGGCGCGGTTGTCCTCGGGGTCGGGGTCTATTTCTGCGTTATTGCTCTACTGGGCATGCGCCCGAGGCATATGGCGATGCCTGGGCGGCAGGTATAATGCCCGACTGTATTTCCTTCGCATTTTAGTTCGGCCACGATGCAACTCATCCGCGGGTTATCAAACATCACACCGAGGCACCACGGTTGTGTTGCCACGATTGGCAATTTCGATGGTGTACATCTCGGACACCGCGAAATTATCAAACGATTGAAGCGGCACGCCGAGGCTTTAGGCGTACCCAGCGTCGTCATCATTTTCGAACCACAACCTGCCGAGTTCTTTCAACGCGGTCGGATCCCGGTACGTTTATCCCTCGTTCGCGAGAAATTCGAGATGCTTCGGGACAACGGAGTTGATCGCCTGTTGGTTCTGCGCTTTTCGCCGGAGCTATCGAAGTACTCTGCCGAACGCTTCGTGAACGAAATACTAGTCGAACGCCTCGGCATCAAGGCCCTAATCATCGGTGATGATTTTCGTTTCGGCAAAGGGCGAGATGGCGATTTCAATGTGCTTCAGGAGCTCGCCCAGAAAAGCAGTTTTACGATCGAACAGACGCCGCCGTTTTTATTCATCGGCAAGCGCATTTCGAGCACTTATATTCGCAACCTGCTGCGCCACGGATACCTGAAAGAGGCGGAACGCATGCTCGGTCATCCTTACTGTTTGTCGGGACATGTCGTGCATGGGCATCAGAACGGGCGGAAGTGGGGTTTCCCGACCGCGAATCTGAATCTCCATCGCGTGAAGAATCCGATCGTCGGGATTTATGCAGCCCGCGTGCACGGACTCAGTGACACCCCGCTCATGGGAATCGCGTACGCCGGCACCCGGCCGATCATCGACGATCCGCGCTTCGTCCTTGAAGTGCATATTTTCGATTTCGATCAGGATTGTTACGGCAAGCGCATTTCTGTCCAGTTTTGCAGTCGTATCCGCGGCGACATGGACTTCGATTCGTTTGAGGACATGGCCGAACAAATCAAGCGCGATTGCGAGGCTGCGAGGAAGAGCCTTACCTTTGAATACCGCGGGAGCTAGCCTTTATCGCTGGCTGACTCTCGCACTTGCGATTGCAGTCGTCGACCAACTGAGCAAATACGGCGCGACTGCGCTGCTCGAGTATGCGCACCCGGTGCCGGTGTTGCCGGGATTTAATTTCACTTTGCTACACAATACCGGCGCGGCCTTTAGCTTGCTCCACGATCAATCTGGCTGGCAGCGCTGGTTCTTTTCCGCAGTCGCGTTCGTGGTGGCAATTGCCGTGGTGGTCTGGATGTCGCGTCTGGGCCCCAAGGAACGGTGGTTGTCTATAGCACTCAGCCTTATCCTTGGCGGCGCGGCAGGCAATCTTATCGATCGGCTAGTGCTTGGCTATGTAGTTGATTTTATACAGTTATATTACGGACACTGGTCTTGGCCGGCGTTTAATATCGCTGACTCTGCGATTTCAGTCGGAGCGGTGATGATGATCGTGCATTCGCCGCGAATGAGTGCTTCGGAAGAGGCCCAGTCTGCGAAACAGTGAGTCTGGCTGTATACTTCCCGGCGTCTCGTCGCACCGACATTGACCAGCATTCGAGCTTGTCACTACTGCGAATATTGCGCATCAAGAGGCGGAAGAAGTCGCCTTTAGCTGTTTGAGTGGTGCCGCGGCGAGACTTTCGAATACCTTCAATACTGTGTCAGGGAATCAGTTGAGCATGCAAATTCACCTTGCTAATCCGCGCGGATTTTGTGCCGGCGTCGATCGCGCTATTGGAATCGTCGAGCGCGCTTTAGAGTTCTTCGGCGCGCCTGTTTACGTGCGACACGAGGTTGTGCACAACAAATATGTGGTTGATGGTTTACGCAAAAAAGGCGCTATTTTCGTCGATGAGCTTGATGAAGTCCCGGATGACGCAACCGTGATATTCAGCGCCCACGGTGTTGCTAAAGCCGTTCGCGAGGAGGCTGCGCGCCGGAAGCTGCGCGTGTTTGACGCAATTTGCCCGCTCGTGACGAAAGTCCATATGGAAGTCGGGCATTACCAGCGCGAAGGGCGTGAGTGCATTCTGATTGGGCACGCGGGTCACCCGGAAGTTGAGGGCACACTGGGCCAGTACCATCGCCACGACGATGGACGCGGCGGTATGTATCTCGTCGAGTCGGTAGGCGACGTTGGCCAACTTAAAGTGAAGGACCACGAGTATCTGGCATTCGTTACCCAAACGACGCTGTCGATGGATGACACAGCGGAGATCATCGATGCGCTTCGGAACCGCTTTCCTAAAATCGTTGGCCCGAAGAAAGAGGATATTTGCTACGCCACCCAGAACCGTCAGGATGCGGTTAAAAACATGGTGGAATATTGCGATTTGATTTTGGTGGTCGGATCTCAAACGAGCTCGAATTCAACGCGCCTGAAAGAAATCGCCGAGAAGCAGGGTATTCCGGCTTATCTGATCGACAGCGCAGATGAAATCCGCACTCAATGGCTGGAAAACAAAAAGAGTGTCGGGGTCACAGCTGGCGCGTCGGCGCCTGAGGTGCTTGTCGAACAAGTCGTACAAAAGCTGCGTGATCGCGGTGGATTACGCGTTACGGAAGTGCCTGGGATCAAGGAACAGGTTGTGTTCAGCCTGCCTCGGGAGTTAGTGAAGGCAGGGGAAGTCAGCGAGACAGGCGCCTGAAGCGTCCGACCTGTTATTTGCAGTGTTTGGCGACCTCTGCGCGGCCGTCAGCTAACCATTTCTGACGCAATTCTTCGTCGATAAATTCCCGTTCGCCTTTTTCGTTGACTCGTTGGCGACGGGTCGAGGTTTCGAGCAGTACTAACTGCTTTCGTACTTTCTCGCAATGGGCGACCATTTCTTGGGCCTCACGCTTCTTATCGAGTGCGTTTGCCTTCGCCTCGTCGCGCTTAGCGAGACTGTCGTCGGCCTGCTTTTTAAAGCTATTTAGGCGCTCCGCAGTGTGTTTGTCCTGCGCGGACGATTTGATCGAGATGGTCTCGGCTTTGGCGTCCGGGGGCGCCTTGTCAGAATAATGAGTCTTGCCCTCGGCATCTTTCCACTTGTAGACACCTCCGGCGCAAACCGGTCCGGCTATCAACACCAAGGTGATAATCGCGGCGCAACAGATATACCAGTGTTGAGTCTTGCAGATCGTCTCGGCCATTCTTGCATCCCTCGAATTTTGCGACTAACGGCCCCAGCAGTCAGCAACCGAGTCAGTTCCACTGTTGGTTTGTGTGCCGCTCGAATCGAGCAGCAAGTTGCCGCAGTCCGGGTCAACAAACGGCAATGCGGAATTCGGTGTAGCGGTAAGGGTGAAACTCGTGTTGATACTTCCGGTCGGGCCGGCGGCCGCGGCCAATGTGTAGTTTTGTTCCGGAGACGTGACCGTCGTACTGCCATAGCCCAGGCCCGCCGACGTCAAGGTCGTCGTATAGGCGTTGTTGTCAAAGTAAAAGCGCTCCTGTCGCGCTGCAGCGTCCAGTAACAGGGCCTTACCATCCGAGCGACGAGCGCGCTTGCTGTAATCAACGTAGGCCGGGTAGCCGACGGCGGCGAGGATCCCAACGATGACCAGAACAATCATCAGTTCGATGAGGGTCATGCCGCGAACGCTACGCGCGAGACGGAGAGATTTACTGATCATCGATTTATGCATTGTGATTTCCCGTTAGTCCTATTCGCTACGATATTCCTGCCACGATACTTCGCCGTTATTGAGGCCGCCCATCGTTTGTGCATCTGTGCCCGTTATGGCGCCGGTGGATTGCTGGACAATGACAGTGACTTTACCGGGCACTTCCTGATTACCAATATGGATACTCGGAGACGATGCTAAACCAGAGCCGAGATTGGTACTACCAATCGCTTCCATGTTCTCGGCGTCCGGACAACCGCCATCGCAGTTCTGTCCAAACACGCCTAGCGGCGGCACCAGCCCGCGGTCGAAGGCGCGCCCGATAATGCGGCTCGTGCCTTCTGCACCACACAAATCTGTTGTCGGTGTGAACGCACTGCTCAATACGATGCCGCCTATCAAAGTTTGATTCGACACGGTTCGTTCGGCGGGCAGAATGAAATCAGGTGCATCCGACTCGTAGTCAAGGACCCATCCGCCCGCATCAGAGACCGTAGAGCGATAAGAATCAAAGGTTGTGTCGAACTCATCGTCGTCGTCGAGATCTACATCGCCCGATGCAAACGTTCGTGCCAACGTGACATCTTTGAATTCCGTGTGATCTAACGGCGTCGGAGCTGCCGGGTCGATTAATGTATTGCCGTTTATGCTGTATTGGTCGATAAAGCCATAAAGAGACTGCACAGCGGTGGAATCTTTATCCAGGTTCGTAAACAGGCGCCCAGTGCCTGCGATAACCCAGGTACGAAACTGCTCATCAATCGTAATCGATGGTCGTGCCGTAAATGGCTTATTAACGTCTAGCAACTTGAACGGCGTTTCCCAATCCGACGGACTATCTTCTTCGTCGATGGTCATCCGGTACAGGCTGCCCCCAACGCCGTCGTCAGTTCCAACCGTACCGAAGTACACCGCCTCGGCTTTCATATCAAGATCCTGATCGGAGACGGTAATCTGCCCAACAAAGGTGTCTGATTCTCCGAGGTCGATCTCGCCACCATTAAACGGTCCGGAATCGACGATTCCGTCACCACCTTGAACGAGGTCTTTCAAGTCGTAAGCGAAGAGCTTCGCATTCTGCGTTGACTCGACGGAGCCAATGTCGGTCGGACCAGAACCCAGCAGGAGAAACCATTCGTTAGGCGGGCTCAGATTCGAGCTGATCGAACTTTCACCAATCAGGGCGACTGCCGGAAAGCTCGTCGTAAAGTACTGCCCAGGAGGTGACACTTCGGCGATGAGTTTCGGTGGTTGTTCGGGGTCGGTAATATCCATCAGGATATACGCAGACTTTGTCAGCACGTCATCTGCCGCTGCTCCACCGCCTATACCGTTCGCTGCAGTATCCAAGGTAATCCCATTGTCGTCGTGGCCGCCGCCAAGCCGCATACCGACCGCGAGAACCGTGCCCCAGCCGTTGGGATGGGTTGTATCGTCAGCGAATATTTTCGCGTCGAAGATAAAGGGCTTCAAGTCGGAGTAATACACATGGGTGTACTCTTCATCTTTGAGCCATTGCAAGTGCCCGAGCAGGTTTTTAGGGATGTAGGCCCAGATCTCGGAACCCAATGGGTGGGCGATTTCGCTGGTAAGCGACGTGCGAAACGAACTTTGCGTCACATCGAAGAAGCCACCGTTGAACGCATGGATCATGCCGTCGTTGGCACCAACGTAGACGACGTTCCGCCGGTTACGATACAGCGTGCGAAAGTCCCCGTAACTCGCATCAAGAGAGAGGATATCAAAGGCTTCGGCGGGTGGGCCCTGGACGGTTGGCGTCGAGTTAACAATGTCTCCCAATCGTACGACCTCTGATGTGCCGTCCTTGTCATAATCGATAACCCGCGAGCGATAGCCGGATTGTTCTTCGCCGCGGATGTAGTTGACGAGTTTGTCAGCCTCATCGTCATCCAGGGTTACCCCATCCCAAATATCCAGCCAGCCAAAGTTCGAGTCCGTAAAGCTGTTGACCGTAAAGTCAAATTGTTCTGATCCATCGTCATTGACAAGCCCATCTAAATCCGTATCGAGCCAAGTCACGATGTAGCGACCGTTATCGGCCGTATCCGTATAGGTTCGTTGTGTGGTGACATCCGAAAGTGACGATAATTGTCGGCGTGCATTCCAAATCGGATTCAAACTCTCAAGTTCAGAAACCGAAGAAGTCTGTTCCACAAACTCGTCAGCTTCAGAGCTCGTAAAACGGCGCAGCCGCGAACGACGCTCGTCCTCGTCGAAAAAGATCTCAACGACTTTGTCGACATCGTAGCCATCAAGGACGTCGTCATCATCAGTGTCTTCACGCAAGAATCCATTTGGATCGACAAACACTGCGTGTAGCGTTCCCATCCATTTCGCTTCATTGCCTAGATTGTCGGTTTTGATCGGATCGTATAAGGCCTGGAATACCGCACCCGTGCCTTCCTGCTCACTCGCAACCACCGCAGCAGCCGTACCGGACGCGACGCGCTCAATGACCTGGTCGAATACCGAGCGCAAAGCGTCCTCGAGTGCGGCCGGGTTGGTAACGAAAAAGTAGGTGTCCGGGATGCCATCACCACCGACAACTTTGTTGCCGCTGGTATCGCGCGTGTCGTATTCACCCTCAATGTTCGGCAATCCGTCGCCGTCACTGTCTTCGAAGCCACCGTATTTCGCAGCCAAAAACAGTGCGTCCGGAAGTAGTCCGCCACCGCTACCGCCAACGGTAAAGGTATGGCTGCGCGCGTCATCGGCGACGTCGCAGTTACCGTCGTCATTGGTCGAGCTGGTCGCGGTGTCTGCATAAACATCGTTGCAGTCAGGCATCAGGATGTCCGAGTCGGCATATTTACCGCCGTAAATGCCGCTGAATGCGTGAAACCCATCTTGTGTTGTGCCGGAGGTTATGAAGCCGAACAGTTGCCCATTTGCGGTCGCCCGGTTAACAGCATTGGTTGAGATCGTGACGGTCGCCGGGGTCGTGTTGGTGTCCAGCAGGTAGCTGATCACGCCCCACATGTCTTTGTCGAAATCACCGCCTTGCTCGCTGTCCTCCCATTGCACCATGGCCTTGCCATAGAAGAACCCGGTACTACCGGCGGGCAAAAAATCTTCTAAATCGGAGGTCGCCAGATTCGGTTGAGATGGATCGACTTCAACATGATTTTGCACAATCTTGAAATCGACCAAGGTGCCGCCACTATCGTTTTGCACCAATCTGTAAGCTGGCAAGATGGTGACATCGGAATCGTTGGTGAAATCGCCATCACCGTCCGCGTCAACGGCGGCGTCAACATCGAGTGCGAATTTCGGCACGTTGGTTGCGAGTTGCACCGCATACGTCGTGACCTTTTGTTGCCCGGTTAAATTCGGGCGAATATCCTCTGTGTGCGCATAATGCGCCATACCGGCGAGGTGGTAGGTACCGTCTAGTGTCGGACCTTCAGGGCAGGCGCCAGCAACGTCGCCGAGGCCAGTCACCACTTTTGAGGTGCACAGTTCATCGTTACCCGGATCGCTTGCCGCGCCGACGCGTCCAACCAGGTAGTTGCCACCGGTAATGCCTTCTTCATCGCCGATGATGTCAGTTAAGTCGCTCGGATCGGGTGAGCCGATGTCGGTAAAGAAGCTGGTATCTCCGTCGTAGGAGTTCAACGAACTATTGATCATGACCACGTTCAGGCCCGCGCAAAAATTATCCTCGTTGAGGAAATGCGCAGGGTCATCCGGATCGCCTTCCGGTGGCCAATCGTCTTCTTTCAGTCCACCGACATAGCTGTTGTCATTCGCAGCAAAAGCCGAGTTCGGCGTCAGTCCGGCGAGGTAGCGAATCGTTTCGCCGTAGAGCTCGGACATAGGATTACCCCAACTCGCGCATTCTCCTTCCTTGCCTTCCAATCCTGGTAGTTGGAATCTACAGTCATCACTCGAGGCACTACTGTAATAGCGAGCGGATGACGTTCGTTGGCCATAGCCGTAGCCCCAGATTTTGAAAATATCCAACGCGCGGATAACGCCAACAGCGGGCACCGCGGAATTCGGGTCGGCTTTGAAAGTGCCGTCAGTATCGACGTTTATTTCGTCGTCCAATGGCCCTATATTCTTGCGCAGTACACCGCCACTGATGTTTTTCTCGTAGCTCCCGGTAAATAGCCCAAAATGGATGCGCTCGTCCTCGCCGTACTCCTGAATTAACCCACTCGGCTTATAGTTGCCGTCCGGATACTGGCGGCAGTTCTCGTTATCATCGCTGGCGGAGATGAATCCGGGTTCGCAGGCGAGGATATGGAGTTCATAGTCGGGTCCATAGCCACCGGAGGTAAGACCGACCGAAGATTCCGTTGGCGAATCGTCTTCGGCCTCAATGCCCGATTGCGCAGGGTCGTTGCCATTGGTGCCGTAGTTCCCCCGTCTGCTGCTCGAGATATTGCCACGGTAATTGCATTGGAACACTTCGCTAGCGCCCCACAACGAGTAGTTTCCTTCGACCACTCGCGCCAACGGCCGCGCGTTGGTGGTTTGCGATTCGCCGCTGGTTGCAAAAGTGGTATTGCAAATCGTGATGCCTTCATCAATATCATCGACATCATTGCCACAGGTCGCATCCCCGCTTGGACAGTTATTGCCATCCGTGCGAATGCCCGAGAAGGGGGTTAATTTGTGGATGTCATCGCCGTTGTAATATTTTGCGAATGCGTGTGCGTCGGTCGGGAGCAAAGCGCGCTCGAGCAGCGTGTGGGAGTCTCTGTCTTCGTAGCGCCGGCCGCCGTAAATGATCTTACGAATGATGTCCATGCGCGACATCGTCGCCCAGTTCATGAAATTGCCACTCCACTCACCACTGACCCCGTCGCAATAATAATCTGTGGTGAAATCTGCCGGCAGAAAATGTTCAATCTGCCCGCCGCCGGCGAAATTTCGCTCGTCGTAGCTGTAGCATTTATCCGGATCGAAATAACCGTAATACTGGAAGTTGTTGTTGTAAGTCAGATCCAGCTGACCGTCTCCGTCCAGGTCGGTGAAGTCGTTATAGGCCTTGAAGAAATATTGGTGGTCGCGCGACATGGTTAACATCACTTTCGGCGTGACATTTTCGAGTGTCGTTACCGGATACGAGGTGTAATCGATCATATCGGCGCCGGAAAGATTCGCCGCGAGGACGTTAGCGGACCAAATAGCCGGGATGAAACTGATACTCAGGGCAAAACCCAGCGCAAAAGAGCGTAAATAAGCAAATTTCTTGTACATAGTTTTGTCCTCGTTCGGTGGATGCGACGAACGATGTTGATGACTAGTTGGTGACGACGTAGCGAAAATGCGCTTCAGTCGTTGACTGACTCCCGCCGGTGCCAGCCGCATTCGAAATAATTCTGTAGTACATGTGCGAACCGGCACCCGCGGCACCCGCACCGAGCCCCTCGTAACCCGTCACCTGAGACGTGTCTGAACCGGGGGCAGCGACAGTGGTGATTCTCGTAATGAATACGTCTGCTGCCAGATCTGTCCACGAGATATAGCTGCTGTCACCATCCCCGTCGACGAGCATTCGCATATCAACCGCGGCCGGTCTTAGGTCCCAGTGATCTGCGTTGTCGGCAAGATAAAGCTCCTGTAATCCCGGATCGTCGTCGATTTCGACTTCCGTCGGGATCGTGAAGCCGGTGTAAGCCGCGACGCTGCCCCCGATTGAAGCCGGCCAACCTCGGTAAAACGAGTGGCTTTGAAGTACCTGGTGAATGCTTGCTCGGGCTGCTTCAGAGATTTGAAATGTACGTTTCTGCACGGTTTGATTCGTCGACATTTTGAGGTCAAGGGTGGTGGTGCGCATGGCGACAACGGCGATCATTGTCAGAACCATCAGCAGGATGAGGGCAATTATCAGTGCGACGCCGCGCTGAGGTGCTCGGCCCGCAATGCGAATAGGTTGGAAGGAAGTCATTCTCAGGCCCTCGTCATGTTTCGAATCTGCACCGTGAAGTCATACTGCGAGCGACGAAAATTCCGTCCCTCAGCTGGCGGCTGCCAGGTGCTGTCGAGTACGTAATATGTCTTGGTGTCGTTCACGGTGTTGTCGCGTTCAAGATTAGCAACGATCAGACTCACGCGAACTGATACCACATTGCTCCAGTTCGAGGCGTCATCAATATCCTCTGCAACGTCATACCGGTCTGCAACGAAATCACCACTATCGTCGACGCCGTAAAGCAATTGCATGTTTTCCACACCACTCACGATGACTTCTTCGTCGAATGACAAATCCGGATTCAGAGTCAAGCGGACGAGGGTTGGAATGCTATCGTCGGTGCTATCACAAAGTGTTGCCGTCCCGGTTGTTTCCGGATACTCACAGGAACGAATGTAATAAAGCATCGCCTGATAGCGGTAGTTCGTAACCGCGACAGGGTCTGGGTCGCCAGCAGAGTAAACGTCGCTCGGGAGGTCTGCGAGATCGCTGTTTTCAAAGATCACGGAACGTCTGCCCAGCACGGTCCGTAGCCAAATCCCATCCCCTTCTGCGCCCGAAACGTAGCTACTCAAAACTGGCGTCTCACCGTCCGTAGAATTCGGCATAACGGGGACCCCGTTCGCGACCGGGTCTGACTCATCCGTGATCACGCGGCCGTGTTCGTGCGAAACGCCGTAGCGAATGAAGAACGCGTCCGTATTAGGCTCGTAATTATTGCCCATGCAGTTGAGAGGCAAGGGCAGGTCCGTATTGACGCTGTCGAATCCCCTGAATCCGACATTGGAAATAACGTTGTCACCGTCGCATTCGGTGACCGTCACATCGATAAAAGAGGGCGCTGGGACCCCAGCATCTACGCTTACATTCACGGGTTCAATGCCGCCCCAATGATCCGCCAAACGCATGTAAAACTGTAGATGGGCAACAGCGAAGCGTGCATTCTCATTCAGTACGCTGGCCCCTTCTTGCAAGCGATAGGCCTCTTTGTTGCTGGCGAACAATTCGATGATGACACCGAACATGATTAAGCTGATTGTCGTTGAGACCATTAACTCGACGATAGAGAATCCGCGCAGCGCTCGCCGACCGGTTTGGCGTTTCATGGTATGAACCTCATTACAAAGCGATTCAGCACGAAGCCTGTATCCGCGCCAGATCCCGAAGAGTTTGAGTAAGTGTCGGTAACCTTGCCCGCTCGTGCCAGGGAACGTTCCTGCCACTCGATTTTTATGGCGTAAACATTACCGGTGTTGTCGCACGCCCAGGAGGTGCTAGTACCATCGTTTGGTGTCGAATCGATGCATATCGTCGCGTTGACCTTCGCATCCACGTTCGTCAAGCCGTCGTTACGCTTAACACCAAGCGCCTGGCGGGTTTCGCTGAGCCAGCGCGCATAGTCGAAGGCTGCGAGTTGCGTAGGGGAGCAGTCAGCAGAATCGCAATCGATTGACTCAGGATCGACCGCAAGATAGAAGTCTGAGTCGACGCCGATGGAGTTGGCGCGCATCCGATCGATCATATTCTCGGCTTGCAGCGCTGCGACGGAGCGCGCTTGCGAGCCTTTTGTATAGCGCAGACCAGCGACCTGGAGGGCGGCGATGCCGAGTAGACCTACTGCGAAAATGACGATCGCAATGAGAACTTCAATAAGCGTCATACCGCGGCTATTGCGGCGATGCGCTAGAACGGAGGGTCGCATGCGATAGCACTCCCATCGATTTTGGTCGTTCGAACGCTCGTGCGCCCAGTATTCGAGACAACGACCGCCTTGGCGTAGTCGTCTATGCCGTCACCGTCTTCATTGTCGTTATCGCGAGAGTCACAGATGACGAACATGCCTGCGCTGCTGCTCGAGCCAAGGCCGTTGTAGGAAATTCGATTGGCAGCAATGTCAGTTTGCAGGGTCATGGTCACAACCGTCAGCCCAGGCACATAATTAAGAATGCAATCGTCAGCCGCATCATCGCCGGCCGTTACGCCGCAAGGGTCGTCGAGGGGATTGCCAGCGCCGTCGTTATCCACCTGAAAATCTGTACCGCCGCGATCGACGAACACGAGCCAGCCTTTGTCAAACGTGAGCGTGGTATCACAGGTCAAACCGTCATCAGAAGGGCACACGACAACCCGTTGATTGACCTTGACGGCCTCGCTCCTCGCGAGTGCGAGTGAAGACGAAAACAGATTGAGCTGGGTAGTCAGCCTGTTGTTGAACGTTAGTGTGTTGAAGCCCGGAATTCCTATGGTCACCAGGGCCGCCGTTATGGCGACAATGGTCATCAACTCAAGAATCGTAAATCCGCGGTGTCTGTTCATGCGCTGAAGTATGGGTCGTCCGTTTGGAATATGCAGGTATCGAACGACGAACGGTGGCAATAGAGTGCTGAGTGGTGTTCTATCGAGAGGTCTTTGTGACACCGTTCACACCAGCGCGTCTCTCACATGGAGGTCGATAGAGGCTTCGGCTTCTAAATGCAAATTATTCGCGTTTAATCTAGACACAGTCTAAATCCCGCGTATACTGCCGCGGATGGACAAATCTCTTGTCACGCCGCCGGTTCCGCGCGACGACGTTGCCACCGTATTGCTTCAGGCGGGCGTATCTCCCACACCGCAACGCATTGAAATCGCGACAATCTTGCTCGAAAGAACCCAACACCTATCGGCTGAGCAAGTGCTCGCAAAGTTGAGCGATGCTGACACGGCTGTGTCCAAAGCTACAGTCTACAACACGCTAGGACTGTTCGCCGAGCGCGGCCTGGTTCGGGAAGTGCGCGTTGACGCGACGCGGGTGTTCTATGACTCCAATACCTCGCGGCATTACCACTTCTATAATGTCGACGATGGCGTGTTGATTGATTTCCCGACCGCGGATGCGGTCATTAAGGAGTTGCCCGTACCACCGGCCGGTACCTGCACGGACAGCGTCGACGTCGTCATTCGGGTCCGTAATCAAAGCTGACAAACCGGCGACAAAAGCCTGTCCTTTAGCTATCATTGCGCCCCCTCGAAACCTCCACTAACGCCGGAGTAGCTCAGTCGGTAGAGCAACTGATTCGTAATCAGTAGGTCGGAGGTTCGATTCCTCTCTCCGGCACCAAATAAAACAAAGACTTACGATGATCAGTCAGTTGCTCCTACAGTCGAGGACCGACGCCTGGCGGTTACCCAACCGTGTCACGGGGGTTCTTCGGACGTCGAATGCGATGCCACCCTGGCTGGAAGCCGGTGCCCGGTGCAATCGCTGTCACCGTCGTTGGCTAAATGAACACTGCAAAAAGGTATCGTGCGCCGCAAACAGACCCGTGACACGATTCGCCGAGAGAGACCATGACACCATCTGACCCTCACGACACCGACAGGCTTCCAGATGATGGTCAGGCGTCGGGATCTCAAGCGCAAACTGCGGCCCATGTCGTTGGCGTTGCCGGCGGTGGGCAACTCGCACGCATGATGTTTCCGGCGGCGGCCGTACTCGACCTCAAGCTTGTCGTATTGGACCCGGACGCGCAGTGTTCATCAGCGGCGGTCGCCTTGAGAACCATCGTTGGACCATTCGATTCCGCAGCCTGCCTGCGACAGCTCGCAGAAAGCAGTGATTTCGTCACTTTCGAAATCGAGCGAATAAACGCTGAGGCGCTCGCCGAGCTCGAAGCAGAGGGGTATCTGGTGCGCCCCGGAGCGAAGGTTCTGCAGACTATCCAGGACAAACTGGTGCAGAAGAAGTTTTTGCGCGACCACGGCATTCCAACGAGTTCTTTCACGCCCTTCGACCCGCAGAACACAGCAGCGCCCAAGTTTCCTTGTGTCTGGAAGGCGTGTAGAGACGGCTATGACGGCCGCGGCGTCGCTATCGTGCAGGACGCAACGGCGCTGGCGGCGCTACCGCCGGTCGCGGCGCTCCTTGAAGAACGCGTCGCCATTGAACTTGAATTGGCGATTCTTATCGCCCGCGACGCGCACGGTGAGACCGTCACTTACCCGCTCACCGAGATCGTTATGGACCCGCAAGATCACATCATGGACAGCGTTATAGCGCCTGCCGAAGTGAGCGACAGCATCGCGCGGCAATGTCAGGATATCGCCGAAGCGTTGGCCACGGCGCTCGGCTACATCGGAATTCTTGCTATCGAATTTTTTGTTGATACCGACGGCCAGGTTCTGGTCAACGAAATGTCACCACGCCCGCACAATTCCGGGCACTATACGATTGAGGCCTGTGCGACCTCGCAGTTTGAGCAACATTTGCGCGCGGTTACCGGCGCCGGGTTAACGAATGGCGATTTGCTTTCAGCTGCGGTCACGTTCAACGTGCTCGGGGCTCAGGGCGCGTCAGGCAAACCACACTACGTCGGCTTTGATGGGTGGTCAGAAAGTGACCGGGTGTATGTACACAGCTACGACAAACCCGAAGTTCGGCCGGGGCGTAAGATGGGGCACGTGACGGTGCTTGCGGAAAACCGCGCAGCGGCGATCGAGAAGGCGCAAAGGATTAAAGGCAGTATTCAGGTGGTAAGCGTTGATGAGTAACGGAACCTCAGACGTTCTGGTGTCTATCGTAATGGGGAGCAAATCAGATTTGCGCGTCATGCAAGCGGCCGCGGACACGTTGCGGGCTTTTGCCGTCCCCTACGAACTCGACATCGTCTCGGCGCATCGAACGCCGAACAAATTGCACGACTACGCCAGCAGATTGGTTGAGCGGAACATTGCTGTCGTGATTGCCGGGGCCGGCGGTGCAGCACACTTACCCGGCATGATTGCCGCACATACCATTGTCCCCGTGATCGGTGTTCCGGTTGCCGCGACCAAACTCGAGGGTATGGACTCACTGCTGTCTATCGTGCAGATGCCTGCCGGGGTTCCCGTAGCTACGGTGGCAGTCGACAACGCGGAAAACGCCGCGGTATTAGCCGCCCAGATTGTTGCGCCCCTGCTGCCCGGCCTGCGCGACCGCCTGCTCGACCACAAGAAGGCGCTTGAGGACAAAGTGCTGGATTCAGCTAAAGAGACCGCTCAACGGCACATCCCGACGCAGTAACCGCCTGCCCTTATTCCGGGTGTCGCCTCCTCAGTCGCGCTTTCACCCCGGTAGGCCGGTACCTGCGATCGGCCGGTTCGCTGTACTGCCAGGAGATTCGTAGCGCAGATTGCAGAGCGACGATCAAATTCTGGACTCGTTGGTGTGGCTGGTCGTCACACAACCGCCGCTTATTGTTGTGTTGGCGCGCTAGGGCGTATCTTGGGGCCTCCTGAAACGGATGACTTCTGTGGCGACTGTGCAAGCTATCCTTGGACTGTGCGTGTTTCACGCGACATTCTGGATCTTCAGCGAGCAGCGTGCGGCGATCCCCTGGCGTACGGTCTTCGTAGCGCTTTTCGCGCAATTCGCAATCGCAGGCCTATTGACGGCCTGGCCCGCCGCCGCGGGTATCTTCAGCGCGATTAATATCTTCATGCAGGCCATACAGGCGGCCACCGAAGCTGGCACGAGTTTCGTTTTCGGCTACCTCGGCGGCGGCACGGCACCATTTAACGTGACGGACGAATCGGCAAACTACGTTCTTGCCATGCGTGCCTTGCCAGTCATATTGGTCATAAGCGCGCTAGCTCGGGTGCTCACGTTCTGGGGCGTGTTGCCGTTTCTGGTTGGTATTTTTGCGCGCCTTTTGCAACGTAGTCTTGGCCTCGGCGGTTCGCTCGGACTCGCCGCCGCTGCCAACCTGGTCGTGGGAATGATTGAAGCACCGTTACTGATCAGGCCGTATTTGCAAACGATGAGCCGTGGCGAGCTTTTCGCGCTCATGAGCTGTGGCATGGCAACAATTGCGGGCACGGTTTTTGTGCTGTTCGCCAATATTCTTGCACCGGTGCTTGCCGATGCCCCTGGGCATTTGTTTACCGCCTCGTTGATGAGCCTCCCGGCAGCGATTGCTTTTAGTGTCCTGCTGATCCCGCCCGGCAAGAGCGCGACCCCGGTGGCACACGTGGTGTCCGAAGACAGCGCAACGTTCGAAGCGCTGACTGCGGGTACGTTTGACGGCATCAAGCTATACATCAATGTGGTGGCGATGCTGATCGTACTGGTCGCGCTGGTGCACCTGTTCAACGCCTGCGTGAGTGTGGTCGAAATCGCCGGTGCGCCACTTACTCTCGAGCGTATCTTCGGCTGGGTTTTGTGGCCGCTATGCTGGTTGATGGGGATCCCGGCTGCAGAGGCCCATACTGCAGGGGGACTGCTGGGCACGAAGGTCGTGTTGAACGAATTGATTGCCTACATTCAATTGGCGGCATTGCCGCCGTCATCATTGAGCGACGGTTCGCGGTTGATCATGACTTATGCACTGTGTGGCTTCGCTAACCTGGGCAGCATGGGAATGCTGGCAGGCGCGCTGGCGGTGATGGTTCCCGAACGCCGCCAGGAAGTCCTCGAACTGAGCGTGCGAGCTCTGGCGGCGGGTGCGCTGGCGACCTGCACGACCGGCGCTATTATTGGTATCGTCGCGTGAGCTGCCGGCCAGCCCAAAGATGGTTTTGTGAACGATTGTGCTTATATGTGCGGCTGCGCATCAGCTTTTTTGAGAATCTGCGAGGCTCAGCTTTCTACTTCTAAGGAGGACAGCGATGGATGAAACCACTCAACTTGGCACTATCTGGTCGCAGACGTTACTGGATATCCTGTGTACTGCGGTGCGTCAGCAAAAAGAAGATGAAACGCGTGGCATCCTGAAAGAATTGCGCCATAAGCGCTACAGTCGGGAAGCGGTACAAAAGTACGCTGCGAAGAACCTCACACCTGCTGAACTGGCTTTTCTCACGCGCCTAATGAAATCCAGTGGCGGGTGAAATTGCCCGCGATTCTCCTGTCGTCACCCGGCGCGTGACAGCGGGAGATGCAATCAATTGTGTCTGACCGCCGGCAATCGTTGAATGCGGGCTCCGGCGGGCTGACAATTCTGCCATCTACTCGGGACGGCGGTGGGGTGTGTGCGACTGGTGCGCCGTGAGCGAACCCGCGCTGACACGGTAGCGTAACGACGCGCCGTTCGAGCGCTCGAATATGTGAACCGACTCTGGAACTGTTTAAATCGGATTGCCGGAGCCATTCGTGCAATCCATTTCCCCGTGTGGGTTTCGGAGGCCAACGTGATGGATAGCAGGCGACTTTGTTATGAATATTGAAACATTGAAAATGCCCGTTCACGAGCTTGCCAAAGGTATGCAAGTGGTGAAGCTGGACCGACCTTGGCTCGAAACGCCATTCAAGATGCAGGGATTCCGTATCAGTTCTTTTAAGGAACTACGCACCCTCGAGAAATACTGCAAGTTCGTCTACGTTGAACTCGAGAGCGGTATCGCCGTTCCGTCCGGTAAAGGCGAGCGCGTCACCCTGAATGAAGAGGGCGAAGCGGTAGCCGAGCACGGCCGGGAAACAATCTTCGAGAAAACGTCGGCGCGCGCAAAATCGGGCAGCCAGGTAAGCGCTGCCAAGGTTTCTACCGCGCTGCCGGCGCCGGCGGTCTCGTATGAGATTGAAACACCATTCGAAGTCGAACTAAAAGTTGCGGTAGAGGTTGTCGAGCAGACCAAAGCGTCGCTCAAAACGTTCATGCAACAGGTCAGCATCGGGACGCGCAATGATCTTGATCCAGTCAGAGAAGCAGCCTCAGCCTTGGAGGCATCGGTGTTGCGAAATCCCGATCCCGCGATGCTGATACGTTCCTTGCCCAGCGACGCGCCATTTTCTTATCGACATTGCGCACACAGTGCAATCCTCGGTATAGCTATTGCCCGCGAGCTCGGGTTTCGGCGCCAGACGATTCACGAGTTGACGATGGGAATTTTGCTGGCTGACATCGGCAAGATTCACGTGCCGAAAGAGTTGTTACGTACGCCACGCAGACTCGATTCTCGCGAAACGATGATCATTCAGAGACATGTGCCCGATGGTGTCGAGATGGCGCGTGCCCTCGATGGCCTTACGCCGAATACATTGCAGATCATCGAAACACATCACGAAAGGTTCAATGGCTCGGGCTATCCGGCCGGCCTGCGCGGCGGGGAAATTCCTTTGTTGGCGCGCATAGCCGGCTTGGTTGACAGCTTCGACGCGATCACCAGCGAACGCGCCTATTCCGAGCCGATTCCGATTTACGAAGCGGTGCAGGAAATGTATGCCGCGACCATCGACGTGTTTCAACGCGATTTGGTGGAAACGCTGATTCAGGTGCTTGGCACGTATCCAGTCGGCAGCCTGGTCGAACTCAGCGACGCCAGTGTCGCTGTTGTTGTCGCGCTTAATCGTGGCCGGCGTTTGCTGCCCAAGGTCGTGCGCGTGAGCGATGTCGCGAAGAAGCCTGATTTGGGGCGTTCGATAATCGATTTGTCCCAGCAATCTCGACCGGCCGTCACAGTGAAGGATGTGTTTGACTCAGGTCAGGATGGGATAGAGCCACCAACAATTACCACGCTGGCTGGCTAGATTGAGGCGGCTGCCGATTTGCTGGTAGCCCGGCGGAGCGCTTAAACTGGCTGCCTGATGAGTAAGCAAAGCTTTGTCATTGGCCGCGGCGGCGATATCACACTTTATGATGACACCGTATCGCGTCAACACGCCTGCCTTGAGATTGAAGGCACCGGTATGTTCCTTCGCGACCTGCAGTCCCGCAACGGCACCTATGAGATCAGGGATAAAAAGTTAGTACCGTTTGCCGGCGGTGCGGTCTATCCTGACCAAGTCTTCGCTTTCGGTGAGTGCGTTCGCAGCGTTAAGCAGTTGTTGCAGGAAGCAGGCGTCGGCTCTGGCGAATCTCGGCATAAGGCGGGTAGCGCAGCTGCACAGGCTCGCTCGGAGGATCCGTTGGACGCGACATCCGTCGGCTTTAGCGTACCGCCGCGCAAACGCCTCATGCGTGCCGATATTGTTGAGATGCTCGAACAGGTCGAAGATCACCTTACCGGCGGTGGCGAGCTGGAGGCGATCTGTGTGGAGTTGGGCATCAGCAAACAGCGCTATCTCCGCTGGTGCCAGGAACACGGGGAGACGCGTGCGGATCGCGAGAAATCGATGGCCGATTTGCAGCGCGAGAATTCTCGCTTGCGAAAACTGGTGGCCGACCTGTCGTTGGAGCGTGAAAGTTTGCGCGAGGCTGCCGCCGCCGCGAGCGAAGCGGACGTCGTTCCCGACACCCCAGCGGCGAACGAACCTGGCGAGCCGCCCGAAGTGCTATCGACGCCCCGCGCGGACCGCGAGCCGCGCCACTAAATTCGGCAACACCTAACGTCGTACCAGAGCGGATTGCGCTGCACGTCTGAGCAAGCGTTCCGCCCGGCCCGGGTTGCCAAGCGGCAAACAGCGCTAGCTGGGTTTTTCCAGCAACTTCTCTTTTTTTAACGCGCTGCCATCTGCTGCGTGCGGCGTGCGCAGTACGCAGTCATTGGCTTTCTCGAGTTCGCGTGCTTCGTCTGCAAGCACGCTCGCGCTGCGCAGCATCTCATGTCCCGCGGCGACCATCTGAATGTATTTATCGGGATCTTGTTCGGCAAAACATGCTTTGGTCGTTACGGCTGCGACCGATTCTGCAATGGTCAAGGATGCGAAGGCCTTGGCTGCGGCGTACGGGTTTGCGAAACCAGCTGCCGTGACAGCTTTCGCAGCGGTAATCGTCAGTTGCGGAAGCTCGACTTGTGAACCGAGCTTCATTTGAGCGATGACATTGTCCAGTTCGTTTTGCAGTGCACGCAAGACGCCACTCGCCGCAAGAACTTTGATGACATCACTATTGAATAACGCCATTTCGCTCGGATCCAGGAATTCGCGGCGGGCACCGATCATGGGATCCGCAGGCAAAATCACGAATCCAACCCCGTCCGCTACGTGTTTCTCTTTTTTACCTTCGGCATTTTTCTTGTAAAAGGCATTTTTGGAAGGGCCGTCGCCGACTGCAATGAGCGGCAATGCCGCCGCTGATAAAGCTTCGCGAGCCTGAGTCGGGCCGGGCAGTGCGGCATTCGGGCTCACGACCACAACCAAATCGGGCGCAAAGGCGATGCAGTCGCGTGTCGCGCCCTCGCATGATTGCGGATCGAGTTTCGCGCCGCTCGAAAAAGCTCTCGTTTCCAGATCGTCGCGATCAGCCCTCTCATCGAGCAACAAGTCGAGTAGCGGCGCCGCACCGATACATCCGAGTTTCAGCACGCCGAGCTTGAAATTGGCATCCGCCATAGTGAGTTCCTTGTCTTGTCAGGCCCGAGCGCGACGCGCCCTTAGCGTAGTGATTGACCGCCCCGGCGCCGCGCTCCGGCACGCCCAGGTGGCACAGCCGAAGCGGGGTGGGTGTCTAGCGTCGACCGTCAGCCGGCCTTTTTAACCCATGCCGTGCACCAACCTTTAGCGTTGACCTGCTGGCCTGGAAATATGCCGCAGCCGCCCCACTGTTCGCCACCAAGGTAGAGCTGGCAGCCATCACATTGACTACCTGCGACGTAATTCGCGAATTTGCCGGTATCGACGGTAGCCGCATCATGCACATAGCCGAGTGCTTTACCCTGCGCACTGGCTGGATCGGCCTTAGGTTGGTCGGCCGCTGAGACAACAGAGTGGGGGGAGACCAACGCTGTCGCAGCGAAGGCTGCGCAAATGCGTCCAAAGCCACGGCGAGTAGTAGATTTCAGCACGATAGATTCCTCATCGGTAAATGTTGACGGCGCATATTGTGGCGCAATCCGGCATCGTCAAACAATCGTGCAGAAAACCTGGCGTGGTAGCGAGAAGCTTGCCTCAGATATCGATGTCACCGTAATCCGTGACGATATTTTTCTCAGCAATAATCTGGCGCCACTCATCCATAAGCAGTTTCAGTTCCTTGATGCGCTCGCGCCCCTGCAATTCAGGATTCGCGCCTTTACCGGCCGCGCGGGCAGCCTGGATGCTGCGCGGATCGAAATCCAGCGTCCAGCCACCATAAGACCCGGTCCACGACCACGCCGTACAGCTGAATTCATCCCAGTTGGCAGTCTCCGCCCAGCGTGCTTTTTTGGGCACACTCAGGCCATCAGTCGGTTCGTGTATGAGATTGAAGCGAAACCCTTCCTTACTGAACTTGAGATTGTCGATCGACACGATAGTGATCGCGCGGAGGTTGATATACAACGCTTCAGTGGACCACAAATATTTCCAGGCCAAATCGAATAATTCGCGCGACTCAACGCGGGACCAATCCCCACGTTTGCCCGGTTTCGGCATTTCGATGCCTTGTGCAGCGAGCGCGGCGCGCATTCTTGCGCTTTCACTGAACGCTCCAAATACAGCCCATTTTAGTTGCCGAATTTCGCCTTGAAGCACCGAGACTTTGGTCTCGAGTACTTTGTCTTTTTTCCACGAGAAGGTCGGCAAGCGTTTTTTTATGGCGATTACTTGCTGCCGCCGTGCGCGCGCCCGGCAGATCGGTGGGAGAGGATGAACATGGCAATGATTATGCGCATCAGTTTCGTTGTATTCAACGCGCTCCGGTAACTGTGGGCATAGCTTAAAACTGCGGACACTGGCATCACGCTTGCCCTGGCTAAACACCGATAGGCGATGGGAACGCTATATGCGAGGTCCAGTTGCGCGGCTATGATGTAGAGGAAATGCCGAAGCGCTAACCGCGCTGCCCGACAATTATTGCGTGACTGAGGGAACGATGGTGAATGTCGCTGTCAAACGCACCGTACAAATTGGTTTGGTACTGGGCGTCGTTACCGTGTCGATATTGTCGGCCATGTACATTGTTGGATTGGTGTCTGCAGAGTCTGCACTCAGAATCTCGACCAACGTCGCTGGCGTGCTCCTGATAGCGATCTTGGCAGGCGTCGTGTTGGTGCTCGTGACCGGTATCAGCAAGATCGACGAATCCGACTCCTGAATTCCAGGAATCATCGGTTGAAGTCGAGCCGCTGGCGATGACGATGTAGACGCACGGCATGGCAGTCGTCGTGTGCCCAAAACGAAGCCCATACATACGAGTGACGGTAACGCCCAATACAAGGGGACGACGAGCAGTGAAGGCAGCGAGCGAAATGACATCTGTGGTGCAGCATTTTCCGGCTGTCACGCGTCGACAGCTTCATACCTTGCAGGTCAATTTGGGGTACCGCTGCAATCAGGCTTGCAGCCACTGTCACGTAGATGCCGGTCCCGACCGCACCGAAATGATGGATCGCGCGACGATCGATACGGTTCTTGAGTTCCTCGTTACAAACGCGCTCACTACGCTTGACTTGACGGGCGGTTCCCCCGAACTCAATCCACATTTTCGCAACCTGGTCACGGCGGCGCGGGCGGCCAACATAAATGTCATTGACCGCTGTAACCTCACCATTCTGAATGAGCCCGGGCAGGAAGATTTGGCCGAGTTTCTGGCCGCGAGCGATGTCCAAGTGATCGCGTCCATGCCGTGCTACTCGCGCGCCAATGTTGAGGAGCAGCGCGGAAAAGGCGTTTACGACAGGAGTCTGGAAGGGTTACGACAGCTTAATCGACTCGGATTCGGACGAGACGATTCCGACCTGCGCCTCGATCTGGTTTACAACCCGCACGGCCCGAACCTGCCGCCTCCGGCAGCGCAATTGGAAGCCGACTACAAGCGCGAGTTCGCGGAACTCGGAATCCACTTCAACCGTTTACTCACCATCACCAACATGCCCATCAAGCGTTTCCGCCATGCGTTGCAACGAGACGGTCATTACGACGATTACATGCAGACGCTGCACGACAACTTTGCTGTTGAGAATCTCACTGAAGTGATGTGCCGCACGCTTTTGAGTGTTGATTGGCGCGGATATATTTACGATTGCGATTTCAATCAAATGCTTGCGATGCCTGCCGGAGGTCGCCGACGGCACCTGTCTGAAGTGCTCGATCATGCGTTTGCGGACGACCAAATTGCTGTCGATGATCATTGCTTCGGCTGCACCGCAGGTGCAGGCAGCAGTTGTAGCGGGGCCTTGAGGCGCTAACTTTCCGCGGTGAGCGTTCAACAGCCAACGCTTTCCATCATCGTGCCAGTGTTGAACGACGCTGAGCCGCTGCATAGATTGCTCGAAAGCTTGTCGCCATGGCGGGCTCGCGGCAATGAGGTGATTGTCGTCGATGGCGGTAGTTCTGACGATAGTGTGGCGCGAGCCCGCCATCGCGCCGACACAGTGATCTGCGCCGAACGCGGGCGGGCTCAGCAAATGAACGCCGGCGCGGCCGTCGCGAATGGCAAAGTGCTGTGGTTCGTCCATGCGGATACGGATATCCCGTTCGAATTGCATGAAGAGTTGCTTCGTTTCGAGAGCAGCAACCGTCAATGGGGTCGATTCGATGTACGTATAGACCATTCGGCGTGGCAGTTCAGGGTCATTGAAACTTTGATGAACTGGCGCTCGCGTGGCACCGCGATCGCGACTGGCGATCAGGCGATTTTTGTTCGTCGGGATCTGTTTAACGAAGTCGGCGGATACACCCCGATTGCGCTAATGGAAGATCTGGAATTGTGTGCCCGACTGCGTCGTATCAGTGCACCGCTGTGTTGTCGTTCGCAGGTTCGCACATCGGCGCGCCGATGGCTGATCCACGGAATCGCCACAACGGTGCTGAAGATGTGGCTCCTGCGGTTCGCCTGGTTTTGCGGTGTCGCACCAGCGAAACTGGCACGCCTGTACGGTTACCGGTAGCTCGGTGCGGGCGGTAGACGTGCCAGTGTTGGTGTTCGCGCGACGACCGCGACCGGGTGTGAAAAAGCGCTTGGCCAGAACGGTCGGGCCGGCTTACGCATGCCGCGTTTATGCGCGGTTACTGGCGCGGACCCTGCGTGAGGTCGGTCGGCAGGGCTTCCACTCGCGCGTGTTGATGGCTGCACAGGCAGGTGATGCGGATTGGTTTGCTGCGCGTTATGGCCGGCAAGGTTGGCGGGTGAGGGTGCAATCGCGAGGTGCGCTAGGCGTTCGCATGCGCCGCGCAATGGCGCGTGAATTGCATCGTGGTCGTCCCGCTATTTTGATTGGATCAGATGTGGTGGACATCGACGGCAACGACATTTGGCACGCTGCTGTGCTACTCAGTGAAGGCCAGCAGGCGGTCCTTGGGCCGGTCGCTGACGGTGGCTATTGGTTGCTCGGCCTGGCCCAGCCCGCCGATGAAGTTTTTGCTGATCTACCGTGGAGTTCCGCTCGGGTATTGGAGCAAACGCAAAGAATTTTCGCCAAGAGTGGCGTATCGCCCGCGCTCTTACCGGTGCGCCACGACATCGACCATGCGCGCGATTTGCAGTTCAGGCGTTTGCCGGCGAACGCAAGCCACTGGCGAACCCGGCGCGACCGGCCCTGATTCAAGCGGTCTTGCGGCCAGGCTTCAGTCGTTGGTGCGCAATAGCGATTCGAAGTGTGCGATCGTTTTCACCAGCCCTTCGCGCAGCGCGATGGTCGGCTTCCAATCGAGGGTTTCTTTCGCGCGATTGATATCCGGGCGGCGTTGGCGTGGATCGTCTGTAGGCAATTCTTTGAATTCCAGCTTGGAACTCGAACCAGTCATCTCAATCACCAGTTCAGCGAGTTCGCGAATGGTAAATTCATCGGGGTTGCCTAAATTTATCGGGCCGGTAACGCTCGCTTCGGAGTCCATCAGGGCAATCAGTCCAGCAATCAAATCGTCGACATAACAGAACGAACGTGTCTGCGAACCGTCTCCGTAAAGCGTTATTGGCGCGCCGCTTAAGGCTTGCACAATAAAGTTGGATACCACGCGACCATCATTCGGGTGCATGCGCGGCCCATAGGTATTAAAGATTCGAGCTACCTTGATTTCCACACTGTGCTGGCGGTGGTAATCGAAGAACAAAGTTTCTGCACAACGTTTCCCTTCGTCATAACAAGCCCGAGGACCGATGGGGTTGGTGTGGCCCCAATAACTTTCTTCCTGCGGATGAACTTCCGGATCGCCGTACACTTCACTGGTGGACGCCTGCAAGATGCGCGCTTTAACGCGCTTGGCCAAGCCGAGCATATTGATAGCGCCGTGCACACTGGTTTTCGTCGTTCCAACGGGATCGAATTGATAGTGTACCGGTGAAGCCGGACACGCGAGGTTATAAATCTGGTCGGCTTCGATGTAGAGCGGAAATGTGACGTCATGACGCATCAGCTCAAAATGCCGCGTATCGAGCAAGTGTTCGAGATTGTCCTTGTCGCCGGTGTAAAAATTATCGACACATAAAACGTCGTCGCCCCGTGCAAGCAGCGCTTCGCACAAATGCGAGCCCAGGAAGCCCGCGCCGCCAGTGACCATAACCCGCCTGCGGGTCAAGGATTTAACAGAATATTGCGTAGCCAGCTGACTTCTCCTGTTGTGTGCTGCGGTAGCGTATACAGCGAGTTATAGAGGTGACACGAGCATTATCGCTCGAACGCGAGCTTGCGTGCGTGCCGACGCGTCACTGCGAACGATGGGGCGCTTGTTGGGGCGTCGCGGCATCCCAGCCTGGTAGCAACGCGCTAATCTGAGTAGCGAGAGTTAGGCGCGCTAGATTCAGAATCCCCAAACCCGCGTTGGCGCAGCACAACGCGCTCTGGGGCTCCGCGCAAGGCGCTGGGTATGCATCTCTCATTACCACAGAAACCACGCATCGTTGTGTGGACTCATTGATGTCGCGAATTATTAACTATCGTGCTTCGCCGCTAAATCCCTGCATGGCTGTCAGGTGCTCTCGAATCTAGATACCATCTCCGCAACGGCCAAGCCTGAGAGGCCAACGCAACCGGCCGCGCGACTGCCTAACCCTTAGACGCGGCAGCTCCCCACTCTGACGACCCGCTAAATGGCTCATCTCGATGACTGAAAAAGATTCAAGACCGCTCATTGTCCACGTTATCTACCACCTGTTTATTGGTGGGCTGGAAAACGGGCTGGTCAACATAATTAATCGCACGACGGACGGCGCATTTCGCCATGCGATCCTCTGCCTAAAAGATTACTCGCCCGAGTTTGCGGCACGAATTACCGCACCCAATGTGCCCATCCTGTCGATGGACAAGCGCCCCGGCAATGATCTGCGTTTGTACTACCGGCTCTATCAAACGTTCAAAACGCTGCAGCCGACCGTTGTGCACAGCCGAAATTTCTCGGGTCTCGATAGTCAGCTGCCCGCTATGCTTGCGGGCGTACCCTGTCGCGTCCACGGCGAACATGGGTGGGATACTACGGATTTAGGTGGCGTGCGTCGCAAGCGACAATGGATTCGTCGCGCACACCGGCCACTAGTGGATAAGTACATTCCGTTGTCGCAGGAATTGGACAATTATTTAACCGAGAAAGTGGGCGTACCCGAGCGGCGTATAAAGCGGATTTGTAATGGCGTGGACGTTGAACGTTTCCAGCCGCGTGCTCGAAGCGCAGCGCTGCGGCTCGAAGGCCGCTGCAGTCAGGACATGATTGTCATTGGCGCCGTCGGGCGACTGCAACCGGTCAAGAACCAGATTAGTTTGGTCCGCGCATTCGCAACACTGCTGCAACGCCTGCCCGAATTGCCCGAGCGCCTGTTTTTAACGCTCATCGGTGACGGGCCATGTCGCACAGAAATTGAACAGTGTATTGAAACAGAAGGCATCGGCGACCGCGTGTGGCTGGCGGGCGCGCGTGACAATGTGCCAGAACTGTTGCAAGAGCTGGATATATTCGTGCTGCCGTCGCTAGCAGAAGGGATATCGAATACCTTGCTGGAAGCGTTGGCTTGCGGTGTTCCTGTTATCGCCACTGCAGTGGGCGGGAATCCCGAGCTTGTCGAGCACGGAGAAACAGGACTCATGGTCGCTTCCGAGAAACCCGAAGAACTGCTGCAGGCGCTGGAACGCATGGTCGTCGATGAGGATTTTCGCCGTGGTCTCGCAACCCGGGCGCGCGAATCAGCGGTGGCAAAGTTTAGTCTCGATGCCATGGTCGGGAACTATATGGAGACGTACCAAGCACTAGTAAGGGAAAAGGCCCCCGAGCGATTGCCGCATCGAGAAAGTTAGCGAATCGGGCTGTTCGAGTGCGCACAAATTAATAGCCGTTTCCGTTACAATCCCGCCGCCAGCGGGACTATGCCCGTGAGATTCCCTCGATGGGCGTGGAGCGTTTAGTCCGGTAATCAACGAAATCCGAAGAGCGCAGAACAAATGGAGAGGTGGCCCAGTGGCTGAAGGCGCACGCGGGATAAGTGTGTATACGGGTTAAACCGTATCGAGGGTTCGACTGTCCCGCGTAGCGGGTCAGGACGCCGCAGCGAAGCGCAGGCGCCCCGTAGGGGTAAGCAAACAACACTTTGTTTGCGCATCCATCCCTCTCTCGACAAGCGCGAAGCGCTTTGGGTGGTAGCCGACAGAATACGAAGACGGTAGAAAAATTGGAGAGGTGGCCGAGTGGCTGAAGGCGCACGCCTGGAAAGTGTGTATACGGGTTAAACCGTATCGAGGGTTCGAATCCCTCTCTCTCCGCCATTATCATGCCTTAAGAATCTGATTTTTAAATAATTATTTAATCTATTCCGTTTTTGACTATCAAATTGACTATCAAATTTTGAATCGGTAGGCGAGGTTACATCGCCCCACACCGATTGTTCCTGCCGCGATAGCGCAAATGCCGGATCAAATCAGCGTGCAAATCAACACGTCGGCCACGCTTTTTTGTATGCGAATCAAAAACGCCGTAAATTTCTTGATTTCGGACTGCTTTGACCCTGTTAGTACCGTAAGTCAACCTGGCGAGGGATTACGAAGGCCTGGTCAAGTTAACTGTTGTGACTGTACTGCAATGTACAGCAGCTTCCGATGAGGTCTGAAGTTTCGCCATATCATTGCAATGCCCTGAAACTGAGCAGACGAAATTTGAGATAAACGGAGCAACACCTCAATGGCCACAGAAGACGATGGCGCGACAGAATCTTTGTTTGAGTGGTTCGCAGGCAATAAGGATCCGATTGACTATCTCGTTAAACGGAAATTTCCCGATTACAAGAATGTAATGCATCAGCCTCTATCTTCGGTGTCGCGGAACCGAGTGCGGGGAGGTCGACTCGACAAGGCATGGCGAGAGGAGCGGATTGCTGAAATTGAGAAGTATCGTTCTGATCTCGAATCAAAGACTCTCGAAGATCTGAAAGTTGTTCATGATGCGGAGCGCGAGAAAGAACGTCAGCAACTCATAGCGCGCCTAGATCGTGAAGAAAAAAACCGATCGTTCAACCAACCTTCCTCTTTTGCGGATTACGAGTACTGGGCAAAGGCAACGTACTGGAATCTGGATGAGGCGATCGCGTTAAGTTTTGGTAGAACGCCCGAAGTCGTGAACTGGGAGCATATAAAATCAGTTGTTACGGTATCTTCGTTTGCCAAACAATATTCGAAAAGGCGGGAATTAGCCGTTAGGGCGAAAAATTGGAACCGCCTCTCTGATCCGGTGACGCCTCGCTTGTTTTTGGCGTGGGCGCACCGAAATAAGTTTGAAATTGCGGCTGAACTCACGGCCGCTGTCGAAGCGCATGGAGTGGTCATCGGTGATTGGCAGGACCTTTATGAGCAGATGAAAGCCGTTCTGGAAAAACGTGTTGAACAAGTGAACCAGTTAACTGCACGCAACGACGAACTCGAGGAGGCGTGCGCGGTACTTGTCGGACAAATCGAAGAATTAAAATCCACCGCATGGGAAGGTTTCGACACGTCAGAAGACTCCTACCCCGAAAAATTAGACATTGCTTTGCAAGCCTGGCGCGCGGTTTCGAAGCAGAAAAAAACTGGCCGAACACCGAAACAACAATTATTAGCGTGGCTTGAAGAACATTACCCAAAGCTCACTGGCGCAGCCCGAAAACGAATCACCACGTTATGCAACTGGGAAACATATGGTGGGCGTCCTAAAACCGCAGATTAACCTACGACATATTAAATCCTATTGGCAATAAGGACTTACGAAACCTAACACCCATTCCCGCCCCAAACCTACCGAACCTACCACCTTTTTCCACATCACCGCTGCACCTATAACCATGAACGAAGCTGATTCGTTCCAATTACCAACGAGGTGCACCAAACATGTCTTTTGCAATTCTCAGATTACCCAGCGTTAAGGCTCTAACAGGTCTTTCCCGCAGCACTATCTATCTACGTATATCGGACGGCAGTTTCCCAAAGCCCGTATCTCTTGGAGCCCGCGCCGTTGGGTGGCCGGAACATGAAGTTGCGGCGTTGAACGCGGCGCGAGTTGCGGGTAAGAGCAATATGGAAGTCTGCAAATTGGTCGCGGAACTCGCCGCGTCCCGTGTTGCGGCGGCATAGAGGTTGACATGGATACACATCTGACAGATTTCAGCTCTGGCTGCGCCGTAACTGAGTGGCTTATCTGTTTTTATCTCAATAGGAACGCTCAATTGCGAGCGCAACGCCTTCCGAAAGAAGCGCTTAGCCGCTCTGGCATCCTTGCGATTTCGCATGAGGATCTCAGTGAGATCACCGTCTTGATCCACCGCTCGCCAAAGACAACGACGCTTTCCCTGTTCCGACGGAGAGCAGTTCGCACCAGACTCCTTCCACCGCCAAACTAAAAAAGGCCCGCATTGCGGGCCTTTTTTTTTGGTTCCAGCGCCGAACGTTGCAACAAATCCCGGACCAGACTCGCGAATCGATCTTTTCGCAGGATCAATTCCCAGCGTAAACAGCACGTCAATCCGCCGCGCATATCGGCGGGCCTAGCTCAGCGCGGCAAACCGCGCTGCCGTACGGCCTCGCTTGACCCCGGTCAATGAATACCGCCACAACTCTGGTACCGTCATCTCCGATTGATCTGATTCACCGCTACGGAGGCATCTTTTCAATGCAGGGATCCGCCGCCGGTGCTGACGCGCTCCGCAAAATCGTCGATGACTTGCAACGCTCTCTCGGGCCACATGATGGCGCTCCGAAAGGCGAGGTCATCGAGACGCATATCTCCGTGCTATTGCTGGCTGGTCGTTACGCTTATAAGTTTAAAAAGCCGGTAAATTTTGGATTTCTGGATTTTTCGACCCTCGAGCAGCGTCGGCATTTTTGTGAGCGAGAGGTCGAACTGAATCGCCGTGCTGCGCCGGACCTTTACTGCGGTGTCATCAAGGTGGTCCGGGGAGCTAGTGGTGCGGAGTTTAGCGAGACCGGTTCGCCGATCGAATACGCAGTAAAAATGCGCCGCTTCGAGGCGACCGCAATACTGGACCGTCGTCTCGCCGATGGGTTGCTTGGCCGTCGTAGCATCCGTGCTCTGGCGGATTCGGTTGCGCATCTTCATACCCTCGCCCCGCGAGCCGAAGACGGCAGTCCGTATGGCAGTCCGAGCATGGTCGCAGCACAGCTTACGGGTGCTTTTGAGACGCTGCGCGATGGCGCCGCGCTGGGCGGCATCGAGGTACTGGCCGGTGATTGCGTCGACAGAAGCGTTACGACCATCGCAGCACGCCAGCGGTGCGGCGCTGTGCGCCAGTGCCATGGCGATCTGCATTTGAGCAACGTGCTCATGCTGGACGGGCATTTCATCCCGTTTGACTGCATCGAGTTCAGCGACGAACTGAGCTGGATTGATACCTGTAGTGATATTGCGTTTCTGGTTATGGACCTGGATGTTCGCGGCGAGCCAGGCCTTGCGAATGTGTTTCTCAATCGTTATCTGGAGATCACTGGTGACTACGCGGCGCTGGCGCTATTGCGCCTGTATACGACTTACCGAACGCTAATCCGAGCCAAAGTCGCGCTACTCGCGGTGACTCAGGAAGGCGCCGCTGCGCAGGTACGTTGCCAACGGCATCTGGACCTTGCCGTTCGTTACCTCGGCACGCCCGTGCCAGGGCCGTTGATCATTACGCACGGATTATCCGGCAGCGGAAAATCTTATGTCAGCGAATTGCTCGCCGGGCAAAACGGTTACCTGCATATCCGCTCGGACCTCGAGCGGCGCAGGCTGGCCGGATTGGCCGCCGATGCGCGCACTGAGGGCGCACTCGGCGATGGCATTTATGACGCTGACTACACCGCGCAAACGTACGACGCGTTGCTCGCAGCGGCCACCTACGCGCTGCGCGCAGGCTTTGGCGTGATCATTGATGCGACCTTTCTACACCAGCAGCGGCGCCAGATGTTCCAGGCATTGTCTCAATCGCTTGGTGCATCGTTTTACATACTTGATTGCGCCGCACCTCTGACCCAGCTGCGAGAACGCATTACCACGCGCCAGCAGCATGCAACTGACCCATCCGAAGCGACCCTGGACGTGCTCGAGCGTCAGTTGCAGATGCGCGAACCGTTAACAGATGAGGAGGCCGCGAGCGCAATAGCAATCAGCCCAGGGAATATCGACGAACTGCTGGCCAGCAAACTAGCGGATCTGGGCGCATCGCGGATGATGACGGAGTTCCCGTAACAAGCCAGCTCGCCCCAACGTTCGCTCGGCATTGGTATTCTTGTCGTAATTTAGGGTTGGGCACAGACCGAAGGTGTCGAGGCTACCGGGCAACTTCAATCCTTAAGTGAAATTAGTCGCCCGGCAGGTCAAGCATGACCCGAGCACGTGCAACCCTGGTGTCCGTTGAAGCCGCCCCTATCACCATCGCATCGGCCGCTGCGTCCGACGAGCGTTTCGGTGCGGCGTCGATAACGCGAGCGGAAAGTCGTACGAACATCGAAGTGACTTGATTGAAGCGCGGTCCAAGTCCCGAACGTTACTGGATGAGACAGCGCTTTTCACTGCGATGGCTTATGTCGATTTTGACACCGAGCATCGACACGCGAGTGGTATCACGCCACAAGCGGCGCGACTTCAGTCGCCAACGCCCTTTGAGCGCCGCTGCAGCGCGCAGTAAGTCAGAACGTGACTGGAGGTTGAGATAGCATTTCGATTTGATCTCATCGTAGCGTCCAAGTAGCAGGGCTGTAGCCTGAAATTGCCAGCGTTTATTTACAGGGCTGACTAGGTTAGGTTGCCAACAGCAAATGGGGAGAGACTTGCGAATGCTAAACCGTGTCCGGCAACAGCTGCCCATAACGCGCCCGCCACTGGCTAAACTTGGTACTCAACGAGTTCACTCCCGCGCGATGAAGACCGCACGACCGATGCGGCGATTGCTGGCCCCGGTCTTTGTTTATCTGTTTTTGTTCGGTTCGTTGGCCGGCGCCGCGGTCACCGAGGGTGTCGGTTTATATATAGGATCTTTCGATCCACCAACGCTCGGCCATCGCGAGATCGTTTTGCGTTCGGCACTAAAAACCAATTTGAGAAACGTTTACGTTTCGGTGAATCGTGGTGGAAAAAACAGTACAAAGGATTATCGCTGGGGTCTCGGCGAGCGTTTGTCGATGGTTCGTTCCATGTTTCGTGATACGTCCATTCGGGTAGTGGTACTCGCGGAACCACTGGAGGGACGAGTCGCGTTAGCGAAGCAAATTGCAGAGCACTACAACAAGCCTTTGCGCGGCATTTTCGGCGCCGACACCTTGGTCAAAAACCATACGATATTCAAAATACTCCCCGAGTTTGAATATATCGCTGTAAGCCGACCTGGGTACAAGCTCCCGGATTTATCCGCAGGCACGGTGGTTTACAGCCTGGAGTCTGCCGGTGATATATCTTCGACCGAGGTGCGCAAGAAGCTCGCTGACGGGGTTCGCAACATTGCCGAGCTACACATCGACGTCGAGACGTTCATTTATGAAAAAAATCCGCTGAGGGCGGCGAAAAACAGCACCGACCGTTGGCTGTGTCTCGAAAACCAATTGACCATCCCATTTTGGATCGGATCGCTGCACTCGAACTCGTGCGGGACAGAATTGCGGTCGAAACCAGAATTCTGCCGTCGCGGACACTTATTGAGGCGGCCGAGGTTGTTGACCGGCTAAACGACCGACATTCGGGTAATGTCGTTGCCGTTTTTGGGGAGACGGTTTTCGCTGCCAATTACGCGCGTATGTCAGATATCAATTCGCTTGATTTCGCCGTATTCACTTTTGGCGACCGTCCATCCCTGGATTTCCCGACTGGTGTGACACGAATCGAAATCGACCGTGCGATTCAGGGCGTTTACAGTGACGTGACACGCTTGCTCGATGAGCGCAGCGAAATGACGGGTAAGGCGTTTGCGAAATAATCGGAAAAGCAAAAATACGAAACCACCAACGGAATAAGCCAAGCGTTAACCTGTCGTCCCCGCACTCTGTGGCGATGCCAATAGCTCATAGCCCGGAAAGCCCTCTTCAAGCTCGCCATAGCAAGTCTGGTTATAACGTTTGAAGCCCCCGCAATAGACCATGAAAACTCGCGCCTTACCGGGGACGTTTGCGCCTGAGTACCAGCTTTTCGTCGTAAGCGCCCCGGGGCGGCGCTTGGCATAACGGAGGGTCTCCTCGCGCCAGTGTTCCTGCGATTTCGGCAGCGGATGCAGAAGTGGACGCCCGTGTTGCTCGAGCCAATCGATGGTGTCGAAGATGAAATCGATTTGCTGCTCAGCCAGGGTCGCCATGTTCGACAGCACCGAGGGGGACATCGCACTCGAGGGCAAGAATAAATTGGGGAAGCCGTACACCATGGTGCCGAGATAGTTCATCGGCCCGTCGACCCAGGCATCTTTCATCGAGCATCCGTCGATACCTGAAATGTCGATGGCAAAGACCGGCCCGGAGATGGCGTCGAAGCCGGTGGCATAGACGATGACATCGAGCGGTATCGTTTCCGTCGACGTTCTGATCCCGGTTGGGATGATTTCTTCGATGGGCGTTTCGGGCAGGGCGACGAGACGGACATTGGGCTGATTGAAAGTTTGCAGGTAGACGTTGCTCATGCAAGGCCGCTTGCCACCGTACGGGTGATCCCACGGCACCAGATGCTGCGCGGTCCACGCATCGTCAACCTGTTCTTGCATCCGCTCGCGAATGAAATCCGAGATCGCTGCATTCGCTTCGGGCAGGTAGGTGTCGCGGAAAGCCAGCTCGACGTATTTCCCTTTCCAGGCTTTCTGCAGCGCCCGCTCGCGGCCCGCGGCATCGAGTTCAGTGAAGCGCTCGTCACCGATGGCCAGCGGCGTATGGCCGCCATAGCTTTCTCGAAAGGCACGCCGCACCGCTTGCGGATCTTCGCGCAGCCCCGCGACCACATTCTGGTCCATTGGCCCTGAGCGTGTCGGCGTTACATAGTTGGCGGTGCGCTGGAAGACGGTAACTTCGGCGGCGACCTTGGCGACTTCCGGAACCACTTGCACACCGGACGAGCCGGTGCCGATAACACCGACCCGCTTGCCGCTCAGATCGACGGAGCGGTCCTTTGGCCAGCTCGAGGTGAAGTAAGCCTCACCGGCGAAACTATCCACGCCCTTAATGTCCGGCGCCTTAGGATCTGATAGTGCACCGATAGCCAGGACCGCGTAGCGGCAAACGACCGTTTCTCCGGCACCCGTACGTAGCGACCACAAGCCGGTGTTCTCGTCGTAGATCACAGATAGCACTTTAGTATTGAAGGTGATGTCCTTCAGCACGTCGCAGCGTTCTGCGGCGAAGCGAAGATAGCGCTGGATCTCATCATGGCCTGCGCAAGCATCGGACCAGTCCCAGTCGCGCACGATGTCGTTGTCGAAAAAGTACGCATAGTTATAGCTCTCGACATCGCAGCGCGCGCCCGGGTACGCGTTCCAGTACCAAGTGCCGCCAACATCGGTCCCGCGCTCGAAACCTCTAACGCTAAAACCACGTTGCCGGGCTTGGTGCAAGGCGTAGATACCCGCGAAACCGGCGCCTACGACGACTACGTCGCAATCAGGTTCTGTTTTTGGGGTTTGTTTCGTCGTCATCTCATCTCTCACTAAAAATGCCGTCGCCCACACCGCCAGGGTTTTGGGTCGATTGAACGTTTTCGAGCATTACGGACGCCACACCAGATGCATGTGTTTCATCGTCCGCAGCTGGCCGCTCTCGTAGGCTGGCGTGGTCCCCGGGGCGAGTTCGGGATCGGGAATGCGGTCCAGAAAAGCCGCGATGGCGATGCGGATTTCGAGCCGCGCGAGGTGCTCGCCCAAACAGCGATGTGGGCCGACACCGAAGGCTGTATGCACGACTTCCGATCGGGTGACGTCGAACTCGCGCGGGTTTTTGCACACCTCCGGATCGCGGGAAGCTGCTGCATAGTTCAGCGCGATGCGTTGCCCGGCGTCAACTTTAACGTCGCCAACCTTGGCATCCTCACGTGCACTGCGTCCAACCAGTACCACGGGTGCATACAGGCGCACGGTTTCTTCAACAGCCGTACGCATAGCGCCTGCGTCGTTCATCACGGCGCGGCGCACCTCCGGCTTACTCGCCATCTCGAACATCGCGCCGGCCATCGCGTGGGTGGTCGTAGCGAGTCCGCCAAACACCACATCGAGCGCGCAGTGGACCTTATCTTCCCACGGACACATCTCACCTTCTTCGCGTTCCACGCCGGCCAGCAGGATATCCACCAGATCCCCTTGCGGCGCCTGCTGGGCGCGGTCCTTCAAGAACTGTTGCAGATACTCATAGACGCGACCGAAAGCCGCGGCACGTTCTTCCAACGGACCGAAGGAGTAGATGTCGATGTCCTGGAACAGCGTCGGCAAATCTGCCACTGGCACGGGCATGATGTGTTTGAACAGGATGAGGCCCGGCAACTGCGCGGCGAAATCTGCGACGTATTCGCATTCACCACGTTCGACAAATGCGCTAACCAGATCATCAGCATAGCGTCGCGCATGATCCTCCAGCCCATCGACCGCCTCGGCAGTAAAAAACGGGTTCAGTACACGCCGCCAGTTGGTCTGGTAGGGCGGATCGGAGTCCTCCGGCAGAATATGGATGTTGCCTTCCGGCGGCTCCATCATCCAGCCGTCGCTGGAGGAGAACGTGCGCCAATCCTGCGCGCAGCGGCGCACATCACGATAGCGATTGAATACCTTGTAGCTGCCGCGCGACGCGTTGCCGTGTGCGACCGGACAACGATTAACCAGATGTTCAAGCGCGTCTTCGAAACGTTCCGCGAACACCGGGTCATCGATATCAAAGGCGTCATGCAGACGTTCGAAATCGTTTTCTTCGTCGTTATCCGGCCCGGGTACTTGAGTCATGCGCGAGCTCCTGATTCGTCCATCAAGCGTGCGATAGTGCGGTGATAATTCTGTACTGCCGGTTCATTGCGCCCGAAGATGAACTCGTGATTGGCGGATGTGCGCAGACTGGCCTGGATGGTGCCGCCAACGGCATAGTCCTCGTCACGCACCGCCTGCAACACCATCGAACTAAAGGTTTCGCACGCCTTAAGTTCCTGTTCGGTTTGCGGCGCACTCGCCGTCAACATGATTTGTCGCGTGGTGGTCGTTTCTGGTGTGGGCCCGGGAAAGATTTGGCTCACCAGGCAATGCCCACCGAGAATCCCTGAAATCGAGAGATTAGGGAAACAGTTGTGGATGAGCCGGATGTGCGCATTCACGTCCCATTGTTCTTCAGGCTCATCGACAATGTCGGCGAGTGTCTTACGCCCGAACGTGAGCCGCTGGTGTGGACCCCAGGTATCCAGCACCAGTAAATTGCCGATGGTCATCTGGCCGACCGTTTTGCCGTGCAATGAGTTGTGATGATACACCTCAAGGTAGCCGTCAATCGCGACTTTCCAGCCCGGCCCTTCGAGCTCGCGGGTCTCAAAAATGGACCAGCTCTCAAGCTTGAGTGACTCGAGTTCGCCGATAAAATCACCCAACCACGCATCGATGTCGCACCGCTCGCCCGGCGTCAGCAGGACGTAGATCAGTCCGGCGCGCTCGGCACACCAGAGTTCTGTGAGACCGAGTTGATCATGATCGACATCTCCAAACGAATCCGCCGCGTAGCGACTGATGAGCTGGCCTTCGGTGCTGTAAGCCCAGGCATGGTAAGGGCAGGTGAACAGACGCGAATGACCTGTTCCGGGTTTGCAAATCCGCGCGCCGCGATGACGACAGGCATTAATAAACGCGCGCACCCGACCGTCCTTGCCACGCACAATAATGACCGGCACATCGACCACTGTCATAGCGCGATAGTCACCGGCCTCCGGTAGTTCGATAGATAGAGCGAGCGCGAGTGGCAGATGACGAAAACACCGATCGAGTTCGCGCTGATACCGCGCTGGATCACGATAGGCATCGACCTCAATCGGCATGGGCGATGCGGCCTGATCCGTGGTGCCGTTTCTGAAATGCGCAAGCGCTCGTCGGGTCAGATCACGCATGATGTCGTCACGCTGCACGGTGTCGTGTTCGGTAGCAGCAGACTTATGCATCGGTAGCGACGTGAGTATCGTGAAACGTTTGCCAAGCGGGGAGCGATTCCGGGTAATCGGCCGGCATGCGCTCACCGCCGATGGACACCCGATTGCGCTCGCCCAAGACCGTTTTGTATTCCGTCACAGGCACGTAGTACAGGAAACTGATGACACGCTTTTTGAATCGCCACACTCCGTCGTCGCGCTGGTAATCATCGTAGTAGCGCATGGCGGCGAGACTGACGATGCCATCCGGGCAGGTTTCCGCATGACTGAGAACGAGGCCGCTGGCGCGATTCGGATCGTTGTCGGCAAACGTCACGCTGTGGTCGTGGGTCCAGTGGAAGGCGGGGCCGCGCACTTTGAAAAGCCCGATAAACATGGCCTCTATTGCGTCGCGGCCGTCGGCCACCATGGCGCCGGAGTGGGAGCCGAAGCTGCCGTCGGGTGTGAACAGATTCACCAGGCGCGGCATATCGTGTTCGTCACATGCAATCGCATACGACGTCGCCAGAGCGGCAATTTCATGGCGCGATTCGAGCCGGTCGATCTGAAGTTTAAGTTGTTCGATTTCAGTCATGCTTGGGTCTCCCGAGTGTTTTTGTAAAGCTGCCGCAACAGGTGACGGGCGTTGTCACCATACGGGCGCGCCGTGTCACGCAGATCGCCCGGCTGTTGGTCCCAGCCGGCGAAATTGGTGCCGAACACCAGATGATCCGGATTGACGTGTTGCGTGAGCAGGGCGAGTGAATCGTCGGCGTGGACGTGAATATCGAACCATAGTCTGTGCAGCAAAGACTCGAACGCGCCATCGGCGCGCAGCGATTCGGATGCCCAAGGGCGCTTAGCTGCAGCGCTCGCCATGCGCCCGAATAAATAGCCCGTGGCGCCACCACCGTGGCTGATGCAAATGTCTAGCTGCGGATGTCGTTCGAGTACGCCACCGTAGATGAGGGTTGCGACCGCGATGGTTTCCTGCGCCGCGAAGCCGATGATGATGTCGAGGTCGAATTGTTTGAGGTTAGGGTCGCCGCCGGGGCCGTCAATGCCGGCTGGCGCCGGGTGGATGAACAACGGCACGTCAAGTTCCACCAACGCCGCGTAGAACGGATCGAGCGCGGGGTCATTAAGCGGCCGCCCGAAATCGGTGCCGATATAAGGACCCAGCATGCCAAGCTCGGTCACCGCGCGTCGCGTCTCCTCAATCCCCAGGTTGATGTCCTGCATCGGCACCGCCGCAAACGCTGCCAGACGTGCGCTATGCGGGGCGACCGCTGCGGCCAGCGTGTCGTTGTGGACGCGGCAGAACTCCGCAGCGACATCGGTTTCGATGAAATGAAAATAGCTGAGCGGATTAGGCGAGAGCACCTGGAAATCAATCCCGGCTGAATCCATCGCCGCTATTCGCAGATCAATATCCATGAAGGGGCTACCGCGATAACGTACGCCATGCAGTTCGTAGTCACCAACCCGAAAGCGCGGCTTCTCTTCGCGGCCGAGTTCCGGGCCATAGCGTCCGGCAGTGCCAAACGTTTCTTCGAGCACGGCGTGTGCATGTACATCGATGCTGACGGCGTCGGCGAGGCTCATGTGGCAGGCCGGCCGGCACCGATAGCGTCAACAACCGCGCGCGTTAATGTGCGGGAGCCGTAATTCGAGGGGCGCCAGCCGGGCGGGTCACCGCGCTCCGGAATCGGGGGTATGACAATTTCGCGGCCGTCGAGAAACACATGTCGAATGCGCGCCTTGTCTGCGAGTAACGTGACATCATTGGCAACATTGCCGTCGACGACGATGACGTCGGCGAGACGGCCGGCTTCAATGGCACCGGTCTCGCCTGCGAGTCCGAGTGCAAAGGCGTTAGCACTGGTGGCGGCGCGGATTGCTTCCAACGGTGAGAAGCCGAGATCGCGCACGAAAACTTCCAGTTCGCGGTAATGCCAGTCGCCATAAGGTGTCAGCGAAAAGCCGCTTTCAGTACCGCACAACAACGGCACGCCAGCCTCATAAGCGCGGCGTAGCATCACGGCGCTCTCGGCAATTTCGCGCTTGAATAACTCACGGATCGCTGGGGTCGCGCCAATCGCCTCGCCGTAATCAGCCAGATTGGCCTGGAACGTGAAGGTCGGCACAATCGGTACGCCACGTTCGATCACCGCCGCCAGTGCCTCGTCGTCCATGTAGGTCGCGTGCAGCAGCATGTCAAAACCGGCGCGCGCGCAGTCGCGCGTGCTGGACGCGCCGCGGCAGTGTCCGACCACCGGCACGCCAAGCTCGTGTGCGGTATCGCAAACAAGTTTCAGTTCCTCGAAGCTCCACACCTGGACTTCGCCTTTGACGCGCTGGCGCGGCGTGAGGCCGGTCACGTGAACTTTGATCCAGTCGACGCCGATTTTGATCTGCCGGCGGACCTCCTGCACGATCTCGTCGCGGCCGTTGACCACCTTGCCGTAACCGCGTCGTCCCTCGTCCGGAATCAGGCGTCCGGCGGTGCCGCCGACGGACGTGAGCAGGGCGTTGCCGCCGGTGGACATGCGCGGGCCAATAACGATGCCGGCCTCAATAGCGTCGCGTAAATCAACGCCAACTTCATAGAGCGAATCCGCATCGAGGAACCCGGTGACCCCGGCTGCGAGCAGTTTCGGCACATGCGCAGCTGCGATGATTGCCGCCAGACCTTCGCGACGATGAAAGAACAGTTCGTCGTTGGAGTTCGGTTCGTCAAAACTGATATGGCAGTGCGCGTCGATGAGACCCGGCATGACAGTGAGGCCGGTGGCGTCGATGCGGTGTAACGGTCGCTCGGTCGGTATCGCAAGATCTGCGCCGATTGCCTCAATGCGATCATCGCGCATCAGCACGTCGGCGCGAAACGGCGCGTTTCCCAGGCCGTCGACGACAGTGCCGCCTTCTATCAGGCGCATCGTGGTGCTTTCTTCGGTCATCTCTAATTGGGTCTCAGTAGGTGACTGGCAAAGCGCTGGCGCCTCGTACCCACAGCGAGGGTAACCAGTCGGTTAATTCGTTGAGCCTGCGAATGGCGGGCATGCGGTCGAGTAGTGTTTCTATTGCGATGGCGCCCATGCGCCGCCCGAGCGAAGCACCGGGACAATAATGCGGGCCGTGCGCGAACGACAAATGACCGTGCGGATCGCGCCAAAGGTCGAAGCGATCAGGATCATCAAAACGTCGTTCATCGCGGTTCGCTGAGCCGATGTATGACAACACGTACGCATCTGCCGGAATCACCTGACCCTGCAGCTCGATATCGTGCGTCGCGGTTTGGAACACCAGATTCACCGGCGACCAATAGCGCAGGGTTTCGTCAACAAGGTTGGCGGCGAGGGCGTGGTCCGCGAGCACGGCGGTATGGACGTCAGGGTTGTCGAACATTGCCACCAATGCACTTGAGATCAGATGCGAGGGTGTTTCAGATCCGCCGAAATGGGTCAGTATCGTGGTCGAGAGCACCTGAATAGTGGACAGCATGTCACCCTCGATCTCGGCCGTTAGCAAGGTCGAGATGAAGTCGTCCTCTGGTACCGCGCGGCGTTGTTCGATGACATCCTCAAGGTAAGCACGCAGTTCGGCCACGCTCGCACGGATGCGCACAACGTCAGCGTCGCTCAGGCTCGCTCGATTGGCAGCATTCAGCAGGTCGGCCGTCCAGATTTTGAAGTTCTCACGCTGGCTCGCATCGACGCCAATCAGTTCCGCCGTCACGCTAACCGGGATGTAGGCCGCAAAGTCGCGCACGAAATCAAACTCGCGACCGCGCGCTTCGATTTCGTCGAGCAAGCCATTGACGATTTGGCGCACCTTGGGCTCCATGCGTCGCGTTACCGAAGGAACGAATGCCGTTGCAGTCAATTTGCGCAGTGGGGTGTGCGCGGGCGGATCCATCGCAATAATGGAGGTCGTTTCCGGTACCGGATCCAGATCACCGAAGGCCTGACTAATAAAATCTCGCGCCGAATAGTCTTCGGGATGGAGAAAGGTGTTTTTGCAGTCTTCGTAACGAAACAGGCCCCAGGCGCGGAGCGATTCTATGTAGTGAACGGGCGACTCATCACGTAAGCGGCGATACGCGGGATACGGATCGTTCTGAACGTCGCGACGCGTTGGATCGAAATCCACGGTGCTCATGCCTGCTGTCTCCTGCGCCTGTTCAGACAGACGGCTACGCGGGGTCGCTAGCGTACTGTATTGACCGAGGTCGATAAAGGATCGTGGCGTCGGTGGGAAGCACTATTGCGGGGCTCCGGCGCGAGGGGTCGGCTGCGTAAATTGCGCGACTGCAAGCATGGCTTGTGTGCTCACAGTAGCGGATATACGACGTGAATGATTTCGGCCAAATCGATAGCATCTGTCGGCCAGTGCCGGTATTCAACAAGCTAACATCCGATGACATTTCCGCTCTACGTCGCCCGCGGCCCGCGCTCCGGGAAAAGCGGATAGAGCACCTCGTACACCTCGCGACGAACTTCTGTCGCCTCATAGGCACTGGGAATCGACTTGCCCAGTTCACTTTCCCGGTAGGCCGTCAGCGCAGCCTCATCCGCAAAGAAATAGATGCCGCAGATTTCTCCGCTTGCCGGGTCGCGGGCGAATATCTTCTGTATCAATCCAGGGACGTCGCGAAAAAGAGGGCCACGCTCAAGCATGCGCCGCTCGAGCTCCCCAGCACTCAAGTCGGAAGTGATGCGGACATAGAGAATAGCGGTCATGCGAACGTCCCTCGATGCTCAGGTTGGTATGCGTCAGTCTCAGGCACCAGTCTGTGCGTATCCACCGGTAGCACCGACGGCTGATCTTGAAACATATCTGTAATATATTACAGATATGTCTGCAGGACCGGATGCGATTCCAATCGGATCCGCGCCAGCGCTTTGACGCCTGCACAAGAGCTCGTTCCCGGTCGCTGGGAACATCGTAATGACGACTGGGGAGAGACCGCATGAACAAAACCTTTTTACGTGGCGCGCGCCTAATCGACGGCATCAATAAGCCAGTCAATAACAAAGTGATTGTGCTCGAAGGCGAGCGCATCGTGAGTGTTTCAAGTATGGCGAAAGCCAAAGTACCCGGAGCCAACGATTCGGTGTTCGAGCTCAATGGCAAGGTCGTGATGCCCGGCATGGCAGCGGCGCACAATCACCCCGCCTACAACAATGTGAATTCGCTCGGGCAAATCGATCTTGAGCACCCGCCGACCATGCTGACCTTAATCGCGGCGAAGAATGCCGAACTGTTATTGCATTGTGGTTTCACCAGTGCCATCGGTGCCGGCTCCGGGCATTACATCGATGTGGTACTGCGTAACGCGATCAATTCAGGCTTGATCGCCGGGCCGCGCATTTTCGCTTGTGGTCGTGATGTCGTGACGACCGGTGACTCGGTTGATGCGCATCCGAAATGGTGGGGGCTTGGCCTGGAAAGCTTTGCAAAAACTTGCGACGGTGCGGACGAGTTTCGCAAGGCGGTGCGAGAAGAAATCGCCAACGGGGTCGATATCGTCAAACTTTACCCGACAGGTGGACACGGACTGCCTAACGATCGGGAATTTATGAGCATGAGCGAAGCCGAGATTGAAGCGGCGATTAGTACGGCCCATGACCGCGGTGCCAAGATTCGCGGCCACCTGATCAGTAAACGCGGGATTCTCGCGTGCCTCAAGGCGGGCATTGATATTGTGGATCATGGCGACGGTACCGATGATGAATGCATCGAATGGTTTCTGAAAGCAGGTAGCTATCTCGTGCCCAGTCTTTATCTTCCGTCGCGCCTGGTCAGCGCTTACCTGAGTGGTGAGGCACCTGGATTGGCCCCTGCTATTCCCGATCTGGAGCGTACGCTGGAATCGCACCCGCAGACCGTAAGAAAGGCGCACGAAGCGGGCGTGCCGATGTTGGTCGGCGATGACTTCGGTTTTGGTGAGCTCATGAAGCACGGTGATTACGCCAAAGAATTAGCGGTATATCCGGAACTTTGCGGCGTATCCAATCTGGATGTCATTACCTGGGCGACGCGCAATGCTGCGGCTTTCACCGGTCGTCTGGATGATCTCGGCACGGTCGAGCAGGGCAAGCTGGCCGATTTACTGATCGTCGACGGTGATCCATCCAAGGATTTACGCGTGCTGGCTGAACGTAAGAACATCCAGGCTGTGATCAAGAACGGTGAGTTCGTGACCTGCGATCCGGAATTATCGCGGACGACCGAATCGGCTTGATGCGCATCCACCGCATTCGATACGAGTAACGAAAGACACTTGAGTACGGAGGCCATCCGCAATGATGAGTGAACGCCAGAAAACTTATCGAGAGGAGTACCGCAGCCGTCTTTCTAACCGATATAACGGCGTGCTCCATGTGCTGGTCGTTTATACGATCGGCTTTACCGCTTTGTGGATTTTCGCGCAGCACCCGCACAACGTGCAATGGTGGGAATGGATGATGGTGCCGGTGTTCTGGCTGGGCAGTAATATTTTCGAGTGGTTCATTCATCTGCATGTAATGCATCGCCCGCAAAAATCAAAAGGTCTGCGTGCAATCTATAACCGGCATACCTTGCAGCATCATCAGTTCTTCACGGATAGCGAGATGCGCTTTCGTGACCAGAATGACTGGCGGGTTACGGTGTTCCCGCCTTACGCGATTGTGGTGCTGACCTTGATTGTCATGCCCGGCGCGGCGGCCTGCTATTTTGTTCTCACGCCGAATATCGCCTGGCTGTTCATTTCAACCACCACCAGCATTTATCTCATCTACGAGTTCATGCATTTTTGCTGTCACACCGATGAGAACGGGTTCGTGCGCAATATGCCGTTCGTGAATACGATTCGACGCCACCACACGGCACATCACAACTCCCGATTGATGATGGAAAAGAACATGAATCTGACTTTCCCGGTCGCGGACTGGTTGTTCGGCACCTCTGACCTCGATCGCGGTCCATTTGGGCATGTGTTCAATGGTTACAACGACGAACATTTAAAGAAGAACCTGCGCGGGCAGCCTACTCGACCTGATATTGCTGCGGCGGAACCGATGGCGATGGAAGCCTGACTGCGGCATAAGACCCAAAGGAGCGACTGCATGCCAACGCATATCAAAATCTTTGTGTCCATAGCGACTCTCATTGTCGGCACGGTTTTCTACTATTTCGAAACAGACTACGGACAGGCACACGTCGCTATCGTCGGCGCGGTGCTTAGTGTGTTTATGGTCCTCGCAATGTGGATTTTCCCGGAAGCCGGTGACCGTGCGAAAAAGTAGCCCGGAGTTATTTCTCTGTCTAATTGAGTCGTACCAATGAGCGTGCGCACGAGCCTGACCGACAAGGCTTACTGCCAACTCGAGGAAATGATCGTCACTCTGCAACTTGAGCCGGGTGCGGTATTGTCCGAGCTCGAATTGGGTGAGCGCCTGAGTATCGGGCGCACACCAGTTCGCGAGGCACTGCATCGCCTCGCGCGTGAAGGTCTGGTGCGGATTCTGCCGCGCAAAGGTGTTCTTGTTACCGAGATCAATCCCGGCAAGCAATTGCTTGCTCTCGAAGTGCGTCGCGAACTCGAACGTTTACTGGCGCGCACCGCTGCTGTGCGCAGTACCGAAGCGGAGCGCAAAGGCTTCCGCAGTATCGCCATCGGGATGAAGCAGGCGGCGCTCAGAAACGACGATATAAAATTCATGCGCCACGATAATGAGTTGAATATTCTCATCGCGCAGGCGGCGCATAACGAATACGCCGCGCGGGCCATTCAGGCCATGCAAGGCTTGTCGCGCAGGTTTTGGTATGTCCACTACAAGCAGGCGGCTGACATGCCGTTTATCGCACGTTTGCACGCCGAACTGGCAGAGCGGATCGCGCACCGCGATGCGGATGGTGCGGCGCAGGCGAGTGATGAGCTGTTGGATTATGTTGAAAGCTTTACGCGGCAAACAGTCGATCCGGCGATTGCGGTTTAGCCGACTGTATTTACCTATCATCCCCGACGCGACGGCACGCTGGCGAAATCAAGGAACCTTCAATGAAGCATTACAGCGGGAAACGAACCATAGATGGCATCCTGGTCACTGTGGATGAGAAGCCGCTTGATGCGCGCTTTGATATCGAAGTGTTTGACGATAAGGGCTTCGAGTGGAGCTACGAAGGCAGCGCGCCGCAGCAGCTGGCACTTGCGATTCTGGCTGATCATCTGGACGACGCGACCAAGGCACGCGCGGCTGCCGAATCATTCGCCAGCACGGTCATCGCTAATCTCGACAATGATTGGGACCTTACCAGTCAGGACGTCGAGGCTGCGCTGGCGGGATGAATCTTCATTACTGAGTTCGATGCGCTACTCGCCCGACCGGATTTGACTCCCGTTTCAATGCGTCGCTGAGCAGATTCGAACCCAAGCTGCGCGCCGCTGATGCTCTTGCGGCATGGCGGGATTGCCGTTACGGTTTGTTCCATTGCGGCACTCGCCGCGCGCACACATTTGAAGGGGAAGTGATGGGCCTCAAAACGCTTTCTGCGAACTGCACACGCGAGACCTTGTTAGCCGCAATGGCCGCGGACGGCGCCGTAATCATCGCCGACGTATTGCCGCGCCAAAAAGTCGACGCGCTCTGTGACGAACTGATGCCCTATGTTGAGCGTTCGCCCAAGGGACGTGACGATTTTACCGGTCACGAAACACGTCGCACGGGTGCCTTGGTAGCACGCGCGCCGCAAGTTCGCGACGTGATTGTGAACGAACTCATTCTGGGTGGCGCGCGGAACTTTCTCGCCCCGTTTACCGAACGCATCGTCCTGCACCTGACTCAGTCCATACATATCTATCCGGGTCAGGGCGCGCAGGTTCTGCATCGCGACCGTCTCGCCTGGGGTACGCATTTACCCACCAGCATCGAACCACAGTTCAACACCATGTGGGCGTTGACTGAATTCACGGCAGAGAACGGAGCAACCCGCCTCGTGCCGGGAAGTCACACCTGGGACTGGGCGCGCCGCGCAGAACGCGAGCAGTTTTGTCAGGCCGAGATGAGTCGCGGGTCGGTACTGTGTTACTCCGGCAGCGTTTTACACAGTGGTGGAGAGAATCACTCGGCAGCAGCGCGCCTGGGTTTGAACATCACTTATTGCCTCGGCTGGCTGCGCCAGGAGGAGAATCAGTATCTGTCCTGCCCGCCGCACATCGCCAAAGATCTGGATCCGGAACTCCAGGAGCTGCTGGGTTACACGCAAGGTAATTATGCGCTTGGCTATTACTCCGATCCAGACGTGGCCGGCGAGGTCAGCGATCTGTTGCCGCCCGAGATGGCACTCGGGCGGATGCCGCGCAAAGATGCCGATTTCTCGCTGGATGGCGAGATCGGTGCAGGTGTCAGCGCTGAGTTTCGCGAAGCGCTGACCGCGCAGGAGTAAGGCGCCAAACTTTGGGGGCCGTTCTGTCGTCCGCCTTGAACTTACGGGTGGGTAGTGGCGACGCCTCGGAAATCGCGCTGACTCTCAAGTCAGCCCTTGCGCGTCGCCGAAAGCGGAACCTGGGCAGATGGTCTCTGCCCGGCCGACGCTCAGGCGATGAATCGAATCCACAAATAGACCAAAGCAAACACCGACAGTGCGCCAATGCACACTTCGGAATAACGTTTCATCGTGTTTGATGGCCGGTAGGCTTGTGGCACCTCGGCACTAAACATTGCGCGATGGTTGAACAACGCGAGTACCGGTGTGGTCACGAACGATAAGGTTGTCGCAAGATCGACAAATTGTCGGAAGCTGGTCAGGAACACGTAGAGCAGCGTCAGCGAGCCCGTGCAGATGATCGCAAAGGCGATCCAATAGGAACGTTCGGCCGCAAAATCGCGGGCCGCCTCGCCCGGAGCTTCAGCGCTGGCGAAACGATCTTTCAGCACCACCAGCACGCGCGGAAACGCGTCCACTGCTGTGAGTGTGGTCGAAAACATCACCGCCAGTGCACTCGCGCCGACCACTGGATAAGACCACGCGCCGAGCGATTCAGTGAACAGACTTAGTATTTGCTTGGCGAGGCCAACCCCGCCCGCCGCTGGCGCAATACCGGGCTGGTGCATCACTACGGTGCCAAGAATGACGAAACACACGGCCATCACGACACATAACGCGTAGCCGGTATTGAAGTCGAACTGGTTTTCCGCTGGCGTAGCACGGCGGCCGGTTTGTTCTTGCTTGGCCAGCGCCCACATTGAATTCCAGACACTCAGGTCGAGCGGGGCGGGCATCCAGCCGGCGAGTGCGATGGCAAAGCTGATGGCCGCAGCGTTCATCGCGACGGCAGGATAGGTCAGCGACAAGGTGCCCCATTCGAGGTCGGGCAGCACGATCGCGGTTGCGGCCAGGGTCAGCAGTGCCATAGTTCCAAGCAGAAATTTAATCGCTTTGTCGAGCCAGGCGTAGCCGCCAGTTTTCAGCAGCACGCCACCGCAACCGAGCAAGATGATGCAGCCGAGTTGCAAAGACGGATCGTCTATCAGGCGGCGCAGGATGAGCTCGTTGAATATCGCTGCCGTGACCAGAGTGACTGCGGCAGAGACGATAAACATCGAACCGAGCGTAAGCATGGCAAACACCACCAGCGTCCACATGCCCTGGCGTCGATAGGCCTCCAGCAGACTCAAGCCGGTCGCATGACTGTAGCGGGCGCCGAAGCTCATGCCGGGATATTTACTGATGTTGGCCACGATGATGACACCCATCAGGCCAAGACCAAAAAGCGCACCCGCGCGCGTCGACTGGACGAGGTGACTGACGCCGATAGCGCCACCGGCAAACAACAGGCCAGGCCCAAGGGCTTTTAAATTAGTCGTAAATTGACTGGGCTTCGCGTCGATTGTTGGCATTGCGTCGATGAGGCTCCGGTGTGCAGTTCAACCAGCATAAGCAATGGTGCTGGAGCGCGGTACTGGTGAGCAGAAAGGCAGGCCTAAAGTCCGGGCCAACCACGTAAAGTACGGAGTGAATGCGGCATGCTTCGGCACATTGTCGACAAAATAGTCACGAATCGCTAATATCGAACCCTAAACGAGCACTAATTTTAACTAATTGTAAACAATAACGCATGTCAGCACCCACCCTCGACCCTGATTCGGTGCGCCGTACTTCCGCCGACAGGATCTTCGAAGCGCTCCAGGACGCCATCGTGCGTGGTGACATCGGTGCTGGAGAGCGCGTGGGAGAAGCGGACCTTGCCGAGCGTTTCGGTACCAGCCGCGGCCCACTGCGCGAGGCCCTGCGGCGGTTGGAGTCGCGGCGCCTGGTGGAACGTACGCCGCATGTCGGTATTCGCATCGCGGCGCTCAGTCACGCGGCGCTCATTGAGCTGTATTTTTTGCGCGAAGCGCTCGAAGGTATGGCTGCCCGCCTGGCCGCAGTCAACATGACCGGTGACGAAGTTGCTGGACTTAGAGCGCTGCTGGCAACCCACGAGCAGGACGAGGCGCTCAAGTCCGATACCGCTTACTTCCAGCCCGAAGGTGATTTCGATTTCCACTACCGAGTGATTCAGGGCAGCCATAACAGTGCCTTGACGCAATTGTTGGTCGGTGAGCTTTATCACCGTGTGCGCATGTATCGCTACCAGTTCAGTGCGTATGCCAATCGACCACAGAAGGCATTCGCAGAGCATCAGCACATCGTCGATGCCATCGAGGCGCGCGACGGTGATTTGAGCGAGATGCTCATGCGTCGCCATATCAGCTCGGCGCGCCACAACATCGAGAAACATTTGAAGGAGAATTCATGACCCAGTCGCTCACTGCCGGGGGCCGCTTTCGACGTGCGCTCAAAGAGGAAAAACCGCTGCAAATCATCGGCACGGTTAACGCCTATGCAGCCATGATGGCAACGCAAACGGGCTACCGCGCAATTTATTTGTCCGGCGCTGGCGTGGCTAATTACTCTTACGGGATGCCGGATCTCGGTATGACATCCCTGGAAGACGTGTTAACGGACGTGCGCCGTATCACCAATCAGGTTGAGACGCCGCTACTGGTGGATATCGATACCGGATGGGGCGGCGCCTTCAACATCTCCCGCGCGGTGCGCGAGATGATTGCTGCCGGTGCCGCAGCAGTGCACCTCGAAGATCAGGTTGCACAGAAGCGTTGCGGTCATCGCCCGGGCAAAGAAATCGTCTCCACCGCAGAGATGGTCGATCGCGTGAAAGCGGCGGTCGATGCCAAGACTGATGCCGATTTCGTCCTTATGGCACGCACCGATGCGCTGCAGGTTGAAGGCTTGCAGGGTGTCATCGATCGCGCGGGCGCGTTCGCCGAGGCGGGTGCCGATGCCTTGTTCGCTGAGGCCATGACGGACATCGCGATGTACAAGCAGGTCTGCGACGCGGTTGGAATCCCGGTGCTCGCCAACCTCACAGAGTTTGGCAGCACGCCGTACTATACGTGCCAGGAACTTGGCGAGCAGGGTATTGCGATGGTGCTGTATCCGTTGTCGCCGACGCGCGCGATGCAGAAAGCGGCGCTCAGCGTGATGCAGGCGATTCGCCAGGATGGCACGCAGAAGAACGCCCTCGACCTGATGCAAACCAGAGCCGAACTTTACGAAATCCTCGGCTACCATGCCTATGAAGACAAACTCGACGAACTGTTTAAGCAGAGCAAGTGAAGGCGCCGACCGCGCCAGCCAGACTTTGAAAGGAGAACGATCATGTCCGATACCCAGCAAGTAAAACCGAAACCGAAAAAGTCAGTCGCCCTGTCCGGCACCGCAGCCGGTAACACCGCGCTGTGCACCGTCGGTCGGACCGGCAACGATCTGCACTACCGCGGCTACGACATCCTTGATATCGCCAATACCTGTGAATTCGAAGAGATTGCGTATCTTTTGGTGCACGGAAAATTCCCGAATGTCGCGGAGCTCGCTGGCTACAAGGCGAAGCTCAAGGCGATGCGCGGTTTGCCCGCAGCGCTGAAAGCGGCGCTTGAACAACTACCGCCGTCGGCTCATCCGATGGATGTGATGCGCACTGGCGTGTCAGTTCTCGGCTGTCTGAATCCTGAAAAAGATGATCACAACCACCCCGGCGCGCGCGATATCGCCGACAAACTCATGGCCTCGCTCGGTTCAATGTTGTTGTACTGGTATCAGTTCTCGCACAACGGCAAGCGTATTGACGTCGAAACCGATGACGACTCCATTGGCGGACATTTTCTTACCCTGCTGCACGGCTCCAAGCCCAGTGCGAGTTGGGAGCGGGCTATGCATACCTCGCTCATTCTTTACGCCGAGCACGAATTCAACGCGTCTACTTTCGCCTCGCGTGTGGTAGCGGGTACTGGCTCCGACATGTTCTCCGCCATCTGCGGTGGTATCGGCGCCTTGCGGGGTCCCAAACACGGCGGTGCAAACGAAGTGGCGTTTGAAATTCAAAAGCGCTACGAATCGCCAGACGATGCCGAAGCCGACATCCGCGCGCGGGTCGAACGTAAAGAAGTCGTGATCGGTTTTGGTCATCCGGTCTACACCGTCGGTGATCCACGTAATCAGGTCATTAAGGATGTTGCCCAGCAGCTTTCTGCCGAGCAAAGCAGTATGAAAATGTACGACATCGCCGAACGCCTCGAGACGGTCATGTGGGAAGTCAAGAAAATGTTTCCCAACCTCGACTGGTTCAGCGCGGTCAGCTACCACATGATGGGTGTGCCGACGGCAATGTTTACGCCACTGTTCGTGATTGCGCGTACGGCCGGCTGGGCTGCGCACGTCATTGAGCAGCGCATTGACGGCAAGATCATTCGTCCCAGCGCGAACTACAACGGTCCCGAGGACCAGAAGTTCGTGCCGTTGAAGGATCGCGCGTAAGCGTTGGGCAGCAGTATGAATTCAGACTATCGAAAACCCTTGCCGGGTACTTCGCTCGACTATTTTGATGCCGCGAGTGCGGTGAACGATCTCAAGGCAGGTGCCTGGGACCGTCTACCTTACACCTCGCGGGTACACGCCGAGAATATTCTGCGCCGCGCGGACCCGGACATCGTTCGGGAATGTCTGGAGCAGCTCATTGAGGTCAAGCGCGAGCGAGATTTTCCCTGGTTTCCGGCGCGCGTTGTGTGTCACGACATTCTCGGCCAAACGGCATTGGTTGATCTGGCCGGTTTGCGCGACGCAATCGCCGATCAGGGCGGTGACCCCGCGAAAGTTAATCCGGTCGTACCCGTGCAACTGATTGTCGATCATTCTCTCGCTGTAGAGAGCGCGGGTTTCGACCCCGAGGCGTTTGAGAAGAATCGAGCGATCGAAGATCGGCGCAATGAAGACCGTTTTCACTTCATTGACTGGACCAAAGTCGCATTCGACAACGTCGATGTGATACCGGCCGGCAATGGCATCATGCATCAGATCAACCTGGAGAAGATGTCACCGGTCATTAACATGTTAGATGGTGTGGCCTTCCCCGATACCTGCGTGGGTACGGATAGCCATACGCCGCATGTTGATGCCCTCGGCGTGATCGCTGTTGGTGTGGGCGGCCTGGAAGCGGAGAACGTCATGCTTGGGCGTGCTTCATGGATGCGCTTGCCGGAGATTGTTGGCGTTGAGCTGACGGGCAGACGCCAACCCGGCATAACCGCTACCGACATCGTGCTGGCACTGACTGAGTTCTTGCGTCAATCCAAAGTTGTCGGCGCCTATCTGGAATTCTTTGGCGCCGGCGCAACCTCACTCACACTCGGTGATCGAGCGACCATTTCGAACATGGCACCGGAATACGGGGCCACGGCAGCGCTCTTTTCCATTGACCAACAGACGCTCGAATATTTGACGCTAACTGGGCGCACCGCTGAGCAGGTCAAGTTGGTTGAGACGTATGCGCGTGAGGCGGGCCTGTGGTCCAACTCCCTCGCGGGCGCCGTTTACGAACGTAATCTGTCTTTCGATTTATCCAGCGTGGTGCGCACGATGGCTGGCCCAAGCAATCCGCATGCCCGCGTATCGACCACCGACCTCGCTGCGAACGGAATTGCCGGCGCGTGGGAGGATGTCGACGGGCAAATGCCTGACGGTGCAGTGATCATCGCAGCCATTACGAGTTGTACGAACACCTCCAATCCACGCAACGTCATTGCCGCTGCACTGGTCGCACGTAACGCCAATAAACTCGGTTTGAAGCGCAAGCCCTGGGTCAAGAGTTCACTCGCACCCGGCTCGAAAACTGTTGCGCTGTACCTCGAAGAAGCGGGCTTGAAATCCGAACTCGAGGCCCTAGGTTTCGGGATAGTCGCTTTCGCCTGCACCACCTGTAACGGTATGTCAGGTGCCCTTGACCCGGTCATCCAAAAAGAAATTATCGACCGTGACCTGTATACGACAGCGGTGCTATCCGGCAATCGGAATTTCGATGGTCGTATCCATCCGTATGCCAAAAACGCATTTCTTGCTTCACCGCCTTTGGTTGTGGCTTACGCTATAGCCGGCACGGTGCGTTTCGATATCGAGCGCGATTCTTTTGGCAGGGACCCGCAAGGCGAGCCGATTCTGCTCAAAGATTTGTGGCCGACGGACGAGGAAATCGACGCCATCGTCAGCCAATGTGTGAAACCTGAGCAATTTCGCAAAGTTTATATCCCGATGTTCGAACGTAAAGACGGTCCTACCGAGAAAGTCAGCCCCTTGTACGACTGGCGCGCGGCGTCCACCTACATTCGGCGTCCGCCATACTGGGAAGGTGCCCTTGCGAGGCATCGCAGTTTAGCTGGGATGCGCCCGCTAGCGGTTCTGGGTGACAACATCACCACCGATCACCTGTCGCCTTCGAACGCGATTCTCGCCAGTTCTGCGGCCGGCGAATATCTGACAAAAATGGGGCTACCGGAAGAAGACTTTAATTCCTATGCAACCCATCGCGGCGACCACCTGACGGCGCAGCGTGCCACTTTCGCTAATCCCCAATTGTTGAACGAAATGGCAGTCGTAGACGGCGAAGTAAAGAAAGGTTCGCTGGCGCGCATTGAGCCTGAGGGCGAAGTGGTGCGCATGTGGGAGGCGATCGAGACCTACATGAATCGCAAGCAGCCGCTGATCATCGTTGCCGGAGCGGACTATGGTCAGGGTAGTTCGCGCGACTGGGCAGCTAAGGGCGTGCGTCTCGCCGGCGTTGAAGCGATTGTCGCTGAGGGCTTTGAGCGTATTCACCGTACCAACCTTATCGGAATGGGTGTGTTGCCGCTCGAGTTCAAGTCTGGCGTGAATCGAAAAACCCTTGGCCTCGATGGCAGTGAAACCTATGACGTGATCGGCAAGCCTCAAGCGCGTGCGGATTTAACGCTGGTTATCCATCGGCGCAGTGGTGAAGACATCGAGGTTGGCGTGACCTGCCGGCTCGATACCGCCGAAGAAGTTCTGGTGTTCGAAGCGGGCGGTGTCCTGCAACGTTTCGCGCAAGACTTTCTGGCTGCCTCAAACGCTGCCTGAGTTTTCGCGCCGGTCTGCCGCCACGACCCATCCCAATGCACGGGCGGCCTGAGGGCAGGCTGCCCGCCGCATCTACTTCCGGAGTACCGCCGTATGGCCTATCCACCCCAAGTCAAGATTCCCGCTACCTATATGCGTGGTGGTACCAGCAAGGGTGTTTTTTTTCTTCGCGATGATTTACCTGAACGATGTCGGGAGCCGGGCGAAGCGCGCGACAAGTTGTTGCTACGCGTGATCGGTAGCCCCGATCCTTATGCCAAGCAAACTGACGGTATGGGCGGCGCGACGTCGAGTACGAGCAAAACAGTCATTGTGTCCCGAAGCAACAAACCCGATCACGATATCGACTACCTGTTCGGGCAAGTCTCCATCGACAAAGCCTTTGTCGATTGGAGCGGCAACTGCGGAAATTTGTCGTCGGCCGTCGGCGGATTCGCAATCAGCAACGGACTGATTGACCCCGACCACATACCGGAAAATGGCATCTGCACAGTCCGGGTTTGGCAGGTCAATATCGGCAAAACGATCATCGCGCACGTTCCTGTCAGCGCGGGCCAGGTGCAGGAAACGGGCGGCTTTGAACTCGATGGCGTGACCTTTCCAGCTGCCGAAGTAAAGCTCGAGTTTCTTGATCCGGCCGATGATGGGGGGGCTATTTTCCCGACCGGGAACCTCGTTGATGATCTGGAAGTTCCGGGCGTAGGAACTTTCAAGGCCACCATGATTAACGCCGGCATTCCAACCGTGTTTATCGAAGCGGAGGCGATCGGCTATACCGGCTCTGAACTACAAGAGGCCATCAACGGCGACCCGCAAGCGCTTGAGATGTTCGAGACAATTCGCGCGCACGGCGCTCTGCGGATGGGGCTGATCGATGACGTGGCACAAGCTGCCACACGGCAACACACGCCCAAGGTCGCCTTTGTGGCGCGTCCGCACGACTATGTGTCTTCCAGTGGCAAAGCGGTTGCGGCCGACGAAGTCGATTTGCTGGTGCGTGCCCTGTCGATGGGGAAACTACACCACGCCATGATGGGTACTGCTGCTGTTGCGATCGGCACCGCCGCCGCCATTCCCAATACCCTCGTTAACCTGGCTGCCGGTGGCGGCGAGCGCACTGAAGTTCGTTTTGGTCATCCGTCCGGTAGTTTATTGGTCGGCGCCGAAGCTAGTCAGAGAGACGGCAACTGGCAGGTTAATAAAGCGATTATGAGTCGTAGCGCACGCGTGCTGATGGAAGGCTGGGTGCGCGTACCGGGAGACGCTTTTTAGCGGACCAAATTCGGGGCCTACAAAGGTCGGCGCTGGATTCTGCCCCGCCATTGCGTCTTCGTGATTGCCCGGCTTACGCCGCAAGTGCAAGCGGTTCCGTTAAGCGGCGCTCCTCCAGCTCGATTCGCCTGATCCAGATCGCGGCATTAGGCAATGGCGACTATCGTGCAGATTTCACAGCGGTATGTACCCACTAAGCATCGGCAGGCGGCAGGATTTTTCGTGCCATCAGATCACGCAACCAATGGCAGAAGCTCTGCTCGGTATCCCACGCCATGGTGAATCCCGCTTGGCGAATCTTGACTGTACTGACGAAGATGGGCGAGGGCGGTTCGGTCGCGCCATAGGCGAAGCACATATCGGCATAGAAGTGTGATTCGCCAAGCAGGTCCTTGAGTGGGATGGGCTGCAGGCCGTGCCGCTCGACCACGCGTTGCCAGACGTCTGCGTGCGCCGGGATGTAGTCCGCAAGCGCGAGTGATTCATCGACGCCGACCGGCACACCGAGTGTTCGCCCGAGCGCCGGCCACATGTCGCGGAACGAGAAAACCTCACCATTGGTGAGGTTGTAAGTTTCACCGACGGCGTTTGGTGCGTCAGCGGCCCAACGCAGTGCACCGGCAACGAGGCGCGTGTCAGCTGCTTCCCACACCCAGGTCGCGCCGCCGGGAAACGCAAACGGCAAACCGAGTTCGCGCCGGATCGCGGCATAAATCCCTATCACCGGCGGCAGGTTCATGACTACGCCATGATTGGGGCCAACGATGAGTTGCGGGCGAAAAATCGAAAACGCAAAGCCGTCAGCGGTGGCTACTTCGCGCAGATAGTCTTCCTGCACCCAATAAAAATTCGCATGTTCGACGCGCGGCTGCGCTTCGCGGGCGGGTACGCGCATGGGTGCGACCATGGCGCCGTAGGCTTTCGTTCCCTGCAGGAGGGAGACGTGTTTGAGACGCGCCTTGGTCCGCAAGGGGTCGAGAATATTACGCAGCATTCGGCCATTGGTCTCGATTTGTGCTGGATCGGACCACCCTGCAATGAGACCAGGCAACTCGAAAACGGCTGTGTAAACGACGTGGGTCACCGCGCCCAGTGAGTCGGCCGCCGCCGCACACGCTGCGGCATCTGTGAGATCGAGCGCAAGATGCCGGTGAGGCACCGTGCTCAGCAATTCGGGTTTACGCCGCGATGCGGCGATGACATCCCAACCGGCGTCAGCAAACTCGATGGCGGCTGCGCTGCCGACCAGCCCACTGGCCCCGAGAATAAGAACGGTCTTGGTCATCTTGGTTCCTTAGATGAAGGGGAGTTAACTCGCAGGCTCGACCGCGCCCATACCAGTCCGGCGATTGCAGATCGTACACTTTAGAAATTAGACTGAAAATTCCTCTGAGTTGAAAGGGCCAATTCATGTCGGCGTTGAAGAGCGATAACGAAGTCATTCAGCGCGTACTCCAGCACGCGAGTGCGCACACTACCGATATGGGTGATGAGGTGTGGCGCGAGCCGGTCGAAAACTATCAATCGAAACAACGCTTCGACGAGGAAATGGAGATATTCAAGCGCCTGCCGATGGTGTACTGCCCTTCAGGTGCACTTCCTGAGCCCGGTGATTTTGTTGCTCGCCCGCTCGCCGGCGTACCCTTGGTCGTGGTGCGCGGAGACGACGGCGTGGTGCGTGCTTTCCACAATAGTTGTCGTCATCGCGGCATGAAGCTTGCGGAGGGGAGTGGCAATGCGCGAGGTTTTGTCTGTCCCTATCACGCGTGGGCTTATGGACTGGATGGCGGTCTGAGAAATATTCCCGGCCGCGACGGATTTCCGGACCTTGATGCTGCTCAGCACGGACTTGTGCAAGCGCACGCTGTCGAGCGTGGGGGGCTGGTGTTTGTGACACAGAAAGCGCCGCTTTCAGAGGGCGCGTTGGCGAGTCTGCCGGAGCTCATGGAACCGGGCCAGGAGGTTTTCGAATACAGCGACTTCACCGACGACGCGAATTGGAAATTGTTGCTGGAAACCTCGATGGAGGGTTACCACATCAAGGCGTTGCACAACACGAGCTTCTATCCGTTTGGGTTCGATAATCTGAACGTGGTTGAAACCGACGGTGCGAATTCACGCATCGTGTTTCCGTTTCGCCGCATCGAAAAGTTGCGCAGCAAGCCAGAATCTGACTGGCGTGCCGACGGTATGCTCACTTACGTCTATCAGATGTTTCCGAATACCCGTCTCGCGACCTTGTCCAGTCATTTTCTACTGGTCATTCTTGAGCCTGTTTCACCCACCTGCTCACGGTGGATCATTTATCGCTTGCGCCCAAAAAGCGCTGACAACGATCCGGTAGATTTGGAAAAATCAGTTCGCGATGCCGCGTTTATCAAAGACACCGGCGTCATCGAAGATCGTGCGGCCGCCTGTGGAATCCAGGAAGGACTTGCAGGCTCAGGCAACACCCATTTCACGTTCGGGCGTTTCGAGAAAGCGGTGGTACATTTTCACCAGCATTTGGATGCACACCTCAAGATGCTCGGCGAGTTGAACGCCTAGGTCCATGCACAAATTGCTGACTCGCTTGCAGCGCGTTGCCCGGGGTGGAGACGCATTGCACGACGTTATTTAGCTGCTCGCTGGCACCCAATCGTTGGGCGCAGAAATTTTCGGTCTGCTGGTGTTATCCGTACTTGGCAAGAATCTTTGCGACATGCGTCCCTGCCGATTTGGCTGTCACAAGATCGGGCGCACTCTCGATTTCCGCCTCCATCGTACAAGCAACGATTTCAAAAAAGGTCCGGTCCAGAGCGCGCCGTGCTGCAGCGACTTGCTGGGCGAGGTCTTCGCAAGTCGCTTCCTTTTCGATCATGCCCTGGATACCCCGGAGCTGCCCTTCAACGCGACGCAGTCGGTTGATGAGGCTGCGTTTGTGCTGCTCGCGAGCAGGCGGTTCACCGCTTGGCGACGCCATCTCTCGACTGTCCGTGTTTGCGCGCTCAAGATTCGGTTTTTGCATGGCTGATGTCCTTGCTGTGACGTCAGAGATTGGAGCTGTTCGGCGGCGCAGTGTTCGTGGACGCGCGCGGCCTGTACATCGCTATACGATGCCGGGGTTGCCCTCGACACCATGCAGGGTTGGCAAATTCAGAGTTGGGGCAGGCAGGTGGCTGTGGGCACGCAGGTAGGTCGCGACCACGTCCCAGACCGGTGGCCCTTCCGCGTTCTCTGCAACCGAGGCCCAGCCTGCGACTTTATAATTCTTCGCCGCGTCAATCGGGCTCTCGCCGAGGCGCAGATCAGAGATGCGTTCACCGCTGGTCGCACCAGGTGTGCAGCTGTAGGTCAGGCCGCCGACCCTGACCATGTCGCCGCCCTGCTGGTAGTAAGGATCAGGATTGAACAAGTTGTCGGCCACATCTTCCAGAATCGCCTTAATGCGAGCACCACTGAATTCGTTCACCGTCACTGCCGGATAGGTAATCGCAGTTTGATCCATGAGTCGTTCCATGGTCAGCGTTTCTCCCGGCAGCAACGAAGTACCCCAGCGAAATCCCGGCGAAAAAGCTATTTGTGCATCCTGCACTGACATCAATGCATCTAGGATGACTTGATCGAAGCTGCCATTGAAATTGCCGCGCCGGTATAGCAACCCCTCGCTCACGCCCAGTTCTTCGCCGAGCTTGTCGAGGTAGGGTTCACGCTCGGCATCGATAACTTTTTGCATTCCCGGGTCGGCTGGCAATAAATTTGCAAACACTGGCAACAGCCGGTAGTGCCAGTCCTTGATCGCGCCGCCGCGGACGTCAAAATCCAGCACACCGAGAAACTTGCCGTTACTGCCGGCATTGGTGACCAGGGTGACCCCGGCAGCATTTTTCACCGGTACCGGGCGCGGAATACCGTCGTGCGTATGGCCGCCGAGAATGGCATCCAGCCCACGCACTCGGCTCGCGAGTTTCAGATCGACATCCATGCCGTTATGCGAAAGTAGTACGACGACTTGCGCGCCCTTGCCGCGGACTTCGTCGACCAGCGATTGCACTTGTTCTTCCTGAATGCCGAAGCTCCAGTCGGCAACAAAATGGCGTGGGTTGGCAATCGGGGTGTACGGAAAGGCCTGACCGATCAACGCAACGGTGACACCGTTCATATCGCGCAGGGTATACGGCGGAAACACCGGATCGCCGAAATCATTGGTCCGGACGTTGTGGGCGAGGAACTCAATACGATCTTTCATCGGCCCGTTGACGAGCTCTTGCAACCGCGCCATGCCGTAAGTGAATTCCCAATGACCGGTCATCACATCGACACCGAGCTCAAGCTGAGCCGCGAGCATGTCTGCGCCTCGGGTCCACAACGCAGTGGCAGACCCCTGCCAGGTGTCGCCGCCATCCAGCAGTAATGCGCCGGGCCTCGATTCGCGCATGCGTTTCACCAGCGTAGCGAGATGCGCGTAACCGCCCACCTTGCCGTAGGTGCGCGCGGCGCTTTCAAAATCGAGGCAGGACAGCGCGTGTGCCTGACGGGTACCTGCAGCAATGCCGTAGTGGTCCAGCAGGTGTTGCCCTGTCAGGTGAGGAGGTTTCCCGCGCCAATCACCAAGGCCAAGATTGAATGACGGTTCGCGGAACCAGACCGGTAGCAGTTGCGCGTGGGCATCGGTGTAGTGGAGCAGATTGACGTTGCCAAACTCAGGCAGGTCGTAAAGTGCAGTGCCTTCACTGTTCGCGAGTGCACTGGGGGCGTGGAGATTCATGCCGCTGGCGCTCGCTATCGCAAGCAGTTGTACGAATTCGCGTCGGTTCATTGATTCACCGGCGATGCAGGGTCGAGCAGGTAGGCCATCACGTCTTTGAGTTGCTGTTCGGTCAGGATGCCCTGATGCCCGAAACGCGGCATATTGGAACAGGGTATGTGAGCATTCGAGTTGTACAGTTTGCCCCACGTGTAGTCGAGGACAAATTGCGAGTCGCCGCGCAACTTACCGTATTGGCGCAGACTGGGGCCGAGCGTGCCAAACGCAAGCTCCTCAGGCGCAAGTTCATGGCAGGCGTAGCAATTGCCGCCTGCAGGTTTGGCCGGATCATCGCTCGACTGTAAACCGCGACCGCGTCGCGCAACCGCTTCCCCGGCTGTAACGTCACCCAGAAAGACGCCATCGCTGGGTGGCTTTATAGTCGCCCGATTGCGGCGCATGATTTCTGCGCTCACGGTGCCGGGCAGCGGTGCGTCTGCGTACTGCGTACATTGCCGTTGCGTATAGTCCTGCGTGATGCGGTCCATGCCGGCCTGGCGTTTGGCGACAAATGAATCTTGCACGGTAGCGGCAATTCTATCGCTGCGGTTGTCCCCTTCGGCATTGGCCTGCCCGAACAGAGCCAAAATTAACAGACTGCCTGCTTTCAGAATGCGTGGCGTTGTAACGCTCATGAAGTGATCTCCCTTAGCGTCTGATCGATGGAGCGGCCATGACACCACCTTCAGCAGTTTTGGCGAGAAACATCGTCAGCCCGATTGCGACAGCCGAACCAAATTTCAATTGCGGCATGCGTTGCTGTCGCAAACAGTCTTGCAGACGCCATTCGATAGTCCGTAACTCTCCTTGCGAAATGCGGTAGGTCGGCCAGTGGGTGTACGCATGCTGAGCACCCGCGCTAACCGTCAGGTTAGGCAGGGCCTGAAGTCGGATGCGCTTATCACTTTCGCCATGACAGGTTGCACAAGAAAAATCGTGGGGGCCAGCACGGTAATAGAACATGTCCTTGCCGAGAGCGTAGGCGCTTTGCTCTGCCGGGTGCTGCATCGGCAATGCAATCGCCATGCCCTTCGAAGCCGCAGCAACATAGGCAGAAAGTGCCTCCAGATCAGATTTCTTGGCACCGTCGCCAAACTTCACGGCCAGGACCTCTTCCTCGCTGAAGCCCTGCAACGTGGTGATGCAGGTGACCAGACGGGTTTCCAGATCCTGTACGCGCTGAGTATCTTCAAACCAGCGCGGGAGCTGTGCATACGCGCCGGCAATAACACCCGCACCGAGCCCTAAATCGCATCCGGTGAGATCAGCTTTGAGGGGCCCGCGTTTCTGTAGCCAGATGTCGGCGCCGCGAATTTCCCACAGTTCGGCTGGATTCTCGTCGCCGAACATCTCGTGGTACTCCGCTATCGCCGCCTCAGTTGCAGACTGAGCCGCAGCGCTGGTGGCACCGGCAAGCAATAGCATGCCGACCGTCTGGCGCAATTTTTGAAGTCGTCTATTCATCGGCGTTCCTGTTCGTTGGCCGTCAGCCGGTCGAGACATCGACACTTCTGCACACTAAGCGATGACGGCCTCATCGGTGCGGCTGTCTCCATCCGAATCTGTCCACGTGATAGTGAGGGTGTCGCCTTTGGCGGCGCCTTTAAAGCGAAAAGCCAGATAGGGATTTTTCGATACCGACGGCCCCCAGTCGGCAGCAAGGACCTCCTTGCCCTGCCAGGTCGCGCTGACTTTGACGATATACGACGCTGGCACAACGTTCCCGTCACCATCTTTTCGTAAGCCACTTTCCATCGGATGCGACATCAGGATTCTGACGTCGATTTTGTCACCAGCCATTTTGGCGCGAATGCGCATCGGATCTGCCATGTTTATGCTCCTGATTGGTTCGCTTAACCGCCGCAGCCGCCGAGGGTCACTTTGACGAGCTTGCTGGTATGAAAAACCCCAGCGTCCGTTTTGACTACCACGTGGATAAGCGAAGACTCAGCAACTTTCACTCGGGTCGCAACGAACGGTTCGGTGCCTTCCGGAAAATTGAACTCGGCGGACATTGCATGCGGGTTTTTCTCAACGAGAATAGATATGGAACGGGTATTGGGCAGCTTGCTTTCGATTTCGACCGGCACTGCAGCCCCGTTTTCGGCAATCTCTGGTAGCTTCAGGTTGATCTTGGTAGACGCCTGATGCTCGTTCAGCCCAAGTGCTTCGAGAGCTGCAGCGACACCATCGGCAGCAAACGCGGCGCGCTTTTCGACAGCTCCCACCAATGTGGGTAATAAGCCTGCGCCAAAAGCCACGGCCGACAAACCGCCGCTTAGCGCCAGGGATAAGAAACTTCGACGTGAGTGTCCAACCATAACTATTGCTCCGATGTGAATGCTGCTGTCGCCGCGCTGCTTGTGTGGCGAAATCTATTTTTCATGACTGCGTGCTCCGGCCAGGATCCAGTGAATTATTGTGGCCAAATCTTCGTCATCGACATGGCGCTGCGGCGGCATGGGAACTGCCCCCCAGTTGCCGGTGCTACCGGTCTGCACCCGTGTCGCCAAGACCGTCTCGGCGCTCGTGTCGTCTGCGTAGCGCGTAGCGACTGCGGCCAGAGGCGGCCCGACGCGGGCGGTATCAATCGCGTGACACGCCAGGCAACCGTTCTTTTGCGCCATTTTCAGTCCCTCGTCGGCTACTTCGGACACCGGCGGTTTACCAAACGTGCGGAAATGCGAGCTGAGATCACCATACATTTGTTCTGCGAATCCGTCCGGCAAGTGCGATTGGACCACGACGTTTGCTGTTGTGCACTCAGACATACACGCGATATTTTCAACATCCGGGCGTCCTTCTATCGCGGTGAAGCCATGTGCGTTGTTGTAACCGTCCCGGTTGGGCATGACTATCTTCGGTAGTGTTGTTTGATCGAGTATCGCGTCGCCCGGCACGATGTCGTTTAGTGACAAGACATAAGCGGTGACCGCGTACACGTCATTCGCGCTCAAGGTTTTCGAGTTGTTGAATGGCATGGCGCGATAAATGTAATCCCACAGTGTTGTCGCGTAGTTGAGCTTGCTGCCGACGGTGCGTTGTGGCGCAGAACTGGCAAGGGAACCGACGCCTCCTGCGATTGCGATATAGTCGGTACTCTCGCCGAAAGTGCCATGGCAGCTCGCGCACTGGGCTTCATAGACAATCTCGCCTTCAGCGACCGAGCCGCGCCCGGACGGCAGGCCTTGACCGTCGGGCAGCACGTCGATATCCCAACTGCTAATCTGCTCCGGGCTAGCTGCTGTTCCGAACGTCTGCCATGGCGTGGCGGCTGTACTGACGCTGGTTCCAAGTAACACGGCGATAGCGAGGGCGGCATCAAGTCTGCACATTGCGCACCTCGCCGCTGGCCAGAACTTGCCAGGTCTGGATGGCGTTGTTGTGGTAGATCGATCGTGTTCCGCGTACTTCGCGCAGTTGTTTCAGCGCTGGCTGAACGTAGCCGGTCTCGTCTACACAGCGACTTTGGAGCAAGGCCGGGTTGCCGTCCCAGACCCAGTCCGCGCGAAATCTGGTGAGTGCTTTACTCGCGACGGGGTCTTGCAGTTGCGCAGTTCGCCAAGTGCGCCCACCGTCAGTCGAAATATCGACACGCTTGATACGCCCACGGCCAGACCAGGCGAGACCGGTGAGTTCATAATAAGTACCGGGGTCGAGGAGGGTCATGCCACCGGACGGCGAGGTGATGACTGATTTCGCTTCCTGAATCCAGGTGAACTGCCGACTTGAACCGTCTGGCATGAGGTCACTGTAGTGCAGAGTTTCTTCGCGGGTGTGCCAGGGCTGATCGCCGATTTCAAGTCGCCGCAGCCATTTCACGCTCGACACGCCCTGCACCCCAGGCACGATCAGGCGCAGCGGATAGCCGTTCTCCGGCCGCAGCATTTCGCCATTTTGGCCATACACCAGCAGTGCGTCATCAAGCGCCATCGCGATCGGAATGGTGCGCGTGAGGCTGGCACCGTCCGCGCCTTCGGCGAGAATATAGCGCGCCCGCTTGAGGTCGATGCCAACGTCTTCCAATACCGTGGAGAGCAATACTCCGGTGTATTCCGCGCCCGACACCATACCGTGGGTGAACTGCACTGTCGGCACCGCGACATTGCCCCATTCCATGCCTGTGTTCGCGCCGCATTCCAGAAAATGTATGCGTGATACCGAAGGCAACCGCATGACATCGTCCATGGCGTAGATTTTCGGTTGCCCAACCAGACCGTGGATGAGCAGACGATGTTGCTGTGGGTCGATCTCAGGTCGTCCCGCATGATCGCGTTCGAAGTGCAGACCATTAGGCGTGATCACACCGAATAAATTCTGCAGCGGTGCGAATGCGATAGAAGATTCGTTTGTTCGCGTGAGTCCCGGACTTTGGCGGCGAATGATGTTGGCTTCGAAGGGTGACGGCAAACCATACGGATTCGCTGCTACCGGCTGGCCGAGTACACGCGACCAGGCGGGCACAGCGAGATCGCCAGCTGTCGCTTTGGCAGACAGCGCGGCGGCCGAGGCCGTACCTGCCGCGCCGAGCAGAAAGCGACGTCGAGAAGGCGCTTGCACGGCGGTTGGGGCTGCGACGATACGTCCTGGGGCCTGCTTAGGTGACGTCATGGCGGCGGGATCCCAATTCCGGAGGGCGGACGGTGGTGTGAAAATATACCCCCACCCGTATACGAAATGAGTATATGAAGCACCTCAGGAAAGATCAACGAGAGAGGGTTTGGCGGCCGGCTCATCCAGAGAAAAGCGCGGAGATTTAGTACCCGCTAGCTGTGCCCCCGAATGTTCGCTCGATGGGCAAAGTTGCGCGTTTCGCTGATTCAGTGCGATTATTCTCAGTAACTGTCTATTTCGCATAGTCTTAATTATCGCCCTTAGCTTTAGCACGCTCCCCGAGTTTACCGTTCATTCTTGGACAGATGGCTTTCTTATAATAGCGATTTATGCCGTTGTGGCTTATCAAGCTGGATTACCGCAAAGGCTAAGGCGTCGCCGATCTAAAACGCTTTTCAGATCAATCCACTAGAGCTTAAAAGCACGCTCGATGGAAAACGGTCACGTTCATGGGCTGCGCAAATATCGGTACGTTCCGCAACATTGTCTGAAAGTATTCGCTACTTTGTCAGCTCTATATGCAACGTGATGCCGTCGTCGAATTTTGCTGCGTTTGACTGCAAATTTACGTGACGCGACCCTCGTGGTCATCTAGAACGCATTTCGACGGCGTAAAGTCACTCGAAGGTCCCGTTCAGGGAACCCGAACCACGGCCGTAGCTCCCATCCTTGACTTTCTTCGGTCACCCGCCTTAGCGTTCTGTGCTCCAGCAACTCATTTCGCTCACGCAAGGAAGGTCCCATGTCACAAACATCATCAGAGTCCAATGCCGGCGGCATCCCGAGTATCCAGGAACTTGGGTTCGACCCACAGGAACTGCGCCGCAAGTACGATGCAGAGCGGGAAAAGCGCTTGCGAAAAAATGGTGCTTTCCAGTATCGCGACGTGACGGGTGACCTGGAGCGCTTCAAAGTCGACCCGTATATTGAGTCAACAATTGAACGCGAAGCGCTCGAAGAAGATCTCGAAGTATTGATTGTCGGTGGTGGCTTCGGTGGCTTGCTGATCGGCGCGCGCTTGCAGGAAGCAGGCATCACTAATTTTCGGATCATCGAAAAGGCCGGTGATTTCGGCGGGACCTGGTATTGGAATCGGTATCCGGGCGCGCAATGCGATATAGAGTCATACGTCTATCTTCCCCTGCTTGAGGAAGTCGGCTACATACCCAAGGAGAAGTATTCCTTCGGGCCGGAAATCTTCGAACACGCTCAGCGGGTTGGGAAGCACTTCGACCTGTATCCGCGCACCTGCTTCCAGACGCAGGTCGGCGACATGCGTTGGGATGAGGAGCAGGCCATTTGGCTGATCAACACCGATCGCAATGACGCATTTCGCGCGCGCTACGTGATTATTTCGAGTGGCTCACTGAATCGCCCGAAATTACCCGGTATTCCCGGCGTCGAAACCTTCAAAGGACATACCTTTCATACCAGCCGCTGGGACTACAACTACACCGGCGGAGACTCTAGCGGCAACCTGCACAAACTAGCTGATAAGCGCGTCGCGGTAATTGGTACCGGAGCCACTTCCATCCAAAGCGTGCCGCACGTCGGCGAAGCTGCGCAGCAGCTCTATGTGTTTCAGCGCACGCCTTCCTCGATCGACGAACGTCGCAATAAACCGACCGACCCGGAGTGGGCTAAATCACTGGAACCCGGCTGGCAGGTCCACCGCAATCATAATTTTTCCTCGATTTTATCTGGAAGTCCGACTGGCGAAGATCTCGTCAACGACGGCTGGACTGCCTTGTTTAAAGCGTTGAACAAACTGCTTGAAGACAATCCAGGTGCCGATTTGAGTAACGAAGAAATGGCCATCATGGCGGAAATCAGTGATTTCCAGAAAATGAACAAAACACGCTCGAGAGTCGAACAGACCGTCTCCGACCCTGCTACTGCCGAGGCGCTTAAGCCGTGGTACCGACCGTGGTGCAAACGACCGACATTCAACGACGAATTTTTGCCCACTTTTAATCGTCCGAACGTAACCCTCGTCGACACCAATGGTCAGGGTGTTGACCAGGTAACCGAGAAGGGCGTCGTCTACGATGGCGTTGAGTACGAAGTTGATTGCCTGATTTTTGCGACCGGTTTTGAAGTCGGGACGACCACCTATGCGAAGCAGGCGGATCTGGAAATTTACGGGCGCGACGGTCTCACGCTTGCGGATTATTGGGCCACCGGCATGCGCACCTTTCATGGCTTCTTAAGTCATGGATTTCCGAATATGTTCCACATGGGATTTACCCAGACCGGTGTCGTACCGAATTTCACTTACATGCTGGACAATCAGTCGAAGCATATTGCGGCGGTCATTAGCGAAGTCAATTCGCGCAATTTGAAATCGATTGAAACGACCGTCGAGGCGGAAGCTGAATGGGTGGAAACGGTTAACGCACCGAACATGATGACTGAATACCTGGCCAACTGTACGCCGGGCTATTACAACGCCGAAGGTCAGGCGTCGGGTAGCGACGGTTTCTTGCAGGGGCACTACAGTGAAGGCGGACCTGCCTTCTATGCCATGTTAGAGAAGTGGCGCGAAAAAGGTGAGCTGGCAGGGTTGATTCTTAAGTAGTCCGTAATACCGCTGTCGGCCATTCGCAATTGAATGCTCGACAGCGGTGTCGATTTCGGTCGCGTCGCAATCCGTTTCTCTCACCTAGCGTTAGAACATCCCCGCGGCTGCGAGCTGCAGGAAATCTGCCGCAACCGACCTGTCCGTTTTTTTAATTGAATGTGCCGCCACTTTCCGCCAGGCGTTTTAGCAACGGTGCTGGCTTCCACGACGCCGGATCGGCTTCGGCGAATTCACAAACGCGTCGATAGACGGTATCCAAACCGACTTGGTCAGCATAAAACATGGGCCCTCCTAAAAATGCCGGCACGCCATAGCCAAAGACGTAGATGACATCAATATCGCTCGCGCGCTGAGCGATTCCCTCCTCAAGTATCCACGCGCCTTCGTTAATCAGCGCGTACATAAGGCGTTCAATCACTTCGCTAGCCGGGATTTGGCGTCTTTCGATTCCTTTCTCCCGGGCATACTCAACGATGAGTTGTTCGATGGACGGATCGCGGTGCGCGTTGCGATCACCGGGCTCATAGTGATAGAAACCGTCACCCGTTTTCTGTCCAAATCTACCCATCTCGCAAATGCGATCCGAGATTTCGCAGTAGCGTTCGCCGGCCGGCAAACTCGCCGGCAGGCCCTTGCCCTGACGAATTCGCCATCCCACATCAAGCCCGGCCAGATCGGACATGGTTAACGGCCCCATGGCGAAACCAAGATCGTAAATCGGCGCGTCAACTTCGTGCGGCAGGCAACCTTCTTCCAGCAGATAGCTGGCCTGGCTGCCGTAGCGATGAATCATGCGATTACCTACAAAGCCGTCACACACGCCGACCACGACACCGACCTTGTTGATCTTGCGGGTCACCGCCAGCGTTGACGCCAGAGTTTCGTGACTCGTTTTAGCGCCACGTACGATCTCGAGCAGCTTCATCACGTTTGCGGGACTGAAAAAGTGCGTGCCGATAACCTTGTCTGGGCGCGAGGTCACACTCGCGATTTCGTCGACGTCCAGAGTCGAGGTATTGCTTGCGAGAATACACTCAGCCTTCGTGGTCGCGTCGAGTTTTGCAAACACCTCTTTTTTTATCGCCATGTTTTCGTACACCGCCTCAATGACCATATCGGCGTCGGCGAGATCGGCGTAGTCCAGTGTCCCCGTGATCAGCCCCATCCGTTGCTCGACATCGGCGCTGCTCAAGCGTCCTTTTTTCGCAGTCCGTTCATAGTTGTCTCGAACGATGCCGAGTCCCTTATCGAGTAGCGCCTGCTCGGTTTCAAGCACGATGACCGGAATGCCGACATTCGCGAAGTTCATCGCAATGCCACCGCCCATCGTTCCGGCCCCGAGTACCGCTACGCGTTCAATGCGCTGAGGTTTCGTGTCGGCCGGCATATCGTCGACCTTTGTGGCCGCTCTTTGCGCAAAAAAGATATGCCGCTGCGCGGCCGACTGAACACTGTCGCGCAGCCCCTGAAACAGCTCGCGCTCGCGCGCCATCCCTTCGTCGAATGGCAGCGTACAGGCCGCTTCGACACAGGCGATGCAGCTAAGCGGGGCTTCGAAACCACGTTTCGTTTGAGCGACTTTCTTACGCGTGGCGACAAAGATTGCCGGATCGACAGCGCTTACCTTGTCGTTCAGATCGCGCACCCTGGTCAGCGGCTGGCCAGTCGCAACCACTTCGCGCGCAAACGCTTTCGCACCTTCCAGCAAACCTTGCTCATCGACGATGGCATCGACCACGCCGGCTGCATGAGCGGCCGCGCTATTCATTGGTGTGCCAGTGGTGATGGCGTCAAGCGCAGCTTCGGGACCGATCAAGCGCGGCAGTCGTTGGGTTCCACCGGCTCCGGGTAATAATCCGAGGAGAACTTCTGGCAGGCCCAGGCGTGCCGACGGGACCGCGACGCGAAAGTGACAGCACAACGCCGTTTCCAGCCCGCCGCCGAGGGCCGTGCCGTGAATGGCCGCGACCACCGGCTTCGCAGCATCCTCGATCATCGCCAGAGTTTCGAGAAAATCAGGTGGCCCCATTGGCTTGTCGAATTCACTGATATCGGCGCCGGCGATGAATGTGCGGCCAGCACAGATCAGAATAGTTGCGATGCTGTCGTCTGCTGCTGCAGTTGCGAAACATTCACTCAGACCAAGACGGACGTGCTGTGAGAGCGCATTTACTGGTGGGTTGTTGACCGTAACGATGCCGAGATCACCATCTCGAGTGTATAAGACCGAATCCGTCATGTGACGTCCTTTTTACTTTAAACAGGGGCGCAAGGTTCACGTGACGCGCCGGTATGACTAATGGACATTGTGTCGCAAGGGTATCGCAGCTTCGTCCATAAGGGCACGTATTTGGATACCCGAATTCGCCCGCGCCAGCGGCTCGCGCAAAGTCCGGTCAATCCTTGGCGGTAATTCGGCTACTGCGAGCCTTTGAACGGCTCTACTGTGTGCTATGTATTCGGCGCAACGATCGCGACTGCAGTACGCTGACGCTGGGCATCTGGTGCAACACCATATTTCTATTGCAACTCGACTCGCGTATCTCCGGGCCTGCCAACTACCGAAACCATCTTGAGAATATTGCGGAACCGGGGTCGGAAAACGCTATGATTGGTCAGTATTTGGAAATTGCGCGTAAACGCGCTGGTCACACGAACCCAACCAAACAACTGACGTGACGCGACGCGACGTGCATTCGAAATCATATGGATGCTTCAGGACTCGCTTCATAGTTGACGATGATCTGCAGGCCTGGTGAAAGTTCGGGCCGTTCGCCGAAAGTGACAGGAAATTCGTTGCGGATGTCAGGCCATTTCGAATGGCATTATGAACATCGACTCACGCCGCCGCGAGCTGACTAGGCCCGTGTTCGAGAGAAGCGCTGGAACGCGCGTTCGCGCGACGCATTGTGCGAGCTTGCCCGTTAAGACTTTACGCACCGGGGCGGTCGCAGCGATCAGAGATTGGGACGCACTTTTCAAATAGCTAACCGAAGACTTTCAGGGGACACGATGATTAATGTAATGAGTTGCCAATTTACATCGCGGCACGGTAGCGACGACGGTTCTTCAGGCGTTTCGACCCATGCAATTAGGGGTCTCGTCATGCTGTTAGTCGCAGCCTCACTTACACATACCGCAGCGGCCTCGGATGGCAGGGAGCATCTGGAGCAAAATTGGGATTCCGACCAGCGGCACACGTTCTGGTTTACCCCACAGGGATCGCAGCTTATTCCCTACGATTGGGTCTTCGCATTGGAGCGTCCGAGTTGTGTTGGAGCCCCCGTCACCTCGCAATATTGCAGCCACCTCGGTCGTTCTAAATCAGATATCGCGAGCCGTTTTTTCGACCCGGACCACATGGACCGCCTGCGCTATATCCCGGTTCCAGCCAACTCTGATTCCAACCGGGCCGGGCTGCCCATCGGCTTTACGGAAGACGACGTGTGTTATTCGGCCCCATCCGAAGTCGATCCGCATCCCGAAGTTCGGTTCGCGCCCGATGGCGACGAGGTACACCAAGGCATCGCCGGAAAATGGCTGGGATTGAATTGCGCAGCATGTCACACCGCTCAGATTGACTATGCAGGAAAGCAGTATTTGATTGAAGGTGCACCGGCGATGGGAGAATTCGAGGCACTGATGGACGGGCTCGTCATGGCGATGGAGCAGACCCTCAGCGATCCCAAACGCTACAGCCGCTTCGCTTCAAAGGTACTCGAGAAATACGCCGAGGCAGCATCGCCCGGTGAGCACGAATGCGTGCTCGTTCCAGAGAAATCTAAGGACGCTGATGCCTTGAAAGCGGATCTGGGTACGATCGTCGAAGAGAGAAAAACCTGGAATTCGCGCAACAGCGGTGGTTCGTTGACTTACGGTTTTGGCCGCCTGGATGCCTTCAATTCGATACTCAACGAAGTAAGGTAGCGAGCGGTGGCGCGAGTGCCCCGACCGAGGTGGCCGATGCGCCCGTCAGCTATCCGTTTATATGGGAGGCGCCGCATCACGACTATATTCAATGGAATGGCAAAGTCCGCAATGATCCAACGGGCGCTTTGGGCAGAAACGTAGGCGAAGTGCTTGGTGTCTTTGGGCGCTTCACAATAATGCCTGGGTCGAACGCTGAGCCCCGTATTCGCTCTACGGTTCGTATTCCCAACCTTGGAAAACTTGAAACGTTGTTGCGAACCTTGTGGTCACCACAATGGACGCCCGAAAAGTTTATTACGACAAACGACACTGTTGAAGAGGTCGCATACGGCAAAAAATTGTTCCATGGCGAAACGCCGGAGAAATTCCTCTGCTCGAGTTGCCACGTTCCGATCACCCGTGAGGCCCCATCCCGGCGGGTTCGATCGAATGCCATTCCGGTCGAAGTGATGGGCGTTGACTCGACTGCGGCAGTAGGTTTTTGCACCCGCGCGTTCGAAAACACATCCGAACCGTGCCCTTCTGCGAAGGCGCTCACAGATGCAGTCGTCTCGGTCGTTAGGACTGACGCGGCGGCGGCCGGGCATATCATCCGCGGCACGACGTGTTGGCGTTGGCGCACACGTCCGAATCAGAAACCGGCCGATGCAGTGCACGACGAGACCTGCGGCGCTGCTGATAGTGACTCGACGTCAGATTCGAAGATGTCAGCAGAACCGAAGACGGCATCCTACAAAGCACGGGCGTTGAACGGTATCTGGGCGACTGCCCCCTACCTGCACAATGGGTCAGTACCGACGCTTGCACATCTGCTTCGACCGAATACCCGCCCAGACGTGTTTTTCACCGGCAGCCGCGAATTCCTCCCTGATGAAATCGGCTTTAAGTATCGTGCAGAAGATTATCCGGCTGGCGTACCGAAATCGAAGTTCGATACATCACGGACCGGCAACTTAAACGATGGCCACACGTATTTCGGCAACTATTTCGAAACACACGACGCTGAGTTTCGAGCGTTAATGGCGTATCTCCGCACGCTTTAGCGGCGCCTTTTAGTTGGGGGCGAACAATTCCTCATGGCGCCCGTTCAGGCGCCGAAGGAGCATGACTCGCAAAGGCCAATTACCAGGTCGTGCCGTGCTCATGTCGCCATTTTACTTAGCGTCTGCGATTAACAGGCCCGCGCTCATTACACGATGGAAATTCTATTTGCTAGCCGTGTGTATGACGTGCACGCCATCGTGCTCGTCCTCGATGGAACTCAAGTCATTCACCACCGATGGCTGCAGCGCTTTTCCAGATGGCACGCGTCAACAGCAGGATCTTTGGCAACACTGCTGTACAGCGCACGACTGCGCATACTGGAAAGGTGGAACCCGACAACAAAGAAAAGCGGCGGATAAAGCGCTGAAGGTTTGCGTTGCCAATGTTGGGCAACCCGAAATCGCGAACCTGATGTTGGCCGGGGTTAAAGTCGGCGGGACACCCTACCTGCCCACCAGTTTTCGCTGGGGCTACGGGTGGAGCTATCCGAGGTTCTATGGCCCGTTGACGGGCGACGAGTTAAAGAGAACCGCACGGATGGTGGAACGCGATGCCCAAAACGCGTGCGCTGATTAATTTTCGATCGGGCGAAAGCATTCCCGGGTCCGGTTACGGCTGCAATCGCTTGCGAGGCCCATACGGACAAACTTCACGCTCGCGTTTTATCTATCCAAGTTGGTGAGCAGAACTTGAACAATAAAAAGCGCGATGACTGGGGACGTTGCAGGACCGCCCGCACGACATCGGCCGCCGGGGGCGATTCGTGACCGGGCCAGTCGGAGCGATATCCGGAGTTGAAGAAACTGAATCGCCCACCGTCTTGAATGTAATTCTCGGCCATCCCCAAGCATATGAATTTGAGAGTAGTTTCAGTGTTGGCTTGGCGGAACAGCTCACCCGGGTAAATGGTGCCAGCAAGCATCCGATGCAACCATTCCACGAGCTAGCTGGTCGGTCGCGTATTTGCTGGGGCGCTATGCGCTTCTACGACACACAATTGGGCAATTGCTACTGACACAGGTGCGAATGAAGACCCGGTGCCAGAGCCATCGAGAGTCACCGGCACCGGGTCATTGGCAAGTTTCGCGTTCTATGCGCGATTGTGTAGCGATAGCGCCTGCAATTCGGTGCTGCTATTAGTCTGGGGTTTGATTTAGCAGCACGTCCGGCCGCGATCGTCGCTTTGGTAATGCCTTAACGGGGCATAACCGTGCAAACAATGTGCCACCGCGCAAAAACCTATGGGCCATGCTGCGGTTGTCTGCTAATTCAGAATTCTGCTGCTCATTTGTAGACAGGAGTGAACACTACCGAGTCACCAAGCTGCCCGTCACGTTGACCGGCGAGAGGTGATCTGGCAATAACGGCGCCCGCCGAGGCCTGTTTTTCTGCAATACTCTACTGAACAGGAACCTGGGATACGAGAACCTGATGTACGACCTGATAATCCGAAACGCTTGTATTGTTGACGGCACCGGCGCTGATCGTTTTGCCGGCGAAGTCGCTGTCACCGACGGCATTATTGCAGCTGTCGAGCGCACCGATGTGGGTGGCGTCAGCGGAGACGCGAAACGTGTTATCGACGCTAACGGTCGCCTGCTGACACCAGGATTCGTTGATATCCACACCCACTACGATGGCCAGGTGTGCTGGGACAAGCAAGTCACACCGAGCTGCTGGCACGGTGTAACGACTATCGTGATGGGGAATTGCGGCGTCGGCTTCGCACCCGTGCATCCCGGCACGGAGAACGCTCTCGTTGAGCTGATGGAAAGCGTCGAAGACATTCCGGGCACCGCGCTACACGAAGGTATCCCGTGGGGATGGGAGACTTTTGCGGAGTACCTGCAGGCGATCGACACGCCCTATACGATGGACATCGGCTCGCAGGTGCCACATGTCGCGCTACGCCATTACGTCATGGGCGAGCGCTGTTACGACGAGGCGACCAGCGACGACATCGCTGACATGGCTGCGCTAACCACCCAGGCTTTGCACGACGGTGCACTGGGATTTTCGACGTCACGCTTCTATGGCCACATCGACAAGGCGGGTAACGTAGTGCCGGGCACCCATGCTGATGCTGAGGAATTGATGGGGCTTGGCACGGCGGTCGCAGAGGCCCCCCACGGCGCTATCGAGATCATTTCCGATCGATTGCAGAACGAAGCTGAGCAACATTGGATCGAATGGATTGCCGCTAAAACCGGGCGTCCGGTGACGATGCTGGTGACCTCGAATATTGGCATCGGAGCGTTGGAGATGGCTGAGCGCCTGAATAAAAAAGGCCTACAGATCCGACCGCAGGTTGGCGCTCGCCCGGCTTCAGTACTCATGACGCTGGAGGGTACGCTCAATCCAATGCGCCAGTTTCCGGCCTATGCGGAAATTAAAAGACTACCGTTCGCCGAACAACGGCTGATGTTGCGCGACCCTGAGTTTCGCGCCAAAGTCCTTGCCGACACGCCGAAAGTGGCACGCTTCGCTGACACTGCGCGCATTATTTCCGCCTTCGACGAGATGTACGTGCTGCCAACGGAACTTAGCTACGAACCCGACGATTCTGACTCGATTGCGGCGATCGCGGCGCGCGAGGGTATTGATTGCCGCGAGGCTTTGATGGATGTCATGGCAAGCGGGCGCCCGCTATTGCACCTGATTGGAGAGTATCAGGGTGATCTCGACGTGCAGCGTGAATGTATTGCCAATCCGCATTCAGTGTTCGGGCTATCCGACGGGGGCGCGCATTGCGGCGTGCTCTGCGATGCGAGCATGCCGACTTATATGCTGGCCTATATGAGCCGCGATCGGACCAAAGGAGAGACTTTTTCTATCGAGTTCACAGTTAACAAGATGACCCAGGACACGGCACTTGTTTACGGCATGACCGATCGCGGTGTGATTGCAAACGGCTACCGCGCCGATCTGAACATTATCGATTTCGATAACCTGAAGTTACTTGACCCTGAGATGGTCTATGACTTGCCGGCCGGTGGACGCCGACTTATCCAGAAGTCTGAAGGCTATGTAGCCACCATTTGCAAAGGGCAGGTGACTTACGAAAATGGCGAGCACACCGGCGCAATGCCCGGGCGTTTATTGCGCGGCGCCCAACATCGCTGACATGCCGGGTGCATTGTCTCGCTGCTTGTTGTTACGGCGGCGAGGCCAGCGGACAAAGCCCCGCTGAGGTCGTTCCGCTCGACCCGGCGTGATAACCGTTACCAATGCAGGTGCTTCCTCGGTTTCAGGCCGCTTCCTGCCGCCCGGTGCGCTGTTCGATATCAGCCAATGTTTTCAGCAATATCGGTCGGAACAGCGCGTAGTTCTCGCTCATCGGGAAGTGGCCAAGCCCATTGAGCATTTCATAATGCACACCTTCGCCGATGTCTCTGGCGGTTTGTTCGACTAATTCGGGTGGGCAGGTGAAATCAAATTCTCCAGCGAACAGATAAAGCGGGACCTTGTTGGCATCGATGCGGCTTGCGCGCTCCGGGTCACTATTGTCGAAGCCCCATAAATAGAGATCGTTTCGCATGGTGATCGGATGTGCGCTCTGGCACATGCGATTGATCTCACGGTCGCGTCTGGAAATACCCGGTGGCATAACGGCATCGACGACGCCTGGCAGCATCATCGGTGCGTTAACGTGCGGATCGATCCACCAGTCGTGGTGAAACCCCTGCGTTGAAAGCCCACCTGCCATCCCGATTAGGGCACTGAACTTTTCCGGATACTTATCGGCCAAATGACAGGCGATGACGCCGCCGATGCTACACCCAAGAAAAATCGGTCGCTCAAGTGCCAGCGCTTCGCTGAGTGCGACCACGAACCGAGTGACCCAGTCCGACTTCAAAGGCGTGTCAGACTCAAAAAACTCGCCGCTCGACGGCGGGTCCGATTTGCCGTGCGCCGGAAGATCATAGGCGACGAAGCGATACTTCTTAGTCAGCTCGCGATCCTCCAGCAAATGGCGCCATTGACGATTCTCATTGCCCGCTGTGTGCTGACATAGCACCGGTACACCTTCGCCGGCCTCAAAGTAAAACACCTTGTGAGATACGTCATCGACGGTCACGTTCACATAGCGTCCAATTGCCTGATAGTCAGCTAATTCCGGTGGGTCTTCTGCGACTGTGGGCGTTCCGTTTTGACATCGACCCACTCTCACCCAGTCGGAAAGGGTGAGCATTTGCTGAAACAGTAACTGCAGGTCTCCTTCGACGACCATCACGCCGGCCCCGATGGTCGCGAACAGGGCCTGATACATTGGTTCCGGATCGGGCGCGAAGAGTTTTTCCCAGACTTCCTTGGCGGCCGCGAGCGTGAATGTACTGGGTTCGAGTGCACCGCCATTTTCGACCACACTGTGAACACATCCGTCGCGCACATGGAGCGTGTAGCGCTGGTCGTCAGAAGCAATCGTGAACGACCCGTTAAAATGGCGGCCGTTGTGCTGGCTTGCCCGATCTGCGTTGATCGCCTCGGTCCAGCCCTTCACCCAGCTTGAATTGAATTCCATTGCAGTTCTCCATGTTCACGATGCGAATCGAGTGCGTTCGAAAATGCCATTTGTGCGCGCGCGTCGACGGCCCAATTCGGGTCAACCAGTAACATCCGCGCGTCAGTGCGACGTGGCATAATCTGCCACACGTTCAGACGCACGAATACCCTCCGTCGACGGGGACAACAGCCCCATTCATAAAAGAGGCTTCATCTGACGCCAGAAAAATGACCAACCAGATCACTTCTTCAGGGCGTCCCAGACGCCCGCTCAAATGTGCTTGCTCCATCGCCTTCCAGATCTGTTCCCGATCTTCGAATTTCTCGACGTATTTTCGTGGCATCGCCGTATCGATACCACCTGGCGCGACGGCGTTAACCCGGATGCCATAGTCCTTCAGATCGTTTGCCATGGAACGGGCGAGTTGCGCTACTCCGGCTTTCGATGCGCCATACGCGGCCATATCCGGGAACCCGACCAGTCCTCCGACGGAGCTGTTGTGGATGATCGACCCACCATTGCCTTGCTCAACCATTTGACGAGCTGCCCGCTGGCTGAGCAGGAACGACGCGCGTACGTTGACGTTCAGCACCAGGTCGATTTCGTCCTCAGTGGTTTCAAGCATCGGACTACCGACCATCACTCCGTGATTGTTGAACAACACGTCGACGCGTCCGAACTGTTTGACTGCAGTGCTCACAATGTTGTCGAGATCGGTAGTGACCGTGACGTCGCCGCTAACAAAGCAGACCTGGCCAGGGAAGCGGCGCATGGTGTCCGCTATCGAGGCGGTGGGCTCACGACACTGATCGCTGGCGACAACTTTGGCGCCTTGCTCGGCGAATAAGCTGACGGCGACCTGGCCCTGGCCGCCTGCCGCGCCTGTGATGATGCAAACTTTGTCTTGCAAACGTCCCATTCAATGCCCCTTTCGACGGCGCCGATTGATTTGCCGAGTATGACCCGACGATGAGGATGGCCGGAGCAACCCCGCCGATAATAGCGTAGCTTCACGAGCCGAATCCTGTCGACGCGCAGTCGACATGCAGACGCGACCGTTGACGCGGACGTAACTCACGCGGCTGCTGATGGAATCAGGACGTGCGGATTAAAGGGATGGTATCCCCGGCTCGGGATTCAATCGCTATCGCGGATTGTCCAATCTAATCTCGGCGCCATCATCGCCTGGCGATTGGGAGTTCAAACCAGAACTCGCTACCAACGCCGGGGGTGCTGGAAAACCCGGCGCGGCCGTGCATCAGTTCCGCGAGCTGGCGGGTGATGGTCAGCCCAATGCCCGTGCCCTCGGCATCCGCGTTTCTGTTCGAGGAGCTGGAAAACGGCTCGAACACGTCCTGTTGTTTGTCCAACGCAATGCCGGGGCCGTTATCGGCGACTACGATGCGCTGCATACCTTCGCCGCGGCGTTCGGTTCGTATCGTGACCTCGCCGCCGTCGTGGTTATATTTAATGGCATTCGACAACAGGTTCAGCAACATCTGTCGCATGCGTGTCTCGTCTGCACGGACGGGTTTGAGCTCTGCGGCATTCTCGATGAAAAATATCCGCACCTCTTTTTGTGCGGCGATAGGGCGGGTGGTGGCCAGGCAGCTTTCAATCACACTGATGACATCAATCGTTCTGATGTCTATCGCAAGCTTGCCAGCCTCAATACTGGCGAGGTCGAGTATGTCGTTGATGAGTTCAAGCAGGTGACGACCGCTATTCAGAATCTCCTGCACGCTGATGCGATGAGCAGCGCTCAGTGGGTCGCGTTCGTCGAGTTCGAGTAATTGTGCAAATCCCAACACCGAGTTCATCGGTGTGCGCAGCTCATGGCTCATCCGTGATAAGAATTCAGACTTGGCTCGATTCGCGGTGTCAGCCTGTTCGCGCGCACTGACTAGCTCCGCTTCATGTCGTTTCTGCGCTGTGATGTCAAACCATAGACCCACACTATCGCCATCGGGGGTCTTGCGTTCCGATAGTTGCAGCACGCGACCGTCGGCGACGGTTACCTCAATATTAGTGTCAGGGTTGTTGTGATGCGCTACGCGGCGCGTTAACCAATCTTCATGCGCGTTCGCCACATGGACGATCCAGCCGGACTCAACATTGATCTTGGCCAGCTCGAAGAAGTCAACGCCCGGCACTGCGTGCTCGACAAGCGGCTTAAAGTGATCGCCGAATATTTCGTTGCACAGTACCAGTTTGTCATCGGCGTCATAGAGCACGAAGGCAGCCGGCAGGCTTTCGATTGCTTCGATAAGCCTGCGCTGGGCGACGCTGCGCTGCTCTTCGCTGCGTTTGATGTCAGTGATATCGGTAACGACGTGGGCGGTCTGGCCGAGATCCGTTTTTCGTTCCGTGACCAGCAGCCAGGTGCCGTTGTTCATACGCAGTTCAATGTTGCCGCGCGGATTGCGGTGGCGTTCCATTCGCCAAGCAACCTGCGCATCCAGCGTGCGGCCTGGATACGCATAACTGCTACTTTCGAGATTTGACCTTAAGCCGTCCTCGAAACGCGTGCCGGGATGAATCACATCTTGATTGTGATTGTTAATGTCGCGAAAGACATTGTTGCAAAACACCAGACGATCATTTTCGTCGTAAAGCGCGAAGCCTTGCGAGATGCTCGCCAGCGTTGTTTCGAGCATGCGCGATTGTTCGAGCAGTTCCTGCTCAGCGCGCTTGCGCTCAGTAACATCGCGCGCAATTCCGGTGAACGTCGTGCGTCCGTTTCTGGTCACCGCACTAACGCCCAAATCGATTGGCAATTCCGTCCCGTCTTTGCGATTACCGACAATTTCGCGGTTGGCGCCCTGTGACGACAGCGTCGTCAGTTCGAGCAAGCGAGCGTGTATTTGTGTGGGCGTCTGGCGCTGAAATTCAGGCAGCAGGATTGCGATACTGCTGCCAAGCACTTCTGCTGCCGCGCAACCGAAAACGAGTTCAGCACCGCTGGTAAAAGAGAGGATCGTGCCGTGAGCATCGAGCACGATGATGCCGTCGATCACGTTATCCATGATTGAACGCAGATTCTGCTCGCTCGCGGCAAGTGCATCCTGCGCTGTTCTGGTCGCGGCAAGTTGCTCAGTGAGTTCTTGCGTGCGTGCTGCCACACGTTCTTCCAGTTGCAGATTCAGTCTGGATATTTCAAGTTCGCGGCGCTTGATCTCGGTGATATCGCTCAGCACCGTGAACGTGCTGCCGTCGGTGGCTTTGCGCTCAGAAGCCATGAACCAATGACCCGGACGGTATTCACGCTCAAGTGGCTGGCCCGGATTGTGATGCAGCTCGACGCGCTCCCGTACCCACTGATCTTCACGTCCGACCGCTTGAGGGATCAGGCCGGAAGCGGCCATCCCGCGCGCAATTGACTCAAATGACGCACCAGGGGCGAACAGATAAGCCAGCTCACCGTAGAAATCCAGGTAGCGTTGATTGGTCATCACGATACGGCCGTCCGGCCCGGTCATGCTAAAACCGACGTCCAGAGATTCAATCGCGTCGATCAACAGCGCTTGAGTTTGCGCGGCGCGCGTTTCACTAGCCTGGAGGGCTGATTCGACGCGCCGCAGACGACCACTGGTTTCCGGGTTGGAGCTCTCCGCAACGTTGATGAAGCTGGTGATGTCTACAGTTGCGCCGCGGTAGCCGCAGAACGCGCCTGTGGCTGAAAATATCGGCTCGCCGTTCGTGCGAAAAACACGTACGTGGTCATCAGGGCCGCGGGTGCGGTACACGAAATCTCTGAAGGGTCGGTGTGCCTCCAAATCGATTTGGTGCTGACGCCATTTTTCGTTGTCATCATCATCTTCGATGCGACGATCGAAGCGCGTTCCACCAAGATGCTCCTGGGTTTGCTCAACGCTACGATGGGCGGGGCCACCCGAAAGACTCACGAAGCGGTGTTCGCGGTCAGTCTCCCATAGCCACACTGCGGAGGTTTGTGCGAAATCTCGGAAACGTTGCTCATCTTCGCGCAAGGCGCGTTCGCTGAGCACGCGTTCGGTGATGTCGTTGATGGCTGTTAACCATGCCGGCTCGTTTTCCCAGATAACCGGCTTTATGCGGTACTCGGCCCACCAGTGCGCGTGGTTTCTGCGCAGCGCTTCCAATTCATATGTAACCGGGACTAATTCATCGGCTGCCCGCGCGTGGCGATACTCAAGCAAGCGCCCATGTTCATGCTCTGGGTGAAGGCTCAGCAGTGATTCGAGTGCCATGATGTCGTCTGGCGAGGCGAAACCATAAAGGTCGGCGCAGGCGCGGTTGGCGTAGACGACTTTATCGCCTCGGGATACCGCAACCGCCTGACTCCAGTCGTCGAAAATGCCAGACAGGGCGAAGCTCGCGCCATCACTTTGCGTGACTTTTCTATTGTCGCCCAAGTTCTCAGTCTGCATTGCCGTGTTATCGGGATTAGACCGTGAGCGCCAGACTGCGGCAAGTTACGCATCGCGCAGATGTGCGTTCAGAGGGAGCTGACGGCGGGGCAGTCAGCAGATCTGGTACGCCATACCGTACTGGCAACGGACTCTGCGCGAGATTGCAACATGACAAACGCGGCGAGACGTGGGATCGCGAATGGCTCTGCAGCACAGCCTGGGGGAACGTCACCGGCGGGCTGAAATCGATTGTCCCTACTAGTGGCTTACCGCTACGCTAGGCCAGTACACCGCACCTGTACTGAAGTAAGACTGAAAGGAAGCGCTATGGCCGCACCATCACCCAAATATGCACATACTGTACTGATGACTAATCGCCTGAGTGCCATGCGCGATTGGTATTGCACCCTGCTTGGGGCCCATGTCGTGTATGAAAACGATATGATCTGTTTTATTACGTTCGACGACGAACACCATCGCATGGCATTCGTTACCGCGCCGCCAGGGGTGCTTGCTGAGCGACCACCGAATAGCACAGGGCTCGCACACACCGCCTATACGTTTGCCGATTTGGCGAGCTTGATGGAGCGCTATGCCGAGCTTAAAACCGCGGGTATCGAACCGCGCGTACCCATGCAACACGGCCTGACAACGTCGCTTTACTATCGCGATCCGGACGGGCAGTTCGTCGAGTTTCAGATCGATAATTTCGCCAGCGCGGAGCAGGCTACGGCGTATATGCACGGCGCGGAGTTCGCGGCTAACCCGATTGGCGTGATCTACGATCCGCAAGCCATGTACGAAGCGTTCAACAGTGGCACGCCAGAACAAACGCTTGTATCGCGCGCCTGGGCACAGGAATTCCCGCAGCCGAGTAATCCGATGGCCTTGTTTGCCGATTAGTTCGCCCGGTCGCTGGCACCCGGCCGGCCGTTGCCTGAAAGTGGCGAGTCGCGAGCGCGCAACGGGCTGTGTTTGTGCTGACCAGACTGATTAGCGCAACAATGTGGGTCTTGGAGGCGTGGACTCTCAAACTGTAACGGGGTGATGAATTGTCGGTGCGAGCGGATCTCTCGAAGCTGGATGCCCTGGTTATCGGTAACGGTTTCCTGGCCAACTATCTCGTGCCATTACTGGCATACGGTAGAACGTTGCTGGTGAGTCGTACTGGCCGTCCGCGCGGTCAGAACCAACACTCAGCTCACGCGCACCGTTGTCTGGCGATCGACATCACCAAGCAGAAAGATACCGACCGACTGGCGCACGAGTTGGTCGGGTTTTGCGGCGATGTCTTCTTCTTGTTGCCACCTTCCACGTTGGCTGATCGTGCGCCCGCCAGCGCACTCGGGCCCCTGTTTGGCACCCTGCAGCAGGTAAACGTGCGGCGCGTAATTGTGACTTCAAGCACCGGTGTCTATCGCGAGAATACGGACGCGCCAGTCTCGGCTGCGAGTGGCCATCTTGCCGATACGCCGCGCGCCCGGCGTTTGCTCGGTATTGAGCAAGCGTGGCTTGCTAGCGGGTTCGCGGTGCACATCGCGCGGCTGGCCGGACTATACGGACGCGGACGCATTGTCGGACGGGGCCACATCGAACGGGGCGATACTATCGCCGCTCGCGCAGACGGTTTTTTGAATCTCGTTCACGGAGCGGATGCGGCGCGCGCTGTGCTGGCAACAGCTGAATTAGCTGCGCCACCGCTACTGTCGCTGATCAGCGACGGCGAACCAGTGCGGCGGCGAGACTACTATTACCACCTCGCTCAATTGCTCGGCGCGCAGACGCCGCGTTTTAGCAGAGCGCAAGATGCTGCCCCGCGTTCAAGACGCTGCGACCCTAACGCAAGCTGGCAGGCGCTCGGGCTCACCCCGAACTACGCGAGCTACCAGGCAGGGCTCGGCGAGCTTGTCGCCGAGCTTTAGACATTGGTTGCTGCGCAGTGCGCCGCACAACGCCCTGTCTCACTACCGTTTCCAACGTCATGGCACAATCGTCTGCGCATCACCCTTTGCAGGCAGGCATACCATCAATCTACTGACAAGATATCGCCGTCATCTCTACCGATGTAGCTTCGTCGTAGTACTCGGGTGCTTCGCGGCAGCGCCCGCAGCGCTCGATAATCAGGTCGCCATCAGCCTGATAGGTGATCAACGCTGTATCATTTCCAACGGATTGCCCGATCACCGCACCGGCATGTTCCCTAACAGCGGGAATCCCAACTCAATACAGCCGCAGAACGTGCGCTTGTGCGTCAGTGCCACGCCCAAAAGAAATGCCCAGCCAGGTGTCCCCGTGCGCGGGTCGGTCGGCGTGGCACTTAATGGTGTGCAGATGCGTCCCGGCACGGCGGACTTTTACGATGGCTCAAACCGACGTGGATTTAGTCGCGACCGCAGCTCTGGGTGGAATCTCGAAGGTCTCGGTGCGCGCGAGCTACTCGGCATGGACGCTAACAACGCGCATGTCGACGAGCGCGGTTTGTATCACTATCACGGCGTACCGCCGGCGCTGGCAGGGTCAGCGACCAGTCGTTTGCTCGGTTACGCGGCAGATGGTTTTGAGATTCATGTCGCCGGACGCGCGCAACGTTCAAGTTATTCCCTCAAACAAGGAGCGCGCCCCACCGCGCCCGGTGGTCGTCACGACGGTACCTACAACGAAGACTGGCAATTTGTGCCCGGTTCCGGAACGCTCGATGTGTGCAATGGCGGTATGCTCGACGGTCATTTCGTGTATTTCGCGACAGCGAATTATCCATTCTTCCCGCGTTGCTTGTGGGGTACTGCGAGTAAAGATTTCGGCGGCGGAGATCGCGGTGAGCAAAACCGCGGAACGGGACGCGGCGCAGACTTGCAGGGCGAGCAATCTGGTGATTTGTCCGACGATCGTCGGCCAGGCTCGGGGCAGGGCGGACACCCGCGCGCCGGCCCGCCAGCTGAGGCGCAGGCCGCCTGTAGCGGCAAGGCCGTCGGAGCAGCATGCTCATTCCTCCCGCCCGGGCGCAGTCGCGCGATGCGCGGGACCTGCGGACAAACTCCCGACAGACGTAGTGCCTGTATGCCGCGCGCCAGACCGCACTAACTCGCTGTGCGGCGGCGCGGGGTGTCGACAGGTTGTTTTTCGCTGCAGAGCAGCATCGCGCGCAAATATTGACATTGCCCAAGCGTGGATCGATGGTTGGGCCGATAGTATTTTCTGTTGTGCACGATTAAGGAGCGTCCTCATGTCCTCGAACCCTTCGGTCCAGGTCCCATCCAGCCCCATTCCAAGTATTCAGGAACTCGGGTTCGACCCGCAGGAATTACGACGGAAATACGATGACGAGCGCGAGAAACGTCTGCGTACTGATGCCAACCAGCAGTATCAGGAAGTGAGCGGGGATTTGGAACGCTACAACGTCGATCCCTATATCGAATCGACGATTGAACGCGATCCGCTTGTCGAAGATATTGAAGTGGCGATCATTGGTGGCGGTTTCGGCGGCTTGTTGATCAGCGCGCGCTTGCAGGAAATCGGCGTGACTGACTTCCGCATTATTGAGAAGGCGGGTGATTTCGGAGGCACGTGGTATTGGAATCGTTATCCGGGTGCGCAATGCGACATTGAGTCCTACGTCTATCTGCCCTTGCTGGAAGAAGTCGGCTACATCCCGAAAGAAAAATATTCTTTCGGTCCGGAAATTTTCGAACACGCGAAGCGTGTTGGTGAGTTTTTCGATTTGTATCCGCGGGCCTGTTTCCAGACCCAGGTTCGGGATCTGCGTTGGGACGATGATGCACAACGTTGGCTGGTACGAACCGATCGCGACGACGTGTTTCGCGCCAAATTTGTCGTCATGTCGAGCGGCCCGCTGAATCGTCCGAAGTTGCCCGGCATTCCAGGCCTGAAAGACTTCAAAGGACACACCTTCCATACCAGTCGTTGGGATTACGACTACACCGGCGGTGACGGGACCGGCAATCTCGATAAGTTGAGCGATAAGCGCGTTGCGATTATTGGTACCGGCGCGACCTCGATTCAGAGTGCACCCCATGTCGGCAAGGCGGCGAAGCAGCTTTACGTGTTTCAACGCACGCCGTCCTCGATCGATGAGCGCGGTAACAGACCCACGGATCCGGAGTGGGCGAAGTCATTGCAGCCTGGCTGGCAGCACGAGCGCAATCACAACTTCGCCTGCATTCTCGCTGGTGAGCCGACCGAAGAAGATCTTGTGAACGATGGCTGGACAGATCTATTCAAGTCGCTCAGCAAATTGCTGGCCAGCGCAGGCGACTCAGACGTCTCGATGGAAGAGTTGGGCATGCTGGCCGAGATCGGCGACTTTCAGAAAATGAATAAAACCCGCGCGCGTGTGGATGCGACTGTCGAAGATTCCAACACCGCGGAAGCGCTAAAACCATGGTACCGACCCTGGTGCAAACGCCCCACATTTAACGATGAGTTTCTGCCGACGTTCAATCGTCCGAATGTGGAGCTGATCGATACCGAGGGCAAAGGTGTCGAGCGCATTACCGACAAAGGCGTAGTCGTTGGAGGCGTCGAGTACGAGGTCGATTGCATCATTTTTGCGACAGGCTTCGAGGTCGGCACAGCCTATACGCGTCAGGCAGAGTTTGAAGTGTTTGGGCGCGACGGCACCTCGCTCACCGAGTATTGGGACAAGGGCATGCGCACTTACCACGGGTTTTACAGCCATGGGTTCCCGAATTGCTTTCACATGGGGCTGACGCAGACCGGCTTCGCGCCGAACTTTACCTACATGCTCGACAATCAGGCGCAGCATATTGCAGGCGTGATTGAAGATGTGAACGCACGCGAGCTGCAGTCGATTGAAGCGACGGCAGAAGCAGAAGCCGAATGGGTCGAAACGGTGAATGCGCCGGACATGATGACCGATTATTTAAGCAACTGTACGCCCGGATATTACAACGGTGAAGGCCAGGCGGGCGGTAGTGACGGCTTTCTGCAGGGGCACTACAGCGATGGTGCGGTGAAGTTTTACCGCTTGCTACGTGAGTGGCGTAGCAAAGGTGACATGGACGGCCTGATCACAAAATAATTTGTGCGGCGCGATCGTTCACAATGCCGAGGAGCTTGTACGCGACGCGCCGCAATCATGGGCGGCTTAACGCGTTTCGGATTTCCGGAATCGTCCGGTGAGCCGACCGCGCAGACCCGTTTATCCGTGGGGCCGCCAGCACGTCTCGTAAACCATCTGCGAGATGGCGATGTGCTCCACGGCAGCCGGTGCCGATTCAACTGAAGGTTTAGATGCCCATGCGCAGCAAGGCCTGCTGCGTCATGTACTCCGTGACCATGTCTTCGTTCGGATCGAGGGCTGAATTCCAGTTCCCCCGACAGGTCTTGCCATGATGAAAGCGCGTGACGTTGTTGCGTTGAATATCGTGGCTGATGCCCCAACACCAACTCCACTCGGGGCGGCCATCTGAGGTCTGCATAGTCTGCTCTCCAGCAATGCGCTGGCCACCGCCGCCCTCGAAGCTCTTCCACATGTCACCATTACGATCGTAGGTGATCGATTGCACAGCGCCCATGTTGCGCGCATCGAGAAAGATGCGGCGTTTGCTCACCGGGGCATTCGGGTAGCCCACGGGTTCGCCTTCAAACACGATAACTTCCGGGATGAGAGATTTCCCCACCTGGAAATAAGATTGTTCTTGCTGACCACCGACCAGCTCTGGCCGCCAGTTATCGTTGCCCGGTTGCCACTGACCGTGGGTCGAGCCGAGAAACGGTCCGCGATGGATGATGCGGAAATTACCCCAGGTCAACATCGGGTCTCCGGACGACCATGCATCGGACAGAAAGAGGTTCATGCCCGGCAGATACGGTTCGAAGCGTTGATTGGCCGGGAAACGACGTACGCGTTTGAAGTTCGGCAGGTATCCCCACAGGTCCGGAATGACGCGCTGGTCATAATGCCAATAACTCAAAAAGGCATGGCCTCGCACGTCCTGGGTATGCGTAAACCAGATCACCTGCATGCGAGTTTTGTCTTCGTGGCCGTCAAGATAAGGCCCTTCAGCGTCGGGATGTACAAGGCCCGTGCACTGTTGCTCACCCCAGATGAAATCGTATTCGAATTGTTCGACACCTTCGGGGTTCACCGTGACCGCAGGGATCGCGTACATCGCTTTGTCATGACGGCCCCAACTCAAAGTGATGTTGGCAATCGCCTCAAAACCATTCTGCGGATCGGGAAATGGCACACCGCCAATCCAGGGCTGACCTTCAGTTGTATAAACATTGCCGGCATCGTCGAACTTTGCCATCCCCTGATGGCGCAGCGTCGCATCAAGAAAGTAGGGCGGGTACATCGTTTCAATATCTTGCTCAGATGGCTGAATAAAAAACTTGCGTCCGTCCTGTTTGACCTCCTGGTACAAGATCGGGTCGACCAGATCCTGTACTAAATCGATGCTGTCTGAATCGATAACATCGCCGACCTTGATGCGCCCTTTAGTGAACGTTTCGATGTCGAGCAGTTCGTCGGGGTACGCCCGCGTCGCGTCACCTGCGCGGCAAATTTCACTCCACAATGAGCCGAGCAGCCCGGCGCTGCCAACTGCCGCAGCGGTTTTATGAGCAAACTGGCGGCGGCTGTAGTCGAAATCGAATTTGCGGATATGCATTGGCTGTGACCTCGAATGGGAGCGAAGGTGGTCCGTCTCGAAACCGGCGGATGCCTTCACGCGAGGGAATAGGCGACGGCCGATGGTCAGTGTACGCGATCGATACGAAATGGCAGTGGCAGGCAGATTGCAACACGCGGGTGGCAGCACGGGCCGCCGCATCCGGGGTTAGCCGGGGACTGAGACGCGCTCGCCATCGCGATAGTCCAGAAAATCAAGCGTCACGCCACTGTCCGCAACCGTACCCCGCCCAGCCAAATCGGTTGCGCGCGTCAAGGCATTGCTTCCGAAGCGTTCCAGTAACTCGTCGATGGTTGTTTCGAGTCGGCGTTGATTAGGGTCATCAAATAAATCTGCCTGCTTTGATTGATCGCGCCATTGGAGATCGAAGGCAGTCACGCCGATCAGTCTGAACGGCCCTGGATGTTCAAAGCGGTCGAGCAGTTGTTTTGCCGTTGTGAAAAATCCTTCGGCCGTATCGTCGCCGCGGGCAAGGTGTTGTTGGCGGCTGAGCATTTCAAAGCGTGATGTTTTCAGGCGCACGCGAATGCCATTGGCGACGTAGTTCTTTCCCCGCATACGCCGGGCGATGCGCTCCGCGGCGCGCCGCAAATGCATTTCAATCGTTGCACGGTCACCAACATCTTCGTTCAAGGTGCGATCGGAACCGACGCTGCGTGCCATGCGGCCACGTCGCACCGGGCGTGGGTCAAAACCATGCGCCAGTTTATAGAAATGCGTTCCGGCACTTCCCAGCGCATCGTGTAACTCCATCTCGGTAGCGGCGGCGATGTCGGCGATTGTGTGAAAGCCGAGTCGATTGAGTTTGGCTGCGGTTTTTCGCCCGACGCCCCACAAGCGGCTAATCGACTGTGGGGCGAGCCAGGCTACGCTCTGAGCGGCGCTCACCACGGTCAGGCCATTGGGTTTTTCATGTGCGCTTGCGACCTTGGCGACGTACTTGGTCCCCGCAACGCCGACTGAGATATGCAAGCCGGTGGCGGCAAGCACTGCCGCCTTAATGCGTCGACCCATAGCCAGCGGCGCACCGAATAAATGCTCGGCACCCGACATATCCAAAAATGCCTCGTCCAGCGATAGCGGTTCTACGGCCGGCGAAAAATCGCCCAGGACTGCCATGACCTGCCTGGATACCTCCTCATAGCGAGCTAAGCGCGGCGCAACCAGAACGGCGCGTGGACAACGCCGTCGGGCCTCAGAGACCGGCATTGCGCTGCCTACACCATACGGCCGCGCTTCATAACTTGCGGTCAGCACCACGCCGCGACGGTTGTTCGGCCCGATGAGGACCGGCTTCCCACGCAACGTGGGATCGTCGAGCTGTTCGACGGCTGCGTAGAATGCATCCATATCGGCATGAACGATAATTCTTGGCCACGATTCCATGCTCAAAGCATAGATTAATACTGTACAAAAGCACAGTAATATTCAGACTTGGAAAAGTCGTTCCAACACGGGCCGCTTACGCGCGGGCTATGCAGCGTAAAATTCGAAACTCACTCCCGGGGAAGCCCTTTATGACAACCAGTAACAACTTCCATTCAGGCGGCGGTCCGAGTCAGGAGTACCTCTACGACATCAACGTACGCACGCCGGATCACGCCGAGCGCGCGCGCACGATGGCGAGCTTGTGTGTCACTGGCACACTGGCGACGCTAGCGCATGGCGAAGGCGAGCAGGCGGGCTATCCCTACGGTTCGCTGGTCACAACGGCGCTGCACGAAGGCGAGCCAATTTTTTTGATCAGCGGGCTGGCTGAACACACTCAGAATCTGCGCGCCGACCCGCGCGCATCGCTGCTGTTAACCGAGCAGGGCGATGACACGCCACTTGCACTCGGTCGCGTGACCTTGCTCGGTGAATGTGTGGAACTCTCAGAAGACGAACTGGCAGGGCCCCGTGAGAGTTACCTGGCGGCCGCTCCGGACGCCGCCTACTACATGGACTATGGCGATTTTTCCTTTTGGCGTTTGCAAATCCAGTCGTTGCGTTACATCGGTGGTTTTGGTCGTATGTCATGGGTTAGCGCAGCCGATTGGTTAGCTGCTGAGCCCGACCCACTCGCCGCCGAGGCCAACGCCATCATCGCGCACATGAATGAAGATCATATCGAAGCCATGACCGCCTACTGTCACGCATTTACTCAGGCACAGAACTTCAACGCGATACAGATGACAGGTGTCGACCGATACGGTTTCGAAATGTCGGTCGAAACAACTGAAGGGTGGCGACCCATCCGCCTCGCGTTTGATCAGCCTTGTGATTCGCCGCAGCAAGTTCGCGCATCAATGGTCCGTCTCGTCGCAAAAGCGCGTACGGCTTGAGGGAGCGGCACAGCAGTGATTACCCAATGGTTGAGCTGATGTTCGGTTGCGTGCGGTGCGCGTGCTGAAATTGCTCGGCGCGCGACCGCACCGCTGAGATCTGCATCAGCGACGCTTCTAACGCTCATCCGACCGCAGTTGAAAGTAACCACCGTGCACGTTGCGGGCGTCGAGCAGAACGGAACAGGAAAGCAAATATGCCAGCCAACAAGCCCGTCATAGTTGAAGTAGCAATCAACGGCCAGACACGCAAGCAGAGTAATCCCCACGTGCCCGTGTCTGTAGAAGAATTGACCGCCGATGCGTTGGCTTGCCTGGCTGCTGGTGCGCAAATTATTCATCAGCACGACGACCTCGGCCGGCCTGGAGAATTGGGCGGCGCAACTGCGGAGGTGATGGCCGACAAGGCGGCGGCGTTTTACCGTGCAGTGCTCGCCGAAGTTCCGGATGCCTTACTCTACCCGACCGCGAATTGGCCCGGGGATATTCAGACGCGTTGGCAGCATCAGGAAATTCTTGCCGAGCAAAACTTACTGCGCATGGCCTACGTCGATCCGGGCTCGGTCAACCTTGGCTCGTTCGCCGCAGACGGCCGGCCGCGGACCGACGGTAGCTTGCTCTACACACATACTTACGCCGACATCGAATGGATGATGGCGCGCTGTAGGGCGCTCAATCTCGCGCCCAACATGGCGATATTTGAGCCCGGTTTCTTGCGGGTTGTGCGCGGCTACGAAGCCGCTAATGCTTTACCCGCTGGTGCGTTTATAAAATTGTATTTTAGTGAGCGGCTCGCGTTCGGCTTCCCGCCCATTCGCGCGGCGCTGGATGCTTACCTTGCCTTACTGGATGGCACGCAAGTGCCGTGGGCAGTCGCGGTGCTTGGCGGTGACGTGATCCAATCCGGCATGGCGCGCTGGGCTCTGGAGGCGGGCGGACATCTGCGTGTTGGACTGGAAGATTTTAGCGGGCCCGGGCAACCGAGCAATATCGAATTAGTCGGGCAGGTCGTCGAGTTGTGCGCCTCAATGGGGCGGCCCCTGGCGACCCGTTCAGAAGCAGCGGCGCTACTGGGTCTCGGCTAATTCCGCTGCGAGTGATATTGCCCTCTCGAGACAATCCCCAATAACGCAGTTGCCGCGGAGCTGCCGGCGTGGCGCCTGATACTTCCCGCGCTTGCAGCGCTCTACACTAAGCGCTTATTTCGAACCAGCAGCCTGAGCAGGGTAGACATTGTCGACGGCATTTCCGGTACTGTTATCGCCAATCCGCTCGATGGCCCCGGTATGCAGCAGTGGTGCCGCATCGATGTCTGCGGCATCCAGCAACATGGCCACGCGTTGTAGTGCGGCAAGCACAAATGACTGCTCCCACGTTTCGAGCTCGCCAAAGCGCCGCTCGAGCAAATCTTGCAGCGTCTTCGGCGCGTCCTGGATAAGTTTATTGCCAGCGATCGTGGATGACACGATAACGCGCCTTTTGTCGGACACGTCGCGGTGCTTGTCGAGCAAACCTTTGCGTTCAAGACCATTAATGATCGACGTTGTCGTGGCCAGAGTCAGGTTGATAGCACGCGCGACCTCGCCGACGGTCAGCGACGTCGCGTCGCTAACCGCCTGCAAAGTGTGAAGCTGGGGCGTCGTCAGACCCGTGTCCTTGGCCAGACGTTTGGCCCCAATATCCGTTGCTTTGTTGATTCGGCGCAGGGCAATCAACAACTGCTGGTAGCTATCCATTTCTTTTATGTCCTAGGGCTGGCGTCATGTTACTCCGCCTAAGTGCCGATTTCCGATCTGATTATTAATTCGATAATCAAATCAATATATATCTAATGTCACAGTAATTCCAAACCTAAAATCGCGTACAAGAGCTTGAAACAGGCATTCCTCCAACGGTTATTAATTCGACACCAAATACAATATAATTCGACTATCTAATTAATAAGGTGCACCCTTCAGGCAACGTTCTGCTTGGGAGCCGTCCGTTTTGCTGACTCGATCGCTAGCCGGTCACAAGGAATCTTACGATGTGCGGAATTGCTGCCGTCTGGGGCGATAGTGTCCCCGGTCTCGCCCAATCTATTGCCGAAAAACTGACCCACCGCGGCCCGGACGGGGACGGTTCACTTCACCTGGGCGTACCGGGCCTCTCGTTAGCTCATCGCCGGCTGGCGATAATTGATCCGCTCGGTGGCCAGCAACCCTTGGTCGCACCTAACGGCAAGGCCGCACTGGTGGCCAACGGCATGATTTACAACGATCGCGCGCTCCGCGCATCGCTCGATCAAACCCATTTCTTGAGCGCAACTGATTCCGAATCAATTTTGCAATCTTGTTTGCACGGCGGCACTAAGGCGGTATCCCGCCTGGACGGCATGTATGCGTTCATTATGGGTGACGGCGAGAAACTCATCGTCGCGCGTGACCCGATCGGTATCAAACCGCTTTATGTGGGGCGTCGTGGCGATGCATTGTGTTTCGCTTCCGAGATAAAGGCCCTGCTCCATGTTGCGGAAGATATCCAGGAGTTTCCGCCCGGGCACGTTTTCGATTCAGAACTTGGCCTCAGACCTCACTACACCTTGCCGCCGACAGTAAACGACCTCGAGCAGGCCGAGGCTGCGCAAGCTGCGATTCGCGAGACCCTTACTAAGGCTGTGCAGAAACGACTGCGCTCCGATGTACCGCTCGGGGTATTTCTCTCAGGTGGTCTCGATTCCAGCATCATCGCTGCTATCGCGAGCGAGTCGATAGACGGGTTGAAGAGTTTTGCTGTCGGCCTGCCAGGCAGCCCGGATCTCGAAGCGGCTCGCCAAGTCGCCGCCCATCTCGGCACCGATCATTTCGAATATGAACTCAACGCCGATGAAGTCATGCGCGATCTGCCGCACATCCTTTATCACCTTGAATCTTTTGACCTAGACCTCGTGCGCAGTGCAGTACCGTGTTACTACGCAGCCCGCCTTGCTGCCGAGCACGTCAAGGTCGTCCTCACTGGCGAAGGTGCCGACGAACTGTTTGCCGGCTACACCTACCACAAGTCGTATCAGAATCTTGACGCCCTGCAGGCCGAATTGCGCCGCTCAATCCTTGGCATGCACGACATCAACTTGCAGCGCGTGGATCGCATGACCATGGCTAATGGTCTTGAGGCCCGCGTCCCGTTTCTGGACCGGGAAATGCTTGAATTGGCCTTCCGCATTCCGGCAAATCTGAAGCTGCCATCCGACAGTCGTATCGAAAAATGGATTTTGAGGAAAGCCTTCGAGGATATGCTGCCGACCGACATCGTGTGGCGCGACAAAGCGCAGTTCGACCAGGGTAGTGGCATCGCCGAGCTGCTCGAATCAGTTACCGCGACGCAAACGAATGCCGCCCACGATGAACTCCCACGGCCGGCGCGCAGTGCGGAAGAAAGTTTTTATCGCACCATGCTTATCGAACAGTTCGATGCGCCCGAGCAGCTGCTCGCGCTGGTCACCCATTGGGACGACGATCTGCGTGTCGCGGACGAATCTACCGACGGTCCTACCGAAGTGCGGCACCTACCCAGCCAGTTGCAGCGGGGCAGAAGTGATTGTGACGTGGCAATCAACGACTTCAGTGCGTTGTATAACCTGCCCACCGCACGGCCGTACTTTCAGGGCATGGCACAACTCGACTACTGCATCCCAGACTTGGCGAGCGGTGTGTTCGCCTGGTGCATCGCTGAATTGCGCCGTGAACGCGGCGCGCAGCCCTTAACGGTACTCGACTTGTGTGCCGGCTACGGTGCCAACGGTGCACTGATGAAAACGAGCTTCTCGCTGGACGCCTTGTACAACTACTTCAGTACTCAGTCTGGAGCCGGTTCGGTCGGTGATTTATTTGACCACGCTCTGATATCGGCTCGCATGAGCGACAAAAACTTGCACGTCAGCGGTCTGGACGTTGCGGAGCAGGCACTCAACTACGCTTGTTCCGTTGGTTTCATGGACGAAAGCTATGCTGTCGATCTCGAAACCGAGGCATTGCCACCGATGCTGGGGGACAGCATCGCGCAGTGCTCCCTCATCACCATCACCGGGGGCTTTAGTTTCATCGGCGCGGCAACGTTTGAGAAAATTCTCGCCGTGTTGCCACAGGCACCAGCTACGCTACCGTGGATCGTGGGTTTCCCACTTCTGCACACTGATCTCGATGCCTTGACAGAACTTCTGCTGGGCTACGGCTACGTGATTCAACCGGACACCCGGCACCGCTATGTTCAGCGAAAGTTTGCGAATAAGCGCGAACGGGCGACCGAACATGCTGCGCTGGCAGCTGCCGGTCTTGAAGTCACCGACGACGGATACTTCGAATCACGCATGCTGGTTGCTCAACCGCCCGGTGCATCAGCAATCCCCGAGGCGGTTCTTGAAAGCGCCGCCGCGGTAAATCGTAGCGTCTTGCCTGCTGTGGGGTAAGAAAAGCCCTAGCCATCTTGCGCACGGCCAGTGCCCGTTGATATCGAACAAAAGTAGCGGTCGAGCGACAGTCCGCGAACTGCGGCGCATCCCACAGCCTGCCTCAGGTAGTCCGCTACGGGCTACGAAACGGCTGCACAACTCGAGTTCTATGATCTGCAGATCAGTCGTGTATCAGCCGGCGCTCGCAAGCGCAGGAACCCCGGCACGCGCGAGGCGAGGGGCGGGGAGGGTTTCCGTGCCCGCAACCACAACGTCGACGGCGAGTGCCGCTGCGCAAGCCGGGCAGTAGTACTCGCGCATCATCACCGCCGGGTCTTCTTCACGCGCCCGCACGTTCATTTCGAGTTCGGCGAAACGCGTGGTGATCGGTGTGTCGGTCATCGGCACCTCATCGCGCCAGTTTGCGTTGCCCGCCGCGAGCGTCTCGTGACATGACCCGCAGCACCAGCACTTGCCGTCTGCTGCGAGATCCACCGCAACCCCAACACTTTCGGGCGCACTGAGTGGTCTGCGTGGCATGTTGCCGATGCGCCGCTCAAGCATCGCGGCGCGACACGCCTGGGTTGCGGCGTAGTCGAGTAAGCCGCTGGCATCGAGTACGACACCATAGGCTGCGCGCGCATGGCCCGGCGTAATCCATCCGGCACTGAGATCACCAACGACCTGTGCCGGTTCGCGCAATAACGGATCGCCCAGACCACCGCCGCCGCCGCTGACAAAGACCAGCACGTCGTCCCGATTGAGAGTCATGTGGCCGACCTTATTGCGGGTGAGCTCGTGGCGGCCGTTCAAGCGCTCGGACAGGGGTGCTTCGCCGCCCGCGAGTAACTCGCGCAAGTTCGGCTCGCGGATCAAATAGTAGGTACTGCCCGAACCGGGGAAGCCACCACCGAAACCGCTCGGTGGTACTTCGGCACATGAATTCCAGGCCGGTCCACCCATCGTGTCGACGTAGGCGAGCGCAAACGCCTGCTCAAGCGACTGGCCGCCACGAAACTGGCCGGGTCCGCCCGAGTTCGGCACCATTTTGCGCCATAGGAACAGTACCGGATCGGCTGCTTCATGGGTTTCGAGATCGGACAGGCCGCAACCCGTCATGCACGTTGCGCCATAAATATCCTGACCATCGTGGACGCTTTGCGCACCACCCCCGATGCCGGTCGGACTATCGAGATAGAGCACTACCGACGTGCTGCCATGCTGATTGCCACCGTATAACGCACTGACCGGTGTGCCATCGTGTGCTTTAGCGGCGACGCGTGAGCGCAGGACGGGATCGTCGCTGAGTGCGAGTGCCTGCGAAAGCACGTCGCGAGTGAGTTTGCAGGCGCGCATGCCGACTTCCGAATGGCCGTCGCTGACCGGTGCCGGCGGCGTGGGATTGACGATAGTGCCGGGACTGCCGAGCTCGATCGTCAGTGGTCGCCACAAGCCGCCATTGACGGGCAAGTCCCCGTAAGCGAGTGCCGTTAATAACGCCGTCACAGTCTGACCCCACATCGCCCCCTTACCGGCGTTAACGAAGCCATCAATCTGCGGCGCGCCGCTGTAAGTGAAGTTTAACGATGAGCCAGCCACGGTCATCTGCAGACGCAACTCAAGGAGACTGTCAGGGCCGTCGTGCCCGTCCCATTCGTTCCATTCGGCCGCCTCGTAAACACCATCGGGGAGGCTCGCGATACGCTCACGCAACACCTGCTCGGTGATGTTTTTATTGATCGCAGAAAACTCCAGGTAGCGCGCTACACCAAAGCGCTCGACGATTTCGCTGAGCTTGCGATTGCCGACATTGTTTGCGGCGATCATCGAGCGTATATCGTTCAGTACCGGCCCCGGTGTACGCACGTTGGCCGAGATGAATTTTTCCCATTCGTGTTCGATCGCGCCATTGCGAATCATGCGCACGGCAGGGAAGCGCAAGCCCTCGGCGTAAACGTCATGGGCACCCGGTGCGATGCCCGACAGGCCCGCACCACCGACGTCGAGTACATGCATATTGACGAAGCCCCAGCCAAGGTGCTGGTCGCGATGAAACATCGGCATAATCACCGCGACATCACCCTGGTGAGCGGCGCCGCCTTCATGCGGGTCGTTGACGATCCAGCCGTCGCCCGGGCGTGGGCCACCGTCGGCAGCGACCATGTCCGCAATCAAGCGCGTGCCGAGCAAAGACGTGCCGAGATGAAACAAGACGTAGGCGGCGAACCCGAGATGTTCGGGTTCGGTATCGAGCAGGCAGGTTGAGAAATCCATCGCCTCAACCACCACCGGCGACCCAGAGGTCCGGCGTAATGCAATCGCCATCTCGTTGGTCAGGTTATGGATGGCCTTGCGGTGGATCTCCGCGCCAATGATGTCGTAGCCGGGGTCGTTCACGAGGCGTTCGCAATCGTGGTGAGAACGTAGTTCATGTAGATATCCCTCGTCGCGCGCGTCGCGGGCGGCACGAAAATCGTCGTGTCGGATGCGTCGATGATAGCCGGACCGTCGACGTTGCTGCCGGGCGCGAAGCGCTCGTCAGCGTAAACCGGAACGTCGTGCCAGGCTTCAAGCGACGGCAGATAGACCGTCCGCGTCGCCAACCGGATCTCTTCGGGCGACCGCGCAGCCAGTGGGGTGGTGCCGGGAGTCGGGTGCTCGCGACGTCCGGTGACGGTGACGGTCAGATTGAGCAACTGTTCACTCACCCCTTTCCAGGCTGTCCCCGCGCCGTACGTGCGTTCGTAGGCGGCAAAGAATTCAGCTGCGAGCCGAGGTGCGTCGGCCGGCGCAAGATCGCGGTCTGGCAGCGGTAGAGTGAGGTCATAAGACTGGCCGAGAAAGCGAAAATCAGCGCTGCGCACGACGTCGATGTCCGCATTGTCGAAACCTTCCGCGCGCATCGCGCCATGCGCCTCTTCGACCATAGCTGCTGCAATCGAATTAATGTGCTCAATCTGGTCGACCCGGTCGAGGGACCACGCTACCGTACGATCGAGACGCATCACGAAATCGCTCGCGAGCAGGCCGAGCGCGCAAAAAATGGAACTGTTGTGCGGAATGACTACGGTGTCGATACCGAGACGTTCGGCAATCTGCATGGCGAACAGTGGCAAAGTGCCACCATACGCAATGAAAGCAAACTCGCGCGGATCATGACCTTTCTCGACGCTGACCTCGCGCACTGCGCTCGCCATATTGACGACGACGAGATCATGAATGGCCGCCGCCCCTTGTGCGGCACTCCAGCCGAACGGTTCGGAAAAATTGGTTCGAATCGCTTGTTCCGCAAGGTCCGCATGCAAGGTGAATCGACCACCGAGGTAGCGCTCGGGATCTATGAACCCCATCATTACCATAGCGTCCGTCACCGTGGCCTCCGTTCCTCCTTTGCCGTATGCGGCCGGTCCGGGTTCGGAACTGGCGCTGCGTGGACCCACTTGCGGTACACCGCGCTCACCTATCCAGGCGATGGAGCCGCCGCCGGTTCCGACCGAGACCACGTCAACGATGTTCACGCCGGTATGGACGAGACCAAGGTCGACGTTTTTCTCAATGTGGATCGTGTTATCGACGATGATGCCAGTATCGAAGCTGGTGCCGCCCATATCCCCAATCAACGCGTGGCGAATTCCCATGCGTCGTGCCAGTGCGTTGACTCCGATCGCGCCACCCGCTGGTCCAGAGCCCAGCAACGCGAGTGGGTACTCGCGTGCTCGGGCGAGGCTGATGCCGCCGCCAAGACCTTGAAAGAAAGTCAGACCACCCGCGAGTCCCGCTTCGCGCAAACGCGTGTTGAGCGCGTCGAGATAGGCACACGCACCACGTTGCACGAACGAGTTAAGTACCGCGGTCGTCCAGCGGCGATTCTCGCCGCGGACCGGGAACACGGCGTGGGAGAGGGTGACGAATAAATCGGGGTAGCGTGCGCGTATGATTTCGTAGGCTGCGTGTTCATGAGCGGGATTGAGAAAGCTGTTCAGAAAGCAGACCGCCAGCGCTTCGACCTGCTCTTCCTCGACCAGTCGGACCAGGCCGGTTTCGAGCTGTGCAGTATTCAATGGTGCCAGGATGTCACCAGCCCAATCGATGCGTTCATCGACCTCAACAATCGCACGCCGATCGAACAAGTCGGGTGGATTGATTTGCAGATGATCGTCGAACTCGGCCACGCGCGGACCACCGGCAAAGCGAAACGTATCCTTGAATCCGGCTGTGACAATGACGCCTACACGCGAACCTGTGAGCGTCGTTATGGCGTTGGTCACTACCGTCGTACCGTTGACGAACAAGCGCGTGCGGCCGAGCAGATCCACAACACTGAGTTCGTGGCAGGCCGCCGCCACTCCAACCGCGTCGAGTACGCCGCGGCTGAAGTCGTCATAAGTCGTCAAAGCTTTGCCGCGCTGCAGGCGATCACCGACCAGCGCGGCGACGTCAGTGTGGGTACCGCCGACGTCAACGCCTATGTAGGCGTCGCCGTGCGCGCCATCCGTTTGCATGGGCCCCTCCCGGTGCAGGTTTCTGTCGTGACCAGCGACTTGTACGTCCTATCGCCGTGGACGCATTGTCGCTAGGACGTTAATGCGCGGATGCTCAAAATACAATCGATATAACGTCAGCGAATAGGCCGTGCTCCTGCGGTAACTAGAAGTATCACCCTGCAATGATCCGGAACACCGAATGCGGTGGTTAGTGAGCAAGCAAGTTATGCCGCGTGACAGTTGCCGCTGACCATCTATGTCCACTGACATTCGATTCTCGGTGCGAGGCGACGGGATGGGATGGGATGGGATGGGGCCGCAAGTCCCGGCGACCCCGCTGCACTGTATAGGCCGAACGCCGTCGGTGCACGGGTGCGCTCAGGCTGACAACATAGGGGGAACGTCCGACGAGAACGCCGGATACCCGAAAATGAGTTCACTCAACTGCGGCCAGCGCCTATCCGAGCGGGCCAAAAGTTTCGCTGTGGATTGACTCTGCGGCCGCACCGATTGCGGCGAGATCATCGCGCAGTGTGGCCATAAACCCTGTGGGGCCGCAAATGTAAAAGTCGGCATCGAGATGGCCGATCAGGCGCTTGATGGTGTTCGCGTCGAGGCGACCCTCGGCATCAAAGCCGTGGCCTAGCTCGTCGGTTGGTCGCGGCGCGCTATAGGTGACATAGGCGTTGACGTCGTCACGCCCATGCGCCAGGGCACGTACTTCGCCAGCCAACGGGTGATGCCCGCCGTCGCGGGCGCCATGGAAAAACCACACCCTGCGTCCCACCCCGTTGTCAGCGAATGCGTGCAGCATGCTCACCATCGGCGTCAGTCCGACGCCGGCACTGATCAGCACGAGTGGTTTTTGCGACGTGGCATCAGCGTGGAAATCGCCGGCCGGAGCCCAAGCGTCGATAAAGGCGCCGGTTTCAATGTGGTCATGGAGATAGCCGGACGCAAGTCCGCGCTTTTCGCGTTTGACGCTGATTCGGTAAGTGTCAGCAGTCGGGTGACCGGAAAGCGAGTACGTGCGCTGTACCGAGTGGTCCTGGCCCGGAACATCGAGCGCAATGGGCAAGTGCTGCCCGGGCTCGAAGCTAGCCAAGGTACCACCGTCGCGCGCCGCCAGCACAAACGATGTCACGTCTTCGCTCTCACGACGTTTCTCAATCACCCGTAAGGTGCGCATGAATCCCTGCGCCCCCTCCCAGCGCAGCGGGACGGCACAGTCGATCTCGACAATTGCTTCGACGTTGAAGTAGACCAGCCGGCGCGCGCCAGGAAATTCTGCGAGCGCTGGCGAGTCCCAATCGATCTCGGTATGCCCGCTCATTTGCAGCAACGAGCCGGTCGCGAAATCGATAAACAGCAGCCCGGCGCGCGGGTCGACCATGAGATTGCCGATGGTGTTGAAATGGTTATTACCCGCGTAATCCGGGAATACGAGCTGCGCGGGTGTCGTGACTTTGATGAAGCCGGCTTCGCCGCCGCGATGTGATGCGTCCATGCCGAAAGCGGCGTTGTCGCCATCGCCGCGATAGCCGCTCGCGATGAAGAACGTGTCTGCGCCTTCGACCCAAGCAATCAAGTGTCGGCTTAGCGTCGTCGAGCGGCGTGCGCGTGGCGCGCTGTGCGCAGTGACCCGTCGCAAGGCGCGCGGGTGGATATATTGCGGACAGTTGCCGAACGCCTGGGCGACTTCAAAAAGTACGCTGCCGTTGTCGCGTTGCACGACGTTGCCGTTGACGCGATTACGACGACGCGTGTCGAGCTCGATCCCGAGCAGGCCGAGTTCGGCACCCGCGGTAAAACTATCAGCCAGAGCATCACCGTTCGATGGGGTTGCGTTGATGCGCAGGTGCGCAGCGTCGGGTGACGAAATAAACCCGTTATCGCCGGCTAGCATCGTAGCCCACGGACGCCCCTCGGCATCTCGTGCCGCGGCAATCACAAACGGTAGCGCTGTATGAAAGTCACGATGCTGTTCTGGCAACGCAGACACTACGACCTGGCGCGCCCACGGTTCAATTTGCTCGCGTACGCCGAGGCGCGACTGGACGGCCTGCTCGCCGAGATGAAAGGGGGATGGCTGCATGATCGATACCTCTGTGGCGTGCCGACAATCGGATGAAAGCGTGGCGCCGGGGAATCGCGCAGCGGAACGACGCTGGCAGGGTACCTGCACAGTATGGATCCGGTCGCAACCAGTTGCCAACATCGACGCGCTTGACCTCAACACCAGAGTCGGAAAGAACCAGCTTCAACCGCGATCGTCTCTACGCCACCACGAGCGTATCGCGTTTACGTGTCTGTGGACCGGTTCTGCCCCAGCGCGAATCCGTTGAATGACACTGTGGAGTTGGCGACAGTAAAGGTCAGACTGCTGAGCGACTTGGTATCAACGCTGGTACGCTCCGTTCACGGATGACGAAACTGGGTAGCCGGCGCCCGGTTTAGTCTGTCCGCGGACGCAGGCTAATCCGGCTGAGCGCATGACCGCCGTCCAATTTTTTGCTGCGCAGGTGGCCGTTGTCCGTCACTCAGCGGTTCGGTTCGTATGCGGCCGACCTGACTATATCGAGATCGACAAATCCTGCAGCCAAGTAGGCAGGACATCGAGCAACCAGCCTTCGATCACGCGGTCGATATGAAAAAATATCGCGAGACCCACGAGGAGGAGTAGGACCCCCATTATCGTTTTCGCCCACGGCATCATGCGCATCAAATGCGCTTTGCGAGCGCCAACGACAGCACGCGAGCCATACGCCAGGGCCAATAGGATTGTCGACACGCCAAAACCGAAAGCGAGCATCGTCAGCGTCGCCTGTAGCAGGTTCTCGCCCGACGCGGCGAGGCTGACGGCGCCGCCAAGCGTTGGGCCGATGCATGGCGACCAGACTGCGCCGAGCAGCCCGCCAATCAGGAACTGACCGATCAGGCCGGCGTCTTTAATTCGATCGATACTGGCGTTCGCGCCCTCGGCCAGCGGCGCGGACATCGCGGTAATGACGGCCTGGCTCTGTGGGATTAACAGCACGATGCCGAAAACGATCATCAACACGGCGGCTGCGCGGTTGATGATCTGCGCGTCGAGTCCTATCAAGTGCCCAAACGCGGTCACGCCGACGCCGACAAGCGTAAATGACACCACTAATCCGCAGGCGAGGGCCAAAGGCCCATGCTTTGCACTTTGAAAAGCCGTGCCGATAATGATCGGCAGCAGGGGTAACACGCACGGGTTGATTAAGGTCAACAACCCGGCAAGATAGGCCCACAAATAGTTCAGCATCGTCGGCTAAATCGCGTTATCGCCTGGTTCGCTGGCACTATCACCTACGACTTGATCGCGGCTTGGAACAACGGCTCAATCGCAGCTTCGTTGGAACTCCATTCGACCCGGTCGAGTTCTACTCCGTCTTTGAACATGATCAAAGTCGCCTGATGAGTCACCTTGAGTTCCTTGGCTATCGGACTACCGCTGTGTTTATCCCAATCTGCGATCATCACACTGACGGTTTGATATTCGGGTTTGTTTTCTAGTAGCGCACTCACGGTGCGGCCTTGCCGACGGCAGTTCGGTCACCAGCTGGCTTTAAAGTCCAGCAAGAAGGGCTTGCCACTCGCTATCGCAGCGTCAAATGCGGCGCGGGAATAGGTGATCGGCTCAGGATCGGCGGCGAGTACTTCGCCTACCGGTAAGAGAAGTGCCAGCAGGGGCAGGCACAATAGGCTACGTCTACGCATTCGACCTCACGCTCCGTTTGTCAGGTTGTCTGATTGTTCAGCTTTGCGGGACTTTCGACCGGACCGGCGGGTCGAAGTTCAACCGGTCATCTGTCTTGGCCAGATGTACACACAGTAAGGTTCAGCTGGCTCGCGGCTATCGCTTGCTGCGCCGCGCTCAGGCACCACCACAAAACCGCGCGATTGTTACCCCGTCACCCAAACCATCATTGTTGTGATTATCAGTCCGCAGTCGTGATAATGACTCATCGTCGAGCCATCTCGCGAATTAAATATACTGTCCCCGATATTTCAGGAGCACGCCAATGACGATCGACGACCGTACCCCAGTGATCGTGGGCGTAGCCCAGGTCGAACAGCGTGAGGACGATCCGGCTGCAGCACGCGAACCGCTGGCGCTGATGCTCGATGCGATAAATGCCGCAGCGGACGATTGTGGCAATCCGCAAATTCTCAAGGCAGTTGACTCGGTACGCGTGGTGCGCGGGATGTGGGGTTACGGTAATCCGGCCCGTGCACTCGCAGAGCAAATTGGGGTGCCGGGTGCGGAAACGGGCCTCACGTCGCTGGGTGGGAATTACGTCCAATCGCTCACCAATCATGCGTTCCTCGATATCCAGGCCGGGCGCCGTGAAGTGGTGGTGGTCGCGGGTGCGGAATGCGGACGTACTCAGGCCCGCGCTGGTAAAGCGGGACTGGAGCTGGACTGGAATCCACTTGCCGCCGCGCCTGGCACGTCGCCAGTCACACGCGACGACGGCGATCCGCCCGATCTCTATCTTGGCAGCGACAAAGTGACTCGCCATGAGGCGGAGCTCAAACGCGGCATCGAACGACCAATTCAGTTTTATCCGATGTTCGAGATCGCGCTGCGCCACGCGAACGGCGAGAGCGTCACGGCGCACCGCAAACGCGTGTCCGAACTGTGGGCCGGCTTTAATCGTGTTGCTGTGGATAATCCGCACGCATGGATTCGCAAGCCAATGACCGCTGCGCAAATCAGTGAGGCGTCGCCGACTAACCGCGCTATCTCTTATCCCTACACGAAGTTGATGAACTCCAACAACAGCGTGGATCAGGGTGCTGCGCTGATTCTTACCTCAGTGGGACATGCGCGCCGCATGGGCATCGCCGAAGAGCAGTGGGTGTATCCGCTCGCCGGCACCGAGGCTTGGGATCACATTACGGTCTCGGAGCGCGACAATCTGCATTCTTCGCCGGCGATTCGCATCGCTGCAGCGAAGCTGTTCGAAATGACTGACGTCAGTACGGCCGATCTGGATTTGGTCGACCTGTACAGTTGTTTCCCGGTTGCTGTGCAGGTGGCCGCGAATGAAATCGGTCTCGATCAGCAGCGTCCGCTGACCGTAACCGGCGGTCTCACTTTCGCTGGGGGGCCGCTCAACAATTACGTCATGCACAGCGTCGCGCGTACGGTGGAGTTGCTGCGTGAGAAGCCCGGCAGCCGTGCGCTGGTGAGTGCCAACGGGGGCTTGTTGACCAAGCACGCGCTGTGCCTGTATGCCAGCGAGCCGCCGCAAAAACCATTCGCACGAGCCGATCTGCAGGCGCAGGTGGATGCAGGTTTTCGCCGCGCTGTGCTGATCGATCACGATGGCGAGGCGACGCTTGAATCTTATGTTGTGATGTACGGACCGAGCGGCGAACCGCGGGTCGCGCATTGCGCGTGCCTCACCCCGGACGGACAGCGAACGTGGGCCAATGTGACTGATGCCGACACGGTCTGCACGATGATTGATGAGGAGTTCTGTGGGCGCAGCGTACGTATCGATGGTCACGGCGGACTGCAATTCAGCTAATCGAGCGATGGTGTCGCGACCTTGGGGCGACCTGTCGGAGTCGCCCGGGTGGCTTGACTGGCTACGGCTCTCGCCATCGCGCTCCACTGGTTGTAAATTACGCGCAACCATCCCTTCCCGACACAGGAGCGCCGCATGAGTGCAACCGTCTTACTTTACGATGAGCGAGAAACCACGCTGCCAGGCGTAGAAGCCAGCGGCGACGCGTTATGGCTGAGCGCCAGCGAACTCGAACAGGCCACGGGCTGGAAGCTGCAGAGCGAAGGACTATGCCGCGGCGATGCCTGCGTTGGCGTTGACCCCGCCTGGCGCGATGGCGAAGATCGCATCGACGTTACCGCGTTCGCCCGCCACATGGACCAACCCATCACACGCGATGACAACATCTGGGCGTTTGGCGAGAGTGTCAGCGCCCGCCACGATGCCCTGTTTTCGCTTGAGGCACCCGACTTTACGCTGCCCGATATCGATGGCGTGATGCATTCGCTATCCGACTATCGCGGTAAAAAAGTATTCCTCCATTCCTGGGGTTCTTACTGAGGCTGTAGCTTTGACCTGTCCGTGTGGCAGGCAGTTTACGCTGAGCTGAAAGACCAGGGATTTGAGATGGTCGCCGTTGCTTTTGACACCGCCGGCAAGGCGGCGGTAGAAGCCAAGATTCGTGCGGCCGATATTGCTGAGCGACCCGTGGTGCTCGCGCGCCTGATGGGTTGGTCGGAAGATTTGTGGGCGCGTCAGGCGCCACCGACGTACCCGTGTCTGATCGACCAGGGGCACGAGGTCGCGGAACGCTACGGCATGCGCAATGTGCCGCAGGCGGTGTGGATTGATGAACACGGGCGGCTGGTGCGCCCGGTTGAATCCGCAGGTACTTACGACATGGTGCCGCACATGGACCGAGAGACGTTTGAAGTACCAGAGGAAGCGGCGGCGCACGGACTTGAGGTACGCAACGCCTATATCGACGCTCTGCGAGACTGGGTACGCCACGGTGCTGACAGTCGATATGTACTGCCAGCAGACGAAATCAGACAGCGCATGAGTGGCCCTCGTCCCGATGACGTACTGGCAGCAAACCATGTGCGCCTAGGGCGTTATCTATACACGCAAGGTGAACTGGCGCGCGCCAAGCAGCATTTCAACGAAGCGGTCCGCCTGTGTCCTGCGAGTTGGAACTATCGACGCCAGTCGATGATGCTGGACGCGGATCGGGTCGGCGAATTGAACGGTGGTGAAGATTTTTTTGCCGCCTTCGATGCCAATCGACAGTATCCGTATTACCCGGAGGCGGATTTAGGCCTCGCCGAAGCATAGCGGCAGCCGAGGACATCCCATCAGCAGGGTGTCCTCGTCGCGCCGGCCGGCGCCCGCTGAGCGGCGTAATTTTCATGTTGCCTATCTTTTAGCGGCAGGCCATCCGTCGAGCGACACACTAATTGTAGGTGCAGCTGAAAAATTTAATCCCTCTAGGTCGCGGGCTGTGGGCGTTACGAAAATGGACAACAGCGGGGACGCGTAAATCAATACGATGGGTGGGGAAGTGTTTCGCTAGTTTCAGACAGCACGATGCACCACGCGCGCTTTGACTCGACCAACGCGGTGCGGCAGTCGAGGACTGCAACCCGTTTGGGGCAGGATGCTAATCGTCATGGGCTTTATACAGATAGTTTTTCTGCTGGGCTTGCTTACGCCCGGACTCATCAGAGGGTTCTTTTGGGCGGATTCACCCAGCCGCGATGGAATCGTCTGGGTGTTCGTCACGATTGCGGTCGCGTTTATAAGCGGCTGGATTGTCGCCATCATCATCGGCAGTGGTAGTCCGGCGAGCGTCGTCATGACGGTGACGATTATCGCGGCGAACTGGCTAGCCTATGCCGGGAGTACCTTAAAGAAGCCCAAGACGACAAGCTAAAGCTATGTTGGTGGAGTCAAAAGATGCCCCAGCTCAGTTTCGCAATCGTGTGGACATTGCCTGCTGACGTAGTTGAGCGACAGGATGACCCATGACCATCAATTTGGGTTAGATTGAGAGCCGACTTTTTCTCCAGATAGCTTACCCATGCCCGCCATCACTCTCTACACCGCGCCAACCGCAAACGGCTGGAAAGCGTCGATTGCACTCGAAGAGTTTGAAATCGACTATGCAACCGAGTATCTCCACTTCGACAAAAACGAACAGAAGTCTGCGGAGTTTCTGCAGCTGAATCCAAATGGTCGCATCCCGGTCATTGTTGACCATGAGAACAACGACTACGTGCTTGCCGAATCAGGCGCGATATTGCTCTACTTGGCAGAGCGCTGCGGCAAGCTTTTCCCCACGACACTTGAACAACGATTCGAGGCGATGCAATGGCTCATGTTTCAGATGAGTGCGGTCGGGCCAATGATGGGGCAGGCGATGTTTTTTCAACGCATTGCGGCGCCAAAGGGCATCGTCGATGAGTACGCTATCGAGCGCTATGTGAATGAGTCACGCCGTCTGCTGACCATCGTGGACGAACGTTTGGCCGACCGCGAGTACCTGTGCGGCGATTATTCCATCGTGGACATCGCGATGTTTCCCTGGGCACGGGCGCATCGCTGGGGCAATATCCCGGTTGACGATCTGATGCATCTGGGAGCCTGGTTTCAGCGCATCGAAAAGCGTGATGCCGTGCAACGTGGCCTTGCAGTACCGACCGGGAAACCGCGGGTGTACTACAGCGACGACGATCTCGCGGAGGCAACGCGACGAAATGCTGATCTATATGACGCCTAGCGTGCGTCACCTGATGTAAAAGATCCTATCCGCCGATTGCGCACGATGCCGCACGCCTGGTCTGGCCATGTGCGCTGCTCGAATACGCCTCCTGGGATCTTCCCGGTTCGTAATATTTCTTTGACGAGACAGCGATGCAATCTCTTGTCCAAATACACACCACTGCGCCTTGACGATGACCAGTTTCGTTAACGGCGCACTTTCGATTTCGGTCATGTTGCTCCTGTTCGGGGTGGGCCTGAATACCCCGTTCCTCAACGTGGTCGCTGTCGCTCGGCAATATCGATTGGTACTACGAGGGCTGCTGGCGAATTTCGTCCTCGTGCCAGTACTGTTCACCTTCGCGCTCAAAGGAGTGTCGTCGGGGCCGGATGTTGTGATTGGTTTGCTGGTGCTGGCGGCCGTCCCAATCGCGCCGTTGGCGCCGCCTTTCGTTGGTATGGCCAAAGGTGACGTTGCGTACGCCGTAGGACTGATGGTGATTGCCGCTGTTCTCGGCCTGTTTCTGACGCCGCTTATTCTTGCGCTCGCGTTGCCTGCGAGCGAGGCTGGCCTGCACATCGATGTCGTCAGGATTCTTCAAACCCTGCTGGTCGTGCAGCTGATTCCGCTCGGCGTCGGCATGGCAATCAACGGTGCGCGGCCGGCATGGGCTGAGAAACTGCTGCGCGTCGTGCCCAAGCTCGGCAGGATCGGCGTGTTGTTCACGTTGACCTTGATCGCAAGCGGCCAAGCCGAGCAGATTGTCGGCCTCGGTGTGCTGCCTCACGCAGTCTCTCTAGTCGGCATTGTGGGCTGTCTACTGATCGGGGATTGGGTTATGCGCGGCAAGGCGGATGAAATACGTCGTTCGCTGGCTGTCTCCACGGCTATTCGCAATGCGGCACTGGCCTTACTTATCGTCAATACCAACCTGCCCGGGACCCAGGCCGTCACCATCGTATTCGTCTTTGGCTTGTGGTCCCTGGCCGTTGCCTATTGTTATGGCAAGCTGAGTAAAGCCGTCATAGCCCCAACTAACTAGCCCGCACTAATTCAGGGACGCTAATTTGGGGACAGTTACTGTATTTCGATGACGTAAATACAGTAACTGTCCCCAAATTACGATTGAACCTGGTGCTATGCCTAGCCGCGCTATTCGTCCGTACCCAATCGTTGGTCCAGGTACTCCAGATCGGCGGTTATCAGGTCCTGCAACAATGTTGCCAGCGTCGCGTAGGGCTGCGCTTGCTCGGTAGCGACTAACTTCTCGGCACACTGGCGACTCCAGCTGGCCAGGTGCAGCTTTAGAAAATCACGCTGGCCGCGCCGGAAACTGTCTTGTTCGGTGCGCGCGCCAGCTTCAAGAAAACTCAGGTAGTGCATGAAACCCAATTCGGTCAGCAAATGGTCAGGTTGCTCATGGGCGTAACCTTGCGAAAAGTCGAGACCGAAATGGCCGTAAAAACCGAGCAGCTCATTCCATAGTTCCTGCTCGGGCGTGTCGCCGTAGCGGCGTTCCAGCAACGAGACTCTAGGGGTACCACCGGCGACGTCGAATAGTTGCGTATAAATAATCTGCAGTTCGGCGATCGCGCTCGGTTGATTAGGCACGCTGAGCTCGATGAGCGGTTTGACCGCAAGCGGGGCCGCGCCGATGGCAGCGAGCATATCGGCTTCCCAATCGCCGTCGAGCAAGCGCAGAATCGCTTCGCCTTGTGGGTAGGCAAAAGCCTCGGCGAGCAGGGCGTATACCCGTGACCGGGCCGCCGCGTCGAGATCTGTCGGCGTGTCGATAACCAGGGGTGGGTCGATCGCTGAGCTCATGGCTCGAGCGGCAGACTCACAAATTCGCCAGAAAAAGATTTGCGTCCGGAGCGTTCGCGGTTACCCCCATCCCAGACGGCGAATGCGACGCGGGTGGGATACCCGGCGGCGAATCCAGCGCGGCCTTGAATAGGCCCCATCTCACGGCCCATCACCAGATGCCAGCGGCCGCCTTCGTGCACAGCTCGGCACGCGATCGGATCGTGCGCACTTTTCGCTCGTGCAGAAGTGCCGTAGCCGCGCGCGACGACGTCAAACGCCTCGTCTTTAAGATTGGCTTTCCAGTACCAGGCGTTGACCGGGTCGGACTCCGATCCCATCGTAAACGCGCTGGCTTTCGCAGTGAGCGGAAACATCACGGCCGCGCCATCGACGAACTCATCCAGATCAATAATTTCTGCGTGTTTCTCACTGGCCCAACTCAGTCGGATCGCAAGAAAGTCGCCGTTGTGCGCGCCCGTTATGCTTAGCTCAGTGACCACGCCATGATCGGTGCTCTTCTCAATAAACGGCGAAATCTTTTTGATCATCGGGTTGCCGTTCAAAGGGGTTGGGATCAGGGGCACATTCTCGCTATCGCGATTGAGCCACACGGCATCCTGCGGATTGAGCAGCGTGTCGACATTAGCGCTGACGCGTTTTATTTCCATAACTGTCTCTTCAAAGGCGCGCGGCGCAACTGCTGGCGCACTCTCATCGCGCTGTTATGCATTGGCGATGACATGAGTGGCGCGACTAGGCTTTGCCAGGCACGCGGAAATGAATCACCTGTTCTGCGGGGTCGTTCTCGAAGCCCTTGAAGCGGTCCCAGAAATTGCGTCCGATCAGCAAATCCATAATCTCTGACTCCTCGCCGCGTTGCTTCTTCGCGCGTTCCTCGCGCAATTTACGCACGACAGCTTCCACGTTCGGCCCGAACAATTCTTCAAGCACATTCATCTCAATGCGCCCGACATCAGTAATCGAACCGTCCGGAGCAAATGCTTTAGTCGACTCGAATGGCGGGATGTAATACACGTTGGGTTCCGTACCGAACTCCGGATGCAGGGGCAGGGCGACTTTGTGTACGTTAATCATTTTGTACAAGTCGCTGTCTTCATCGTCGATATAGCCAAACAAGCGTGTACGTCCCGGGCATTGACGATCGCACGCGGGCGCGATTCCTTGCTCGACGCGCGGGTAGCACATCATGCACTTTTCGCCTTTCTCAGTTACCGGGTTGTAGTAAATCGCCTTGTATGGGCAAGCCTCGACACACAGACGATCGCCATGACAAAGATCCTGATCGAGCACCACGATGCCATCTTCTTCGCGTTTGTAGATGGCGTTATGCGTGCAGGCATCGAGACACGGGGCATCGGTACAGTGGTAGCACTTGCGCGGTAGATAGAAGTAATAACCATTCGGCCATTCACCAGCGCCTTCGTCCTCGTCCCAGTTGTAACCCCATTCCGGATCTTCACCGGTTAATGATGCTTTCGGCTGTAGATGGACGCTGTCGCCGGTGCCGCCATAAAGTACCTCGGCATGGTTGAACGTGAGTGCGTCGCCCACATCAACCATATTGGGCAGGGCGCCGGGGCTCGGCTCGCCATGTTCGTCAAAGCCGCCGCCCATTTTTTCGTAATCGCGTGGATAGCCGGCACCCGGATAGGTGCTGACATTCATGAAGCGCATATGCTCGGTGCCTTCGCGCGAGGTCCACAAACTTTTGCAGGCCGCCGAACACGTTTGGCAGCCCATGCATTTGTTCAGATCGATGATGTTCGCGATATGGCGGTTGTGCCGCTTGAGTTCTTCTTTCGGCGCGCCTGGAGGTGCTTTGGCCATGATAGTTATCGGTTCCTAAATTTTTCGGATATCGACCCGCACACTGCGGTCTTTGGCGGGCGACGGGCTGCCGTTAATGGCGTAGTAACGTAATTGCTCGTAGCCGCCAGCGAGATGCAGGGGCTTGGGTTGGCCAATCAGAGCGCGGTTAAACACTTTCCAGCCTTCGAACTGATGGCCTTCCCACATGTAGACGATGACCTGCGCGGGCTGCACGGTCGGCGAGGTACGAACCATGATGCGAAAGTCGGAAAAATCATTGAAGACTTCGACCGTTTCCCCGTCGGCAATACCGAGATTAGCAGCGACTTTGTCGTTTACGTGCATGACCGGCTGACCACGATGCAAACGCATCAATTTCGGCGAGGTCAGGTGCGTGGCGTGAATACTGTGGCGCGGATGACCGCCGGTAATCGTGAACGGATGATCGCCCCCAATCTTCGGTGCGTCCTTGTAGACCGGTAGTTCCTCGCCCGCTTCGATGAACCAGTCGTGGTCGATCAAAAACTGCGCGCGACGCGTGTGGGTGGGATAGACCACTTTGTTATCGACATGCCAGCGCAGGCTGAAAAATGGTTTCTTAGGATCGTATTCGTTGGCGACTAAATCCTTGTACAGGCCCTGGCCGAAACTGGTTAACGGCACCATGCCGACTTCTTTCATCGATTCGATACTGGCCTTTTCGGGAAATACGCCGAGCGCTGCGCCAATACCAATCATCTCTTCCAGTGCATCGTCGTGGGTGGCGAGGTGTCCACGCATGGTGAAGCGATCCCAAAGTTCGTCGTAACGTTGTTCCTCGCCGAAAAACGTCGTGTAGCTTTCGAGCCCGCGCCGCGTCGCAACTTCGCCAATCTTTTTCATTAGCGCGGCAAAAATATCCCACTCCTTGCGCGACTCACCCTGCGCTTTGACCGCTTCCTCAATGAAGGCGAAGCGCGGATTGCTACTCACGGTGTAGGAAATGTCTGCTTTTTCGTAGTACCACGCTGCCGGCAATACGATGTCGCAATGCATCGCGGTGAACGACATACGCGGCTCGATGGCGAACATCATTTTCAGTTTCGGGAACAGATGTTTGGGGTACATGATGGCTGCGCTTCTGATCTTGCGCAGCGGATTGCCGCCACACATCACCATCACTCGCGGTTCCTTGCCGGGCCCGGGGCGCAGATGCTCCGGCTTCCACCAACCCTTCTCGGTTGCCTCAGCGAGGTATTCGGAGAACGTCCGATCGAGCGCCGGGTCCTGCCACTCTTTCTTGTTATATAACTCGTCGTAGCCGCAATGGTTGTGCAGGAACATCGCCGGCGGCACCCACCCCATGCGGGAAGTCAGCAGCTTGGTCATCTCGATGCCGATGTTTTCTGGTGTGACGACCGGATCACTCGCTTCCATTTGCTTGACGACCGCTTCGTGTGTTTTCGCCAGCATGCCGAGGCCGCCTTCGTGCATCGGTTTTTCCATCACCATCAGCACTTCCATGTGATCGGCCGGCATGGCGTAGGTCGTCTGCCCAGTACCCGGTTTCCCCCAGTTTCCTGAAAACGCGCTGGCCAGCAGCATGGCGCGTTCGCTCAAGTCACTGTGGTAGACCTTGCAACCGCCCCAGCCGACTTGAGTGAGGGTGCGCTTGGTACCCATTTTGCGTGCAATGGTCTCAATCAGGCTCGCGTGCAAGCCGCATTTGGCCGCTGCCTTTTCTGCCGTGTAGTCGGCGGCAAGCGACCGCTTCACACCTTCAAACACCGGTTCGACAGTGATTTCATTGCCGTCGGCGAGGATGACTGCGAAGCGGCCTTCGAGCGCTTGTTCTCCGTCAAAGGCGAGAGTACTGCGCGAGGCCGCCGCGATTTCGCTAGTTGCGCTGTTCCAAAAATAGAACTGGTCTTCGCGCCCGCTGCCCGTGACATCCGGTTCACGCAGAAACTTGCCGGTGTCGGTGCGCCGCAATAAAGCGAGGTCCGTTTGTTCGCGCATAAATTGCCGGTCGAGCAAATCTTCTTCAATCATCACTTGGCACATGCCGAGCCAGAAAGCCGCATCGCCACCGGGCTTGATGGGTACGTGATAGTCAGCGTGAATCGAACTCGGACTGTAATCCGGCGCGATGCTGACAAACTCGCTGCCGTTATATTTCGCTTCGGTTATGAAGTGGTAGAGCGGGGTATTGGTATACGACCAGTTGGTGCCGGCCATGATGATGAGTTCGGCGTCGAGGAGGTTGTCCGCGCTATAGCCGAGCAGCATCTTGCCAAACGTGTCGTGCAGACCCTGGTAGATGTCGCCGTTCATCACGTTCCAGTCAGGCGTTACGCCACCGAGAATGGAATTGAAGCGATACAGGCTGGTAAAGCCAACCCCGCCGGCGTTGAAGTGCGCACCATCAGTTATGAAGCTGTCCGGGCCGAACTCTTCGATGCCGTCGACGACCGATTCCGCAATTTCAGTCAACGCATCGTCCCAACTGATGCGTTGCCATTTGCCACTGCCGCGCGGGCCGGCGCGCTTCATGGGGTGGGTGACGCGCTCCTCGCTATACAGATTGGCGTGAAAGGAGCAGCCTTTCTGGCATCCGAGCGGGTTGTAGTCAGGATAGTCCGGGTTGCTCGCCGGATTTTTCATCGACTGTTCTTCGCGCCACACGATGCCGTTTTTGACGTAGACACGAAATGAACAACCGTTCGGTACGCACGCATTGGTGTGCGTACCCCACGTTACTTTGTCCCATTGCCAGATATCTCGATACAGATCGGCGGGCTTTTGGTAGTCAACGCGGGTTTCCCCGGCCAGCACTTTGCCGACAAAACTACCCGACACCACGCCGCCCAATTGCGCTAGCGAGAGCGCCAGGCTGGAGCCAGACGTGCGACGCAAAAAATCGCGTCTGCCGGGATTGACCGGGGACTCGGGGTCCGCCGCGCGTGGGTAGCTTTCAGGGTCTGGCTTAAGTTCCGCCATCGCGATTTCCTGTGTTGCATTTCACCATCGTTGGATGGGCGCATTGATCTATTGATTGGGTCACTTGGTATCGGCCAGCAGGCCGCCGCTTAGCAAAGCGAAATTCTCGCGCGCAAAATCTGTTGCCGGCTTTTTGCCGTCGGGCCGGAACCAGCGCGTCATGTTCAGGAGCTGGAATATGGCGCGGGACGTTGCCTTGACGTCACTTTGGCGAAACTCGCCGCTTTTCATGCCCGCACGCAAAACGCGATGAACAAAGCGTTCGTACGAGTTGCGATGCCCTTCGAACTCGTCCAACCGTTCGATCTCACGGCGGGTTATGCCTGCGTATCCGGCAATGGTTGCGCTCATCAGCCAGTAGTGGCTTTCAAAGTACTCCGTATGCGCGACCATTAATGCGAGCAGTTGCTTGGCGCTCGATTGTGATTCGTCCACGCAGCTTTGCACGTGTTCCGAGATGCCTCTCATGGCGCCCATCGCAATCTCGGTGAATATGACCTGCTTGGTTGGAAAGTAGTGATAAAGCGCGGGGCGCGTGAGGTCGAGTTCGGCCGCAATATCGGCCAGCGAACATTGTTCGTAACCGACGGTGGCAATGGCTTTGGCCGCGCTTTGCAGAATGCGCTGGCGCTGGTCCGATTGTTTGGGCGGACGGCCGACCGGACGCAGCTCAGGTGCAGTGGCGAGCGCACTCATGCTGCGGAATTCCTGCGGAACGGTCGGGACATGGAGCCCTCTGGTTTTTCGCTTCGGTGAGTTGTCAGATTATTAACTTACGCACGTGTCAATAATATCTCACAATCATTCGAGGCTCGCCACTAATGCGACGCCAGTCGAGCTTTCGGCAGAGTCGACACGCCTGACCGGCAAGTGCCGCAATCCGATTAACCGAGGCGATCGTAAGCCTCGAGTTTGGGCGAGGCCATCTCCTCAAAGAAATGCGATGGCGACCACGGCCAGCTTGCGGGCACTCCGTGCTTGTCCAGATACCAGCTGTCACAACCGGTCGCCCAGATCGATTTCTTTGCTGCGGCGCTGCGCGCACTTTCGAAATCCTCGGTGGCGCGCGCGCTGGCGCTGATCTCTCGGCATTCACCGGCGCGAATCTGACCGATCAATTGCAGCACATACGACACCTGCGACTCGGCTATCTGGATCAGAGAAAAATTGCCGACCGGTCCGTTTGGTCCGTTTAACAGGAAGAAGTTTGGGAATTCCGGCACCGAGATCGAAAGATAGGCGACCGGGTGATCGGACCAGGCCTCATCAAGGTTCTTGCCGCTGCGGCCGAGTACCGTCGTCGGGCGGATGAATTTGTCGGCGTGGAATCCGGTTGCCATGACCAGTACATCGAGTTCGTGTAGCTCGCCATCCTCGGTACGAATGCCCCGCGGCTCGATACATTCGATTCCTGAAGTGACGACCTCTGCGTTCGGGTGCTGGATACGTTCGTAAAAATCAGACGAGAAGATCAGGCGCTTGCAGCCCGCTCGGTAAGTCGGGCGCAGCTTCTCGCGCAGTGCCCGATCGGCCACCGTATCCTCAAGATTAGCCAGGCAGGCTGCCTCGATTTCCTTCATCGCCGGCGAATCAGCGTCAATAACCGCGTTGGCGAAGCGCTGAAACTCACCATCAATCTGCGTCCGTAGCGCTTCTATGGCGGTGCTCTCATTGCGATACATGGCTCGTTCTTCGTCGCTGTACACACGGTCGTCTATCGGCATGACCCACTGTGGTGTTCTTTGGAAGAGGTCGAAGTGTGCGACTTTGTCGACGAGAGCGGTGGTGATTTGTATCGCAGTCGAGCCGGTCCCCACCACACCCACCCGTTTGCCCGTTAATTCGACAGTGTGGTCCCAGCGCGCGCTATGGAAACAGGCACCGGCGAACGAATCGAGGCCGGGGATATCGGCCGTGCGCGGATGGTGCAGCACACCGGTGGCAGCGATGACGACGTCGGCTTCGTCCTCGCGACCAGTGGAGGTGCGAATTTTCCATTGACCGTTCTCGAATTTGCAGTGGGGCACACCCTCGTTGAAACGGATACTGTCCATGACCTTGTACTTGTTCGCCACGCCCTCGAAATATTTGAAGATCTCGGCGCCACCGGCGAAAGTGCGCGACCAATCCGGGTTGGGCTCGAAAGAATACGTATATAAATGTGCTGGCACATCGCAGGCAAGACCGGGATATGTGTTCTCGCGCCAGGTACCACCAACGCGATCCGATTTTTCGTAGATGACGAAGTTGTCATAGCCGAATTCGCGTAAGCGGATGGCAGTCAAAATCCCTGCCATGCCGGCGCCGATGATGATGACGCGAACGTCGTTCAGGTTACTTCCACTCGTGGTCATGCCGCCGGTCTCCTGCCAATCAATTTCGTCCTGGAGGAGAAATCGTCCGCTGTTCGCGCTTTTCCCAGTTGATCCAGATCAAGGGATGCCCGTACAGACGTGAAGCCCTGCGCAAATCCAGGACGTCTTCGCGTCGGGCTGACTGGACAGTTGTTGAGCTACCGATGCAGCGCCTCAGAAATCAGATGCGCGCTTTACACGTCGAAGCGTAATCAAAAGGCACGAAACCTGACTGTTATTAAGCGGAAGGCGCACAAAAACATGGCGCGGTCGTTTATATTTTGCGACTGTCGGGGCTCAGCGCTGGATAGAAAATGACGCCGGTCCTTTTGTTTCGACAAAGAACAGACACGTCCAGAGTTAAACTCGCCGGTCGAACCGAGATGAACCTACGGAGTCACAATGCTAAGAAGAATATTCAGGATCTGCGTTTTGTTTGCTTTGCCCACGCTGGCGTGCGCCGAAGTTGACGAGGATCAAGTTGGGGCGTGGTACATGTACCTCTGGAACGCGACTCTGCCCGCCAGTCAGTTCGGATTTCAGGGCGACATTCAGCATCGAAACTGGGACTTGGGCGGCGATTTGGAACAACTGCTGATTCGCGGCGGCGCAACCTGGTCGCCGGAAAACAGTAGTGCCAAATATACCTTCGGCTACGCTCATATCGAGAGCGGTGTTTTTGGATCTTCCGGTGCTTCGACTGAGGAGAGTCGAATTTATCAGGAAGCCTCGATACCTCAGCGGTTCGGTGAGAAATTTCTCGTGACCCATCGCCTGCGGCTGGAGCAGCGGTGGGTAGAAAATCAGGATTTTCGAAACCGCTTTCGCTATTTCCTTAATGTGAATTACCCACTGAACAAAAGTGATCTCAGCAGGGGCAGTCTCTATGTCTCTTTTTACAATGAAGTGTTTCTGAATCTGGAAAACGACATTGGTAACAACCGGAGCGTGGGCGTATTCGATCGTAATCGCACCTATCTGGCGCTGGGCTATAGCGTAACGGATAAGGCGAGATTTCAATTCGGCTATATGCACCAGGAAACAGAACGCGCTGACAAAGGACAACTCCAATTTTCTCTTTTTCACACATTCTAGCTGGATGTCCGGCCCGGGCAGGACGTCCGGACCTAATTGAGTCGAGAACCTGATGCAACGGTAGTCGAACAGGTGCTCGCCCAGTACCGCAATTCGAAAAGCGCACGCCGTCACCGCACTCAGCGCGAGCGAGCCCCGGAGTCCAGCTTAATCAGCTGCCCCGAGGTCGGCTTCAACGGCCTCGGCCAACAGCCAGTCGCGGAATGCCCGAACGTTGGGGTTGCTCGCCTTCTCAAGCGTCGTGACGCTATACATGCTCCCGGGAAAGGGGATGTCGATATCGAACGGCGCGACAAGATGACCCAACTCCAAGTCGCGCCGGGCCATCGTTTTGCGGCCCAGAACTACCCCGGAGCCAGCGATAGCCGCGTCAATGCAGTGGTCGGAATGCTCGAAATGCGGCCCGCCACTTGCGTTCAAATCGGGAAGTCCCGCGCGTGCCAGCCATTTCGTCCAGCCCGGTGTGCCCGGCCAGACCCGTGCCAGGGAGTCGTCGTGGATCAGGGTGTGGTTAGCCAAATCGGCGGGTTTTTGTAACGGCGGACTACCGTCCAGTAATTCGGGGCGGCACATCGGCGTGGCCACTTCGTCCAGTAGTTTGTCCGACACCAAACCATCGTTGTTACCGAGGTTGTAGCGCACGGCAACGTCGGCTTGACCGCTCGCCAGGTCTACGGTCGCCATGGTGGTGCCTATGCGCAGATCGATTTCGGGATAGCGCGCGATGAATGCCGCCAGCCGTGGTACCAACCACTTGGATGCGAAAGCCGGGGCGACCGTGACCACCACCACCCGCTCGCCACCTGCTCGCTTATCGAGTTGTCGCAGCGCCCGGCGAAGTTCTTCGAAGCCGCCGCGTATACCCGGAAACGCCAGCGCACCGGCCTCGGTCAATACAACCGCCCGATTCAGGCGGCGGAATAGCTGGACGCCGAGCTGGTCTTCGAGTGTGCGAATCTGATGACTCACTGCGGCGGGACTTACGTGCAATTCTTCGGCAGCGCGGGCAAAGCTCAAATGCCGGGCGGCCGCCTCAAAGGCGCGTAATCCATTGAGTGACGGTAAGTCATCCATGAGCTTCAGATTAGATATTGTTGCGTGAAGAGCAATGATACTCGTTTGTCAGAACGCTTTAGTATCAGTACATTGCGCACTATAACCGGCACGATCATTAGCTCATTCAGTATAGTTTTATTTAGCAGTCAGCTAAGCGGCTTTGATCCCCGCGCGGACGCGCTGGATAAATCTGCCTAGGGTTCTGCGTCGTCTCTCCAGCTCCCTTGTGCCGGGCCCCCAATTTCACGGACGTGGAATTTCCGGCGCCGCAACGGGATTGAGGGCACCAGCCGGGCGGTTGAGTTACGCAGTATCGACCGCGTCTGTCGGCCGAGAAATAACATCGACTACCACGGCCGCGCTTTCTAACGATAGCCGGAACCGAATAACACACGCCAGGAAGCCCGTTTAATGCACGAATTGGAATCGCGTTTCGCCAGCTGGGTCGTCCGCGCTCGCCTGCCGATCATCATCATTAGCGTCGTGCTGGTCGCACTCGCGGCCAGTGGTGCGCGGCACCTTACGATTACCAATAGCTATCGCGCGTACTTCGGACCCACAGATCCGCATCTCGTCGCGTTCGAATCGCTCGAGAACACTTACACCAAAGATGACTCGGTGATGATGGTGCTGGCTCCCAAAGGCGGCGAAGTATTTGATCGCGAGATTCTGAGCCTGGTAGAAACCCTCACCGAAAAAGCCTGGCAAATTCCGTTCGCCAATCGTGTTGATTCGATCACTAATTTTCAGCACACCGAAGCGGTCGAAGACGATCTGGTTGTTGCCGACCTAATCAAAGACGCCACCAGTCTCAGCGACGAACAACTTGCAAAGGTCAAATCTATCGCGCTTGCGGAGCCCCTGCTCAGGAAGTTCCTGCTCGCCGAAGATGCGAAGGTGACCGCGGTAAACATCAATATCCTGCTGCCCGGTATTAACGAAACGGAAGAGCAGCCGCTGATGATCAAATCGGTGCGCGCGCTTGCCGAAGAAATAAAATCGATTGACCCGGAAGTCGATATTTACATCACGGGCATGGGTGCTTTTCATGTCGCGGCGAGCGAAGCGGCCATCCATGACATGAGCGTGCTTGCGCCAATCAGTTTTGGCGTCATGTTTGTACTCATCGCATTACTTGCCGGTGGACTCGTCGGTACAGTGGCAACCATTCTGGTTTTCGCGATGTCAGTTGGCGCCACAATGGGAATATCGGGCTATCTCGGCTTTCCAATTACGCCAACGGGCGCCGGGACGCCGAATATCATTCTCACTGTGGCGATCGCGAATTCAGTCCACATACTCATTTCGTACTTTCACGAGCTACGCGCCGGCCTCGGTAAAAACGAGGCCATCGAAGAAAGTTTACGCATCAACATCAACCCCATCTCGCTGGCAAGCGTTACGACTGCGATCGGATTTCTCAGTATGAATTTTTCCGAGTCCCCGCCGTTCAAAATGATGGGTACGACAGTTGCGATTGGGGTGCTGATCTCATTCGTCCTCGCTATCACCTTTTTACCCGCGCTGCTGGCGGTACTGCCGACCGGTCGCATCCGCCAGCAATCCAGCGCCGATGAGAAGATCAGCGCGTTCGCGAATTTCGTTGTGCGGCGTCAGCGCGGTTTACTGTGGGGGATGGCTGCGGTCATTCTCGGTTTGGTCGCCAATGTTCCGCGCAACGAATTCAACGAGATGTTCTTCGAGTATTTCGATGAAACCATGGAATTTCGCATTGGCAGCGATTTCATGATCGATAATCTGACCGGACTCTACACCATTCACTTCTCGCTGGACGCTGGGGAGTCCGGAGGTATCAGTAACCCCGAGTTTCTCCGCCATGTCGATGAGTTCGTGGAATGGTTCGCCAGCCAGCCTGAGGCCGAACATATCAGCTCAATCACGCCGACAATGAAGCGTTTGAACAAGAATATGCACGGCGACGATCCGGCGATGTACAAGCTCCCTGATTCCCGCGAACTGGCGGCGCAGTACTTGCTGCTCTACGAAATGTCACTGCCGTTCGGTCTCGACTTGAACAATCAAATTAATGTCGACAAATCCGCCACGCGAGTGGTCGCTACACTACGCCCTACGACTATCGATGAAACTTTGGACATCAGCCAAAGAGCCAGTCGTTGGCTCGATGAACATGCGCCGCAGATTGGTCACGATGATGGCTCCAGCATGATCATGATGTTCACCCATCTGATGCGCCGCAACGCCATCACCATGGTATTCGGTACAACGCTCGCGCTCGGGCTGATTTCGATTGTGATCATCGCGGCGTTACGTTCGTTCAGAATTGGTGCGCTCAGTCTTGTGACGAACCTGGCGCCGATCGGTATGGGTTTCGGAATCTGGGGAATGATCAACGGCGAGATTGGCATGGCCTTGTCGGTGGTCGCCAGCATGACTTTTGGTATCGTCGTCGACGACACGGTGCATTTCTTAAGCAAATATCTGCGCGCCCGGCGCGAGCAAGACCTGTCCGCAGAACAGGCGGTGAAGTATGCGTTTAATACGGTCGGTCGTGCCCTGATTGTTACCACAGTCGTGTTGGTCGTGGGCTTTATGGTCCTGGCAACGTCGCATTTCGGGATGAACTCGAAGATGGGTCTGTCAGTCGCTATTGTGATCGCCTGTGCGTTAGCAACAGTTCTGCTGTTTTTGCCACCGTTGTTGATGAAACTCGACGACCGGCAAACAGAACCGCCTGTTGCCGGTGTTTCGAACAGCTAGCGGTCTGTCCGCACTGCTAAAACGCAATGTTGGCCACATCGGGTCGTTTAGAGAAGCTGGGTACCGTCGTTTTGCTAATCGAATTTTGGTTAGGCCGATAGCCAGTCGCCATTGGGTACAACCGACCGAAATCTGACACATAGGTCTTGCCTGGTACGAAGTCGCCCAAATCCGAAGTCGTCACTATGAACCACGACCTGACCGAGCTGATTAGAAAGAACAGTTCCGCGTCACGAAAAATTCAATGGCACGTTGTACCGATCAAGTTCACAATTGGGACTCCCATGCGCCCGCGACGCGTAAAAACATTGACCTGGCTGTTTACTCTTAATCTCCGCGTCTCTCCGTTTTATCGCCCGTCATTTCTTTAGTGTTGGCGCACAACTGACCACCAAGGAGAAGTTTCATGGCGACGAACCCGACCCAGACAGGCATTGATGATGACGTGCCACCACCGTTACAAAGCAACGGGCCATGGCCCGCAATTATGCGACCTGGCGATACGTTCGTAGATGACGACTCCCGCGCATGGGTCCCAATGGAAGGCTACAGCGGCTCGGCGATTAAGGTGCTTTATGCCGATCGAGCGAGCAACACAGCAGCTTTTCTCTACCAACTCGGGCCGAACCAGAACTTTCCCATGCACGAACATCGCTGCCGCGCATTTGCCTACACCCTGGACGGTGATTGGAACTATGGCGATGTGCATCTCAAGCCAGGTGGCCTTGCAGTCGAGCAAGTCGGCTCAACGCACTTCCCGGAAACGGGCGACACCGGATTCACGGTTTTCGCCGTGCTGATTGGTGAGCCAGGTCAGGACGTTCTGTTGCGTAGTCAAGATCCGGCAACCAACGAAGTTAGCGAACTCGGCATTGAATATTTCATCGAGCTGATGGGCGCGAGCTAATCGTCGGCTTTTTCGACGAAAGCGAATGTAGGGCATCGCATTATTTGATGTGTGGCCGGTGAGCTCTCTGGGACATCATGATGGCTCGTGAGCAAACCGGGCTGCATACCTGACTCCCCCCGCAGCCTCTCGTTGCGTCGACTACGGAGATGTCAGGCTGTAGCGTTGTCAGCTCCCGGACGAGCTGTTCGCGGATCTCCTACCGAGAGTCGCATGAGCATGTTCGAGCGCGCCGTACATCGGCGGCTACATCCGGAACCGCCGGGGGGCGATGCCGAAACGCAGCTTGGATAATCTAAGCTCGCGACTAAGCGTGTTGCTGCAATCGATAGAATTCCGACGCCGTGCCGCAAAACAGACGATCTTTCTCGTCTTCAGTCAAATCAGCGCTCATCTTCTTGAACGCATTCCACAGCACGGTGTATGACACAGAAAATTTGTCGACCGGAAAATTACTCTCGAACATACAACGTGCAGGCCCAAACGCCTCGATTCCATGGGCGTAGTAGTGATGGTGCGCAGCGACTATGTCATCAGAAGTGGGCGGCAGCGCGCGCGCCTCGAAACCGAATCCGTTCCATGGCATGGCGAGCCCGCCGAGCTTTAGCGAAACGTTGGGGCAGGTCGCCAATTCACTCAAATCATCCGCCCAGCTTGCAAATAGTTCGTCGTGGCGTCCGGCATAAGGACCCACACCGAGAGGGGTGCCGAAGTGGTCGAGCACGATGGCGGCACCCGGAAACGCCCGTGCTAAATCTGTGAGGTGGGGGATCTGGTGATGGTAGTGCCAGGCGTCGAAACTCAAACCCATGTCAGCCAGCACTGCGAACCCGGCGCGAAAGTCAGGGGCTCGATACAGTGCGCCGTCGGTCAGTCCAGGCCGGCTGGGCACCAGATCAGAAGCGTCCCATGCAGCTGCCTGACGGATACCGCGGAATAACGGGCTCGCCGCTTGATGGGCTTCAAGGATCTCGCGCACGGCAGCGCCGAGTCGCAGTTCGGCGGTACCAACGATGGCTCCGATCTGCGTTGCGTCGCGATCGTGTCGTCCACGTACCGCGATCGCGTCGACCCATTCGGTCTCGCCCACTGGTAGGAGGGCTTCGGGACCGGTTTTGCGATAGCCTTCTCCGCACTGCAGGTAAACGGTTTGCTGAACTCGGTGGGCGGCACAATCCGCGCGTAGTTTCGCCAAATCGTATTTTTGGAAAGACTCTCGAATCGCGAAAAAGTGATGATGAGGATCAACGATGATGCGCTCGGGATCGAGTACTGGCTCTTCAATCTGCGCGAGCCAGTCTTCGCGAATAGCGAATTCCATCAGACGCCTACTCCTATTTGGGTGCTAATGCTCTCTTTGCAGGGGAGCATACCGGGCGCAAGGGGGAAGTATCACCACCTTTGCTAAACTTCCACTATGACGCGAAGCCGGCCTCCTGTGATTGAATGACCGGCGCGAAATCCAAGACTTACAATAAGCTCGATACCTTTTCACGCGCGTACGGCGCAATACGTCGATGGAATGCCATCTCGGGTGAGTTTTGCGCCCAGATCCCGGGCCGCGCAGACCACGCCGCTGCATTCACTGGCTGATTCCGCACAACATTGATGAATTTAATCGGAGAGAAGGGAACATGTCTCACGCATCCAATGAACATGAAGTTTTAATTATCGGTGCTGGCTTCTCCGGCATCTATCTACTCCTTAGGCTGCGCGAGCTGGGGTTCGATGTTCATCTCATCGACGCTGCGCCCGGCGTGGGCGGCGTGTGGCATTGGAACTGCTACCCCGGCGCGCGGGTGGATACGCACTGCGACATTTACCAATATTCCGATCCCGAATTGTGGGGGGACTGGAACTGGAGCGAGCGCTTTCCTGGTTGGGCGGAGATGCGCGCCTATTTCGAACACGTCGATAAAAAACGCGATGTCAGTAAGGATATCTCCTATAGCACTCGTGTGACGGACGCGGCGTTCGACGAGCACCAAAAACGGTGGCACGTGAAAACGGAGAAGGGTGTCGATTACAGTGCTCAATTCGTGCTCGCCTGCACCGGCTTTGCGGCCAAGCCATTCACTCCACAAATCTCAGGACAGGATTCGTTCGCCGGCCAGGCTTGTCACAGTGCGCTGTGGCCACAGGAAGGCATCGATTTCCGCGGTAAGAAAGTCGGCATCATCGGCACGGGCGCGAGCGGCGTACAAATCGCTCAAGAAGCGGCACGCGAAGCAGACCGCTGTGTCGTCTTCCAACGTACGCCGAATATGTATCTGCCGATGGGGCAGTGCCATTTCACCGAAGATGATATGGGCGCGCGCAAACGGGACTGGCCCGGACGATTCAAGCGCCGTGAGCACACCTTCGGCGGTTTCGATTTCGACTTTATGGAGAAATCCGCGTTCGACGTGTCGGACGCAGAGCGCGACACGACCTACGAGACGTTATGGGAAGCAGGCGGGTTTAATTTCTGGCTGGGTTCCTACCAGGATGTGTTGCTTGATGAGCGGGCCAACGAAACGGCTTACCAATTCTGGCGCCGTAAAGTCGCTTCCCGTATCAAGGACCCGGCGATGGCGGAGATTCTGGCGCCAGAAACGGCGCCGCACCCGTTCGGTGTGAAGCGCCCGTCGCTCGAACAATGGTTCTTCGATATTTTCAACTATGACAACGTCGATCTCGTTTGTCTCAAGCGCAATCCGATCACGGAAATCGTTCGTAATGGGATCAAAACTGCGGATGCGTTCTATGAGTTGGATGTGATTGCCTACGCCAGCGGCTTCGACGCTGTCACAGGCAGTATTGCGAACATGAACTTTAGCGACGGCAACGGCAGCACCATCGGTCAAAAATGGGCGAACGGCGTGCGTACGCATCTCGGTGTCGCGACCTCTGGCTACCCGAACCTGCTGTTCAGCTATGGTCCGCAAGCGCCAACCGGATTTTGCAACGGTCCGTCGAGTGCCGAGTATCAGGGCGACTGCATTATCGACATGTTGGTGCATATGCGTGACAAAGGATTGACTGAGTTTGACGCTGAACCGGAAGCTGAAGAAACGTGGCGGCAATCGATTTTGGATCTCACCAACGCGACGCTTTTCCCGAAGGGGAACTCTTGGTACATGGGCGCGAACATTCCTGGTAAATCGCGCGAGATGTTGATGTACCCAGGCGGACTGCCGCGTTACCTGGAGGAATTCCGCCACTGCCGTGATAGCGGATATGACGGATTCAAAATGCAGTAAGCAGAGCCGGGCGAGACCCGCCAGATGGCCGAAGTGGGCGCGCTTCTAACGCGCGCTGTAATTGGGTGTCGGCCCCAGTCGATAATTTTTGCATCTGTGCGATGCCTGCTGCACTAGGACTCTCGCAGTCGTGCATCAAAAAAACGCCTAAATCGAATACTCACTAAACACGTCTGGCAGATTCGAGGTTGATCAATACGATAATTCCACTATAATCGAATTATGGAAAAACAAAACGCAATCAGCGCGCTCGTATCGCTGGCTCACGAAACCCGGCTCGATATCTTTCGCATGCTGGTGCGCGCCGGGCGTTCGGGTATGGCTGCAGGGGCTGTTGCTGACGCACTCGATGTCCCGGCGTCGACACTGTCTTTCCACTTCAAGGAGCTTAAAGTTTCGGGCGTAGTGAGGTGCCGTCGCGAAGGGCGTTCACTGATCTATAGCGCGAACTTTGAGTCGATGACTGATCTGGTGAATTTCTTGACGGAAAACTGCTGTGAAGGTGAAGGCGAGGGCCTGGTCGATTGCGGACAGCCGACGGCCAAAGATTTGTCGACCCAAGCGAAGAAACGAGCCTGAATAATCGGTCCTGAATAAATCCGAAACATTAGAAGAAAATTGGAGAAAGAATGATGCGAATTCAACTAGCCCTGAACGTTAAAGATATCGAAACAGCCATCGAGTTTTATTCGAAACTGTTCGGCGTTGAAGTGAATAAAAGAAAACCCGGATACGCTAATTTTGCGATTGATAGCCCACCACTCAAACTGGTCCTTAACGAACGCCCGGATGCGCCTGAACGGCTAGATCATCTTGGCGTCGAAGTATTTACCGAAGATGAAGTGTCCGCTACTGCCGAGCGTCTGAGAGCATCCGGCATGATCAGTTTGGAAGAGCAGGACACGACCTGCTGTTATGCCAATTCCGACAAAGTGTGGGCGACCGAGCCGGACGGCTTGCAGTGGGAGTGGTATCGCGTAAAAAGCGATTCGGAGACGTTTGGCGCGGGGCCGAAATTCGGTAATGCGCAGAAAGCGTTAGCAGCGGGTAACAAGGAAGCGTGCTGCTAATGGGAATTTTTGAACGCTATCTAAGTCTTTGGGTGGCTATCGCCATGGTGGGAGGCACCGTATCGGGTGCCTTATTCCCGGGAAGTTTTAGCACTCTTGCTGGTTTTGAGATTGGCGGGGTAAATCTGCTCGTCGCCGTTCTTATCTGGGTGATGATTTATCCCATGATGGTAAATGTCGATTTCACGTCACTTAAACGGATTGGCGACCGTCCCAAAGGCCTCATCATCACCCTGGTTGTGAACTGGTTTATCAAGCCGCTCTCAATGGCCGGGCTTGGGATCTTGTTTTTCGAGTTTTTCTTCCGTGGTTGGGTAGACCCGGCCGATGCCCGCGAATACATCGCCGGGATGATTCTGCTCGGCGCTGCGCCCTGTACGGCTATGGTCTTTGTGTGGAGCCAATTGGTTCGGGGCGATGCGACCTACACGTTGGTTCAGGTATCCATTAACGACGTGATCATGATTTTCGCTTTCGCGCCGATTGTGGCAATGCTTCTCGGCATGGCGGATATTGTGGTGCCGTGGTCCACCTTGTTGCTCTCTGTACTGCTTTATGTGGTGGTGCCGCTTGCGGCCGGGATGCTGACCCGACACCTGTTAATTGACGACGATGGTGACGAGAACCGAGTTCAGGCGTTCAGTACCAAGCTCAAGCCGTATACGGTTATCGGCCTACTGGCGACAGTCGTCTTGCTGTTCGGTTTCCAGGGCCCGCGCATCATCGAGCAACCCCTCGTGATTTTGTTGATTGCGACACCGTTGCTGGTACAAAGTTACGGCATTTTTTTTATCGCGTACGGATGGGCCTGGTTGTGGCAGACCCCATTCTCTATTGCGGCGCCTGCTGCGCTGATTGGCACTTCCAATTTTTTCGAACTCGCCGTTGCCGTTGCGATAAGTATTTTCGGACTTGAAAGCGGTGCTGCACTTGCGACCGTCGTCGGGGTGCTTGTTGAGGTCCCGGTAATGCTTTCGCTGGTGGCTTTCGCGAATCGTACGCAGGGGCAATTCCCGCACGAACCGGTCGCAACCTAATCCGCGCACCAGGCAGGTTCTGCGTCTGTCTCGTGATTGCTTCGACGTTGAACAGTTGGGATCGAAGTCATGGCTAGAAATCGTGTCGCCGGCGTAGCTGGCGCGATTCGCCTGAATAACTCCACTGTGAATCGGCGTCAATTCGGGCGCGACTGTTACTTGGGCGGCGAGCCCTGGAGGCTTGGCATGGCGACGATGTGACGGTCGGAGAAGCGCCATTCGCCGTGGCGTTTCGTCAGGCGATCGCGATATAGCGAGCGTAACTGGATGGCTCGCCCGCTCCGGCGCGCGTGACAATCGGCGTCCACGTAGGTCTCGGTAAGCGCACTATCTCCGTCGATGTCGATGAGCGGAACGTAGATTAGATGGCGTAGTCCCTCGACGGGATCGCGCGCCTTGCGGATCCATTCAACATAGCAGTCCCGGATCGCCTCGGAACCGGTAAAAATGCCATTGAAGTCCAGGCGCGCGTCGTCCCAGAACAAACCAGCGATCTGATCAGCTGTACCCTGGTCGACTGTAAAGCAGTACCTGGCGAGGTGGTTTTGTATTTGTTCGCGATCGGAATCCGGCATAGTGAATCGTCCACAATGAATACAGGCTCGCCAGGCCTGGAAGCGGCATTTCTTCTGGCGTGCGACTTAAGCGTGACTGCGAGCATGGCAAGGTGCTTCGGTGACGCGCATCGCCATAGCTTTCTCCACTCCACGCAGCATTAATACTACAAGATCCAGGCTGTGCTGGGTTTTGTCTTGTACTCCGCGACCGCTACGGGAGGGAGCGGTCAATCAATGGCGGCTGGAAGCCGGCTACGGTCCGCCGCGATGCGTAACTGTCCACCACGCGAAAGCAGACGCATGAATTCGCAGTGGTGCTCTACGTGAACGGCCGAGAACGGAAGCTCATGACACCAAGCTCCTCGGATATGCTGCCCGCTGGATTCACTAGCGGGAGATCAAGCGATGGACTGGGATGCTATAGGTGCGTTTAGCGAAATACTTGGTGCATTCGCCGTTGTCGTTTCGCTCATATATGTAGCCGTACAGGTCAAGCAAAGTAACCGACAGGCGGCGACGGATACAGGATTTGCGCTCATGTCTGAGTTCAGTCGCGTCGACGAGTTGATTCTCACTACCCCAGATATCATTGCCTTAATGATCAAGCTTGAGTCAGATGAAGAGCTCACTGATGAGGAGCGGAAAAGATCGGAGCATTTCGCAATGAGGTTGATGAATAATTGGATGCAAGCAGATATTGCTCATGAGAATGGCTTATTAGACCCGGAGCTGTATAAAGACCTGATCGGCGACGCCAGGCACAACATGACGTCCTATCCGCAGCTGAAGAAAATATTTCTGAACTTGTTCGAAAATTATCCGCGCATAAAGGGAATGAATATTTTTCGGGCCGCGTTTGAAGATGAATGATGCTGTTGTGCCCGGCACTAGTTAATCCAAATCGTCCACTTCCTTTTGTAGTGCCGCACTTGCGTCAGTTCACCCACTGATGAACGGACGTTCCATTCGGCTAAAACTTTCGACGAAATCGGCCAGGAAGAGACGCTCACTCGCGCTAAATATGCTGTTCCCGTGATGCCAAATCGCGGGTAAATAAATCTGTCCCCTTTCGTGCTCCCGATTTATACTAAATCCTTAATAAATCGCATCGAAAGCGGAACAGTAGCAGGCATGCTGAATGAGTTTTTGAGCGCATTAGACGCATTGCCAAGTGAAACAAGCACCTGGCCGCTCGTTCTATTGCTAAGGCTACAACTATTGCATTTAGGCTCCACGTAAGACTCCCGACGGTCCGTTGAGCGCACTTTCAGTGCGGGATCGGATAGCTGCTCATTTCGGATAAGCTGGCGTCCGCAGCAGCGCTCCTGATCGACGCGACTGGCCATGACGTCACATCCACCGCCAAGACGTTGTTGGTAGGTCCGGCGAGCAGGTGGAAGATGTCGTGGAAGTGATAGATGTCATCATTACCACACGAACATCGATGCGGGCGCCGCTCAGGGCCTAATTGGGCAGGGCAATCACCCGAGACCACCCCATGTAAAGGGTCAATGCCGGTCCGCTGGACCGATTGTACGATCTGACCGGCTCTGCTTTGGCCCCACACAGACCGCAACACGAGGACGCAAACGTGACTTCGCAGAAACTGACACACCTCAAGCAGCTGGAAGCCGAGAGCATCCACATCATCCGAGAGGTCGCGGCCGAGTTCGACAACCCGGTGATGCTCTTCTCGCTGGGTAAAGATTCCATGGTCATGCTGTGGATGGCGCTCAAGGCCTTCGCGCCCGGCAAGCTGCCGTTTCCACTGTTGCATGTAGACACCACCTGGAAGTTCCAGGGAATGTACGCCTTCCGAGACTGGCTCGTGAAAGAGTACGACCTGGACTTGAAGATTCACGTGAACCAGGAAGGCGTCGACGCGGGCGTCAGTCCATTCTCCGTCGGCTCGGCCAAGCACACCGACATCATGAAGACCCAGGGCCTTAAGCAGGCGCTGAACCACTACAAGTACGACGCTGCCTTCGGTGGCGCAAGACGGGACGAAGAAAAGTCCCGCGCTAAAGAACGCGTCTACTCCTTCCGGGACAAAAACCACCGCTGGGACCCCAAGAACCAGCGGCCCGAGTTGTGGAACCTCTACAACTCACAGGTGAACAAGGGCGAGTCCATCCGCGTCTTCCCGCTAAGCAACTGGACCGAACTAGATATCTGGCAGTACATCTATCTTGAGTCCATTCCGATCGTCCCGTTGTACTACTCGGCGGTGCGCCCCGTCGTCGAACGCGACGGCACCCTCATCATGGTCGACGACGAGCGGATGCCTTTGGAAGAGGGCGAGACGCCGATGATGAAGAGCGTCCGCTTCCGTACGCTCGGCTGCTATCCGCTGACCGGAGCCGTCGAGTCCGACGCGACTGACTTGTCGACGATCATCCAGGAAATGCTGGTTGCGACAAGCAGCGAACGCCAGGGCCGGATGATCGACTTCGACTCCGACGCATCCATGCAGAAGAAAAAAGAAGAAGGCTACTTCTAAAGCAAACGCCAGGATCCAGTGACTATGAGCCATCAATCAGAACTAATTGCATCCGACATCCTCGGCTACCTCAAGCAGCACGAGAACAAGGAATTGCTGCGCTTGTTGACCTGCGGGTCGGTGGACGACGGCAAGTCGACGCTCATCGGTCGTCTGCTCTACGATTCCAAGATGGTCTACGAAGATCAACTCGCTGCAGTTAAGAGCGCGTCGAGTAAGTACGGCACAACCGGCACGGACTTCGACCCGGCGCTACTGACCGACGGCCTGCGCGAAGAACGCGAGCAGGGCATCACCATAGATGTCGCTTACCGCTACTTCTCAACGACCAAGCGCAAGTTCATCATCGCCGACACCCCCGGTCATGAGCAGTACACCCGCAACATGGCCACCGGTGCATCGACCTGTGACCTCGCCATCATCCTTATCGACGCCCGCCACGGCGTGCAGGTCCAGACCCGCCGTCACTCGTTCATCGCGTCGCTCTTAGGCATCAAGCATGTCGTCGTCGCCATCAACAAGATGGACCTTGTCGACTTTAGCGAAGCGCGCTATGAGCAGATTAAGGCCGACTACACTGAGTTCACCGGCAAGCTCGAGCTGCCCGATATACAGTTCGTGCCGCTGTCCGCGCTCAACGGTGACAACGTCGTCAACGCCTCCGAGCACACGCCCTGGTACCACGGCGGCACGCTCATGCACATCCTCGAGAACGTGCATATCGCGTCGGACCGCAACCTTGTCGACTTCCGCTTTCCAGTCCAATACGTTAACCGTCCGGACCTGAACTTCCGCGGCTTCAGCGGCACCATCGCCTCCGGCACTGTCCGGCCGGGCGACGAAGTCATGGCCTTGCCCTCGCGCAAGAAAGCCATCGTCAAACGCATCGTTACCATGGACGGCGACCTCGACGAGGCCTACGCGCCACTCGCGCCGACCATCGTCCTCGACCGCGAGATCGACGTCTCTCGTGGCGACATGCTCGTCCAGCCCAATAACGTGCCCAAAGTCGCTCAGGCCTTCGAAGCGATGGTCGTTTGGATGAGCGAAGATCCGCTGACGGCCGGCAAGCAGTACACCATCAAGCAGACCACCACCAACGCGACCGGTGTCGTCAGCGACCTGCGTTACCGCATGGACGTCAACACCATGCACCGCCAGGATGCGGACAAACTCGAGCTCAACGAGATCGGCCGAATCGTCGTCGAATTGTCGCGTCCGATGGCGTTCGACCCGTACACCCGCAACCGTGGCACTGGCTCGTTCATCGTCATCGACAAGCTGACGAACAACACCGTCGGCGCGGGCATGATCCTGGACCGCGAGCTGGATAGTGCCTCATCGCGCCGCCGTGAGATCGCCGAGAAACGCGGCACGGAAATCAAGATCCACGAGTCGCTGGTCGGCGCAGACGAACGTGCAACCCGCCTGGGTCAACAGCCCGTGACAGTATGGCTCACCGGCCTGACTGGCAGCGGCAAATCGGCTGTGGCCTACGGCTTGGAGCGACGCCTGTTCGACGAAGGCAAGAGCGCCACCGTGCTCGATGGTCGCAACGCACGCCTGGGCCTCAGCGCCGACCTGAAACACACCCAGGCCGACCGCAAGGAAAACCTGCGTCGCGCATCCGAAGCCGCCAAGCTCTTCAACGATGCGGGCCACATCACCATCTGCGCTTTCCTCTCGCCCAGCGTTGAGGACCGCGCAATGGCCAAGGACATCATCGGCGACGACCGGTTTATTGAGGTTTACCTCGACGCCCCTGAAGACGTGTGCAGGACACGCGCCGCCACCGATGAGTTCACCGACACGATGACGGAGATGGCCGCGTTCAGCGATATGGCTGCGCCGTACGAAGCGCCCACGTCAGCCGACTTGGCCCTCAAGACCGACGATCTGACTGTCGACCAGTCGGTACAGAAGCTTTACGACCTGCTCAACGGTCGCGGGTTGCTGAAGTAAGCGTTTAGGGCGTGCGGGGCAAGCGTCTGAAACCCCGGCATTCACGTCCGGAGACCGTAGGTCTCCAGCCACCTTGTTCAGAGCACCTAACAAAGGCCATTCGTCGGTCCTCAAATTTTTGCTGAATAGCTACTCTTCCGTCTTACCTTGTTCGTCGTCCGGCAGGTACCAGGGCAGCATTTCGTGAGTCGGACGCGGACAGTCGGGCGAAGCTAGCAGCCCCTCCACATGAGCGACAAAATCCGGGTTCCAGTACGGTTTAAGGTATTCCCACCAAGTTGCCATTCCAGGCATCTGCAAAAAACTTGCGGTGATGGCATCTTGCTGGTGTGACATCAGGGGATCAATTGTCCCGTGCTTTTGCGCTGCAAATATTTCGCCGCTAAGGATTATCAATGGCGACCAAATGCCGTTGATCATGCCTTGTTCGTGACGGCTTAACGACTCGAAATCGAGCGTGCCCTTCTGCAAAAGAGCCATCATTTTCGGGTCTGTCATTGGCTTGAAAAGTACCGAGTTCAATTCAGCAACAAATGCGCGATAGGTTTCTCTCGTCTGGGCGAGATTTCCTTGCCGTACCTGCAAAGCAAGGTAAATCAACGTGACCAACACCGCTAAGCCCCCGACGATTTCTGCGACGTCTGCGAATTGCGCAAGGTCCATATCTAATATCCTCTAGTCGTGCGTGGAATGCGTGATTAGCAATTATAGAAGCTCCAGCGGTTGACCCAGGGCGGTCATCGGAACGGCCGCTCCCCCATCTGTGCACGTTCGTCGGTGCGCCTTGTCAGAGGGGAATTGCCAATAGCGGACGTTCACGGAACCAATCCTCTCGGATATGCTGCCCGCTGGATTATCTGACGGGATGGTAAAGATGAACTGGGAAACTATTGCGACGTTGGCCGAGGTTGTAGCGGCAATTGGCGTAATCGCGTCTCTGATCTACGTCGCTAGACAGGTTCGTTCTTCCCAGGAAACGGCAGCGGACACGAATAGGCTGACGCGTGCTAGCGGAGTTCGGGAAATAATGCTCGCTAATGCGACAAATGACGAGTTGCGAAATAGTGTCATAAAGGCATTCGGCTTAACGAAAAATTACGAAAAGATGGCGCGTGTACTGGAGATAGACTTTGATGATGCAGCGCGCGTCGATTTTCAAAACAATATGTATTTCTGGCTGCATTGGGGCCAATTTTCATCTACGACTGATCCACAGGACTTAGAAGAACTGAAGGGTGTTGTCCTTTCATATTCAATTCCAGCATTTAAGTACTCGTGGGAAAACAGTCTTTGGGCACCGCGTCCACTGGACTCGAAATTTGTTGAGTTCGTAGATACAGCCCTGGCAGGTGTTTCGGACGATCATTATAAAAAGGTCGTCTCGCAAAGGGATTAATCCAGCACGTCATATGCCATCGCGTCGGGCTATAAAAAAGCCGAAGTGGGCTAAGGCGCGGGCTAGTTGTGACGACCGAGACGCGACGTTGAGCTTTAATTTTCCTGTTAGCCGCCGTTCGGTAGCCCGCACAATTTGGCCGATCGGCCAGGAACCCATATTCGACTAACTGATAAATGGGATGCCATCGACCTCAATATCGGGCGCGACATCGCGGTCGATGACTAGGTTACCGCTTCATGTTTGTCCGATTGCGCTAGTTCGCGGCTTCCTTGACTAGGACCCGCTCAGGCTGACCTTTCTCGTGGACTCGAAACACCAACAACTCAGCACCTTCATCGCCGGTTCTAGCGGCGTGCACATGCTTTAGGGGGACTTTCGCTAGCTCGCCTTCACCATATTCCGCATCACCCTTACCTTCCAGAGTCATAATCACGCGACCCTTAAGCACGTAGCCAAATTCCTCACCCGGATGCCAGTGCGTGGGGAGTGAGGTATTAGGTGGGAGGTCTACGCGGCTGACTATGAACTCGGTGCCTTCGACACGTTCAAGTTCGCCGGACAATATCGTTGAAAGAGATACTTTTCCTGGCACGGCTTCATCAGTATTTACCGCCGTGGTGTCAGCAAAGGCTGGCGAGAGCCAAATAGACACCAATAGTGACAGTGATGTTGTACGAAAAATTCCCATGACTTACTCCAAGACAATTTGATTGTATCTAAGCAGCGATTCAGCGTTCGCAGCATGATTGTTTCTCAGGTTGCGTGAATCACCCTGTCATTTAACAGACGAATAACGACGCCCCAAAATAAAATCTCATTTCGAAAGGCGAGCATCTTAAGGTCTAGATCGCGAGGGGCTGCTCTGGCAAACCTGAGACGGTCGGGATAAGGAGCGGAGTGTCAGCTCTCCCGAGAGCAGTCGTCGATCGGCCGGCGACATCAGACTCTAATCGGCCAAGGACGGATCTTCACGGTGACTCGTACGCTCAATCAAATATCTGCCGCTCCATAACAAGCACGTCCAATCCGCGATTAATCACCTGCGCGTAGGGCACCCAACCGAGACTGGCATATAAGCCGCCATCCAACGCTTCCGTCTGTAAATAGAGTGTTTCTACTCCATACGTCGGCGCTACCTTAATAATTCGTTCGACGATTTGCTGCCCATAGGCGCGGCCTCGGTGGTTGGCTGGGACATATACACCACCTAGCCAATGCGCCTTATCCGGAAACATTTCCGCCATTTCGCGATACTTCAACTGTGCCACCGCAACGACGTCGCTATTGTTCGTTGCAACGATGATGAACGGAATTTCGCTCCGGTTCGCGTAACGTTCGACTCGATCCCGCGTGGCCTCGATCGTGTCGCCCTGCGTCAGGTGACCCCACTCGTCGAAATACCACTTGGAGATGATGGGGATCGCGTCCAGGTAGTCGGCCAGTAATCTAAACCTTAGCGCCATTGCGAAATTCTTCCCACTGTCGAACAACTGTTTGCGTAACGACGTTAGCCGTGCGCTTCCCTGTTAGCGGCGAACTATAGGGATAGCGCGCGCCTTGATGTTCACAAAGTCGTGGTCTTTCCTGCATTCCAGCGTTTCAATTCAATGACGTGAGCGACAGCTTCTGGCACCTGGCGGCGATAGCGTCGCCGGTGCATTGAAACGTCGCCGCGGCCAGCGACCAGATGTCATCACGGACTGCGTCAGGACGCTCGCGACTCAGCAATTCGCGATGAACTACCTGCCAATGGGCGCGCGTATCGTTGTGCGGAGCCCACCACCGGTACGCATCCGATGTCATCCGATTGTAAGACCCTGTTGAGCCCGACGAAGCGGAAATCGTGCGTTTTACAGATTAATAATCGAGGGGCGGATGAATCCTGGCTCACGAACGAAACCGTCAAATCGGTCATGGATAGATTGACGGAGCACAAGCGCTGCCCAGTGGCAGCACTGTTTCGCTACACTTGTTATAGATTGTAAGTTTGGCGGTTCCCATGTCCTTGATAGCGCTACAACATTGCCACGTCTTTGATGGTTCCTCGACTGAGATTCTCGAAGACGCGACCGTGATCATCGAAGATAACCGTATACGCGAAGTCGGTGACTCCGGTACCGCGCCGCAGTTAGCCAAAAGAATAGATTTAAAAGGCGCATTTTTGATGCCCGGGCTAATCGACGCGCACGTTCACGTGTGCGCAGCTCAAGTTAACCTAAGTGCCAACGACGAAGTACCGCCGACGATGCGTGCGTTGATTGCCTGCAAGAGCATGGAGGCGTCGTTACAACGCGGTTTCACGTCGTTACGCGATGCAGGTGGCGCAGATTGGGTCCTGGCAAAAGCGTCGGAGACCGGCTTAATCGAGGGACCACGATTGTTCTTTTCCGGTTCAGCGCTGAGTCAAACCGGCGGCCACGGTGATATGCGTGCGCCGCAAAAATACCGTGGGGGCTGCGCCTGCGCATACGTGGGTGGTATTAGCCGACTGGCAGACGGCGAAGATGCGGTGCGGCTTGCTGCGCGTGAGGAACTGCGCCAGGGTGCTACCCAGATCAAAATAATGGCATCTGGTGGGGCGTCCTCCCCGACCGACCCGATCGCGATGCTGCAGTATACCGAGACCGAAATTCGCGCCGCGGTGGAAGAAGCACGTCGCTGGGATACCTATGTGATGGCACACGCCTATACTGGCGATGCTATTCGGCGTTGTGTTAAAAACGGGGTACGTTCAATCGAGCATGGAAACCTGATTGACGAGGACGCCGCGCAAGCCTTGGCATCGGCGAACGCGTATATCGTGCCCACGTTGGTCACTTACGCGGCGTTGGCAGAAGAGGGCGCAGCCCTGGGCTACGACCGGATAAGCATCGACAAAATCGCGCAGGTGCGCGAGGTCGGGATGCGTTCAATCGAAATTTGTCGCGATGCTGGTGTCAACATCGGATTCGGTACCGATCTACTGGGTTCGTTGCAGCATTGGCAGAGTCGTGAGTTCGTCATTCGAGGTGAAGTTCTTTCGCCGATCGAAATTTTGCGCTCCGCTACATCGATGAACGCTGCGTTACTGCAACGTCGTGGAGAACTGGGGTGTGTCGCGCCCGGCGCGTTGGCAGATTTGATTGTCGTAAAAGGAGACCCGACGCGCGATATCGGAATTCTTGCCCGACCCGAAGAAAACTTGCTGGCGGTAATAAAAGACGGCCGGTTTTATAAGGATCACATTACCAATGCCTGAGCATGCACTGCTCGAAAAATCGACCCGCGTCGAATCGCTTGACGGCGCCTCGATTGCGGCAAGTTATCAATTGACCCGTTATCGCAACGTCCTTGTGTTTATCCACGGTCTCGCTTGCTCGCAAAGTTTTTGGCGGGGCCAAATCGAGGGCTTTCGTGCGACACACGATCTAATTGTGCTCGATCTCGCCGGTCACGGTGAATCTGGGGTCGGTGAACGCGACTGGACAATCGAAAACTTCGCTCAGGACGTGATCGCCGTATTGGATCAATTGAACGTCACTCGGGCATCGTTGATTGGGCACTCGATGGGCGGTGCCGTTGCGCTTGAGGCACTGAATAACAATCGCCAGCGTTGCCGTCGGGTCATAGGCGTCGATACTGTTACCTACCAAGAGATTTATCCACGTGCTGATGACGCCTACGTCGCTGCCATGAGCGAAGCCTTGCAGGGCAACTTTGGCGACACGTTGCGCGCAGCCCTCGATGCGTATTTCCTCCCGGGCGGTGACCCGCAGGTTAAATCGTGGGTACTCGATGAGATGCTAAAAACGTCGCCCGTAGTCGGCATTAAATCGATGCAGGCATTATTACGATGGGATCTCGACGCGGCTCTTAAGAAGCTGCCCGAGGCACCGGTGTGCATCAATTCCGCGGAGCTCCTCGATGCTGCGGTTGCATCGCGCTACCGCGACCACCTGCAAGTGATTCCATTTGCCGGCGGCGGTCATTTCCTGATGCTGGATGCGCCGCAACGGTTCAATCGAGTTTTATACGAATGCTTGTCAGACATCGCGGCAACGGATGCTCAAGTGGTCTCGACGGACCCGCACTGACGCACGTTTCGGGGTGTTGATCGTACCTGCGCTCCACACCCGGGAGCCAACAGCCTCGGTTAGTGTGTCGGCCTACCGGTCGAGCTAACGCACGATGCGGTCAAGTGCTTGTTCAAGACAGGCTGGCGGTTGCGCCAAGCACAGACGGATGTATTCTTCGTTGCCAGGCCAGAATGTATCGTCAGGCGCGAGCCCCACATTTTCTGCTACGAGCCCGCCATTAACAAAATCGGGACTCGGCGGCATTCCGGAAATGCGCACGAGCGGGTAAAACGCACCTTGTGGTTCGACGAGTACGATATCGGGTGTGGCTACTAAAGGATTTGGCAATTTAGCTAACACGACGACTGGATAACTATGGAGCTCGCTTATATCTACGACCTACTCTGGCGGTTGCGCGTGCGGCGCGATTCGATACGAATGCTCAGCCGATCCCGTCATGTCCGTGAACTGTCACTGCCGTGATTGTCAGCAGGCGACCGGTAGTGCTTACTCGACCGACATGGTCGTGCCTATAACGGGCTGGAAAGTGCTCGAAGGTGACCCAAAATACTTTAATAAAACAGCGAACAGCGGGAACACGGTAAGCCGTGGCTTTTGTGGAGACTGTGGGTCGCCGCTATTTGTCAAAGAATCGGCTGCTCCGGACATCATTGTGATTACAGCGGGGAGTTTAGACGACCCGAGTCGATATTCCCCTACAGGTGATCTCTGGGTAAGCAGTGCCCAACCATAGGATCACATGAATCCCGAGTTAGAGAAATTCGAAACCCAACCGTAACGACTAAGTTGAGCAATCGGATATAGCACGGTAAAACGAGCTGTATTGAACGTTGTCGACCGTATTGCGATTGGGGGCACTTTCCCGTGGAGCGAGGCGCGATTCTGAACGTCAGCCCGCCCGCTAGCGGACGTACCGAAGACGCTGGTCTACTCGCGCTATCGACTAACAAAGGATCTTTTGGCCCGTTGTTTACGTGCTATGCGGCGGTAAGCCGAAAAAGTGTCGCGACATGTTTCGAACCGAATGGCGAAATCAGTCCGCTGAGAATAGCTTGGGCAAAGGGGGCGTGATGATAGGCTCGCTATGCATCACGTGTTCCTTGCCGGCAAACAAGTGCGCGTTTTCAAGCTGAACGAATAGTGATATATCTTCGACGAGCATCTGCATCATTCGGTCTGCCTCCGGACCGCTAAGGTTGGCGGCCGCACGGCGGTCCATCCACACTTCTGCCTGCCCCATAACGCATAGCCTTTCCTCGAACGCTGCACCCATTAGGCCTTTAAGATCATCAAGTACCGCGCTCTCAAGCCTATGCGCCTGAATATACTTATCGTAAGGAAGGAACGATGCGAATTGCCTGGCCAGCGCCCCGTGGCACGCGTTCCAATGCAATTGCGCTCCTGTCATCGTCAATTCTGGACGGTAAGAAGCCACCATAATTGCTTTGAGATAGGTGTTTTCCCAGCTCGCCTCGATGTCGTTGCGAGGGAACAGCTGTGGTACATCAACGGTCATCCAGATATCTGAACGCGAGAAATCCACAAATGGTGACTCTTCCTTTGCCCATCCTTGGATCGCCTCACGGACGTTTTCTAGCGTTAAACCACGTTTCATATCCGCCAGGTCACCGATAACCCACTGATCTACGAAATCGTAAGTATCCTCGGGTGTCCCGTAGATTCCGCGAAGGAGCCCGTTCGCTGGGTCGTCGTGTAAGGTTTCACACTTAACGTATTTTTTTACGCCGATTTCTCTAATCACCGGCCGCCGTCTTTCGAAATGTTCTTTCAGCCAAAATTCCCGGAATTGCTCACGGGAAACGTCCGCTCGCTTTCGCACAAAATAGTTAAGCGTCAGCATATCGGGCTCCGCGCTGATAAAAAGGTCAGCACTAAGATAGCAAAACGCCACACGTGAACACGCGCCGACGCCAACACCTAACGACAGGGTCCTTCGAGAACGGTTGAATCGTTAACTTATGCAGAAACTTATCGGTAGGAGGACCAGTTTTCGATTGCGCAATCACCACGAGTTTCGCGCGCTCTCTACGAACGAAGCGTCAGTCTGGTACAGCTATCGGGTTGTTCTTTTCCTGAGTTCTATTTGATCTCCCGCCCGCCATGCCGGCCTACGCCAGCAGCAAATCGGGCCGCGCCGGACTGCGCATCGGCCGCCTTGGCTGATTCGGCCAGAGCAATCTCCTCGGTAAACGCTTCGGTCAAAGAAAGACCTGCTTGAGCATAGGCGGAATGCCGATCGGAGTTCATCGCGGTCTGCGGCACCGCCGCGATCTGTTTACCAAGCGTGATTGCGGCATCTAACACCGCACCGTTTTGGATGAGACGTGTGATCAAGCCGATTCGTAGCGCCTCTTCGGCTTGAACGGCGCGGCCAGTAATCAGCATATCTTGCGCAAAACCCATACCGACAACACGCGGCAGTCGAACAGTGGTCCCGTCACTCATCGGCACGCCGAAACGTCGCGAAAAAACACCAAACACTGCTGAAGCGTCTGCGATCCGAATATCGCAGCGCAGCGCAACGCCAAGACCGCCCGCGCAGGCGTGGCCGGAAACGGCAGCAATGACGGGTTTGGACAAGCTACGGCCGTTCGGGCCATTCGGCCCGGCCCAGGGTTCATACACTGCCCCCTCGCTTGCCATTTCCTTGAGATCCGCGCCAGCGCAGAAGGTGCCCGCTGCACCGGTCAATATTGCAACTTTAGATGTTTCGTCTTCCTCAAAGTCCGCAAAAGCGTCGCGCAGCGCGAGCGCGGCTTCATTATCCAGTGCGTTACGTACCGCTGGTCGGTTAATCGTAATAATCCGAACCGGGCCATCGGCTGAGATGACAATCTTCCTACTCAATACACTGTCCTCATTGTTGGGCGGGATACTTTGCTGCAATGGGAGAAGGTGTCAGATCTATTTATAGAGAGCAAAGGGGCTGGCAGATTCATTGTGTTTATCGCAGTCTTGCGCCCCCGTAAACTTCGCCTATTAATCAACATCGCATTTCCCCCGAGTGCCATTAAACCGACGCTTGCCATAGCGCCCGCGGGTTCGGCGCTTGGGCAGCCACTACTCTGTGCTGCCGTATTGAACAGCTTCCAACTCGAAAGCTGACGTCACACTCGGTGGGGCACTCGACTGGGTTGTTGCGCTAATCTCGGTGTATTGTCATGCGTACGGCGGGGCAAACAATAAGTAGTGTCAAAAAAAGGCGAGCAAGTATGAAAGTTATCGAAGTACGTAACCCGGCGACCCTGGAGTCGCTCACGGTGGTGGAACACAAGCAACCGCAACCAGGTCGTGGGGAGATTTGTGTTCGTGTTAGAGCGTGTTCGCTTAATTACCACGACTACGCCGTCGCTGTCGGGATGATCCCCGTTGAAGAAGGACGCGTTCCGCTGTCCGATGGGGCCGGAGAAGTTGCCGCAGTCGGTGCGGGGGTCACGTTGTTTGCGGTTGGCGATAGGGTGATGTCGACGTTCTTCCCGCATTGGTCTGGAGGTCCGGTAACGGGGGCGCGCACACTGGGTGTACCTGGCGACCACGTCAGCGGTTTTGCAGCCGAGTATGTCTGTCTACCTGAAGCAGCGTTTACACCGATGCCAGCTGAATACAGCTTTGAAGAAGCGGCGACCTTGCCGTGCGCCGCACTCACAGCATGGCGGGCGCTGTTCGTAGAGAACGATATCCGTCCTGGTGATTGGGTGCTCACGCAGGGCACTGGTGGCGTGTCGATATTCGCACTGCAATTCGCCAAAGCAGCAGGTGCGAAGGTAATCGCAACGTCATCGTCGAATGAAAAACTCAAGCGTTTGACTGAAATGGGTGCCGATCACGTCATCAATTATCGCGACACACCGGAATGGGGAGGCGCGGCAATGGAGATTACCGGCGGTCGCGGCGTTGACGAAGTCGTTGAAGTCGGCGGACCAGGGACTCTAGCCCAATCGATTACGGCGACGCGAGTGGGTGGACATGTGTCGATGATCGGGGTGCTCACGGGGTGGGAAGGAGAAATACCGACCTTCGATGTAGTTTGGCGCAATATAAGAATTACCGGCATCACCGTCGGTTCGCGCGACCATCAGCTGGATATGGTGCGTGCATTGGAGGCCGCCAGTTTTCGTCCTGTCATCGATAGATCGTTTCCGCTGGAAGATATCTCTAGTGCGTTTGCTCATCAAGAGTCGCAAAAGCATTTCGGAAAAATTTGCTTGACGGTGTAGTCCAGGCAACGACGAGTCCGACCCCGGCAAGCGTAGGCAGCCCCCATCGTTGTAGGAGTAGCGTAAAAAATAGCGTCCGGCCACCAACCTTTTGACTTCGAGAAGACTAGAGGAGGGAAATGTGGCCGGATCCGATTTCCCCGAACGAAGAAACCTTAGTCCAGTTCGCGGTTGGGGGAAACGCAGAGAAGATTACGAATCCCCGGGGGCAGAATACGCTGCGATTGGCGCGCCTCGTACTGTAGTACGCAGGAAGGTTCTTGCTTCATCGCGCGGATAATCAAGTCTCCCGCTGTGCATCAGGCCGCTACGGTTCTCCCACATAATCGTATCGCCTACCGACCATTGGTGCTCCCACCGAACTGTCGTGCTGTCCATCAACTCGTAAACCGCATCGAAAATCGATTCTTCTTCGCCTTGCGATAGGTTTCGGATGGCGCACGTCGTATAGGGGCTGATGTATATCGCTGGCGTGCCTGTATCCGGATGGGCTGATACAACGGGGTGGACCGCCACGCTAGCCGCCTTGTCCGTATCGCTCAATGCATTAGCAGCGAGCTGATTCAGATCATTGGTCGACTGGCCGCCATACGCGAAATTGGCCCGCAGTCCGACGAGGCGGTCTTGAAGCTCGGGATCAAGCAGGCGATAAACCATCTCAGCATTCGCGAAACACGTGTTCCCACCGTATGACGGTATATCCAGGGCATGCAGAATCGTGAATTTAGCCGGTACTGGGTCGAACGCCATATCCGAATGCCAACCATCGCGTGTACGTTTTGCCGAACCCCGCGCCGCGCCAACGTCGTCGAAACTGCCGTCCGGCTTGCGGTTGGTCATCCACACTACTTCCGGTACTTCCGCGTGTTGGTAACGTTTTTGAACGTGAGCCTGCAGATCACCGAAATGTCCGCCAAATCGCGCGAGAGCTGCAGCGCTAAGTTGCTGTCCGCGGAACAGGAGGACTTTGTGGTCGCACATCGCCGCTTCAAGGGCTTGAACGGTATCGTGCGAAAGTGGCTCAGCGAGATCGAGACCCGTAACTTCCGCGCCCAGCATGGGGCTCAATGATTCAATCAGCACGTTCGAACCTTACAACTTCAACAACCTAGTGGGTTCCCTTAGTTCAACGTCGGCTGCCAGGTAATCGCCTACCAAGACGCAGAAGGGTGTCCGGTGAATTCTACCGATGATCGGCACGCGCTGTTGAGTTGTAGGCTGCACGACTAAAAGCGTGCACGCCTGAGTGAGAAGAACGGTGCCGTGCATATCGAAAAGTTTTGCAAGGGGTGGATGGCAGCAACGACAACGGGCGGATGCGCCGGGCCGTCAACCGAGTGGAACTGGCCGAGAACCGACGGTTGGTCGACGAAATCGGACAACGTATTGGTGAGTGACTTGGCGTCTCGAATGTTGTCGCGGCCTAAAGCTTAAAACCGCCGGCTCTATTTCCCGTAAGATTCCGAGACTGGTGTCGAGTCTATTCAGCCTCTCGGTCGGCAACCCCGGCTCGTCTCCCATCGGAGGCAACGAAACGGGGGCGTACTCGTGCCGAAAAGATCTGCACCCATGAACACGCGCCAGCATTAAGGGCAAGGCAATAGGGACAAGTGGAGAGCATTGTTTGTGAACAGATCGATGATCGCGATCGAAGCGGATGCGTAGCGGGCGCTTTTGCGCCGACGTCCGGGAGCAGATGTCGGCCCGCGTCGCGCGCCAGGTTGAGATCTGGCACAGTCCCGCTGCGCAGGCGCGACTCCGTGAAGCGGCCAATCGTTTATCCCGGTAGGCATATGAATTCGTTGCCAGCGAGTGGTATAGCCGAAGCGGATGCGAGCAACGTCGACAGATTCTGGAGCGGCATCATCCGTTGAAAGTTATCCATCGACAGGGCGACGCTGAACCACGGCTGGCCACTTTCATGCAGGACGTTGACGAGTCGGTTAGAGTCAGGCCAGAAGTCGACTGAATCGTCTTACTCTCGAATTCCATATGCGATAACGTGATTGAATCGTACTTGTCCCCAATCCAGGAAAAGACCATTGCCCAACGTATATAAACGGCTCACGAATCGATTGTTGTATCTGCCTCTGTGGGCGACGATGGCTGTCTTCTACACCACAAACGTCAGCGCTCAGTCACACTGCCCGCGCGCGCTTAGCCTCGACCTTGCGGCGATAACCGCCGAAGCCGTGTGTCTTGCCCAACGCTACATTCAGATCGATACCACCAATCCGCCTGGCAACGAGACGGCTGCGGTAGATTTTCTGGCAGCGTTTTTAGCGCAAGAAGGAATACCAATAACCCGCCTTGAAGCGGAGCCCGGGCGCGCAAACTTGTACGCCAGACTGCGCGGGGACGGCAGCAAGAAAGCGATGATGCTGGTGCACCATATGGACGTAGTACCGGCCGACGCAGACGTATGGACTGAGCCACCGTTCGCAGGCTTAGTTCGCGACGGTTATCTGTGGGGCCGCGGTAGCATCGACAACAAAGGGCCGGGCATCATGGAGGTCCTGTCATTTGTCTTATTGAAGCGGCTCGAGATCCCACTCAAGCGCGACGTCGTACTGCTCGCCGTAGCGGACGAAGAGCAGGGTGGGGGTAAAGGCGCACGTTTTATTGCCGAGAAGCATTTCGAGATGATCGCCGACGTCGAGTTTGCCTTGAACGAGGGGGGCGTGATGCTGGAGCTCGGCGAGAATAAAATTCGCTACGGCGTGGAATTCGCGCAAAAAGCACCCTTGTGGCTCGAGATTTCGGCGCAAGGGGTGCAAATGCACGGCTCCAGGCCGTCGCCTGCGGCGGCGACCCATACATTGATACGGGCACTGGCCAAACTCGAGCAGTTCAAGTTTCCTATCGTTGTCACTGACGCCGTACAAACTGTATTTAGCGCTCGGGCTGCGGCCATGCCGCCAGCCGCGCGCGCGCCCTATCAGAACTTGCTAAAAGCATTGGATGACGAGAAATTTCGCGATGAATTCATGGGCAACGCGAATAACGCACGATTGGTACGCAACACTCTTGCCATCACAACACTGGCTGGCAGCGCGAAAGAAAACATCTTGCCAGCCCGTGCTACGGCCGTACTCGATCTCAGGCTCTTACCCGGGCAATCGCCAGACGACGTGATCGATGAGCTCAAGCGCGCAATCGATGACCCGGCCATCAACATTCGTCCCATCCTGTCCTCCAAATCGTATGCGGCACCTATCGACACGGAACTGTTTCGCGCCATTGGTGAGCTGGTCGGGCGCTACGACCCCGGCGCACAGGTCGTGCCTAACTTCATTTCAGGCTTCACCGATTGCAATATCTTTCGCGCCAAAGGTATTACCTGCTACGGTTTTATGCCGATGCGCTTTCCGCTTACCGATTTTCATTTCGTGCACGGGCGTGACGAACGATTTTCTACAACCGAATTGGGTCGCGGCGCATTACTGTTGCACGAGCTTGTCCGGGACATGGTGAGCGACTAGGTCGCGGACTATTCTTGTAGTGGCACCAGCACCTGGAGAGATTGAATGACGACGTATCGACGAGTGGTCACCGGACACGATAGCGAAGGCCGGTCAATTATCGCCAGTGATGACGTTGTCAGCGGAAATGCCCTTCCCGGCACCCCTGGCGGGCAGCTGACGACTTACTGGGCATCGGCAGAAACCATGCAATACCCGGATGCCGGGGCGCCACCCCATTGCGAGCCGTTTTTCCCTCCCGTCGGCGGGTTTCGCTTTCTCGAATTTATTATCAACCCGGATGCGGACGCTGAAGGAGCCGCGCCTGAAGATCCTGAGCAACTAATGGAATACGCGGAGCGCGTTTTTCCGCGCATGATGGCGGCGATGGACCCCGACGTGCCGGGCATGCATCGCTCTGAGACAGTCGATTTGATCTATGTCGCGGAAGGTCAGATTGTCCTTGAGCTGGACGATGGTTCGAAAACCGAGCTTAAGGCTGGCGATACGATTGTTCAAAGCGGCACGATGCACGCATGGCGTAACCCGTGGCCTAAAGCCGCGCGAATGATAGCGGTGACGTTGGGCGCCAACCTAGTGCCTTAGTCAGGACTAGCGGGGACCGTACATTTAAGTCGTAATCGAAATTTTCAAATTCACGTTTTCGGTGGTGAAAGTTCCTCGACGAAGAGCGCTTTTAGGAAGCGAACAGCGTCACCAATCGAAACCAACGGAGAAATCACCATGATGTCCCTTCGGCAGTGCAGCGCCACTTTGGTCGCGATCATCGCGCTTACAGTATCGTCCAGCTACGTCCATGCTGGCGACTACGTCTCAATAGATGCGAGTCACGATGTTTCCCTCTATTACGAACAAGCGGGTGAGGGCACTCAGGTCGTGCTGTTCGTGCCAGGGTGGACAATGACTACGGGGTTTTTTAAGAACCAGCTCGCGCATTACGCCGAATCCAAATCGGTTCGATTCATTACCTATGATCCGCGCGCGCATGGTCGCTCGACGAAAACGGTCGATGGGGCGGATTACGCCACGCACGCAGCCGATCTCAAGGCATTTATTGATGCGTTGGGGCTTGAAAATGTGGTGCTCGGCGGCTGGTCGTGGGGCGGTGTTACGGTATACGAATACCTGAGCGAATACGGTACCGACGCGCTCACCGGCGTCATTTTAATGGACCAAACACCGCGGCCGTTACCGCTAGGTCAGGATTCATGGACCGATGGTAGTGGCGATGCGGCCCAGAAATTTTTCAGAAGTTTTGTCACTGATCGGATAGGTGCTGTAAAGGAGTTCATTCCCTGGATGTTCACCAAGGGCGTATCGAAGGCCGATGCGGCCTGGATGTTGGAAGACAGCATGCTGACGCCGACAACCGTGGCAGCGCTATTGTTGTACGACGGTTGGATGGTCGACCACCGCGAAACGATTCAGTCAATAACTATCCCGCAGTTGCATGTTGTTAGAGCGGACCAGAGAACTTATGCCGAAGCCTACCTAAAAACCCACGTGCCGAATGCCGAACGTGAATTTTTGGGTGGTCATGGGCATTTTTTCGACCACGCAGATGCGTTCAACGCAAAACTCGATGCGTTCCTGGGCGAGCTAAAATAGCGCGGCTTACCGGTGCACGCGTTGGCGGTCGCTTCATGGCACCCATGCAATCGACGATGACGCGATATTCGCGACGCCTATTCCTGCTCTCGTTGCAGGAAGAACCAATGGATCCCTCCATTCCAAACGGCTGCGCATACAGCGCGCGGTTCTAAAACGGCGAACGAGACATTCCTGCCGAGATGGCGGAATTTGCGATCGGGGCGGACGTGGATTGCCGTCCTGGCAACGAGAGAGAACTCCGTACGCTACGACCACGATCTTTCGCACGCCACTAGAATCGTTTTCAAGCAAGCACGCGCTTAGGCGACGAGCGCCTCAGATGGACCAAAGAACTCGAAATGAACCTGTTCTTTCGGCACGCCCAATTCAGTCGCAATGCTTAGTGCGGCACGCATAAACGGCTTGGGGCCGAGAAAGTAAAACTCGACATCGCAATCCGCCGGCAGCTGCTTGGCAAGTAATTCGGCTGTGATAAAACCCGTGGCGTGCGGCTCGCAGCCCTGGCCTGGATCGCTGTAGACATAAAGACGCGAAACATTTTCATTCGCGGCTGCGAGCTGATCCACGTGCGCCTTGAAGGCGTGAACTTTGCTATCTATTGCGGCGTGAATGAAGCGTACTTCTCGGCCGGAGCTAGCCTCTGCATTCAGCATGCTGATAGCAGGCGTGATGCCAACCCCGCCGGTGACAAGCACCAGCGGCTTACTATTTCTACGTAAAACAAAATCCCCACAGGGTGGTAATAGAGTCACCTCATCACCTGGTGCAAGCTTGTTGTGCAGGAAATTGGAAACCACGCCCTGCGGTTCACGCTTTACGCTAATCCGCAAATAGGTCTCACCGGGAGCATTTGAAAGGCTGTAGTTCCGCCGCAAACTATTGCCTGCGACGTCCAGCACGATGGAGATAAACTGTCCGGGTTCAAAATCAGGCACGCCGTTGTCGTCAACGGGCTCAAAGTAGAATGAGGTAATGACAGAACTTTCCTCAACCTTGTTGACCAACTGAAACGCCCGTTCTCCGCGCCAACCACCGTCGCGTTGTTCAGCCGCGGCGTAAACTGCCTCCTCAGCCTCAATTAGGATGTTAGCCAGTTGGCTGTAGGCCTTACCCCAGGCATCGACAATCTCGTCGGTGGCCGCATCACCCAGCACCGCAGCAATAGCCTGCAGCAGACAGGCACCAACAGCCTGGTACTGAACGGGCTCGATGCCCAACGAACAATGCTTTTGCACAATTGTGCTGACGGCTCCGCTCAAATTACCCAGTTCATCAATATTTGCACCATAAGCCAGTACAGCGTTTGCCAAAGCCTTAGGCTGAGTCCCCTTCGCCTGGTTCGTCTGGTTGAAGTACGGGATAACCTCCGGATACTGTTCAAACAGCAAAGGGTAGAAATGCCTGGTGATGTCTTCTGAATACAGCTGTAGAGCCGGAACCGTGGATTTAATAATTTCGACCGTCGCTTTATCTAACATGGCGGGCATCCTGGTGGACTGTATTAAGTTGATAACCTCTGCAATCCAATATCCGTGCCAACCTATATTGGGTTGTTTTCATTACCTATTTATTTCTATAAGGTCATTATGACCGAAGCGAAATTAATGTCATTTTGACCTTTAACAGGTTATTTTGACTTCATGGATGCTTTGCCCTTTATCGATATTGTCGAAGACCTCAACCGCGACCTGACTCCCCGCCAGCGTTACCAGCAGTTGGTAGAAGCCATTCAGCGCGCCATTCCCTGCGATGCCATCGCCTTACTCAAACTCGAAGGGAATGATTTGGTGCCGATTGCAGTGCTCGGTCTTAAACGTGAAGCATTAGCCCGCCGCTTCAACGTCACGCAACACCCGCGCCTGGAAACGATTCTGCAAAACACGCAGATCACGCGCTTTGAATCAGATTCTGCGCTGCCCGACCCTTACGACGGATTGGTATTCGATGAAGGCGACCAGCTACACGTTCACGATTGCATGGGCAGCCCTATCTACGTCAACAACAAAATCTGGGGCGTTATTACGCTGGACTCTATGACGGCAGGTAGCTTCGACAGCTTAAAACCCACAGAAACCCGCGCTTACATTGCCGCCGCCGCAGCAGTGATTAACACCAGCCAGCACATCGAGGCATTGGAAGCCCGGGCCGAGCACAAACATCAGGTGGCGCAGCGATTAATGGAGAGCGACCAGGCGTCAACGATTATCGGTCGCAGTCCGGCAATCGAGGCCATGCTCACGGAGATTTCGACTGTCGCCCCGACTGATCTATCGGTACTGATCACGGGAGAAACTGGCGTGGGCAAAGAGTTGGTTGCCAGAAGCCTCCATCAACAATCAACGCGTGCCGAGCAACCACTGGTGCAAATCAACTGTGCCGCCTTGCCCGAGAATATTGTGGAGAGCGAGCTGTTTGGCCATTTACGAGGTGCCTTCTCGGGCGCTACTCGCGATCGCAGCGGTCGCTTTGAGCTAGCCGACGGCGGCAGCCTGCTTCTTGATGAGGTCGGCGAATTACCGTTACCGGCACAGGCAAAGTTGTTGCGCGCAATACAGAGTGGGGAAATCCAACGGGTCGGCAGTGACCAAACCATATCAGTGGACGTCCGCATCATTGCTGCTACTAATCGAGACCTGCAACTGGAGGTGAAGGAGGGGCGGTTTCGTGCCGACTTGTATCACCGTCTGAGCGTCTACCCGCTGCCAGTTCCCTCACTGCGCGATCGCGTAACAGATATTGAGTTACTCGCCGGGTACTTTCTGGAAAAAAATCAGCACCAACTCGGCGTTGCACGCCTGCGCCTAACGAGCGCGGCCAACGCGCAACTACTTCAGTATGACTGGCCCGGTAATGTTCGAGAGCTGGAGCATTTACTCAGTCGTGCTGCACTCAAAGCGATTCGGGAACAGGGCAGGGATAGCGACATCATCGATGTCGATAGAAAGCACCTTGAATTGCAAATAGACGCACCGGCTAGCAGCTCAAGCCCTCTTAGCTTCGCTACGTTGAGCGCTGCCACTAACGAAGGGCGGACGGATTATCGTGAACACGTTGATAACTTCCAACGGCAGCTTATCGAACAACAACTGCACAAGCAGCGAGGCAATATTGCCGCGACTGCAAGAGCTCTCAATCTGGATCGCAGCAATCTGGTCCGAACCATGCGACGCCTGAACATGGATTAGGCCAATTGCCGAAACACCGCCCCACCTCGTCATCATCAAGAGAGGGCCATGGCGCAGCGAAAAATAGAATTCGTCATTGCTAAACAGGCCCGGCGCTAGTGCGACGTACCAACCCCCACGCGCGAACCGATCTGATCGTGCTCTCGCATTCAGCGCACAACGACACCCACGAAATCACGCCCACGCTCAGGTGATTCCAGAATCTGCTGGCTGTCCCGAAGTTCCCAGTCGTTCTAATTCGATAGATTTCACTCTATGATGCGCATCATTACTTCGCTTTTGATAGTTCTATTCAGAACTCGATGAATTGATCACCGCGATGCGAAGAAACCAAGGTGGGAGAGACCGATGAAACTGGGCGTCACTATCCGCAATTGGGGTCCGACGGCGACCCCTGAGTTTTTAAACGACTGCTTTGCTATCGCCGATCGTTCGACGCTCGATGCCATTTGGTTCAATGACCATTTGGGATTTCCGCCAGACATCGAGAAGAACCCCATGCCTATTCCTCCGGAGATGGGCAACATTCTCGACCCACTCGGATTCGCGTGTTACCTGGCTAGCGCCACCAGCCGCATCAGCTTCGGCACGGGTGTGCTGGTGTTGCCATACCGACCGGCGATCGTGACGCAGAAACTCCTGACTACGATTCAGGTCTTGTCCGGGAATCGTTTTCTGCTTGGCGTCGGGGCCGGCTATCTGGATGAAGAATTCAAGGCGCTCGGCGTACCGAAAAGCCAACGCGGGAAACTAACGGACGAAACGATCAACTTGCTGCGCGAAAGCAGTGCAAACGAAACCATTGAAGCAAATGGTCAGCCGTTTATTCTCAAGCCGAAGCTCAACTGCCCGCCGATCTACATTGGTGGTGCGACAGAAATTGCCATTCCCCGAGCGGTGCGTTGCGGCGACGGATGGATGCCGATGGGAACCTTGCCGGAAGATCTCGCGCCTTCTATTCAGATGCTGCATAAATTGGCTGCAGAAGCGGGGCGTAAGGACCTCGAGGTAGTCGCGATGAAAACGCTGCCTCTGGAGAATCCCCAGGCCGGCATTGACATGGCGCAAGCGTATAAGGACGTTGGGGTTACGCACCTTGTCCATGTCCAGGCCTACGACAGCCCCGGGCATTTTGGTGAGGTTGTGAGTCAGTTCGACGGCGAGGTTCGATCCAAGCTGTAGCGGGAATATCGGGGGCCGTATATTTAATTCGGGATCGCGACGGGCCAAAAAAAATAGGGGCGGTGGATTTATGTTTTCCGCGGAGGTCGCTAATGAGTGGCCGATAATGGAAAAGCAGTCGTTGGTTGTTCCTCTGGCTGGCGCTCTTATCGACTAAGGACGAACGTTGGGGAACGGTCTTCGAAGGTAGACATACCCGAATCCCACTGATCGCGAAATGGCTCCGCTATCAGTTGGGTTGCATCACCGTAAGATAGGAAAGGTGCAATCCAGCCAGACGCAACGGACTCAAAACATCGCCCGCTACGTTTCAAGCGCGTCATCAGGTTTTTCTCCGCATGTTCACACCTGGACGGCTCAGGCTAAGGAGGGAACCGTATTTGCTCGTCAGCGCCAGGTTGTAAATTTTGCAAGCTTTTTGCGGACCCCTTTCTCGCTTATTCGACAGAACCAATCAGGCATCGCCGGCCCTTCGCCATTTCGCGAGAAATGGCCGCACTTATTGCAGCCTTGGCGTTGCCCTCGACAAACCCACCGTGCAATCCAAGGGCGTGAGTGAAAGGAAGATCCAGAAGCATTTCAAAGGTCTTTCGTGCCTCGGTTTCGTTAGCAACAAGAAATCGATGCCACATGGGCCCGACAATGGTTCCTGCTCCGAATCCCATGATTCTATGCACCAGTACTGACGGCCAGCTAAAGAAGCGCCAGTCCACGTAATGTTGAAGCGCATCCGATGTGATGAGTACACCGCCATTCCGCTCCCAAACAATCGCAGCCTCAGAAATGGATGCTCCCTGGCGATCGAATCGCGCGGGCGTCCGCAAAAGGTAGGACGCTGTCTTCGTCAAACGTCCCTGACACCGGCGGCATATCGTGATATGCCTGCGTTCCCTCCAGACCAACCAGTTCGCACCCGAACCGCTCGGCGGTATAGGCGTCATCTAATGAGGATATTGGTCAGGAGCCGACATCGTCATCTTCGACCTAACTTACTATCTTCATCGGAGGTTCGGACGGAATATCGGATCATCGTCACGGCATTGCCGACTTCACAATCGACCGCCAACCCGGCACACTCGGAACCACACCTTCGGTCCAATCAACGTATGGTCAGTATCGAGCGTTCTCCACGTCACGTAAGGAGCAGAATTAGCGTGCCACCATCCCGCTTTAGCCCGTTCCGCCGTCACGCTCTAACGCGTGCTGCAGGAACGCTAGTGTACTGTTAGGTCGCTAGAGTAAATCTATGAATTGGGAAGCGATCGGCGCAATCGGAGAAATCGTCGGTGCTGCGGCGGTGGTTCTTACCCTAGCGTATCTTGCTGTTCAGATTCGTCACAGTACTAAGCAAGCCAACGCAGATGCGCATGAACGGGCCGTGGCATTTTATTCAACCGCTACCCGGCCCCTGTTAGAAACTGAATATGCGGAGTTATTCCAAAAGGGTTGTGAAAGCTACAAATCTCTAAATGCCATCGACCGAATGCGGTTTGATAGGTTGATTTCGGACATGATCATGGGTTTCGAGCTGGCAATCGAAAAACACCGACACGGATTCACCACGGACGATTTTGTTGCCTCGTTCGAACGCTATTTTGAAACACTAATAGCGCAGCCCGGTGTACGCGAGTATCTTGTTGAAAATCACAATTTCTACACCACCGTACTTCACGAGTGGTTAGACGAACGTGAATACTTAGCAGATACGAATCATGATGAAACAGCGACTTGAATTTCCAAACGAAACGCAACAAAGGTAGTTAACGTCGTCCACTAGCTTCCTCCGGTGTTCTGTATCCGAGTGATTTACGGGGTCGTGTATTGAG